>Ga0075425_100000421_pt1 | contig 39584 bp, 39 predicted proteins | sample SoiMethybrSBSTD4_FD_75300 | JGI IMG/M metagenome (GOLD analysis project Ga0075425, IMG submission 75300) | Bulk soil microbial communities from a Populus tree surrounding site in Tennessee, USA - Soil MetaG P. TD hybrid SBSTD4 | ecosystem: Environmental > Terrestrial > Soil > Tree plantation... | reverse complement strand
TTTCGGCTAAGGCTCGAGACGACGAAAAGCGGCCTCTACATTCGCCGGAGCTGACACAACGACGAACGCATCCGGCCGTGGTCAACAGCACGCCGGCGGGTGAGCGGCAACGCCCACGGGTTCGTCGAAGTCACGAGGAGAAGACTAGGGGTGGAGTGGAGCGCATCCCAACAACGCGTCTCGGTTTTTGAGAACGCGTTTCACATTTTGGAACGCTCGCAAAGATTTTCGGGACGTCGGTGAAGTTCGTCATGGTTTCGTTATCGTGACCTTCGTCACAGCGTCAGCCGCGGGATGCACGGTTCCGCAATTTAAGCCGTTGTGTGTCAGATCCAGTCGTTATCTGCCACCGGCGAAAGGCGGCAGAACTTCAACTTGTACGGCCTCGGTCAACTGCTCCTCAAGATCTTCCCGATGGGCCGTGCGTCCGTCGATCAATACAGAGCTCATCTTGATGACCCTGTCGAAGCGGGGATCCGATCGCCGCTGACAGGCGAGCCGGAGGGCGTCGGCAACCGATTGAGCCTCAAATGCTTCCTCGGCGACGCCTGCTGCGGCCCGTGCGCCAGCCCAGTAATGAAGGGAAACGGACACCATTGCGTTACTCTCAAGCATGCATTCAGGCCATATCGGGGTGGGCTGAAGGCTAGCACCGCACTAATCCCTGACCCGTGATTGAGCCCCGGAAGGCGCGAGCAATCACATCAATGAGTGGGGAGACCTCTATGGCCACCTTGCTGCTGCTCACCAACGATATGCAAGCCTCCGCGGAGATTCTCCCGGCGTTGGAGCTCCTACCTCACCAAGTCAAGGTTGCTCAGGCCGAAGCCACTGCGTTGCTCGACGCGCCGGCAGCCGACGTGATCTTGCTCGATGCGCGTCGTGACTTGGCCGGCGCCCGCTCGCTGTGCCGGCTGATCGAGACCACTGGAAAAGAGGCGCCGCTGCTGGTCATCGCCCATGAAGGCGGGCTGGCAGCGCTTTCAGCCGACTGGGGTTTTGACGATCTGCTGCTGACAACAGCAGGCCCCGCCGAGGTCGACGTACGGCTGCGGCTGGCTATGACTCCTGCCGTCGCGAGCAACGTCGACCCGGTGATCCAGTCGGGCAACATCATGATCGATGAAGCCGGCTACAGCGCGAAGCTCAACGGCGTACAGCTTGATCTCACCTACACCGAGTTCGAGCTGCTGAAGTATCTTGCACAACACCCTGGACGCGTCTTCAGTCGCCAGCAGCTGCTGAGTGACGTCTGGGGATACGACTACTTCGGCGGCACGCGCACGGTCGACGTGCATGTGCGGCGGCTCCGCGCGAAGCTCGGACCCGAGTACGAATCGGTTATCGGCACTGTTCGCAACGTCGGATACCGGTTCGTGACGCCGGTGGATGAGTCGGCGCGAGTCACCGGCTAACTGCGTTGCCCGTCTTTTTCGCTTAGTCGTTTCTCCAGCGGGACTGTTCCCGTAGCCGCCGGATATGTGCTGGCAGCGTTCCAGGAGGACCGCTGGGACGCAGGAATTGCACGCCGGCCAAGACCTGAGCGGCAATCACAAGGAACAAGGTGCCTGTCAACAAGACAGCCGAAATGGTGATCCAGCCGGCTTCGGCACTGCCTTCCATACATGTGAAGAGAGCAGCTAGGGCCACTCCGTAGGACAGCAGGTGCAGGATCCAAGAAAGCCGGGCTTCAGCGTGCAGATCATGCATCCGCCGACCGGTCCAAGAGGCCATAGCGCGTCGCCAAACGGCAACCTGGATGGCACAGAGCACCAGCATCAGGCCGGCTGAGACAAGCGCTCCGATCGCCCAGCTCCGTCCTTCGCCGGCGCCGGCGAAGGACGGGAACAGCACGACTGCGATAGCCGCAGCGACGACCGCAAGCGCGGCACATACTGTGCCGACTTCTGTCAACCGCAGATGAGGCGCCATTCGAGCGGCGATTGCAGGCTGAGCAGTTGCTCCGTACGCCGCGATCGCCCTCGAAGGGTCCTCAGAATTGCTCATGAATGGCAGCATAAGACGAAGATGCAGGCAACAGCTGCGAGCGAGCGCCTTCGCTCGTCGCCATCGGAAGGAGCAGTCGGATCGCGCCCCGCCGTGCTGAGGAGGAACGAGGGGACACGCCTTTCGTCCCCGAGCGACCTAAAAAAAGCGCGAGCGCAGCGAGCACCAGCCCCAGCGGCGAGCTGTGGGACGAAGTAGGCAGCTACCAAGCGCGATCCGCGCGGAGCGCGCGGGGCAATCAAACACTATGTCGCTGCTGACCATTTCGGTGGCAACTGAGATCACCGAAACTGAGATCAACAGCGTGCTGCGGCTGGCGTCCGAGGCGGCCGCTGTCGATCAGATACCCGCTCTCAATGAGGCCGCCCTGCTGCGGCTACGTAGGCCGCATCCGACGACCAAGCACCTTCTCGTCAGCGAGGATGGCAACCTGGTCGGATACGCCCAGCTGGAGTCCGGCCAGGAGCGAAGCGCCGGCCAGCTTGTGGTGTCCCCTCATCATCGGCGTGCAGGTGTCGGCACTCAGCTGCTGCAGCGCCTGATCACAGAGTCACCAACGCCGCTGCAAGTCTGGGCAATGGGTGACATGCCCGCGGCCCGGGCGCTCGCCACAGGCGTCGGCATGGTCCGACAACGAGAGTTGCTGATCATGGAGCGTCAGCTAGATGGTGAGTTGCCAGAACCGGTGGTGCCGGCGGGCGTACGGATCCGTAACTTCGTGCCCGGTCAAGACGAACAGGACTGGTTGCGGGTCAATGCCGCCGCCTTCGCGAGCCATCCGGAGCAAGCGCTCATCGACCTCGACGACCTCGAGGACCGGATGGCTGAGTCCTGGTTCGACCCAGAAGGCTTCTTCGTCGCTGTCAGAGACGGCACCATGATCGGATTCCATTGGACGAAGCAGCATGAAGATCACCTCGGGGAGGTCTACGTGCTCGGCATCGCACCCTCGGCGTCACGGCAGGGACTGGGCAAGGCGCTGCTGCTTGCCGGGCTGCGTTGGTTGCAGCAGCAGGGAAATTCACGCGTAAAGCTCTACGTGGAATCAGACCACCAGGCCGCAATCGAGCTATATCTGACCTATGGATTCGCTATAGCGAGCCGTGATGTGATGTACGCGCAGGGTTGAGCCTTTATCAGGTCTGGCTGTACGCGTCGGAGATCACGGAGCAACTCAGGAGATAGAAAATGGAAGCAGTCGAGGTCTCGACCGTGATAGAGGAATTGCTCCCTCCTCCCACTCAAGTGGAGCTGCCGCCTGATCGTTTCCTGGACCGCGAGCTCTCGTGGCTGGCGTTCAACAACCGGGTGCTGGACCTGGCCAAGGACGACACAGTGCCCCTGCTGGAACGGGCGAAATTCCTCGCGATCTTCTCCAACAATCTGGATGAGTTCTATATGGTGCGGGTCGCCGGGCTGAAGCGACGCATCGCTGCGGGTGTCGCTGTGCCGACTGTGAGCGGCCTCATGCCACGCGAAGTGCACACAGCGATCCTCAACAGGACTCGCGAGCTGGTCGCCGACCAAGCGCGCGTCTTCCAGGACGACGTGCGGCCGGCACTGGCCAAAGAGGGCATCCAGATTCTGCGCTGGGATGAGCTCACTTCCGCTGAACAAGATCGAATGGATGAACTGTTTGCCGAGCGGATCTTCCCGGTGCTCACCCCGTTGGCCGTTGATCCGTCGCATCCGTTCCCGTACATCTCCGGGTTGTCGATCAATCTCGCGGTGCTGGTGCGTAACCCGGAAACCGGCATCCGCCAGTTTGCCCGGGTCAAGGTTCCGACGATGCTCTCTCGCTTCATCACGCTCGCCGAGGGCCGTTATGTGGCGCTGGAGGATGTGATCGCGCACCATCTCGACCAACTCTTCAGCGGCATGGAGATCGTACAGCACCACACCTTCCGAGTCACCCGCAATGAGGACGTCGAGGTCGAAGAGGACGACGCCGAAAACCTGCTGCTGGCACTTGAGAAGGAGATCCTTCGTCGCAAAATCGGTCGCCCGCCGGTACGGCTGGAGGTCGAGGATGAGATGGATCCGAAGATGCTCGAGTTGTTGATCACTGAGCTGGACATCAGCGAGCGGGAGGTCTTCTATGTGCCGGGACCGCTCGACCTCCGTGGCCTGTTCTCGCTGGCAGACATTGATCGAGCCGAACTGAAGTACCCGGTCTTTTTGCCTTCGACTCATCCTCACCTTGCAGAGGTTGAAACGGCCAAGCCGGCCGACATGTTCGCCGCTCTGAAGCAACGCGATGTGCTGCTGCATCACCCGTACGACTCCTTCGCGACAAGCGTGCAGCGCTTCATCGAGCAGGCTGCCGACGACCCGCATGTCCTCGCAATTAAGCAAACCCTCTACCGCACCTCCGGCGACTCGCCGATCATCGACGCCCTGATCGAGGCGTCGGAGGCCGGCAAGCAAGTTCTTGCCCTCGTCGAAATCAAGGCTCGCTTCGACGAGCAGGCAAATATTGCCTGGGCGCGGCGCCTCGAGCAGCACGGTTGCCATGTGGTTTACGGACTGCTCGGCTTGAAGACCCACTGCAAGCTGTCCATGGTCGTCCGTGAAGAGCCCGATGGTCTACGCCGGTACGCGCATATCGGTACCGGCAACTACAACCCAAAGACCGCCCGGCTCTATGAAGACGTTGGTCTGCTCACCGCTAACCCGATCGTCACTGAGGACATTGGCCGGTTGTTCAACCACCTCTCGGGAATGGCCCAAGAGACCCAGTACAAGCGGCTGCTGGTCGCCCCGCACGGCATCCGCAATGGGCTGATCGACCGGATCAACCACGAGATCGCCAATCATCAGGCCGGCAGGCCGGCAGGCATCAAGATCAAAGTCAACTCGATCGTGGACGAGGCGACATCTGATGCGCTGTATCGCGCTTCGCAGGCCGGCGTGCCGGTTGACCTGTGGGTACGCGGCATTTGCACGATCCGACCCGGTGTGCCGGAGCTGAGCGAGAACATGCGAGTACGCAGCATCCTGGGCCGCTTCTTGGAGCACAGCCGGCTTTTCTGGTTCGCCAATGATGGTTCGCCGTCGGTCGGCATCGGCTCGGCCGACATGATGCACCGCAACCTCGACCGCCGCGTAGAGGTGCTGGTCTCGATTACCAATCCGGCACACATCGCCGAGATTGAGCAGCTGTTTGAGATTGCGTTCGATGACGGCACGGCATCGTGGCATCTGCAGCCCGACGGGACCTGGATTCCGCACACTCGCGATGCCGACGATCAACCGTTGCTGGACATGCAGGAGTACTTGATCAACACCACCACCCGGCGCCGAGCGACGAAGTAGCTGTTCAGTGGCATCGGTAAACGCCGCCGGCACCCACAAGAACGGGGTGCGGTCACCCAGCCGACCCATTCTCGCCGGCGGGGCCGTTGTTACCCGGGAAGATCCGCGGCGCGGCACCGAGGTCGTGATCATCCATCGCAAGCGCTACAACGACTGGACGCTGCCGAAAGGAAAAGTGGAAGCCGGCGAACCGGTGCCGGTGTGTGCAGTGCGGGAGGTGCACGAGGAAACCGGCGTCACGATCAGGCTCAGTACGCCGTTGGATTCGATCACCTACGAGGCTGGCAATGCCGGCTTGAAGAAGGTCGACTATTGGGGAGGCGTGGTGGTGGATTCTGCGCCCCGCGCGCCTGACGCCGAAGTCGATGTGGTCTCGTGGTTGCCGGTACGCACCGCGATCAACCGGCTCACCTACTCACATGATCATTTTCTGGTACAGCGGTACCTGGATCAACCGCCCACCACACCCCTGATCATCTTGCGGCATGCCAAGGCAATGGACCGTAATGATTGGTCGCGTAAGGATGCGGCACGGCCGATCAACTCGCGAGGGCGCCGCCAGTCCAAGCTGCTGATTCCGCTGCTGGCTGCCTATGGAGTGACCAAGATCGTCAGTTCCACCTCCACTCGCTGTATCTCCACGGTGCTGCCTTACGCCCATCAGCATGAACTTGCTCTTGAGACGCACAGCGCGCTGACCGAGGAGGAAGGTGAGAAAGACCCCAAGGCAGTCGCGAGACTGATTCGCAGGGTGCGTGGGTCCACACTCGACAGCGGTGAGCCGACGACTCTCTGCGTCCATCGGCCAGTGCTGCCACACATTCTTGATGCGCTCGATATTCCGCCGACCACACTGGCTACGGGTGAATTCCTGGTTGCACATCTAAAGGCCGACGGCACCGTTCATGCGCTGGAGCGGCATCGGCCTCAAGAGTGAGCTATGCCCTTGGAGTTCACCCGACGTTCATCACCGCCACTCCATCTATACAGCGAGCCCTCATAGGTTCGTCTGGCCATGAAGGAGCAAACCTGTTGTGCGCGCTGAACCATCCGCAACGCCAGCCCCAGTCCGCCTGCTGGCTGTTGCGGATACTGACTCCTACCTCAAGTGGAGCGCCGCGACGCTGGACGCGCTGCCGAACACCTGGAAATCCAGTCAGGTGCTCATCCAGAACCCAGTTCTGCCATCCCAGGCCCAGATTCGGGCAGCGAGCAGCCGGCCCGTCGATGTCTTGTCGTACACAGCACTCGTACGCCGCATCCGGCACGAGTGCCCTGATGTGGTGCTGCTGGCATGCACCGGACCGGTAGTTGCGAGCCTGACCGCCCACCGTGTGTTGTGGGGTCCGAACCGACCCGTGCTCGTTACCGGCCTGCCGGGAATCAGCGTGCCGGCGACTCAGCGCGCAGTGCTGGCACGGGCCGCATGCGATCTTTTCCTGCTGCACAGCAAGCGCGAGGTTGCAGAGTTTGCTGATATCGGCCGGAGCCAGGCACCGCGACTGAGGTTCGCACTGGCGCATTTGCCTTTTTTGCCTGTCCATACGTCGGAAAATGTCGGCGCTTCGAACGAAGCACATGACCTGCTTTTCGCCGCACAGGCCAAGGTGCCGATCGGCAGGCGCGAGCGGCAAGAGATCTTGTTGGCGCTGGCTGACACCGGCTCTGCGGCGGTCAAGCTACGCGCGTACGCCGAGGAACAGCAGACTCACCGCGAGACCTGGTCCTATCCAGAGATCATGCATGACCTGGTCGCTCGGGGTCGCGTTGCTCCAGACGCTGTTGCCTTTGTCGCAGGCTCAATGCGCGACGCACTTCTCACTGCACGAGGGTTCGTCACGGTCTCTTCGACCGCGGCTCTCGAAGCTATTGCCATGGGTCGGCAAATCTTGATCATCTCTGACTTCGGAGTCTCTGCCGAGATGATCAATCTGGTGTTCGAGGAATCTGGCTGCCTGGGAACTCTAGACGATCTTCGGTCTGGCCGCCTGTTCCAGCCCGATCAGCGGTGGCTGGACGCCAATTACTTCCATCCTGTTGAGGAGAATGACTGGCTCGCGCAGCTTACAGAGCTGCTTACCGTACGCGCGACTGGACAATTGCCCGGGCGGCCTCGCCTGAGGGTTTCAGCATCGAAGCGCCTGGGGCGGCGCCTTCGGCTATTGATTCCATCCCGGCTGGTGCAACATCTGCGTCGCCTGCAGCGCGAATCCCCGCGACCGAGGGCACGAACCTCTCCCCCGCTGCATCCGGAGGTCCTATTGCCGTCCGTCCTTTTCGTCTGCGTTCACAACGCCGGCCGATCTCAAATGGCGGCCGGCTATCTGGCCAAGCTATCCAGGGGTCGGATCGAAGCCCGCTCTGCAGGATCCGAACCCGCTGACAAGATCAATCCCGTAGCGATCCAAGCCATGGCTGAAGAAGGCATCGACATCGCGACCGAACAACCCAAGGTTCTCACCAGTGAAGTCGTCCAAGCATCTGATGTCGTCGTCACCATGGGCGGCGGCGACGCCTGCCACTACTACTCAGGCAAACGCTATGAGGACTGGAACTGCGACGACCCCGCAGGTCAAGACATCGACCACGTTCGGAAAATCCGTGATCAGATCCGCGAGGGCGTCGAAAGCCTCATCAGTGAACTCCTGTCCTGAGTTGCGCAGTAGGACAGGGGCATGACGAGGCTGGCTGCCTACCGCGCGCGCCCGACTGTGGGCGTCGACCCGTCAAGTGACTTCTGCAAGATTGAACGAGCCCGGAGGAACCGTAACTGCCTCAGTCAGCCGTCGTCGATGGTCGACCACAAGATCACAGAGTTCCCTAACGGCGCCATCACCGCCTGAGCGCGCGAGTACCACACGTGCGGCCTGTCGAACAGATGGATGAGCATCAGCGACTGCAACCGGCCAGCCAACAAGGCCCATTGGACCGAGATCATTGACATCGTTGCCGAGGTAGGCAGCACGGTCCGGGTCGATGCCCTGCATCGCCAGCCAATCGCGGATCACTGGCCGCTTGTCGTCGATGCCGTACGCCACATCGGCACCGAGCTTGGACGCCCGGGCCTCGACGACCGGGTTGATCTCCTTGGACACGATCAACAGCGGTATTCCCACCGAACTCAAGCGTTCAACACCGAGGCCATCGGCGCGACAGATTCGCACTGATTCCCGGCCGTCCTGCGCAACCGTGGCCGAATTGTCAGTATGGACTCCATCGAAGTCAGTGATCACCGCATCGACGTCGATCTCGTGCGATGGCTCCATCGCCTGCGCCACCGCACCCGCCAAGATCAGATCGTCGAGGTGATCGATGTCAACCGCGGTCAGCTCAGGTACCTGGACGACTGCGGTACGCCCGAAGAAGCGATGTCTTGCTGATCGAAAGCCATTTGCCGACATGACATAGAAAGCACCGGTTTCACGGAAGTCCGGGTCTCGATCCTGACGTCGGGGCCGCACGGCAGCGTCATGGTTTTGTCCGGCCACCAGGCCGAAGCCACCATGGCTACGCCACAAGAAGTCGTAGGTGGCCACGGCTGAAAGCACCGAGTCGGCATGATCATGTATGATCATCTCAACTCCTCGATCAAGATCATCGGGTGCAACGAAAGGACTCGTGCACTGTAGGAAGACGAGGACCTCCGGCTCCTCGCTGACCATGGCGAGCTGGTCGAGGGCATGCAGTAGCGCCGATTCCGAAGAGGCAATGTCACTGGCCAGCTCCGCCGGCCGCATGATCACCTTTGCGCCGGCAGCCTCCGCGGTTGTTGCGATCTCCGCATCGTCGGTGGTGACGTAAACATCGTCGACGAGCCGCGCTGCCCGACAGGAGTCGATGGCGCGCTCCACGAGACTTCGTCCGCCGACTCGCCGCAGGTTTTTGCCGGGTACACCTTTGGAGCCGCCACGAGCAGGAATGATCGCAATGACAGGCCGATTCATGCGCGGTAAACCTTTCGATTCCGATTCAGCAGGCCACGGTTGCCAGACCGTAGCTTCGTCGTGCCGAGGTGGTCACGCGGCCGAGGAAGTTGTCGGCTTGCACTGTCTTTTCCGGCTCGTACCACTCATTTGGGATTTCGCAGATGACCACCCGGGCCTCTGACTCGGCCAGCACGATGGGCAGTGTATGTACCACCGTCGAAGGGAAGCTGACGATAGTGCTGCCGACTGGTCCTCGGCGGGCAATGATCTCTAGCGGCAACGACGGCCGGACGACCTGAATCCCCATTCGTTCGATCAGGTCGAGCTTCCAGTCAGCCTCCTTGCGGTGCACAAAGTATCGGTCCACCTCATAGCGCGTGGTCAGGGTCTCGACCGCATCGAGGTAACAGTCAGCCTTGACGACGCCCGACTCCACCAGCGACGTACCGACCAAATCGGCGCTGGATTTCACCTCCGGAGCTGAGTACCGGGCGCGTAACCATGAGAAGTCGTTGCGGATGGTTCTAACACCCGGTAGATCGACGGGCATGCAGGTGAATAACCGGAGGCGGCAGGCGGACTGTGGTGACAACCGACGGCGTACTGTCCCGGAAACTTGATCTCTGGCAAGCGCGGTAACCTGCCGACGCTGGCTGGGGGTTGCAATCCGATGCCAACGTAAGAGGTGCTCCCCTGCGACCCATTGACGTGCAAATTCCAGCGTCGCCGTGCCGTCGTCGACGATAGTCACCTCGGAGAGTTTGGTGACGCCGATGATCGCCTGGATGACACCTGAGTATGGGTCGCCGACCACCAGCCGGCGTACCCCAGCCAGGTCGCCGGCGAGGGCGCGCAGGCTGCGGGCAACGGCCAAGCTTCCCAGCCGCGGTTCATGCCAGGAAACGGTGTGACCTGCCTCGCGCGCAATCGGAATTATGCACCTTAGCTGCTTACGAGTCAGGCCAGCGACGGGCGCCAGCACCGCGATCTTGATGCCAACAAGATCATCTTCAAGCTGCGCCAATTCGATCACATTGAGTAGTTGTGCCGGACTTTCCACCAGGGCCAAGACGCCATGCCCAGGTCCACCGTAGAAGGTCACGACACAGCCGCTAGATCAACGTAATCGGCCAGCTCACCTGGTATCCGACGCAGCTTCTTCATCGCGGCCCGTTCACCGTCGTAGATCCGTTTCACGCCGTCACCCATTGCCTCGCTGATGACTCGTACGTCTCGCACCAGCCGCGCAAGACCCTGCGGCTCGATTGATGCCGCCTGGTCAGAGCCCCACATCGAGCGGTCCAAGGTGATATGACGCTCCACGAAAACTGCGCCCATGGCGACAGCGGCCAGCGTGGTTTGCAGCCCGGTTTCATGCCCGGAGTAACCGATTGGAACGTTCGGAAACTCAGCCTGCAGCGTGTTGATCATTTTGAGGTTCAGCTCAGCAGCAGGCGCCGGGTAGGTACTCGTGGCATGGCACAAAATGATGTTGTCGCTGCCGAGCACCTCAACGGCGTGCCGAATCTGCCGCATGGTGGACATGCCCGTCGAGAGGATGATCGTTCGGCCAGTTGCGCGCATCCGCCGCAGTAGCTCGTCATCAGTCAGGCACGCAGAGGCTACTTTGTGCGCCGGCACGTCGAACGCCTCCAAGAAGTCGACAGACTCGACGTCCCAAGGCGAGGCGAACCATGCAATGCCACGTCGCTTCGCGTGCTCATCGATGGCCGCATACGCCTCGATGTCGAACTCCACTCGGTGCCGATAGTCGATGTAGCTCATGCGACCCCACGGAGTGTCGCGTTCAATGTCCCACTGGTCGCGTGGAGTGCAAACTTCTGGTGTGCGCTTCTGAAACTTGACCGCATCGCAGCCGGCGTCGGCCGCCTGATCGACCAATGCAATCGCGTTGGCCAGGTCGCCGTTGTGGTTGATGCCAATCTCGCCGGTGACATAAACGGGCGAGCCGATACCCACGATGTGATCACCTAGTCGCCGCATCGGGGCGTCCAAGAACCACGACTTGTTTGCCATGATCAGGACCCTAGGCAGCAGATATGGCGAAGAAAGCGTGCAGAGCTGAACAGCGGGCAAACACTTCCGCAACACGACGGTGTTGATCATTTAAAATTCACTCAGGGGTAACTCGACACTTACCAAGTGATCATCATGTGCCGCCGGTAAAGCCATCTCGATGATCATCGAGTGCCGCTTCGCCCGTCATAGCGGCTAGCCGACCCCACTTGGATGTCGTTCGGAGGAGTCAAAAGCCACCCGAGCCGTCCGCGCTTGCCCGCTGATCTGCATCAAGCGGGATTTCCGCCGTGCGCGGGCTTGGCGAAGCTGCAGTTGGATGCCGTGTGGCAGTACCCACCGAGCAAGCGCCCGGAGTCGGGCAGCGCGGTCATTTGCCGGTGGGGTGGTGCCGTGTGCGGCCAGCTTCCGATAGATGAACAGCTCGTGCTGCGAGGCGAAGAGAGCGGTGTTCCAGGCCTGTGGACGGTGACGTTTGACGCGCAGAGCAAGTTCAAGCGCGCGCTCGGCAATCTTTTCCGCGGGCCTGACGCCGGCGGTGCTGAAGAAGTAGTCCTCGAGCCAACTCTTGACTGGGACGCCGATGTCGTCATTCTCGAGCTGATCGAATGTCCGCAGTAGGCCCGAGTCCAAAAAGATGTGGTTGCCCAACTGCTCACGAACGTCCAAGTCGGCAATGAAGGCGGTACGCACTCCGGCTCCCACAGCCTCCAGCGCCGCAGTCGACGAGATCGTCAACATCAGGTCCAGATTGGCGAGCCGATCAGAGATCGGCGTGTAATCGATAGAGAAATTAGGCGGCCTTCGGACACCACTCAGTAGGGCTTCGGGATGGAACTTCATCCGGTGGAATGTGTCCTCGCCAATTCGGTGTCGGGGCTTGAGCACAATATGGCGGTCAGGATGAGCTCGGGCGTATGCCAACAGTCGGTGATAGAGGTACAGCCGGTCTTCACGTGTCTGCGGCACAGTCGGCTGGTCTGCAAACATCACGGTCTTGATCAGTGCATCGACAGGTGCCTCGCGGTGATCGCCCGACAGTAATGGCAATCCGCTGAGCACGAGGTTGTCCGTCGGTAGCTGCAGGCTCCGCGCGACCTTCTCGAAAGTGGCGAGATCGCTTCGAGAGTTCACAGCCACAATGTCGGTCGGATAGCGCTCCAGGTAGCCCGCGACGATCTTTTCGATGATCACGCCAACCCAACCGGTGATTGTCACCGGAGGCGCAACGCCGGTGAGCTCAACGACGTCGAACAGGTCGTGACAGAAACGGCGGACTAGTGGTCCCTGGATCGCCAGGACGACGACATCCGCGTTCAGTGAAGCCGTCACTAAGTCGGCCCACGGCAGGTAGCCCACGGCACCGCCGCCGTTGTCGGCAAGTTGGCTATCGGAGATGGCATGCCGGATATCACTTGGAATGATCGTCCGGGAGGTGAACCCTCGTAATTCCAGCGCCGACCGGATGGTTTCCGCCCATTTCAGCTGAGAATCGAAGGCGGCGACGAAGATCGCTGTGCGATTGGGCAGAGTAAATGCGGACCCGTTATCGATCATCGACAAACGGTGACCCTATGCCTCAAGGTCGTCTGCTTGCGGTTCCATGACAACCAGGACCTGGCCGGAAAAATCCTGCGTCACCAACCGAACCGAGATTCGTCTAAATGCATGCCGGATGAAGTCCTCGACATTCGGTTTGGGGATGTCGAACGGCCTAACGGGAATCTTGCCCTGGCTTTCACCTAACTCAACAATTTCATCTGGTCTGGCGACCGCATGCTCTCTGCGGTCGATCGCATAGACAGTCGCAGCGGTTGGACCGTCGACCTTCAGGTCAATTCCAACGATGGTGAAGCGATCGCGATCGATCTGCGCGAGTTCATACAGACTTGGTCGGTCCTTGATCGCCTCGGCATCGTCGGCAGCAACCGTCCCTACGTAGTCGTTGAACCGCGTGGCGGCCGGGCCAAGCACTCGTCCCCGAGCGTGCATTGCGCCACATTCCCATAGAAAGGTGAACAGAGGGTGACAGGACGCTGGCGCACGCAATAAGTAATCCATGTACGTCGGTTCGCATCCCACGCACGCCTGCGTCGATCATTCACCCGTTGTTCACCTTCGCGCGCCCATCAGGACACGTCACGCGCGTACTTTTCGCGGCATCGGGGAAGCCGCAACGATGCGCGCCCTCCGAGCCCAGTCCGGTGGGCATCGTGCCACCGGGTTCACCCAGGGGAATAAGGAACCCCCCCGTCTGTGAAGGACACGCATGACCATGAACCGCCTCGTGAGCTCGCGAGCCACCCAGCTCGCCGCCCTGGCAGCTCTGGCCACCCTCAGTCTTGCTGGCTGTGGCTCTGACCCGACCAGCGCGAATCAGCAGTCCGGCGGAGCCGAGCCGGGCAGTAGTGCGAACGCATCAGGTCTTGCCTGCCCCGCCGGCAAGCTGTCCGCGGAAGGCTCGAGTGCTCAGGCCAACGCCATCAGCGAAGTCATTGCCGATTACAACGCCGAATGCGGTGACAAGGCGACGATCGAGTACAACCCGACTGGCTCCGGCGCCGGGATCAAGTCGTTCTACAACGGCCTTGTGGATTTCGCCGGCTCGGACTCCGCCCTCAAGACGGAGGAGAAGGACGGCGTCATCGAAGCCGACAAAGCCAAGGAGCGCTGCCAGAACAACCCCGCCTGGAACCTGCCGATGGTCGTCGGCCCAATTGCTTTCGCGTACAACGTCGACGGCGTCGACAAGCTCATCTTGAACGCCGAGACGCTCGCTGAGATCTTCAACGGCAGTATCAAGACGTGGAACGACCCGAAGATCGCCAAGCTCAACCCAGGTGCAAAGCTGCCAAGCGCGAACATTACGGTGTTCTTCCGCTCCGATGAGTCGGGCACTACTGAGAACACCACCAAATTCCTCTCCAAGGCCGGCAACGGCGCCTGGAAGGACGAGCCGGCCAAGGCCTGGACCGGTACCGGCGAAGGCAAAAACAAGTCCTCGGGTGTTGCCGAGGCCACTGCCAACACGAAGAACTCCATTACCTACATCGAGTGGAGTTACGCCAAGGACAACAAGCTGAGCATGGCGCAGCTCGACAGCGGCAACGGGCCAGTCGAACTGACCGGTGACTCGGTTGCCAAGGCTGTGTCGGAGGCCAAGGTCAAGGGCAGCGGCAATGACCTCAACCTTGACCTGAAGTACTCCGGAACCAAGTCCGGCGCCTATCCCGCACTGCTCGTGACGTATGAGATCGTCTGCAGCAAGGGACTGGCGGCCGATAAGACGGCGATCGTCAAGGACTTCCTGACCTACTTCTCCTCCAAGGATGCGCAGCAGAAGCTCCCAGATCTTGGGTACGCGCCACTTCCGAGCGCGCTCCAGGAGAAGGTCCAGACGGCGGTCGCAGCAATCCAGTAATCGCCCTCCCCCGAGGGGCGGGTCATCGCGGCCATCCCCGCGGTGACCCGCCGTTCCGTTCACCGAACAGGAAGACCCATGGCCGTGACCGATACAGGTGCCGCTGAGAGGGTCGAACCCGAGCCGGCCGCGGCGGATGATCCAGCGCTGTCGCCGGTGGTAGACCACAGCTCTGCGCACTTGCACTCACCAATCCCAAAGGTCGCCCACCATGCGGCGGCACCGCCCACGGATGGCCGAGTGGATCGGGGACCGCGTGGCGTCAAGCTCGCCAAGATCAGCAAGACCGGCGATCGCATGTTCCGTGCACTGGCGAGCAGTTCGGGCCTGGCCATTGTCTTGATCGTGCTCTTCGTTGGCATCTTCCTGTTGGCCCTGGCGCTGCCAAGCCTGCGTGCTGACCAGGACAACTTCCTCACATCACACAATTGGACAGTCGCCGGCAACGAGCTGCGGTTCGGCATCGCCGGACTGCTTTGGACTACGGTCCTGTCCTCGATCCTGGCCATGGCGATGGCTGTCCCGGTCGCCGTAGGCGTGGCGCTCTGTTTGACTCAATACCTGCATAAGAGAGCGGCAGCTCCGATCTCGTTTGTGGTCGACCTGCTCGCAGCGGTGCCGTCGATCATCTTCGGCCTTTGGGGATTGACCGTCTTGGGACCGTTTCTCGCTCCCGCGGGAGAGTGGTTGATCAACACGATCGGCTGGATTCCGTTGTTCAGCAAGAGTGTCGATCCTAAGGGGTCGGTGTTCGTTGCATCGGTCGTGCTGGCCATCATGATCTTGCCTATTGTGATGGCCATATCACGCGATGTGTTCGCCCAGACGCCGCGTGAGCATATCGAGGCCGCGCTGGCCCTCGGCGCAACACGCTGGGAGGTCATCCGCACCGCCGTTTTGCCGTATGGGCGGTCCGGCGTCATCAGCGCCTCCATGCTGGGACTGGGCCGTGCGCTGGGCGAGACTATCGCAGTCATGATCATCCTGACGACTCCGGCCGCCGGCAGCTCCTTCAGTCCGTCCATATTCGCCGGCGGGGAGACATTCGCCAGCAAGATCGCCAACAATGCCGCCGAGTTCGACAGCCCGTCGAAGACGGGCGCCTACATAGCAGCCGGACTCGTACTGTTCCTCATCACCTTCGTGGTCAATGCAGTAGCCCGAGTGATAGCCGAACGAGGAGGTGCCAAGTCATGAGTGTGGCGACCCCCGATGCTCAGCTAACCTTCCGCCGCCCAGGCGGCCTCCGGACGGTCAAGAACGGCCTTGCTACGGTCTATGTGACGCTCGCCACGGTGCTCGCAGTGGCCCCGCTGTTCTGGGTGCTCTTTACCGTGATCACCAAAGGCATCCGGCTCATCCTCAGCTCAAACTGGTGGCTACAAAGCCAGCGTGGCATCACGCCCCGGCGCGAGGGCGGTGGTGCCTATCACGCCATTGTCGGCACTGTAGAGATGGCACTGATTTGCGCCGCGATCGCAGTCCCGTTAGGCATTATGGGAGCGATCTTGCTGATCGAGTACGCCAAGGGCACCAAAGTGGCCCGTGCCGTGAGTTTCATGGTGGACATTCTCAGTGGCATTCCGTCAATCGTCGCGGCCCTCTTCATCTACGCGCTGTTCATCACGATCTTCGGGCTAGGCCGCTCGGCCATCGCCGTCTCTTGTGCACTAGTGCTACTGATGCTTCCAGTGGTACTCAGATCCACAGAGGAAATGCTCAAACTGGTGCCGCAGGAGCTGCGCGAAGCGTCGTACGCGCTCGGCGTGCCGAAGTGGAAGACCATTGTCAAGGTCGTCATTCCAACAGCGTTCGGCGGCATTGTGACCGGTGTCATGCTCGGCCTGGCGCGAGTAATGGGTGAGACCGCGCCATTGCTGATCTTGGTCTCCTACGCGGTGGGTATCAATTTCTCACCAACCAGTGACACTATGGGCGCTCTGCCAACCATGATCAACGCTGGTCGTGACCAGCCTCCACAGTTCCCCGGATATGAGCGAGTCTGGGCGGCTGCCTTTACCTTGATCTTGATCGTGATGCTGCTCAATGTGCTAGCCCGCCTCATCGCCCGCTTCACCACTTTGAAGGAGAAATAGGTCATGGCAAGGCGAATTGATGTGAAGAACCTTGACGTCTATTACGGCGCCTTCCACGCGGTCGAGGATGTCACGATGACGGTGGAGCCGCGTACGGTGACTGCGTTCATTGGGCCCTCGGGATGCGGCAAATCCACGTTGATACGCACGCTGAACCGGATGCATGAGGTGATCCCGGGGGCACATGTCACCGGCAGCGTGCAGCTCGACGGGACCGAACTGTATGGCCAAAGCGTCGACCCGGTGGCCGTTCGCCGGGTTGTCGGCATGGTGTTCCAGCGGCCGAACCCGTTCCCGTCGATGTCGATCTTCGACAATGTCGCCTCTGGCCTGCGGCTCAACGGAGTCAAGAACAAAAAGATCTTGGATGATGCAGTGGAACGCTCGCTGGTCGCGGCGAATTTATGGAATGAGGTCAAAGATCGGCTTGGCAAGGCGGGCATAGGGCTGTCTGGCGGTCAGCAGCAGCGGCTCTGCATTGCCAGGGCTATTGCCGTTGAACCTCAGGTGCTGCTGATGGACGAACCGTGCTCCGCCCTCGACCCGATCTCCACGCTCGCAATCGAAGATCTCATTGGTCAGCTCAAGGAGCGATACACCGTCGTGATCGTCACCCACAACATGCAGCAGGCCGCTCGAGTCAGCGACCAGACCGCGTTCTTCAATCTGGCAGCTCAAGGGAAGCCGGGCAAGCTGATCGAAATCGGTCCAACCGACAAGATCTTTTCCAACCCCGACGAGCAGGCGACGGAGGACTACATCACCGGAAGGTTCGGCTAGCGTTCGCCGTCTTGACGGCCGTGATGACGAGCGGGGCAGGTGTTTCCACTCCGCATCGAGTCCTTCGAACCTGTTCATTGGGTAACGACTGGCTTTGCGCGCCTGGCCTGAGACCCTTCGCAACATAGACTCGGGCCCGTGAGTGCGAAGGCTGGATGGTATCCCGATCCGGGCGGGGGCCAGGGACTCTTTCGGTACTGGGATGGCAAGGCTTGGTCAGCAGCAACCTCCCCGAATCCGAGCGCACCTCCGCCAACACAGGGTTTGGTCGGTGCGGGCGCAACGCCGCAGGCCGGCGGGCAACAGTATGCCCAGACCGGACAAGCCCCGTACGGGCAAGGCGGTCAGCAGTACGGCCAGGGTGAACAGTCCCCCTACGGTCCGTCGCCGTACGGACAAAGTTACGACGCGTACGCGAGCTATCAGGACTTAGAAAAAAAGAAGTCGCCAGTCGGCTGGTGGATCGCAGGCGCGGCGCTGGTCATCGTCATTATCGTCGTTGCGGTCCTTGCTATACGTGCCGTCACCGGTGGCAGTGGCAGCACAAGCGGCGTCCCGTCCGGACAGCCCTCACAGGACGTCTGTCCGGCGGAAGTTACCCCGAGTGCCGAACCCTCAAGTGATCCGGCCGACGGACGGGTCCACGGAGGCCCAGTTTCCTATCCCATGCTGGGTCAGCCGTGGAGCTCGCCACAAGGTGACAGTCGGGTCCCGTTCGGGAGCGATGTGAAAAGTCAGGTCGTGCTTGTCGAGCAGGACTATGACGGCAACGGTTCGAACTGGGTCGCATCTGTTCTTGTCGGTGAATTGCAGGCCGGCGATGGGTTCTTCACGCCCGAGCAGGGCTCGCAGATTGTCGTGAAATGCATTCTCGGCAAGTTCTATGGCAACAATCCCGTCAAGAGCGACGTCAAGGTGAATGAGAAGACCACCATCGACGGCCACGACGCGTGGCTCGTGGAGTCACAGCTCAGCTTCGACATTACGGGCCTGAAGACCAAGGGTGAGCTGCTCATTGTCGCGATCGTCTCCGCCGGCAACCGGTCCGGTCTGTACTACGCCTCGATACCGGATACCACACCCGAACTGGTCCAGCCGGCCCGGGACGCTTTAAAGAATCTGAAGGTCGAAGGTTAGTTCGTACTGAGCCGGTGAGGGCCCTTCGACGGGCTCAGGGCGCAGAGGTGCAGCTCAGGCGCAGTAGGTAAAGCTCACGGCACAGTAAGTGAAGCTCAGGGCGCATCATGTTCAGCTGGCGCTGCGAATCAGCACCGCGCCAGGCCGCGACGCTCTTTCATCGCAACGACGCGAGCAGCGCTTTGCGTGACACGCTCGGCGAAGTCCGCATCATCGGAGGCTTCGTCCTTGATCGCGTTCGCCATAGTGATCGCGAGGCTCGCGTCGCCGATGATCAGCAAGTCACCACCGGCACCGATGAAGCGGATCGAACGCTCATCCGGCGGGATCGTTCGCATTGCAGCGGCCGTTAGATCGTCCGAGATCACCACTCCAGAGAATCCAAGATCTGAACGCAGCATCTCGTCGATGATCACGCTCGAGTACGCGGCACGATGCTCATCATCGATCTTGCGATAGAACGCAGACGACATCATCACCATGTCGACGTTGGCTTCGACCGCGGCACTGAAGCCGGCCAGAGCCGTGTCGTGGCGCGTGGTGGTGCGGTCGATCACCCGAGTCATGAAGTCTGTGTTGCCACGTACTCGGCCAAGTCCGGGAAAGTGCTTGACGGCCGTCGCTACGCCGGCCCGATCCATGCCTTCGGTAAAGGCAGTAACTTTCGCGGCCACCGTCTTTGGGGAATTGCCGTATCCGCGACGCAGCTGACCGATGGGTTGGTTCATCCAGGTCATTGCGCGTGGCACGACATCGGCGACCGGCGCCAGATTTGCATCGATACCGGCGGCCTTGAGCTCGCGCCCCCAGTTATAAGCGTTGTCGCGAAGTTCGCTGTCAGACTGCTGGGCCTGCCGAGTTGCCGAGGGAATCTCGGTGAATCCGGGACCTTGGAGTCGCTGGACCAGGCCGCCCTCCTGGTCGGCAGCCAGCATGACCTTCACATCTTCCGGGCTGTGCGAGGCGTCGCGTACTCGGCTGGCGACCCCTTGGATCGCCTCCATCCCGGCCCGGGAATTGCCCAGCAGAAGCACGCTTCCTGTCCGGGTGCGGTCGATAATCGCCCTGTCTGACGAATCCATCCCATCAGAGCTGACAGCCACCATCAGCAGCTGGCCGGCCCGCTCGGACATGCTCATCCTTCGGACGACCTCTGCGCAAGGTTGATCCACTGTGAACGATTCAGCCGGTTCACCCGCCGTTGTGTCGCTGGGCGATGGTGTCGGAGTCGGTTGCGAGCTGGTCGTCGATTCGGAAGGGGTCACAGTAGTCGGAGGCGCGGCAATGGGCACAGCGCCGCAACCAGCCAACGCCGTCGGAATCATCAGCGCGCAGGTGGCAAACCACGCCCGCTGACCACCCTTCGCTCGACGCACAGCACCTCGATCCCCGTCGGATTCACCGCACGAGCCTGTTGGCGGCTAGAGCAGTCCGGACACTAGGGTTGTCGCATCGCGGGAAGGACGCAGCGGCGCATCCATACCCGTTACGCCCACCCGGTTTGGAGGACAACCCCATGTCGAGCGTCACCAGCGTAAGCCCGCGCACTCTGGGCGACGTAATTCCCGGCGGCCTGGTCCGCAGCATCGCTCTCGTCATCGGCGGTGCCATCTTCGTTGGGCTCACCGCTCAGGTATCGATCCCCTTGCCATTTACTCCGGTTCCTCTGACGCTGCAAACCTTCTCGGTGTTGCTCGTTGGCGCTGCCCTGGGCAGTGTTCGAGGGGTTGCCTCCATGGCCCTCTATTTGCTTGCAGGCGTGGCCGGCGTGCCGTGGTTTGCGGATCACCAGAGCGGGTGGGCCTTGGCGTCCTTCGGCTACATCGTGGGCTTCGTGGCGGCGGCTTGGGTGGTCGGCCGACTCGCTGAACGGGGCGCCGACCGCCGCGTGCTGCCGACGATTGGAATGATGGCGCTCGGCAACCTGGTCATCTACGCCTTTGGGGTGGCCGGCTTGATGCTCATAGCCCATCTATCGTTCGGCAAGGCGCTGGCGCTGGGGGTGCTGCCCTTCCTTATCGGCGACGCGATCAAGATCTTGTTGGCTGCGGTATTGCTTCCAGGCACGTGGAAGCTGATCAATTCACGCAAGGACTCCTAGAGCGCACGCATGGCCTTCACAGCCGAGGTTCTTTCAGCGGGACAGGGCGGAGGCCATGCCGTCGTCGTGCCCAAGGAGGTCGCGGCAACGTTTGAGAGCAAGCGGCCTCAAGTACTGGCGCATGTCAACGGTGTCGAATATCGCTCCAGGCTGATGGTCTATGGCGGTCAGAGCTATCTCGGCCTCCGCAAAGACCTGCTCCGGCAGCTCCAGGTTGCGGCTGGCGATCAGGTACAGATCGAACTCGTCGAGGATCTTCAGGAGCGCGTCGTGGTCGAACCGCCCGAGCTCACCCAGGCGCTCGCGGAGAACCCAGCAGCTCAAGCCGCGTACGAGAAAATGCCCTTCACGCACCGCAATGAGTACGCGCGTTGGATCGACGAAGGAAAGAAGCCCGAGACCCGTGCTGATCGGGTCGCCAAAACGATCAAGCGGCTGACCGAACCTCGCTGATGACGCCCAGGCTCCGCGATCCCTGTTCGAAACCTACGTTCACGTAGGCTGCTTACGGTCTGCACAGGTTGCAACGTGTGCAGACCGCGACAAACCTACGTGCACGTAGGTTTCCGCAGCGGGACCGTGAGTTTGGGTGGTCTGGTGGACGAAAGGAGACGGAGAGCTCGGCCAGGGGGTAAGCAGTTAGTCGCTTACGCCGAGGAGTGCGTTTTCGATCACCTCGGTCATCGCCGGGTGAATCCAGTATTGGCGGCGAGCCACCTCTGGCGCGGCCTGCTCGAAGCTCATCGCGTGGATCAACGGCTGAATCAGCGAGGATGCCTGCGGCCCGACCACGTGCGCGCCAATAAGCAGCTTCGACCGCGCATCAGCGATGACCTTGACGAAATGATCGGTATCCTCCATGGCCCAGCCGGATGCGGTCTCCCCATAGTCCTGGACTGAGACGACATAATCGATTCCCCGCTCCGCAGCCTCAGCCTCGGTGAGGCCCACCGACGCCACCTGCGGCATGGAGAACACCGCGCGCGGTATAAATCGTCGGTCACTGCTGATCATCGACTCCGGATGCAGCAGGTTGTGTTGTACGACGCGGGCGTCACTATTGGCAATGTGCTTGAGCTGCTGCCGAGATGACACGTCGCCGAGCGCGAAGACGCCGTCAGCACTGGTTCTCTGATACGAGTCGACCATGATCAACCCATCATCATCAACGTCGATTCCGCCGCGCGCCAAATCCAAAGTGTCACCGTTTGGGGTCCGGCCCGTGGCAACCAGTAAAACCTCGCCATCTAGAGGCTCAGATTCTTCCTCCGAACCCTTGATATGGACGCGTACGCCGCCATCGCCGGTGTCCTCAACGCGTTCGACACTGCTATTCAGCCGGACATCGACTCGGCGGCTGAGGAGTTGGGTGAACCGCTTCGCTACGTCAGCATCCTCCGTCCCCAACAGCACATCCGAGCGGTTCAGCACCGTCACGGCTGTACCGAAGGCGGAGAAGACGTGAGCGAACTCGGCCGCTATATAGCCGCCACCGATGATGATCATGGACTGCGGAAGCTCGAGGAGCCGCATCACGGTGTCGGAGGTGTGAAACCTCACCGAACCAAGGCCAGGCAGATCTGGCACCATCGGACGGCTGCCGGCAGCGATGACAATCCGGTCAGCAGTGATCGTCTCCGCCGCAGCGACGTCGAGCTCGCGCGGGCCTACGAAGCGTGCCCGCTCATCGAAGACGGTGACATTGTGGCTCTCTTGGCGGTAGGCCCGTCCGTTGGCGGCCTGAGGATCGATCCGGCCGAAGATGCGTTCCTGGATGTCCCGCCACCTGATCCCCTGAAGATCCAGCTCAACTCCAAGCCTGTTGGCCTGAATCGTCGAGGCTGCGAGATCGGCCAGATAGACCAGCATCTTGCTGGGAATGCAGCCAACGTTGAGGCAGGTTCCACCGAAGGTGCCCATCTCGACGATCGCGACATCGAGATGGTCGAACCTTTCATCGATGATCGAGTTGCCCGACCCGGTGCCGATAACGCAAAGGTCAAAGTGCCGCACGTCGCCATGGTGCCAGCAGGCACCTAGCGTTACTCACCAGTAGCGCTTGCCGCGCAGCAGAAAATCGAGCCACCATAAGGCAGTGGGTGGCACAAGCCTCGGCGGCAGGCTCAGCCGTCATCGCCGAAACCGCATCACTTACCTGGCGTTACTTCGGCGTTCCAGCAACTACACCATGCACGCGTGGTACATCCGTGTAGCCGCGTTGGTGATCATCGCCGGTCTCTCCTTTGGCAGTCGCAGCAGCGTGCTGGCGATCGGATTGTGTCTGCTTGCCTCCATCGGCAGCTATCTGCTGTGGACCAACGAGCGGCACCTGAGAAACGGAACGCAGCCGCGCTTTTGGCTGTCACAGGTCTACCTCCGAAATGTGATCAAGACCGACGGCCGGCATCGACTGAACCTCGGCTCGTACTTCGAGATTCCCGAGGCCTTTGTGCTCATTGCGATCCCGTCCTGGATAACCACTGACGATCCGCTGTGGGCACGACTCGCCATGTTGGCCGCGGCAACAGTGTTCCTGATCACGACCTCGTTGCTGATCTTCAATGACCACGCCTGGTTCAATCCCGAAGAATCTGACCCTCCAGCCTGGCACGAGTTCTTGCGATTGGTGGCTGGGCCTATTACGGCCTTACCGGTCTGTGTGATCGCGCTTCCGGCCGACTGGGGACCGAACGGCTGGCTTGCAGCACTGGCAATCTGCTTGATGCCGCTCGGGGTTGTTGGTTCCCGAATCTCAGACACCGACTTGATCATGCAGACACTGCCCGGACTAGTACAGGAGGAGTCCCACGCCGGACGCGAACTGGTGATCAACGAGGCGCACGGTGCGCTCTCCACCAATCTTCGGTTGCTCGAGCAGCAGGCGCGTCAGATTCGTGGTGTTGCTCCGACGTTGTACGAGCTGGCGGTCTCAGCCAACAGTCGGTTGCGGGAGACGCTGACGCTGGCGAAGCTCGGCCGTGACAGCTCAACGAGCTTGCAAAATCTTGAGGCTCCGGTGCTTACCTTGGCCCGCGCAGTCGGGGCGAAGGCCGCCGTATACGTCAACGTAGACACGCTTTCGGCAGACGATCGTGATCTTGCTAGACTGGTCTTGAATGACCTCGTGGGAAACGCATTGAACGCCGGCGCCGGAGCCATCCGTGTGGTAATCACGCCCGACGATGGACATGTTGCCATCTCAGTGACTGATGATGCTCCACCTATGGTTAATGGGGTATGGAAGACTCCGGGAACGAGTTCGGCACGGCTGGAGGCTCGCTTGGGAGACCTCTCCGGATCGCTGATCTCAAAGCAAAACGGCACTACCAAAACGGTTACTGCTAGTTGGGTGCCAGAAAGTGAGTGATCAAGTCTGAGATGAGCAGGAATCCCAGATGATCAATGGGCAACAGATGATCAAGGTTTCATAATGATCAAGGCCATGGAGTGTCAGCGGTGATCCCAAGTGGCGTGCTGCTGGTTGATGACGTGCCCGGTGAGCGAGCGAATTTCGAGCAGGCTTTTGGACGTGGCCTCACGGTTGCACCATCCATCGATCAATTGAATGAGCAACTGCGCCGCGGCCTCAACTGGGACCTGGCCTTCGTGGACTTCAATCTGAGCTCCCAAACCAGCACCGGCCTGACCGCCCTGCTCCGACTTCACCATGAACGGCCCGCGACCCGGATCGTCACGTACAGCCAATTCACCGAGAGTGGTCGCACCCTGTACGCCGCAGCAGCACATCACTGGTTCAAAGCCTCTGCGCTCATGGACAAGACCAAGAACGATCCCGGCACGCTCGTGCACTATCGGGAGTCGATCTGCAACGGCATCAACCCGACGCCGGTGCCCTGGCAGCGGCGGCTCCAGTGGGCGCCACTTATCGACCATTTGCTGGCCGACGCCTCTTGGGTGCGCATCTGGCGGGCACTCCGTGAGGCCGCGGGTGACATGGCGCTGGTCGCCGAAATGCTGCATGTGGATGCGAGCAGCTTGCGAGGTTTCAAGGACCGCGCCACTGAGGCGGCGATCCAGTTCAATGAAAAGTTCCACGACATTCCGCACCCTGGACGTACCAGGAACAAGAAAGGCATTCTGGCCGCTTTCGCCGCCGAACATCGCCATTTCCTGACCGCACCGGATCTTTCTACGGTGATGTCGCCGGGAACTCGGCGCCGGTGTTAAGGCGCGACACGGTTACTTCGGCGCGCGTTGTCGTGGAATCGACAGGTAGTGCTGACGTTCTGCCGGCTCAAAGTGCTCGATGGCGTAGCGCAGCGTCGTACGCGGCATGACCGGCGCATGTTGATCAAGAAAACGACGAAGTTCATCTCGATCGACGCGCTTGCCGGCCTCACGCAGCGACCAGCCAACGGCCTTGTGGATCAAGTCATGGCGATCGGGCAGCAAGATCTCTGCCAGCCGGTACAGATCCGCGGTCTCGCCGCGCGGCAGAAAGTGCTGGCTGCCGACCATGGCAATCCGCCGGTCCCACAACAAGTCAGACCTCACCAGCTCGTACAGCGGTGAGCGATCGCGATCCAGCAGATATCCGCCGACGATGGGACCGCAGCTCACGTCCACCAGATCCCAATTGTTTACGTAGCTGGTGTTGCCGAGGTAGGTGTTATAGATCACGTGCAACTCGGCATCACTCGCGGATTTCTTCACACTCTTCTTTGCTCGCTCAGTCATCACGACCAGCGTGATAAGGCGATGCTCGTGTATTGGGCTGTGCAGCATCGGCAGCCATTGATCAGGTTCGAACGCAGCCGCGGCGTACGGCTTGGCCAGCTGACGCAGGTCGCCAAGCTTGAGGCCAAGGAAGACATCGCCCTCCCCATAGCTGCCTGGAGCCACCTTGAAGTATCTGGCAAGTGCTCGTGCATTTTCTAGATTGGCAGCGGCCTCCATCGCCTTTACCAGGTCATCCACGCTCGCCACAATGCCATGTAGCACCGATTCTTTTTGGCGATCATGCACGACGGCAAGACAAACCAGATATTCCCTATAGTGAGACAGGGGATCGCAGCCGCGGGACGCCTGCTTAGCTCTGGTGCACGTCTCCAGTGGACAGTGACATAGCCAGTATCTTTAGGGACAGGACTCGACATGACGAAGCGGCTGCATCGCGGACTTCATGTCGACTATCGGCGTACCGCGAGCTCCGCCTGTCGGCAATCCAACTGAGTTGATCTCAGAAGACGCCACTATCCAGCCGTGGCATTGGTCCGCGGCTTCTTGATCATCAGTCCTGCCGACGAAAGAAGTTTCCATGCCCAAGAAGGACAGACAATCCGTCAATCTCGTCAAGATCGCCACCGGCTTGGCCAGCCAGCGCCTCCTGTGGGAACCGCTGGTGTCCTACCGTCCGGTCGCTCGTTAGTACGTCCGCCTGGCCCGCGAACCAGAGTTCGAGGCTTGGCTGCTGACGTGGCTGCCCGGTCAAGGGACCGACTGGCACGACCACGGCGGCAGTGCCGGCACCTTCATCACTCTCCGGGGAATACTCACCGAGCGCCACGCCGAAGTTGGCTACGGACCACCTCGGATCATTCCTGGCGCTCGGGAACTGGTCGCTGGGACCCTACGGTCCTTCGGCTCCCGGCATGTGCACGAGGTCACCAACCGGGGCGTCGAACCAGCAGTGAGCCTGCACGTCTACTCCCCGGCTCTGGTCGAAATGCATCAATACGAGGTCAGCGGTGATCTGCTCCACGTGGCGAATTCCCAGATGGTCGGGGTGAACTGGTGAGGGCAGCTTCGGCGCGGCCAGACCCCACGGCTGCGATCGAGCCCAGGACGATTGACGACGTTCTCGAGTCGGCGCGTCGGCGGATCTCCCGACTTACCTCGGCGGAAGCGCAGAATGCCTGGCGGACCGGTGCCGTCGTGGTCGATATCAGACCGGCGGCGCAGCGAGATGCGGAGGGCGCGCTGCCCGGGGCATTGATCATCGAGCGCAATGTGTTGGAGTGGCGATTCGATCCGAGTAGCGATGCAAGTCTGCCAATAGCGGATCACGATATGCAGGTGATCGTGGTCTGTCAGGAGGGTTACGCCTCGAGCCTCGCCACCGCCTCGCTACAAGACGTCGGCATCCATCAAGCGACGGATGTGATCGGCGGTTACGCCGCCTGGCGAGAGCTGCTCTAAGACCGAGGCGGCGGCCGGCTTTCGAAGATCAGATTCCGGCGTAGGAGTGCAGGCCGGAGACCAGCAGGTTGATCCCAACGAAGTTGAACCAGAACGAGGTGAGGCCGATGATCGCTATTACAGCGGCCCTGGTGCCGCGCCAGCCGGCTGTCGACCGGGCGTGCAGGTAGCCGGCGTAGATCACCCAGGTCACCAGAGCCCACGTCTCTTTGGGATCCCAGCCCCAATAACGTCCCCAGGCGTACTCGGCCCAGATCGCGCCCGCCGCCACGGTGAAGGTCCACAGCGGGAACGCGAAAGCAAGGAATCGATAGGCGATCAAGTCGATCTTGCGAGAGCTCGGCAGCCGCTCGAGATAGCCGCGCACATCGCCACGGTCCTCCGCACGTTTCTTGATCAAGTAAAGGATCGACATCACGCCACCGACATTGAACGCCGCCCCGGAGATAGCCGCGGCCACGATGTGGATCAAGAACCAGACAGAGTGCAATGCAGGCACAAGCGGCGCGACAGCGACGTAGAAGACGGTTACTGCCAACCCGTTTCCAACGGCAGCGAGCAAGGTAACAGGCAATCCGAGCCAGCGCATTCCGGTACGCCATAGCAAGATCAAGTACACGCCGACGATCAAGACCATCGCGGTGATCGTGAACTCGAACATGTTGCCCCACGGTGCCCGGTGCGCGGCAAGGGCTCGCAGCAGGACGCCTGCGACACTGAGCAGGAAACCGATGATGGTCAGGGCAACGCCCATGCGACCAAACTGCTCAACTCGGGCGCTGGACGCGGGCGAGGTTCCCGGGTCCGCTTGCTGGCGCCCTTCGACAGGCTCAGGGCGCATAGTGCTGGGCTTTGCATGCCTGTCCTCAGCCGCAACATCGACGAGCTCTGGCTCCGTTTCTCCTGCCACGCTGACCCGGCGCGCCGCCGCCCACTCGGCCGCATGCGCGAACATGGCGAGGGCATAGACGACTACCGAGCTCACCAGCGCGACATTGGAGTAGTACTCGTATCTCACGTCGCGCTCACATCCTCCGGCGTATGGGACAGCTCCGCGGCAAGCTCTGCCACATCATCGGTCAGCCCGGCACGAGCATCTGCGCGGTCCAAGGCTCCGACCTCCAACACCTTATGGTCCGCCTCGCCGTCGCGAACTCGGATCCATACCCGGCGGGGCCGAACGAATAGTGACAAGCACAAGCCGGCGACGGCAAAGGCCAATGCAACAAGTGATATCGGTACGCCTGGAGTATCGCCGATCTGCAGCTTGACCCAGCGCACCCAGCCATCGAGCTGGATAGAGCCCTTACCGTCAGGAAGGTTGACCCCGTCTCCGACCTTGAGGGCGATGCGTACCGGCTGACCGTCACTTTGCTTGAGTTGGCTGAGCCCGGCGGTGTCCAGAGAGTAGACGTTTTCGGGCTTGCCGGTCTCCACCTTGGGTGGTCCGTACCAGACGTTGGCAAACAGTGCCGGATTCAAAGCGTCTGGAAAGATCGACTGCGGCCCTTGGTCGTTGAGCACTGCTGTGGGAAGGAAAAGGGCCTCAAAAGCCAGTCTCTCGGGCCGAGCGTCCGGAGCCTTGACGGCGCCCAGCGAGGTGAAATTGCCGTCCTGCGGCAGCATCACAACTGGACCTGAGAAGGCGACGTTGCCTTGTGCATCCTTGACCGTCACCTTGGGGGCATAGCCATGGCCGATGAGGTGGACCGTCGTGCCAGCAATATGCAGCGGCTTGTTGACCTCGAGAACCTCCTGGCGAGGTGCCGCCCCGGGTCGGTCGGTCACCTCGACGTTCGCCCGAAACAGGCGAGCTGCGCCCCGCTGCACCGGACCGGTCTCAAACCTCACCTCGAAGTCCTTGACCGTCACGCTGAAGGGCGCCAGGTCCGTCTCCTTGAAACGAGCACCGGCCGAGAAGTCGTCGTACTGGGTGAGGTTGTTGGAAAAGCCCTGACCAACAATCACCACGCTGGTGCCGCGAAATCCGAAGAGCACGCCGATCGCTACCCCTATGAGCACAAAGACCAGGCTGATGTGGAACACCAGGTTTCCGGCCTCGCGAAGGTAGCCCCGCTCTGCCGCGACGCTGTCGGTGTGGGTGTCAACCCGGTAGTGCCGTCTGCGCAGCGAGTCAGCAGCACGCTCCAGAACGTCATGATTACCACTGGAGATGTCCGCCCTGGCGTACGCCGGCAATCGGACAAGATTGCGAGGTGTCTTCGGCGGCCGGGCACGCAGCGCTTTGGCGTACACCGCGACGCGCGGCACGATGCAGCCGATCAGTGAGACGAACAGCAAGAGATAGATCGCCGCGAACCACGGGGAGCTATAGACGTTGAACAGGCCGATCTTGTCGTAGATCGGTCCGAGTGTGGGACGTTCGTTGATGAAGTCGCTCACCCGGACTGGCGAAATTCTGCGCTGCGGCACCAGGGAGCCCGGGATAGCTGCCAGGGCGAGTGCGAACAACAAGATCAGCGCCGTACGCATCGAGGTGAGCTGGGTCCACAGGTAGCGCAGTCCGCCACGCCACCCCAGTCGGGGAAGCTCGGCTCGTGCGGCCGGACCGCTGGATTCGGCCGCTGGCTCGCGAGTCTTGATCGCCGTCACGTCAGATCACCATCACGTCAAATGACCGTTTGGAAGCTGGCTGCCCACTGTCGCAGCACTCCGGTGAGCGTATTCCACGTGCCGGTCACCAGCAGCACGCCGACGATGATCATCAGGATTCCGCCGATCCTCATGATCAACTGTTGCCGCTCTCGGAGAAATGCGACGGCGCCGGCCATCTTGGTGAACGCTAGGCCTGCGATCACAAAGGGAATGCCGAGGCCCAGGGCATAGACGAAGCCGAGCAGTCCACCGCGGATGGCAGTGCCTTCGTTGAAGCCAAGGTTGACGACCACACCGAGAGTCGGTGACAAGCAGGGCGTCCAACCGAGGGCGAAGACCACACCGATCAGCGGTGCAGCGGCAACACCTACCGCGGGTATCCAATGAATCCGTAGCTCACGTTGCCCGATTGGCAGCACGCCGGCGAAGATCAGACCGAGCATGATGATCAAGACGCCGAGTACCCGGGTGATCACATCCCGATACTCGGCAAGCATTCGCCCAGCAGATCCGGCGACCACGCCAGTGATGACAAAGACCACTGCGAATCCCAGCACGAAGAGCGATGCGCCGGCGAGCATCCGGCTACGGTGCTGTGATCCCTCGACAACCTCGGCGGCGCCTAGACCGGTCGCGTATGAGAGGTAGCCGGGCAGCAGCGGCACGACGCAGGGCGAAAAGAACGAGACCAGACCGGCCAGGAAGGCAACGGGAAGCGCCAGCGCCATCGAGCCGCCGACCGCTGTCTCGGCCCAGGTCGCGAGGTCGAGCGGAGTCACTATCGACCGTCCGCCACGTCATTGATCATGTCGACCAGAGTGATCTCGGAGACTTCGCTCAGTACTCGGACGGCGAGCCGGCCATTCTTGTCGATGATCATGGTCGATGGAATTGCGCTTGGCGGCAGTTCGCCGGCGAAGGCCAGCAGCACCTTGCCTGTCGGGTCGTAGATGCTGGGGTAGGTGATCTTGAAGCTCCGAATGAACGCCTCAGCCGGCGCCGGGTCATAGTCCTTACTGGTAATGCCGACGAATTGTGCGACGTTCTTGGTCTCGACACTCGCTGCCTGCAGATCGGGTGCCTCTTTGCGGCATGGCGGACACCAGGAGCCCCAGACGTTGATCACGACTATCTTGCCGCGGTAGTCCTGGGTCGAGATTGTCTTATCGCTGCCCAGGGCTGGACCCGACACCGCCGGCAGCTCCTTGCGCTGGTCAGGTGCAACTCGGGTCAGATTGCGCGGCACGGTTGGATAGCCCACCTCGCCGGCACTTCGGGTCTGCTCATCTGCCCCGGTGCTCGTGCATGCCGCCAGCATGAGCGTGGCAACCAGAGCCGCAGCAGCCCGGATCGCGCGCCGCCGTGCTGAGGACGAGGGATGGGACACGCTTTTCGTCCCCGAGCGACCAATCAAATCGCGCGAGCGCAGCAAAAAGAGGGCGCGAGCGAAGCGAGCCCCGGCCCCAGCGGCGAGCTGTGTGCACCAGCCCCAGCGGCGAGCTGTGTGACGAAGTAGGCGGGCTGCACGCGCGATCCGCGCGGAGCGAAGCGAAGCGAGTGGAGCAATCCAACACAGCATTAGGCTCCTGCGACGAACTTCTTGGTCTGGTGTGGCCGAAGCAGCTCAGCAGCCGGCTCCGAGTAGCTGACGGAGGTTACATGAGCATCGATATAGGTGAACGACGTCACGCTGCCCAATGTGCATTGACGTTTTCGCGGATCGTGCGCCATCCGGCGGCCCTCCGCGTAGTTCCGCGCAACCCAAATCGGCAGCTGGTGCGTCACGATGACTGCTTCGTGGCCCAAGGCGGCGTCAGCAGCATCTCTCATCGCAGGACGCATCCTCGCGAGGATGTCGGCATATGCCTCGCCCCAGCTCGGCCGCAGCGGGTTACGGAAATAGAGCCAGTTTCTTGGACGGCGTAGCGCGCCATCGAACGAAAGCTTCAGACCCTCGAAGTAGTTGGCCGCCTCGATCAGCCGGGCGTCGACGACTACCGGCAGACTGAGCACTTCGGCAATAGGTGCTGCTGTCTCCTGCGCCCGCTCCAGCGGCGAGCTTCTGAGGTGCACCACGTCACGGCCCCGAAAATATCCGGCGACCCGCTCGGCCATCTCCTGGCCCAGCTCGGATAGGTGATAATCGGGCAGGCGTCCGTAAAGCAGCCCCGCCGGGTTCTCCACCTCTCCGTGTCGTACGAGGTGCACGATCGTCCGGTTCTGACCCATGCTCGCCTCCTCGCTTACCTATCCCGAGGCACTCGCGGCGGCCGACGCCGCAGCTGGTAGCGCTTCGACGATTCGATTTAACGCCCTATGATCGTGCGCCGCCGACAGAAACCAAGCTTCGTACACGCTCGGCGGCAGGTAGATGCCGGAACCGAGCATGGAGTGGAAGAACGCAGCGTATGCGCCGGTCGACTGCTGGGTCGCTGTGGCGTAATCCGGCACTGCGGTCACGTTCTCGGTCACGAAGAAAACGCTGAACAAGTTCCCCGCATTCTGAATGACATAGGGCACTCCAGCGGCATCCAGGGCGGCCGCCACTTCAGCCCTCAACGTTGCTGACGTGCGGTCGATCTGCTGATAGACCTGCGGGGTGGCCAGCCGCAAGGTGGTCAATCCCGCGGCTGTCGCTATGGGGTTTCCGGACAAGGTGCCGGCCTGGTAGACGCTGCCTACTGGTGCCAGGTTCTGCATAAGCTCGGCTCGCCCGCCGAAGGCCGCCGCTGGGAACCCGCCACCCATCACCTTGCCGAAGGTCATTAAGTCCGGCTGCACGCCGTCAAGTCCAAACTGTCCCGATCTGCTCACTCGAAAACCAGTCATCACCTCGTCGGAAATGAACAGGGCACCGTACTCATGGGCGATCGCGGCCAGGAACGCATTGAAGCCGATGCCATCTTCTGTCGCGGGGAGAATGACACCCATATTGCCGGGGGCAGCCTCAGTGATCACCGCTGCGATCTCGGTACCGAAGCTGGCGAAGGCTTCACGTACGGCGTTTCGGTCGTTGTAGCCCAGCACGACGGTGTCGAGAGTGGTCCCTTCGGTCACTCCTGGCGTACCCGGAATTGAAAGGGTTGCCACCCCGGAACCGGCGGCGGCGAGCAGCGCGTCCACGTGTCCGTGGTAGCAACCGGCGAATTTGATGATCTTGTTACGGCCGGTCACACCGCGCGCCAATCGCAACACCGACATGGTGGCTTCGGTGCCCGAGTTGACCAGGCGTACTTGCTCCACCGGCATCCGGTCGATGATCTCGGCTGCAAGATCAACTTCGGCCAATGTGGGGGCGCCGTAGGAGGTTCCGCGCCGGGCTGCGTCCGCAACTGCACCGATGACGTCTGGATGGGCATGTCCCAGCAACATGGGACCCCAGGAGCAGACCAGGTCGACGAGTTCGTTGCCGTCGATGTCGTAGATGTACGCCCCGCTGGCCCTGGCGATGAACCGCGGCGTGCCGCCGACGGATCGGAACGCCCGGACCGGCGAGTTCACACCGCCCGGGGTGACCGCCTGGGCACGCTCGAAAGCAGCCTCGCTGCGTACGGTGCTCGCAGCTGGTCGGACCGTCATCGCCGTTCGCGCAGCGACTCGGACGAAGTCCGACCGTCGAACCGCCCCGACGAAGGAGGGCTTGGTTCGACGGAACCAACAAGGCGCGAGCGCTTGCGCTCTCCACGTTCTTCGTCGCGCAGCGACTGTGCCCAGTGGAGGGCCCAGTAGCTCAAGATCAGGTCCGCGCCCGCGCGCCGGATTGACGTCAGAGCCTCGGTTATCGCCGCGTCCCTATTGATCCAGCCGTTGGCCGCTGCCGCCTCGACCATGGCGTACTCCCCCGACACGTTGTACGCCGCGACCGGCAGATCGACAGCCTCGCGGACCGCACGTACCACATCGAGGTAGCCGAGGGCTGGCTTGACCATGACGATGTCGGCACCCTGCTCGACATCGAGAGTCACCTCGCGGAGCGCCTCCCGAACATTGGACGGATCCTGCTGGTATGTCCTGCGATTACCGCGGAGGGTGGATGCTACGGCCTCACGGAAAGGACCGTAGAACGCCGAGGCGTACTTAGCGGAATAAGCGAGGATCGCAACGTCAGAGGCCTTTGCCGCATCCAGCGCCTTCCGGATGGCGCCGACCTGGCCGTCCATCATGCCGCTGGGTCCGACCATGTGGACACCAGCCTCAGCGTGCAATACCGCCATCTGCGCGTAGATCTCAATCGTCGCGTCGTTATCGACAACACCCGATCGCGTAAGCACGCCGCAGTGTCCGTGGTCTGTGAACTCGTCCAGGCAGACATCCGACATGACCAGGCATTCGTCTCCGACTTCCTGACGCACCGCTCGGATTGCGGAGGTCAAGATGCCATCCGGATCGAGCGCGCCGGAGCCCTGCGCATCCTTGTGCTCTGGCACGCCGAAGAGCATGACGCCTGCCAGGCCGGCGTCCGCGGCCTCCACCGCCGCTTTTCGGAGCGTGTCAAGGGTGTGCTGTACGACACCGGGCATGGAGCTGATCGGACGCGGTTCTTGCAGTCCTTCGGCAACGAACATCGGCAAGATCAGCTGGCGTGGTTCGACGCTGGTCTCGGCGACCATCGCCCGTATGGCTGCTGTGGTCCGTAACCGCCGCGGACGCTGCTGCACTACTCGTCGCTCCTTAAAAGTGCTGGCAAACTGCAGATTACCGAGCCCGGAGCCTGTAAATTTTCAGCACTCTTCTGCCAATATGCGATCCACGCGAAGCGATAGCGAGCGGAGCGATCAAATCCGGATCGCTCCCCTCGCCGTGCTGAGGAGGAGCGAGCAGACACGCTTTCTCGTCTGCGAGCGACGACGAAGTCGGCGAGCTCCAAGGCGCGATCCGCGCGGAGCGAGCGAGAGCGAGCGGAGCAATCATTTGCGCCGAGTGCCGGGACGCCGCTGAGACGGCTTGAGGACTGGCTCACCGGCCTCCAGGAAAGCGTCTCGCCGCTGGGCAGCGAAGCTGGCCAGGGCGTCAGCAAGATCAACCACCGAAGGCTTGGCGGCGATGACGTCGACGCGCAGGCCGTGCTCCTCACAGGTCCGGGCGGTCGCCGGGCCGATAACGGCGATGATCGTCGACGAATGTGGCTTGCCTGCGATACCCACCAAGTTGCGCACGGTAGATGACGACGTGAACACCACGGCGTCGAACTTGCCGGTCTTGATCGCCTCCCGCACCGGTGCCGGCGGCGGCGTGGCGCGCACCGTGCGATACGCGGTAACGTCCTCGACCTCCCAGCCCAGGTTCCTCAGGCCCTCGGCAAGTGTCTCGGTGGCGATGTCTGCACGCGGCAGGAAGACCCGGTTGATCGGGTCCAGTACGTCGTCGTAGGGCGGGAACTCGCCCGCCAAGCCCGCTGCGGACTGCTCTCCGTTAGGCACCAGGTCAGGCTCGATTCCCCAAGCCTGCAACGAATTAGCAGTCACCTCGCCAACAGCAGCCACCTTGAGGCCGGAGAAGGCTCGAGCATCCAGCCCGTACTCCTCAAACTTCTCGCGTACGGCCCGGACCGCATTCACCGAGGTGAAGGCCACCCACTCGTACCGGCCCTCGACCAGCCCACGAATCGCCTTGTCCATCTGTAACGGACTGCGAGGTGGCTCGACCGAGATGGTCGGCACCTCCTCACTGTGGGCGCCGTAGGTGCGTAGTCGCGCGACCATCGGTGCCGCCTGGTCCTTCGTACGCGGCACCAGTACTCGCCAGCCGAACAGCGGCTTGGTTTCATACCAGCTCAGCTCGTGACGTTGCTCGGCGGCGGCGCCGATGATGACGTGCACTGGGTCCGAGGCCGGTGGCCGCACGGACTTGACGGCAGCCGCTAGCCCGTCCAGGCTGGTCGTCAACGTGATCTGTTCGGTGCTCCCGCCGTGCAGCGTCACGACGACATGATCATCTCCAGGCCGGCCGGCAGCCTTGGCCGCCTCAACCAGGCTGCTAATCATCGAGACCACCGTGCTGACCACAATCGTCGCCGCGGCACCCCACTGCGACGTTCCGTTCTTGGTGAACTTGCCGTCGGTTACGGAGGCGAATTGCACACCTCCAGCATGGATCAAGTCGATACCGGCGTACTCGGGAACAGCGGTCAGGCTGGAGACTCCCGGCACGACCTCGAAGTCAATGCCACCGCGTACGCACGCCGCTGCTTCGTCGGCGACCGCGTTGTCCAAAAAGGGATCGCCGGCCACCAGCCGCACCACCCGGCAACCTGTCGAGGCCTGCTTGAGCACAATTTTGGCTCGCGCCGAAGGGCTTAACGGCTTGCGCGCTTCGGTGAGTCCGAGGGTTATGACCTCAGCCTCCTCGCCGAGCGTGATAGCGGGATGAGCCAGGATTTCTCGCTGCCGATCGTTGTCCAAGATCACGGAGCTGGCGTCGGCCAGCGCGGCAATCGCACCAAGTGTCAGTAGGTCCGGGTCACCAGGTCCGGTACCGACGAAGATGACCCGACCTTTGGCAACAGGTGCGGTCGGAGTGGCTGAGGGGGAGGTCCGGGGCCTACGAGCCGAGGATGTACTCACTGACTTCTTCTCGCGTTCTGTTGTCTCAGCTCGGTCGCCTTGCCGGCGGGCCGAGCCTAGGTTGTTCAGACGTTTTCCTCTCGCAACTGCGCCAGCACCTCACCAGCTTGCGCGGCCCCAAAATGCTGCGGATCCGTCGTTGATCCGTGCACCTCCAGCCGTATCACTGGGCCCGCTTTGGTCGGTTCTGACAAGTTGCTCAGTAACGTTCTCCCAATTACCGCCGTCAGAGTCAAATCGAGACTTGTACCACGGACGGCAGTCACTGTTGCATGGGCCCCTACTGGCGCCGTACAGCCAGCCTCCAGAGTGGCCAGAAAACCCCGCTCTACAAGGGATTCTGCGTGGGAAACCGAGTTGTCGAGATCTGCCAAATACTGCCGGAGCTCAATGCTGAGAGAACGATGAATTTCTAGCGCGAGGGCACCTTGTCCAGGTGCTGGAAGCATCACCTGATGATCAAGAATCTGTGCTTCAAGGTCGCTGACGAGGAGGCCTTCAGCTGCTGCCGCTGACTCCGGCAGCAGACCGAGCCGGCGCAAGCCTGCCGCGGCCAAGATCACGGCATCGACCTGACCTGTTCGTACTCGCTCGATTCGGGTCTCGACATTGCCCCGAATCGGCACGATCTCCAGCTGAACGTTGTGGCCGCTGCCCCAGTCGAGGATTTGCATGCCGCGCCGTGGAGCGCCCGTGCCCACCCTCACGCCATCGGCAAGATCATCAAGTCGGCGTCCGACAAGCACATCCCTGGTGTCCTCACGGGGCGGTATCGCGACGATCTCCAGATCTTCTGCCGGCGCGGTCGGCAGATCCTTCAGGGAATGCACGGCGACATCGATTTCGCCGCTGTGCAGAGCATCGCGTACGGCACTGACAAAGACACCTCGACCACCGATCTCGGTGAGGTCGCGGTGATCGGTATCACCGGTCGTGGTAATGCCGACGAAGCGTGAATCGATGCCGCCGGCCGCCAGTGCGGTCGCCACCTGGGTCGCCTGTGCGCGGGCGAGCGCGGATTTGCGTGCACCCAGCCGGATCGGCCGGGTCAGTTGGGCCGTATGCATCAGGGCCGTCTGACCATCAGGGTCCGACCTCCGGTGACATGACTGCTGCGACGGTCTGCGGGTCCAGGGCGAAGAGCACCCGCAATGCGGCGGCGTAATCGACAGCGTCGGTCTCAGAGGACAGTTCCTGTACGCGTACGGTCGGGGCGTGCAGCAGCTTTTCGACGATGCGTCGCATACTGTGCTGGATCTGCTGCCGTTCATGATCATCGAGGTGAGGCAGCCGGGCCTCCAGTCGGCGGAGCTCACCTGCCACAACATCAGAAGCCATGGAACGCAAGGCGACCACAGTTGGCGCCACTTGCGCAGCCCGGCGTAGCGCGAGGAAGTTGGCGACCTCGTCGCGGACCAGGACGCGAGCATCCTCGATTTCCTGGGCGCTGGCACCGTGCGGTTGATCGCTGACGAGCCGGTCCAGGTTCACCAGGCAAATGGCATGTTCGGCGGCGACCTCCGGCGCTACGTCGGCCGGAAGTGCGAGATCGACGACGCCACGTACCGGTGTGCCGGCCAGGTCGTCGACGCCAATGGTGAGCGTTCGAGCTCCAGTGCAGGTCACCAGCACATCAGTTGCCGCGAGAGCATCACTCAGATCTGACAGCGCTACCGCCTTCCCGCTAACCGCTTCGGCCAACCGTTCGGCGCGAGCCAGCGTCCGGTTTGCGCACGTCACGAAAGCGCCGCCAGCTGCCGCGGTCCGGGCGGCCAGCCCAGCCATGGCACCGGCTCCGACTACCAGCACCCGCCGACCCGCGAGTTCGCCGATCTCGTCACTGAGGAGTGCGTACGCCGCGCTCACCAGCGACCGACCGGCCGCGCCAATACCGGTCTCGGTGTGGACCCGCTTACCTACCCTGATCGCCTGCTGGAACAAGGAGTTGAGGACCGGGCCCACTGTTTGGTGAGCTTGGCCAAGGGCTAACGCGCCTTTGACTTGTCCAAGAACTTGGCTTTCTCCGACCACAAGAGAATCTAGCCCAGAGGCGACCGAGAACGTGTGAGCGACGGCGCCCTCATCGAAAAACACAGCACACAGCGAACGGACCTCACCAGCCCTCAGACCGGCGACATCGGCCAATGCCTGCGTTGCATCGTCCAGCGCGCCGTGAAATCGGGAGACTGACGCATAAAGCTCAGTCCGGTTACATGTCGACAACACCAAGGCCTCGTCGATGTGTTCGGAGTCGACAAGCTGCTCAGCCAGTTTGACCGAGCCGTGTGACTCCAGGGCAAGCTCAGCCAGATGCGAGACCGATGTGGACTTGTGCGACACGCTGACCACCAGGATGCTCATTAGCTCGTCCTCCTGCTTTTGGCCAAAATCTGGGAGTCGTCGGTCTTGCGTTGCTCGTGGTACGCGAGGATCTGCAGTTCCTGACCCAGATCAACCTTGCGAACATTGACGCCCTCGGGGACTACGAGCACCGTTGGGGCGAAGTTCAGAATGCTGGTTACCCCTAGATAGACAAGCCGGTCGGCGACGGCCTGCGCGGCCTCGGCCGGAGTTGCGATCACCGCGATTACCGCGCCGGTACGGGCGACCACCTCCTCGAGCTCGCTGAGATCACAAATCGCCAGGTCATGAATCCGCTTGCCCACCAGATCGGACGAGCTATCGATCAAGCCGACGACTCGAAATCCGTGGGAGTAGAAACCGGAGTAGTTGGCCAGGGCCGTACCGAGATTGCCCAGACCCACAATGATCACCGGCCAGTCATGAGCTGAGCCGACCACTCGACCGATCTGGAACCGCAGGTAGGCCACGTCGTAGCCCACCCCGCGGGTGCCGTATGAGCCGAGGTACGACAAGTCCTTGCGGAGCTGGGCGGAGTTGACTCCGGCTGCCTCAGCCAGTGCGCCGCTGCTGATGGTGTCGATCTGCTGCTCTGCCAGCTGGTTGAGCGCTCGGAGGTAGACAGGCAAGCGGGCGACTGTGGCGTCCGGGATTCCCTTAAGCGTGGGGACCGTCCGCCAATGGTCACCTGCCGCCGCGCGCGGCGGAGGCTCAGTGGGGAAGGTCTGCGACACGCAACTCCTGATTCGACGCTCGGATCTGGTCCAAACAGCGCCACTCTAAGGCGTTTGTGAATGACCGCACAATTTGTCCAAGCTGCTCGCGCATCGCGCTTGGAATCCGCCGCCGTCGTCGTCGCTCGCAGAGGAAAGAACGCCTCTGCTTGTTCCTCCTCCGCGCGTCGGCGCGCGATTTCCGACGCTCGCAGCTGATCAACTCACACACGCCGATCAGAGGTACGTTTCGCATCACAGCCGTCAAGACGAGCCCCTCAAGACCGCTCGCAGGGTACGTTTCGCATCACAGCCGTCAAGACGAGCCCCTCAAGACCGCTCGCAGGGTACG
>Ga0075425_100000419_pt1 | contig 39632 bp, 37 predicted proteins | sample SoiMethybrSBSTD4_FD_75300 | JGI IMG/M metagenome (GOLD analysis project Ga0075425, IMG submission 75300) | Bulk soil microbial communities from a Populus tree surrounding site in Tennessee, USA - Soil MetaG P. TD hybrid SBSTD4 | ecosystem: Environmental > Terrestrial > Soil > Tree plantation... | reverse complement strand
TCGACCATCAGCAGCTTCCCCATCCGCAGCGTCCCGTGCCGGTAGTACATGACGTTCTTCTCGTCCGGGTACGGCAGCGTGAGATCCGGCAGGTGCATCCCGGCGTCGAAGACCTGCACCAGCTCGCCCCCTTCCACGTGCACCTCCGTTAAGCGCGCATCGATCTGCGGCGGCGGCAGGATCTTTGTCGGCTCGAGCAGCAGATCGTTCTTCTCCGCCTGCACGCCTTTGGCCTTGCTGAGGTCGAGCATCTTCTGCATGTTCTGGCCGACGGCCTTGAGCAACCCGAGGCCGTTGATGCCGCAGATGTCGAGCTTCGTCGGATGGATGCGGATGCGCCCGTCCGGCGTGGCCGAGACGTCGCCATACATCGTGAAGGGAATGTCGACGCCCTTGTGCATGATCCCCGACTGCACGAGCTGCTTCCCCTGCGGCACGACGTGGAGGTTGCGCAGCGGCGCGCCTTTGTAGCCGAAGACGTAGCGGTTCATGAGCTGATCGAGCCCGGCCGAGTCGAGGCCGATGCGGCCGCGGTCGATCTTCACCACGAAGTCGTTCTTGTTGTCGAAGTTCACCGGATGCCCCGGCACCTTGGCGATGAACTGCGCGCGCATGGAGTGGATGTGCATGACCGTCGTGGCGTCGATGTGGAAGTCGACGTTGCGCATCATGGCCTCGGTCGGCGCATGCGCCTCGGCCTCGGTGGGCGTGGGGATGTCGACGCTGCCGATCTGCGGAATCCGCGACGGCGGCGGCTCCGGCAGCTGCACCGGCGCCATCCCTTTGCGCAGACAGCAACACGCCGGTAGGAGCAGCAAGACAAAGAGGACGGCGACGATCGCGACGACGAGCGTGAAGGGCTTCCGACGCATTGCGGGGTGAGCGGTTTCACGAGTCGCGCCAGATGGTCTTGGTTCTTAGTTCTTAGTTCTTAGTTGTTAGTTTGACGGCACCGCGAAAAACTAAGAACTAAGAACTAAGAACTAAGAACTAAGAACTAAGAACTAAGAACTAAGAACTAACAACCTCGTATCATCCCGCCGTGATCGAAGTCACAAACCTCACCAAAACCTACGACGCCCTCGTCGCCGTCGACCACCTCTCCTTCTCCGTCAAGCGCGGCGAGGTCCTCGGCCTGGTCGGTCCGAACGGCGCGGGGAAGACGACGACCCTCCGCGCCCTCGCCGGAATCCATCCGCCAACCGAGGGAAGCATCTCGATTTGCGGGGCGGACCTGCGGGATTCGCCGGTCGAGGCCAAGCGGCACCTCGCCTTCATGCCCGACGAGCCGCGCCTCTTCGACTACCTCACCGTCGAGGAGCACCTCCAATTCGTGGCCCGCATCTACGGCGTGGCCGACTTCCGCGAGCGCATGGAGCCGCTCCTCGCCGAGCTCGAGCTGGCCGACAAGCGCCGCGCCCTCCCCGCCGAGCTCTCCCGCGGCATGAAGCAGAAGCTCATGATCGCCTGCGGCTTCATCCACGCCGCCGACGTCCTCATCTTCGACGAGCCCCTCACCGGCCTCGATCCCCTCGGCATCCGCCGCATCAAAGAGTCGATCACCAGGCGCGCCCACGACGGCGCCTCCGTCATCCTCAGCTCCCACCTTCTCCACCTCGTCGAGGAGCTCTGCGACACCGTCCTCATCATCCACAACGGCAAGCGCGCCGCGTACGGAACCATCGACGACCTGAAGTGGCAGATCGCCCAGGGGCGCGGTGAAGTCTCGCTCGAAGACGCCTTCCTGCAGATCACGGCGGCCCCGTGACGCGCGCCTTCATCGAGCTCGCCCTCCTCTCCTTCTGGAACCGCATCGTGGCGCGCGTGCGGCGCCTGCGCGACCCGCGCTACGCCGTCGGCGCTCTCTTCGGCCTCGTCTACTTCGGCTGGCTCTTTTTCAAGAATCAGCGCGCCTCGGCGTTCTTTCGTTCCGGCTCCGGCACCGGCGGCGAGCTGCGCGTCGACGCCGCCTCCGTCTTCGTCCTGGTCATCATGCTCTTCGCCTGGGCCCTGCCGGGCGACTCCGGCGGCCTCGAGTTCAGCGAAGCGGAGATCGCCTTCCTCTTCCCCGCGCCGCTGCGCCGCCGCGACCTTCTCCTCTACAAGATCATCCGCCAGCAGCCCCAGGTGATGATGAGCGCGGCCATCTTCACGCTCCTCGGCGCGACGCGCTCGAAGTTCGTCGGGCTCTGGCTCGCCTTCAGCGTCATGGGCATCTACATGATGCTCGTGGCTCTCGGCCGCGCGCGCCTGCGCCTCATGGGCATCAACTTCCTCGTGCGCCTCGCCATCGTGCTCGCCATCGCCGCCGGCATCGCCGCCGCCGGCGTCTACGCCGTGAAAAGCGTGCCGCTGCACTTCCACCACGGCGACGCGCGCTCGCTCCCGCCGGAATTCGCGGCCATCTTCCACGTGCCGATCGTCGCGGCCATCCTCTTCCTCCCGAAGCTCTGCGCTGGCGCCGTCTTCCCTCCGTCGCTGGCGGCGCTGGCGATGTCGTCGATCGCGCTGCTCGTCCTGGCCGTCGTCTTCTTCTTCGTCGCCGACCGCCTCAACGTCTCCTTCGAGGAAGGCTCCGTCGTGCGCGCGCAAAAGCGCCACGCCATGGTCCAGCAGATGCGCGCGCGGCGTGGCGGCGGCTACGTCATGTTCAAGCGCGCCCGCGCGCCGTTCCGCCTGGCCCCGACCGGCCGCCCGGAGGTCGCCATCGTCTGGAAGAACACTGTGGCCACGATGCGCATCTCCCTGGCGGGCATCGTCATCATCCTCGTCGTCTTCGCCGTGCTCGTCGTCAACGCGCTTTATTTTCACGACTTCCGGGAGGCCCGGAACGGCGTCGGCTTCGTCTTCGTCATGATCACCTGCTTCCTGCCGTTCATCGGCCCGAACATCTTCGCCAACGACCTCCGCCTCGACCTCCCGCGCCTGGAAGTCCTGAAAAGCTATCCGCTGTCGGGCGCGAGCATCGTCGCCGCGGAGATCGCCGCGCCGCTCGTGATCATCTCCGCGCTGGAGCTGCTCGCCATCAGCTGCGCCTTGGCGGTGCTCGGCGGCTCCGAACGATTCTCCAACGTCGCCGGCGCGCAGTTCGCCGTCGTCGCCCTCCTTCTCACCGTGCCGGTCATCGCCCTGCAGCTCCTCATCCGCAACGCCATCCCCGTCATCTTCCCGGCCTGGGCCGCGCGCGGGAAGGAAGATCCGCGCGGCTTCGTCCTCACCGGGCAGCGCCTCCTCCTCGTCCTGGGCAACCTGATCATCCTCGCCTTCGCCCTGATCCCCGCCGCCGTCGTCTTCGTTCCCTCGGCCATCGTGGCCACGAAGTTCTTCGCCGGCAACACCATCTTCGCCGCCGTCATGACCGCGCCGACGATCGCCGTGATCTGCGGCGAGGTCTGGCTCGGCGTCCGCTTTCTCGGCGACCGCTTCGAGGCCCTCGACGTCTCGCAGGAATTCGACACGCTGGCCGTATAATTATTGTCAGTCACGTGAAACGCCTCCTCCTCGGCCTTCTGTTCGCCGTCGCTGTCCCTCTGCACGCTTCCGTCGACACCGTGCGGCAGAACTTCCTCGACTACTACGCCGCCGCCGGCGCCGACCGCGCCGCGCCGCTGATGGCCGACGCCCTCTCGACGCTCGAAGCCCAGACGCGCGACATCACCGCCCCCGGCTTTCTCCTCGCCGACGGCTCCTGGAGCGACATCAATTACAAGGAGACGCCGAGCGGCTCGTGGTCGCCGTGGGACCACTTCCGCCGCCTGACCACGATGGCCAAGGCCTACCGCACGCCGGGGCAGGCCTTCTACAACAGCGAGCCGCTGCGGATGCAGATCGAGGCCGCGCTCGGCTACGTCCCGTCGTTCTACGGCAAGACCACGCTGCCGGCCGGCAACTGGTGGTTCTGGACCCTCGGCGCGCCGCTCGACCTCGGCCCGACGCTGGTGCTGATGCGCGGCGGCGTCTCCCAGAAAGTCTTCGACGACTGCGTGGCCACGCTGCAGGTCCACATCGGCTCCTCGCCGACGGCGAAGGGCCTCGTCGGACCAGTGCCGGTCGGCGAGAACCTCGTCTGGTCGTGCTTCACGCACCTCTGCCTGGCCTTGACGAAGGACGACGCCGTGATGCTCGCCGCCGTCCGCGACGCCCTCGGCACCGCCTGCACGACCACGAACGGCGACGGCATCCAGATCGACTCGTCGTTCCACCAGCACGGCCCGCAGCTCTACACCGGCGGCTACGGCGGCTCGTTCGCCTACGACGTCTCGCGCCTGGCGCTCCTGCTGCGCGACAGCGAGTTCGCCCTGGCGCCGGCGGCGCTGAACAGCTTCGCCGACTACCTCGCCGGCGGCATCGCCTGGTCGCTCTACGGCAGCTACTTCGATGTCTCCGTGGTCGGCCGCGAGGTGGCGCGCTCCTCGACGAGCGGCATCAACGGCGTCGCCGCGCTCGTGCAGGCGGCGCGCTTCGACTCCCCGCGCGCCGCGGAGATCCGCGCCGCCGCCGCGGCCATGCTGCGCAGCTGGCGCTGGCCGCTCTCCCCGGAGCTGGCCGCGCTGGCCACGATTGCCCAGTCGTCAGCCACGGCCGGATGGCCTTCCGGACATCAGCACTACCGCATGTCCGACTACACCGTGCACCGCCGCCCCGCGTTCTTCGCCTCGGTGAAGATGTTCTCGGCGCGCACGAAGTCCGGCGAGAACACGAACGGCGAGAACCTCCTCGGCTCGCGCCAGTCCGACGGCCGCTTCTACCTCGTCCTAAGCGGCGACGAGTACTTCGGCAACGACACCTGGCCCGCCCTCGACTGGACCCGCCTCCCCGGCATCACCGTCGAGCAGAAGCCCGACGCCGCCAACGACAGCTACGGCATGGGCACGCGCAACTTCGCCGGCGGCACCGGCGACGGCGCGAACGGCGTCTCGGCCATGGAGCTCGCCCCGATCAACTCCGTCCTCACGGCCAAGAAGAGCTGGTTTTTCTTCGACGACACAATTGTGTTTCTCACGAACGGCATCACCTCGCCGTCGTTCAACCGCGTGGAGACGGTGATCAATCAGTGGCCGCTGCAATCATCCGTCGCCCGCGGTGCGAACTGGATCGCCGCCGACAACATCGGCTACTACGTCTACCCGCAGACCGCGAAGCTGAACGTGACGACGGCGTCCCGCACCGGCACGTGGGCCGCCCTCGGCGGCTCGACCGACACGACCCCGAGCACGCAGACGTTCCTCACCCTCTGGCTCGACCACGGCACCTCGCCGGTGAACGCCGACGCCGCCTACGCCATCGTCCCCGGCGCGAGCGCGCAGACGATGGCCGCGTTCGTCCCGCCCGCGATCGTCGCCAACAACGCCAACGTGTCGGCGGTGACGAGCAACGCGACGACAGCGATCGTCTTCTGGACCGCCGGCGCCACCGCCGCCGGCTTCAGCGCCGACGCCCCGTCGGTCGTCTACGCCACGTCGTCCGCGAAGTCGATGCAAGTCGCCGCCGCCGACCCGACCAACGGCAGCGGCACGTTCCACGTCACCGTCCCCGGCCGCTGGATGACGAGCGATGTCCCCTACACGCTTGACGCCCGCGCCACCACCCTCGCCTTCCCCCGCGCCGGCGGCGCTACGACGCGCGTGACGCTGACGCCCGCGCCGACGCGGCGGCGGGCGGCGGGGCGGTAGAATTCGCGCCATGCGAAAACTCGCGCTGTTCCTCCTCCTCGCCGGCGCCGCCGCCTTCGCCGCCGAACCGAAGCAGACCCTTGGCGCGCGCTCCGCGCATTACGAGCTCCGCCTCGAGCGCAGCGTCGTCTCGGCCGATCAGATCGCCTACAACGTCGTCGTCGTCGATCTCGACAGCGGCAAGAGCGTCGTCAGCTCGGAGCTCCACGGCAAGCCGGGCGAGGCCACCGAGGTCACCGGCGTCGCGGACGGGAAGAACATCCGCGTCCGCCTCGCCTACACGCCGCATCTTTTCTCCGCGATCGTCGAAGTCACCGACGGCAAGACCGTCCTCGACCTCTTCCGGACGTGGTGGCAGCTCGAGCCGCACGAAGGAGGTCCGACGACCCAGCCCACCGCGGGAATCAACGCTCCCGGCGCCTACCGCGTCGGCGGCGACGTGAAGGCGCCCGTCGCCATCAAGCACGTGAATCCGCGCTACCCGGAAGAGGCGCGCAAGAACCACGTCAGCGGCATCGTCATCGTCGAGGCCCTCGTCGACAAGACCGGACACGTGACGAACGCGGTCGTCCTCAAGCCGCTTCCCTTCGGCCTCGACCAGGAAGCGCTCGACGCCGTCAAACAGTGGGAGTTCCAACCCGGCACGCTCGACGGCAAGCCCGTCGACGTCCTCTTCAACCTCACCATCAACTTCAGGCTCGACGAACCGATGCCTCCCCAACCTTGAAGGAGCGAGCATGAAACGCAACCTTCGTTTTCGTCTCAACGGCAAGCCCGCCGCCGTCGACACCGACGACCAGCGCGCCCTGCTCTGGGTCCTGCGAGGCGACCTCGAGCTCACCGGCACGAAGTACGGCTGCGGCGAGGGCGTCTGCGGCGCCTGCACCGTCGCCGTCGACGGCGTGGCCATGCGCGCCTGCCAGACGCCGGTCGCCAACGTCGAGGGCAAGAGCGTCGTCACCGTCGAGGGCCTCGAGCGCGACGGCAAGCTCCATCCGCTCCAGCAGGCCTTCATCGACCACGGCGCCTTCCAATGCGGCTACTGCACCTCGGGGATGCTGATGAACGCCTGGGCCTTCCTGCAGAAAAATCCGCACCCGTCGCGCGCGGCCGTCGTGCAGGAGATGGACGCGAACCTCTGCCGCTGCGGGGCGCACCAGCGCATCCTCTCCGCGATCGAGGAGGCCTCGAAATGAACGCCGTCGATCGCCGCACCTTCTGCAAGCTCGTCGGCGGCGGCGTGGTCGTCCTCATCACCGCCAGGCCGACGGACCTCTTCGGCCAGCAGCGCCGCGGATATCCGGAAGACCTCAACGCTTACCTGCGCATCGACGAGAACGGCCGCGTGACCCTCTTCTCCGGCAAGATCGAGATGGGGCAGGGCGTCCACACGTCGCTCGCGCAGATGGCGGCCGAGGAGCTCGGCGTGCCGCTCGACGCCATCACCATGTGCATGGGCGACACCGACCAATGCCCGTGGGACGCGGGCACGTGGGGCTCGCAGTCGACGCGCATGTTCGGCCCGGCCGTGCGCGCCGCGGCGGCCGAGGCGCGGACGGTGATGGTCAAGCTGGCGTCGGAAAAACTCGGCACGCCGCGCGAGCAGCTCGTGGTTAAGGACGGCGTCGTCACGGATGGGAAGAAATCCGTCAGCTACGGCGAGCTGGCCAAGGGGCGGCAGATCGCCCGCCTCGTCGACGAAAAAGCGGCGTTGCACTCCGTCAAGGACTTCAAAGTCATCGGCAAGCCGACCAAGCGCCTCGACGGGCGCGAGAAAGTCACCGGACGCGCCCAGTACGCCGGCGACGTCCGCCGGCCGGGGATGCTCTACGCGCGCCTCCTCCGCCCGCCCGCGCACGGCGCCGCGCGCACGGCGCTCGACACCGCGAAGGCGAAGGCGATGGACGGCGTCACCGTCGTCGAGCGCGACGATTTCGTCGCCGTGCTGCACGCGACGCCCGACGGCGCGGCCGAGGCGCTGTCGGCGATCAAGGCGGAGTGGACGAAGCCGTCGGCGAACTTCGACACCGAGTCCGTCGGCGACTACTTCGTCAAGAACGGCGGCGACGGCGACGTGAAGACGAGCCGCGGCGACGTCAAGAGCACCGCGAACGGAATCGAATCGACCTTCCGCACCGGCTACCTCGCCCACGCGCCGATGGAGCCGCACACCGCGGTCGCGGAGTGGAAGGACGGCCGCCTCACCGCCTGGGTCGGAACGCAGAGCCCCTTCGGGACGCGCACGCGCATCGCCCAAGCCTTAGGCCTCGACGAGAGCAAAGTCCGCGTGCTCACGCCTTTCGTCGGCGGCGGCTTCGGCGGCAAGAGCCCGGCCCCGCAGGCGGTCGAAGCGGCGCGGCTGGCCCAGATCACCGGGAAGCCGGTCATGGTCGCCTACACGCGCGGCGAGGAGTTTTTCTACGACACCTTCGGCCCCGCCTCGGTGATCCGCATCGTGTCGTCCGCCGACGACGCGGGGAAGATCACGAGCTGGGACTACCACGTCTACGGCGCCGGCGAGCGCTCGTCGGAAATGCTGTACGACGTGCCGAACGTGCGCCTCACGACGTACATCGCCCGCGGCGCGAAGGTCCATCCCTTCGCCACCGGGCCGTGGCGCGCGCCGGGCGCGGGGATGAACGTCTTCGCGCGCGAGTCGCAGATCGACATCATGGCCGCGAAGGCGAAGATCGATCCGCTCGAATTCCGTCTCAAGAACGCCACCGACGCGCGCCTGCGCCGCGTCCTGACGACGGCGGCCAACGCCTTCGGCTGGAAGCCCGCCGCCGGGCCCTCGGGACAGGGCCGCGCGATCGCCGCGAGCGTCGACGCCGGCTCGTACTGCGCCATCGTCGCCGAGGTCGCGGTCGACAGGAAGACCGGGGCGATCCAGGTCAAGCGCGTCGTCGCCGCGCAGGACATGGGCATCGTCATCAACCCCACCGGCGCGAAGATGCAGATGGAAGGCTGCATCACCATGGGCCTCGGCTACGTGCTCAGCGAAGAGCTGCGCTTCAACGGCGGCGACATCGCCGACCGCAACTTCGCCACGTACGAGCTGCCGCGCTTCTCGGCCGTGCCGCGCATCGAGACGCTCCTGATCAAGAACGACGAGCTCTCCCCGCAAGGCGGCGGCGAGCCCGCCATCGTGCCGATGGGCGCCGTCATCGCGAATGCGGTGTACGACGCCACCGGCACGCGAATGTTCCGGCTGCCGATGACGCGCGAGCGGGTGCTCGCCGCGATGAGGGGGTAGGGGAGCGCCGGCGTCCCCACCGGCTGGCTCGCGGGCGTCCCGCCCGGCGCGTTGCGCCATCTCCGAATTTCGTCTACCGTATCGCGTAAGTCCTGCTAAAAATTGAATTTACACCCATGCAAATCTCGATTGCGTTGAGCAACGACTGTAACCACGCCGTCACGCAAGCGTTGCACGACGGTTCGCTCTTCCGATCTGCCGACTGGTGCGGCGCGATCGCGGAGGGTTGCGGATATGCGCCCGCTGCGCTCGTCGTGCGCCACGACGCGGAACTTGTGGCTGCACTGCCGCTGTGCCTAGGACGCGATCTGTTCCGGCGGCGCATCGCTGTCGCGCTGCCGTTTACGGCGGCGGTCAACGTGCCGGACGCGCCGCGGCTGGGCGCAGCGATCATGCGCAATGCGCCTCGGGCCTGCGCCGATGCGGGGATCGACCGACTGCAACTGCGCGCGGCGGAGCCCTTCGGCGGCGAGTCCGCGGGCGCGAATCTCGAGCACGTAACCTACGCGCTGCCGCTGAACGGCTCGGCGGCCGATCTGCTCGCACGCTCCTCGCCCGATCATCGCCGCCGGCTGCGGCTGGTGCGCGAGGCGGGAACGTTCCGCATCGAGACGACCAGCGTGGCGGTGTTCTACGACGTCTACTGCCGCCGTATGAAGGAACTCGGCTCGCCCGCGGCACCGGCGTCGCTCTTTGCGCAGATCGCCCGGCGTTTTGGCGGCGCAGTCGCGGTGCTCGCCGCTCTCGACGGCAACGGCGCGTGCGCAGCGGCAATGTTCCTCCTCGCCCACGGATCGACGTCATATTTTCTCTGGGGCGCGGCGTCGCGGCTCCATCACGGGCAGCACGTCAATCACCTGCTGTACCGCGCGGCGATCGAATGGGCTCTCGAGCGCGGCTTCGAGACGTTCGATTTCGGGCGCTCCGACGTCCGCGGCGGGACCGGCAGATTCAAAAAGCAGTTCGGCGCCGTAGCCCGGCAACTCTTCTATTACGACTTCGATCGCACTGGCGCCCTGGTCCGAACGCTGCCCCGGCGAGGGATGTTCCTCGGCTCGAGGCTCTGGCGCCATCTGCCCCAACGCATGACCGATGCGGCAGGCTCCTACGTCTGCGGAGCGCTCTTCCCATGACCGGCAATGAACAGTGGCGGAGCTTCTTCGACCGCAGCTCGGCCGTGCACGACGGCTCGTACCGCACGTCGAAATACGCGAACCGGTCCAGCTTCGAGCGGCATTCGCGTCTGCTGACGGACGCATTCCATGCCGGCGCGGCGGCCACGCTCGACGCCGGTTGCGGCACGGGCGCTGCCGCAGGGCCACTCGCACTCGCCGGTACGCGCGTGATCGGCATCGACTACTCGATCGGCAGCGTGGCACGCGCGCCGAGGCATGGGCTGACCGCAGTGGGCGGCGATCTTCTGCGGCTGCCACTCCGTGACGAGAGCTTCGTCCACGTAGCGGCGGTTGGCGTCATCCAGCATTTCGACGATCCGGCGCCGATGCTGCGGGAGCTGTTCCGCGTCACCCGCCGCGGCGGCGAGCTTCTGATCGCCACCACGAATGCGGAGTGCCTGTTCGTCCGTCTCCACCGGCTCGTGCAGCGCCTTTTCCGCCGGCGGAGCAATTTCTCGCGTCTGTTCACCGCCGGCGAGCTCCTCTCGCTGGCGCACGAGGCCGGTTGGCGCGGCGGCGAATGGATCACCGCCTCGCGCAAGCTTTCAGCGGTGACGGTGCCGCCGCTTCTCACGCGCCTGGCGGCGGCAACGCTGGCGGTGCGATTGCGGCGGGGAGAGGCGTGATGACCCCGGCGCGCGCACGCTTCGCCGAAGGGACGCTCGCTCTGCTCATCTCCGCCGAGTGCCTGGTCAATGCATCGTGGCGCGGCATCATGTTTTCGCCCGATTCAGTCTGGTATGTGCGGGCAGGCAACGCCGTACTGGCCAATCACTTCGACGTCCGGGCCATGTGGACGGGACTGTTCGACGTGTTCTACACGCTGTTGCCGCTGCTGATCGCCATGGCCAAGGCCATTGCCCCGGCGTCGTGGCCGCCGCTGATTATCCTGGCGAACACGGCGGCCATCGCCTGCGCGGGCGTGCTCACGTTCCGCCTCGCGTACCGCTACGTAGGCACTACGGCCGGCGTCGTCGCGGCGGCAGGGTTCGTGGCCGGGGTGGAGATCATCGACTGGTCGCGCTACATCCTCACTGATTCGCTATTCCTTGGCATCGTCACCCTGGCCACGTATCTGATGACCGTAGCCCTCGTCGACGGCGCGCCGCAAACGGCCTTCGCCGCGGGTGGCGTGCTGCTGGTCGCGTTCGTGACGCGCCCGACCGCGCCGCAGTTGCTCGCGCCCTTCGCCATTGTGCTCGCGGCAATGTGGAGAGTGCACCGCGGCCGCGCCGATGGCGCAACGGAAATGAGGCGGTTGACCCTCCTCTTTCTCGCCGCCATCCCGTTACTCCTCGTGCTGGCGGTAGCCGTGCTGACCGTGATCGTTCGCCGTCACACCAGCGTGCCGGTGCTGCAGCAAGTGATCGAGCTGTACCGATCCGGTGTCGTGATCGCCGGCCGTCCGGAGACGTCGTCAGCCGGCGGCACGGGCTTCGGCAACCTGCTCGAGACACTGCTGCGGCGCCTGGCCGCGTTCTTCAGCATCACGGCGAAAGGGTTCAGTCCCGCGCACACCATCGCGGCCACGCTCTACTCCGTGCCGCTCTATACAGCCGCCGCGGCCGGCGTGCTCACGCTCCTCCGGCAGCGCGGGGCACGGCCGCCACGGGAGATCGCCGCGTATGTCGCGCTGCTCACGGCATGCGTGATCTGGATCTCGCAAGCGCTCGTCATCATCGACTTTGACTGGCGCTACCGGCTGCCGGCCATGCCGCCGCTGCTGCTGCTGGCCAGTCTCGGAGTGACGTCGCTCCTGGAAGCGACTCGGCATTTCTGGCGTCGCCATGTCGTTCCGAGCCGGAAATCCTGAAGGCCGCTGGCTTCCGTTCCGTTGCAGCTCATCGCAGGTCGTCTTCAGTCCGTCGACGAGAAAAATTTCAGGACAATCAGATGCGTCGATGTCCTCTGCTCGAGAAAGTCGCTGAGCACATCAACTCGGCACACGAGCGGCCGAAACATTTCAGCGCGACTCCATTCTCCTCTACCGATACGGATCATCAGTCCGTTTTTTCGAATCGTCGGACCTGAGGATCGAACGGGAAGACGAAATGACCTCGCGTTCGATCCCGGCAAATGATTCTTCGATCCGGAGGACCGATCGATCGGTCGCGGGAACCGAATGATCGATGCGGATGTTTGGACGTTTGGTGCGCGTGTTTGAACGCTCGATGCCGGCGTCTGAACATTCGATGCACGCGAATAAATATTCGGTGCTGGCGATCGAATTTTCGATGCCAACGATCAAACGTTCGACGTCCGCCAATGATTGTTCGATGCACGCGATCGAATTTTCGGTGTGCGCGATCGATCGTGTGATGGCGATCACCGATCGCTGTTGAATCGGATATCGGGGGAACATTCTCCACGGCCGACTTTGTAGACTTTCTTCTCCCGCCTGAATCGGCGGTAAGAAAACTGCCGCCGGGCTCCTGGCCCGGCGGCGGCGCCGTGAGTTTCCTCAGTGGTGCTCCGCGCCCATTCCGATGCGGCCCGGAGAGTTCACCTGACCCTCGAGCCACCTACGCGCGCGCTCGTGTTGAGGAAAATCGGCGAATTGGGCGTAGAGCAGAGGGTTGGCGTCGACCGGAATCACTTGTACGCGTCGCCTTCCACTTCGGCAATCACCTCGGCGACGTTGTCGATATTCGTGAGCAGCGGCTCGCCCTTTACCGGCTTCAAAGAATAGCGTCTGGCCTTCTTCTGCCTCCGGCGTTCAATCTCGTCAAGGCCCGCTCGCAGCGCGTCGTTGACGAGTTGCTTGAAGGGTTGTGTCTTCTTCAGCCGTTCGAGGCGTGCGGCCACGTCTTTTTCGAGCGTGATCGTCGTGCGCATACATCATTGCTAACGCATCATGATGCTCGCACCACTCCCGCCCGCCGCCGCAGCAGCCGCCACATCACGAACAGCACCGCCGCGAAGACCAGCAGCAGCGGCCCGAAATAGATCACCGCCCAGATCACCACGTCGGCGATTCCCTGCACCGTCTTCACCAGCGCGCGGCTGGCGTCCTTCGCCACCGCCACCGGCTGCCAGCCCGGCTCGACCACCGGCTTCGTCACCGCGTCGGGCGTGAGCGTCAGCTTGATCGTCGACATCGCGCTCATCTGCGAGAGATAGCGCATCCGTCCCTTCGCCGTCTCGATCTGCCCGTGCAGCTGCGTGAGCTGCTGGTAGACCTCGAGAATGTCCTGCGCTTTCTTCGTCCGCTCGCGCACGGTGCCCATGAGCTGGCGCATCTCGACCTCGGCGGCCTCGAGGTTGCGCACCTGCGACTCGAGGTCGACGTACTCCTGCGTCACGTCGTCGCCGGAAACCGCCTCCGACTCCACGCGCGACGCGACCTTGCGAATCGCGGCCAGCGCGGCGTCGAGCTTCTGCGCCGGCACGCGCAGCGTCAGCGTGGCCCGGACCACCTGACCGTCGCGCCAGACCTTCGAGTCCGTCACGTAGCCGCCGTTGGCCGCGGCCAGCGCGCCGAGCGTCTCGACCGAGGCCGCGGCGTCGCCCACGATCAGGCTCAGCTCGGCCGTGCGGACGATCATGCGCGGCAGCGCCGGCGCCTGCGGGGCGGGCGGTGGCGGGGAGGCGTTCTCCGCCGCGCCCATGGCCCGCGCGGCGCTCGCCGTGGTGGCGGGCATCTCCGCCGAGGCCCGCGCGTATTCCGCCTTCTTGCACGAGAACGCGGCGAGGAGCAGCAGCGCAAAAACTTTCTGTCTCATGCGCCATTAGACGTTAGAGTCACGATTATGAGAACCGCAATCACAGCACTCCTCGTCTGCGCGCTGCTCCTTCCCGCGGCGGCGCTGGCCGCGTCCGACGACATCCTCCCCTTCCAGGCCGCGGAGAAAACCTTCCCGAACGGCCTCAAAGTCATCGTGGTCCCCACCGGCTTCCCGAACATCGTCGCGCTCTACATCCCGGTGCAGACCGGGTCGCGCAACGAAGTCGAGCCAGGCAAGTCCGGCTTCGCCCACTTCTTCGAGCACATGATGTCGCGCGGCACGCCCACGTATCCGCCCGAGAAATACAACGAGGTCGTGACCAAGGCCGGCGCGCGCGAGAACGCCAACACCTCCGACGATCGCACCGTCTACCACATCGTCTTCGCCCGCGAGGACCTGCCGAAGATCATGGAGATCTACGCCGACCGCTTCATGAACCTCGCCTACTCCGAGCCGGCCTTCAAGACCGAGTCGCGCGCCGTCCTCGGCGAGTACAACAAGAACTCCGCCAGCCCGGTGCGCAAGCTCCTCGAAGTCCAGCGCGACCACGCCTTCACCACGCACACGTACAAGCACACCACCATGGGCTTCATCCGCGACATCGAGGACATGCCCAACCAGTACGCCTACTCGAAGGAGTTCTTCAAGCGCTGGTACCGCCCCGAGTACACGACCATCATCGTCGCCGGCGACGTGAAGGCCGACGAGGTCTACGCGCTCGTCGACAAGTACTGGAGCGGCTGGCAGCGCGGCGCGTACAAAGCAGAGATCCCGGCGGAGCCGCCGGCGAAGGGGCCGGTCTACGCGCACGTCGACTGGCCCTCGAACACCCTGCCGTGGGTCACGGTGGCCTTCCACGGCCCGGCTTTCTCCGACGTGCAGAAGGACGCCGCGGCGATGTCGACGCTGCTCGACCTCGAGTTCGGCGACACGTCCGACCTCTACAAGCGCCTCGTCAACGACGAGCAGAAGGTCGACACGCTCTTCTACTTCGACGACCCGCACGTCGACCCCGAGCTCTACACCGTCTTCGCGCGCGTCAAGAAGCAGGACGACGCCGTCTACGTGCGCGACCAGATCCTCAAGACCTTCGCCCAGGTGCGCGACAAGCTGGAGCCGGCCGACCGCGTCGACGACGCGAAGTCGCAAGCCCGCTACTCGCTCGTGCGCACCCTCGACCACACCGAGGCCGTGGCCGAGACGCTCGCCGAATTCGTGAAATTCAATCGCTCCTACAACACCATCAACAATTTCTACCGCGTGCAGGCCTCGTTGACGCCGCAGGACCTGCAGGCCACGGCGAAAAAGTACTTCACGAACGAGAACCTGGTCGTCACGACGCTGTGGAAAGGCCCGGGGCTGACCGACACGGCCTTCGGCCTGCCCGCGCCCGCGCAGCAGGCAGCGGCGGCGACGGCGCCGCTGCACATCGTCAAACAGAAAACGGTGCTGCCGCAGATCGAGATCAAGCTGCTCTTCAATGCCGGCTCCGCGAATGATCCGGCCGGCAAGGAAGGACTGGCCACGCTGGCCGCCGACATGATCGCCGACGCCGGCTCGCGCTCGATGACGATCGACGCCATCCACAAAGCGCTCTATCCGATGGCCGGCTCGTTCAACGCCCGCGTCGACAAGGAAATGACGACGCTGACGGCCTCGATCCACAAGGACAACTGGGAGAAGTTCTTCGACATCGTCGTTCCCCAGCTCGTCGAGCCGGGCTTCCGCGACGAAGACTTCAAGCGCATCAAGGACGCCCAGCTCAACGCTCTCAAGGAATCGCTGCGCAACAACAACGAAGAGGAATTGGGCAAGGAGGAGCTGCAGAACCGCATCTACGCCGGGACGCCGTACGGCCACACGCCCCTCGGCACGGTGGCGGGCATCGAGGCCGTCACGCTCGACGACGTGAAGAAATTCATCGCCGCGAATTACACGCGCGCCAACCTCGTGGCCGGCGTGTCGGGCGATTTCTCCGACGCGCTCGTGGCGCGCCTCAACGCCGCCACCGCGCAGCTTCCCGAGGGCGCGGCCGCGGCGGGCGGCCTCAAGTCGCTGCCGAAGATCGCCGGCCGCAAGGCCAGCGGCCTCGAAGTCGAGATCATCCAGAAGGACACGCGCGCCACGGCCATCTCCATCGGAGCTCCGCTGCCGATCACGCGCGCCAGCGGCGCCGACTGGGCCGCGCTCAACGTGGCCCGGGCCTGGCTCGGCGAGCATCGCATGTCGCAGGGCCGCCTCTTCCAGCGCCTGCGCGAGATCCGCGGCCTCAATTACGGTGACTACGCCTACATCGAATACTTCAATCGCCCCGGCGGCCAGTTCTTCCCCAGCCCGAACATCGCCCGCCGCGCGCAGGCGTTCGAGATCTGGATCCGTCCGGTCGTGCCGGCGAACGCGCACATGTCGCTGCGCATCGCGCTGTACGAGCTCAACAAGCTCGTCGACAACGGCCTGTCGCAGGAAGACTTCGAAGCAACGCGCCAATATCTGATGAAGAACGCGTACGTGATGACGGCCACGCAGGACCAGCGCCTCGGATACGACCTCGATTCGTGGTGGTACGGCACGCCGGAGTACGTGTCGTACGTGCGCAATCTCTATGCGAAGCTGACACGCGACGACGTCAACCGCGCGCTGAAGACCTACCTGACGCCGGCGAACCTGAGCGTCGTCATCGTCACGAAGGACGCCCAGGGCCTGCGCGACGCCCTCGTCAGCGACGCCCCCTCGGCGATCAAATACGACTCGCAGAAACCGGAGGACATCGTGGCCGAGGACAAAGTCATCGGCGCGATGAAGCTCGGCATCAAGGCCGAGAACGTGAAGATCGTGCCGGTGGAGGAGGTTTTCGCGCGGTAGGGGCGCACAGCGTGCGCCCTGCGCCCTACCGCGGGAGGATCGCTACGATCCGCAGCGGTCCTCCCGACCCGCCCGCGATCTTCATCGGCAGCGCGATCACGGCCGCGCCGCGCGGCGGGAGGCGGTCGAGGTTGGCGATGTTCTCGAGCCCCGGCACGTTCGCGCCGTTCGCAATCTGGTGGACGATGAAATCCTTCGACTGCCCGTAGTCGATGCTGGCCGTGTCGACGCCGATCGCGCCGACATGGCGCTCGTTGACCAGAATGCGCGCGGCGTCGGCGCCGTACGACGGGAAGTGCAGATGGTCCGTCGCGCCCGGCGTGTCGTCGCCAAAGTAGGCCTTGCGGTTGCCGTAGCGCGCGCCCCAGCCGGTGCGTAGCAGCACGATCGCGCCGTCGTCGATGCGGCCGTGGGCGCGCTCCCAGTCGCGCACGTCGTCGGCCGTCAATCGGTAGTCGGCGTCCGCCGCCGTCTTGCTCGTGATGTCGAGCACGACCGCGGGCGCCATCAGCTGCTGCACCGGCACGGCGTCGAGCGTCCGCCCGTGCTCGGCGAAGTGGATCGGCGCGTCGAGGTGCGTCCCGCCGTGCTCGGGCGCGCAAAAGGCGTTCGAAGAGTAGAAGTAGCCGCCCGGCGTCGGGCCGTAGGCGAGGCGCTTCAGCTCGAACGCGCTCGGCGAGTTCGGCCAGTAGAGCGTGTGCTCGTCGAACGCGTACGTGAGATCGACGACATCCGCGTGCTTGAGATCGAGCGGCGGCGTCGAGGCGCAGGCGGCGAGCAGGAGGGCAGCGGCGGCAAGGGCGTGCTTCAATCAATCCTCCCCGAGCTTCTTTTTCAATTCGCGCAGCTCATCGATCACCGCGGCGACCTGCTCCTCGAGTCGGGCCACGCGCGCCGACAGCGGCTCCGACGGCGCCGCCGCGGCGGGCTCGGGCGCGGCGTCGGCGACCGCTCCGCCGAGGAGATGCGCCCAGCGCGACTCCTTCTGTCCCGGCCGGCGCGCCAGCTCGCGCACGAACGGCGACGGCGGCGTGGCCATCCACTGCAGCGTCTCCTCCACCTCGCCGATCGCCTCGAACTCGTGCAGGCGGTCGCTGCGCCCGCGGAGCTCGCCGGCCGTTTGCGCCCCGCGCAAGAAGAGCAGCGTCAGCAGCGCCTTCGAACGGCGGTCCAGCTGCCACTGCGAGTCGAGGTTGTGGTCGTAGCGCACGGCCCGGCCGCCCATCACCTTCCACACCAGCTTCTCGTCCTGCAGGCGGTCGAGGGCGCGCTGGACCTCGGATTCCGACAGCTCCATCACCGGCTCGCGGTTCGACTTCTGATTGCACGCCGCCACGAGCGCGTTCAGCGTCAGCGGGTAATACTCCGGCGTCGACAACTGCTTTTCCATCAGCGCGCCGAGGACGCGGAGCTCGATCGCGTCGAGCTCGCGCGCGGGCAGGTGGCGCGGCTTGCGCTCGCCGTCGAGGTTCGTGACCGAGGAGATGCTCATTCCTCGATTGTAAATCGCGGCTCGCGCGCCGGGCGCGGCTTCCCGAAATAGTTGTCGACGCGCAGGGCCACCTTGCGCGCCAGCGAGAGGAACGTCGTCATCTTCCCGCCGAAGATGTTGATCAGGTTCCCGTGGCGCTCGATGCGGTATTCGCGGCCGATCGCGCTCGGATTCGCGGCCCGGCCCACGAGCGGGCGGACGCCGGAGAACGTCGAGGCCACGTCGGCGCGCGAGATCGGCTCGCGGAAGTAGCGGTTGAAGCGCGCGATCAGGTAGTCGATCTCCTCCTCCGTCGCGGCCACGCCGTTCATCGGCTGCGCGTGCAGCACCTCCGTCGTGCCGACGAGCGTCGTCCCCTTCCACGGCAGGACGAAGAAGACGCGCCGGTCGACGAGCGACTGCAGCAGCAGCGCGGCGTCCGACACGCGCCGCTTCAGGACGATGTGCGAGCCGCGCACGAGCGTCAGCAGATAGCGCGAGCGGAGCGCGTTCGCCGCCAGGAGCTCGTTCATCCACGGCCCGGCGGCGTTGACGACGAAGTCGAAGCGCTGCTCGTCGTTGACGATCCACTCCTTGCCGTCCGTCTGCAGCGAGCTCACGCGCGTCTGCTCGCGCACCGTCGCTCCCTCGGCCGCCGCCGAGGCTACGACCGCGCGCGCCAGGCGGTAGTCGTCCGTCTGCGCGTCCCAGAAGCGGAAGCCGCCCTGGAGGCGCTCCCGCGTCAGCGGCGCGCGCTCGGCGATCTCCTCCGCCGGCGCGGAGCGATGGCGCTCGATGTTCTTCCCTCCCGCCAGCGCGTCGTACATCGTCAGGCCGAGCGACAGCGTCGAGCGCCAGCGCGGGCTGTCGTCGTAAACCGGGAGGTAGAACTCGATCTTGTGGACGAGCTCCGGCGCGTGCTCGAGCAGCCAGGCCCGCTCGCGCAGCGACTCGCGCACCAGCCCGACGTGGCCGCGCTCGAGGTAGCGGATGCCGCCGTGGATCAGCTTCGTCGTGTTCGCCGAGGTCTGGGCGCCGCAGCGGCCCTTGTCGAAGAGCGTGACCTCGTAGTCGCGGCGGGCCAGCTCCCACGCCACCCCCGAGCCGTTGATCCCGCCGCCGACGACCGCGATCCGCACGAGGCAATCGTACCTGCGGTCAGGGGACAGGGCACAGGGGACGGTCACAGGTGTGTTCTCGCGGATGCGCGTGCCTCGGCAAGACGCCCCCTGTCCTCCGTGCCTGTCCCCTCTGTTTGCGTCCTGCGCAAGATCTTGGCAGACCGTTTGAAATGGCCGAGCACGTGAGCGTCCAGGAGCTCGCCATCGTGCCCGGGCTCGAGCCGGAGCCGGAGTCCCCTCGCGGAGACCTCGCCGTCATGCTGACCGGCGGCGGCGCGCGCGCTGCCTACCAGGTCGGACTGCTCTGCGGCCTGGCCCGGCATTTCCCCGACCTGCAGATCCAGATCATCACCGGCGTCTCCGCCGGCGCCATCAACGCCGTCTGCCTGGCGGCCATGAGCGGCAACCTCAAGCGCCGCGTCGACGACCTTCACGAGCTCTGGCACACGCTCGAGTGCCCCCACGTCTTCAGCACGAACTACTCGGCGCTGCTGCCGTTTCGAGGCGCGCTCCGCAGCGTTCTTCCCCGCCGCTTCTCGAAGTGGCCTCACGGGTTCTTCAACGCCGGTCCGCTGGCGTCGCTGCTGCGGCGCGTCCTGAACACGCCGTACCGCGGCATGCCCGTCGAAGGCATTCGCCACAACCTCGCCGACGGCGTGCTGAAAGCGGTCGCCCTGATCACGATGGACTACTCGACGGGGCAGAGCGTGCGCTGGGTGCAAGGGCGCTTCAGCGACACCTACGACGGCCCGAACCGGCGCGTGGAGCAGACGGAGCTGACGATCGAGCACGTCCTGGCCTCGGCCGCGCTGCCGTTCGTCTTTCCCGCCGTGCGCATCGGCAAGGGGTGGTACGGCGACGGCGGCATCCGCCTCTCCGCGCCGCTGTCGTCGGCCGTGCACCTCGGCGCCCGGCGCATCATCGCCATGTCCACCGGCTACCAGCGCACGCCCGACGAAGCATCGCGGCCGGTCGTGCACGGCTATCCGCCGGCGGCGCAGATCATCGGCCAGCTCGTCAACGCCATCTTCCTCGACGTGATCGATGAGGACGTCGTGCGCATGCAGCGGATGAACGAGATGATCCGCAAGCTCGACGCGCCGCTGCGCAACGGCTTCAAGCCGATCGATCTGCTCGTGCTGCGCCCGTCGGTGGACCTCGGCAAGCTCGCCGCGGAGTTCGAGCGCGACCTGCCCCCGAGCGTCAAGCTGTTCGCGCGAGCCCTCGGCGCGAGCGAGACCGAGTCGCCCGACGTGCTGTCGATGCTGATGTTCGAGCCGAGCTACACGCGCGCGCTGATCGAGATCGGCGAGCACGACGTCGAGTCCAGACTCGGCGAGCTGCGCGATTTCTTAGGTGTGGGACAGGCATTGCTGCCTGTCCCGGTTTCCTAGAGACTGCGCTTTTTCCCGCGGATGTTGCGCCGGCTTCCCTTCGGCTTCGACGGCGGGAAGCGCTCGCCACCGCCGTAACCGCCGCCTCCTCCGCCGTAGTCGCCGCCACCGCCGCCGCCGCTGTAGTCACCGCCGCCGCCGTAACCGCCGCCGCGATAACCGCCGCCGCCGCCGGGAGGCCGGCTGCCGCGCGGGCGATCCTCGGCCGCGTTGACGCGGAGGGCGCGGCCGCTGAGTTGGTATCCATTGAACTTCTCGATCGCCTTGGCCGCGTCTTCCTCGTTGGCGAACTCCACGAAGGCGAAACCGCGCGGGCGGCCGCTCTCGCGGTCCATTGGGAGGAACACGTCGCGGATCTCGCCGATCTGCGAGAAGAGCGACTGCACCTCGGCCTTAGTCGTGTTGAAATCGAGGTTTCCTACGAACACTTTCGCTGACATCGTCCCATCACTTTCTGCCGGCGCGGCGCACAGCACCGGTTGCGGCGACAGCATATTCGCAAACCTCGCGCCCTCTCGATAGAAAAAAGTGAGCGGCAAGGCCGACCAACCAGTTACGGATGGCGATTGCCGCCTCTACGGAAGGTGGATCGAGGCCCGCCGCGCTCCTCGGACCATTCGCCTCCGGCCCCTCTTCGGGCCGTGGAACGCCCGCCGCCGCGGCGGTCGCGCGTGTGCAGGATCTCGCCACCCCCCGCCCTACTCCTCGAGGTCGAACAGCTCGTCCGCGTACACCTGATGGCGGCTAAGGCGGCGGCAGGCGGAGACGATCGCGGCGATGCATTTCCGCGTCGGCTCCATGCGCCCCATGCGGATGCGCAGCAGGTGCTGGCGGCTGTACCCCGATTCGCGGGCCAGGTGCGCCGGCTTGATCCGATATCGCTTCAGGAAGGTTTCCAGCTTCGTCGGCATGTGCAGGATACTGCACTATACCAAGGAGCAGGATAGGCGTCAATCCTCACTTCTGACCGGATGGAGGTGCGGAGCGGCGTTGCAGTATTTTGCCTCTCATTCGGGACTACCGGCCCGCCCGCCCCGCCGCGGCCTCTCTACGCGAGGTGGACATTTGAGGTGTCATGGCCGCTTCGTGCGACAGTGTCGGGATGACTGAATCTACCAACCGCCGGAATCGAACGTCGCGCGCATCTCCATGATTCGCCATGACTTGTAGCGATAAATGCTTGCTTGTTCTCCCAACTGAGAGTAACGTAAAGGTTACTTAGCCATGCTCGGTCAGATCATCCGCGCCGCCCGCATCAAGAAAGGCCTGACTCAGGCCCGCCTGGCCCGCCTTGCCGGAGTCAGCCGCAGACACCTCGCCGCGCTCGAAAAGGGTGCGAACGTCTCCGTCCTCGTGCTGAAAAAAGTAGCCGCGGTCCTGGAGCTCACCGACATCGACCTCGGCGACGTCACGGTGCACACGACCCGTCCCACCGCCCCGCCCATCAACTTGCCGCTGCTGCAGGAAACGCTGCACGAGGCCCATACCGGCGCGATGCGGACGCAGACGCTCCTGGCCCGCGCCGAGGCGCTGTTCGGCGAGGAGAAGAAGCTCGGCCTGGTCGCGCATTTTCCGAAGCTCGCCGCGCGCGTGGTGGACGTGACGCCGAAGCGCGGCGCCAGCGGCGCGCTCGCCGAGCACGACGCGAACGTCGCCCAACCCGCTGTCTCCGCCGAGGTCACGCAGGGCGAGCCGGTGCGCGAGCTGAGCGAGGGCGAGACCGTGGCCATTCCAGCGCCCCTCATCGACAAGGGCGAGATCGTCTTCCGCGCCCGCGGCAAGGAGCTGCGCGACGTCGGCATCGAGGACGGCGATCTCCTCGTCATCGAGCTGCGCACGAAGGGCCGCGCCGCGACGGGAGAGCTCGTCCTCGGCAAGGTCGGCGAAGACATCTACATCGGCCGCTGGTGGCAGAAGCACGGCGAGAAGCGCCTCATGACCGACAGCCGCGCCGAGATCGCCGTGGCCTCGAAGCGAGGGCTGAAAGTCGTCGCGGTGATCAACCAGATCATCAGGCCGAAGAAAAAGGACTGAGGACTGAGGACTGAGGACTGAGCCTGGCGGCGATGGCGCAATCGTGCCCGAGCGCAGCCTCAGTCCTCAGTCCTCAGTCCTCAGCACTCCGCTACACTCCCGCCGTGTCCGAGCTCCGTCGCGAGATCGGTCTCTGGCGCGGCATCGCCCTGAACATGATCGACATGGTCGGGATCGGTCCGTTCATCACCATCCCGCTGATCCTCGGTCCGATGGGCGGCGGTCGGGCCATGCTGGCCTGGCTCGTCGGCGGCTTGCTCGCCATCAGCGACGGCCTCGTCACCGCGGAGCTGGCCGCGGAGCTCCCCTCCTCGGGCGGCTCGTACGCATTTCTGCGCCACGCCTACGGCCGCGCCGGCCGGCTGATCTCGTTTCTCTTCCTCTTCCAGATCCTCTTTTCTGCGCCGCTGTCGATGGCATCGGGGTGCATCGGCTTCGCGAACTACCTGGCCGTGCTCGTGCCGGGCGTCGGCGCGCACGTCGGCGCCACCGCGGCGGTCGTCTGCGTCCTGACCATGTTCCTGCTCAACCGCCACATCGGCGCCATCGGCAAGCTTTCCGTGCTGTTGTGGATCGGCGTCATCGGCACGCTGGCCATCGTCATCGGCGCGGGACTTCCGCACCTACGCCTCGACGTCTTCGCCTTCTGGCGCGCGCCGCGCATCGACGGCGGCGTAGGCTACGCCGGCCTCGGCACGGCCCTGATCTTCGCCGTCTACGACTACCTCGGCTACTACAACATCTGCTACATCGGCGACGAGGTCCGCGATCCCGAGCGCACCATTCCCCGCGTCATCGTCCTCTCCATCCTGGCCATCGGCGCCATCTATCTATTGATGAACGCCTGCCTCATCTCGGTTCTGCCGATGCAGCAGGCCATCCACTCGACCTCCATCGTCGGCGACTACCTGGCGCTTCTCCTCGGCAAGCGCGCCGCGCAGTGGGTCACGCTCCTGATCCTCTGGACCGCCTTCGCCTCGATCTTCTCGCTCATGCTCGGCTACTCGCGCATCCTCTACGCCGCCGCGCGCGACGGAAACTTCTTCCATATCTTCGCCGCGCTGCATCCGCGCGACGCCTACCCGCACGTGGCCATCCTTTTCCTCGGCCTCGTGGCCGCGCTCTTCTGCCTCCTGCCCCTGCGCGAGGTCGTGCAAGGCCTCGTCTCCATCCGCGTGCTGATCCCGTTCGTCGCCCAGGTCATCGCCGCCGTCGTCCTGCGCGTGCGCGAGCCCGATCGTCCCCGCCCGTTCCGCATGTGGCTCTACCCGCTGCCGGCCATCGTCGCCCTCGGCCTCTGGACCTTCGTGGCCGTCTCGCCGGAAAAGGGGCTGCGGGTCAGCGGCCTTTACGTCATCGCCGCCGGCTGCCTCTTCTTCTTCGCGCGCCAGGCGCTACTGAAACGCCAGGCCCGCGCGGCTGCGCAGCCGTAGCACCGACTCCTGCGCGAACTTTTTCTTGTACGCGACGATGATCTCCGCGACGGCGCGGCCGTCGGCGTGAACGAATTGAACGATGTGCGTCCGCTCGCGCTGCACGACGCCGGTGCTCATGCGATAGAGACCGTCGGCGTCCCACGTCGTGAAGCCCTCCACGCGCGGGACGATGACGTCGTTCATGAAGCGCTTCCACTCGGCGTCGGAGATGCTGCTGCCGTCCGCCTTCATCGTGCCGAAGTAGAGCGTGTCGACGTACTCGACGCGGTAGACGTCGAAGTGCGCGCACGCGCTGACGAGCAGCAGCGCGACCGCAAGCGAGCTACGTACGCGCGCGGTCAATCCACGACTCCACGTCCGGCGGCGCATAGGCGGCGAAGCGCCGCAGCAGCGTGTCGGGATCGCTTTCGAACATCGCCGCGGCGCGCAGCTGCGGGCGGATGAAGCCTTGGCGCGTGGCGTGATCGAGGAACGCCGCGAGCGGCGCGTAGAAGCCGGCCACGTCGAGGAACCCGCACGGCTTCCTGTGCATGCCCAGCTGCGCCCACGTCCAGATCTCGAAGATCTCCTCGATCGTGCCGAGTCCTCCGGGGAGGGCGACGAAGGCGTCGGCGAGATCGGCCATCATCTTCTTCCGCTCGTGCATCGTCTCCACGACGTGCAGCTCCGTCAGCCCGTCGTGGCCGACCTCGCGATCGCGCAGCGCCCGCGGGATGACGCCCACGACCGTGCCGCCGAGGCGGAGGACCTCGTCGGCGAGGATGCCCATCAGCCCCACCCGCCCGCCGCCGTAGACGAGCTCGAGCCCGCTGCGCACGAGCGCGCCCGCCATCGCCCGCGTGGCGGTTGCGTACTCCGCGCGCACGCCGGAGTACGAGCCGCAGAAGACGCAGACTCGCCTCATGCCACCGCCCGCCGGATGCGCGCGATCTGGTCGAGGTGCACGAGGTCGTGCCCGGCTTGGAGCCGAATCAGGTAGCCGGCCGATTCTCCGCCGCGCTCGCTGTGGACGCCGTAGCGCGCCAGCTCCGCGGGCGTGAGCTGCCGCGCCAGGCGAAGGTTCGCGGCGCGCATGGCGTCGAACTGCGCGAGCACATCGGCCAGCGCCGCGTTGCGGTAGCGGAGTTTTTGCGACCAGAGGTCCTGGTCGTACGCCGTGATCGGCGGCTCGTCCTGCGCGACGATCATGCGCACGCGCACGCCGACGACCATGTCGCTGTCGGCGAGGTGGTGGGCCACGTCGATCATCGACCACTTGCCGGGCTTCTCCGGGCGGCGTATCGCGCCTTCGTCGACGCCGTCGAACGCCGCCCGCAGCGCCGCCGGCGTCGCGTCCAGCACCGCGAAGACGTCGCGCTCGCCGAGGCGCGCGAGAAGGCCCCGCGCGTAGTCGCCGGGAGTATCGACCGCGATCACGTGCACAATTGTAGGATGCCTGCGCACATCGTCATCCTCGGCGGCGGCTTCGGCGGCCTTTACGCGGCGCGGGAGCTGCGGCGCGCCGACGCGCGCGTCACCATCGTCGACCGCCGCAACTTCCATCTCTTTCAGCCGCTGCTCTACCAGGTGGCCACGGCGGCCTTGAATCCGAGCGACATCGCCGCGCCGATCCGCTCGATCCTGCGCCGGCAGAAGAACGTCTCCGTGATCCTCGGCGAAGCGATGCGCATCGACACGCACAAGCGCCTCGTCGTCCTGACCGAGGGCGAAGTCGCGTACGACTACCTCATCGTCGCCACCGGCGCGACGCACTCGTACTTCAACCATCCCGAGTGGGAGCGCGACGCGCCGGGGCTCAAGACGATCGAGGACGCGCTGGAGATCCGGCGGCGCGTCCTCCTCGCGTTCGAGGAAGCGGAGCGCGAGACCGATCCCGAGCGGCAGCGGGCCTGGCTCACCTTCGTCATCGTCGGTGCCGGGCCGACCGGCGCGGAGCTCGCCGGCGCGCTTTCCGAGATCGCCCGCCAGACGATGCTGCGCGACTTCCGGCGCATCAACCCGTCGAGCGCGCGCGTGGTCCTCGTCGAAGGGAAAGAGCGCGTGCTGCCGACCTATCCCGCCGACCTCTCCGCGAAAGCCGAGGCGCAGCTGCGGCGCCTCGGCGTGGAGGTGATCACGAATGCGATCGTGACGAGCCTCGACGATCACGAAGTCTGCATCGGCGAGACAACGATCCCCACGCGCACGGTGTTGTGGGCCGCCGGCGTCCAGGCCTCGCCGCTCGCGCAGTCCCTCGGCGTCGCCCTCGACCGCGCCGGGCGCGTCATCGTCGAGCCCGATCTCACCATTCCCGGACATCCGGAAGTCTTCGTCATCGGCGACCTCGCCGCCGTCCCGAACGTCCCCGGCGTCGCTCCGGCGGCGATCCAGGAAGGCATCCACGCCGCGCGCAACATCGAGCGCGCCATCGAGGGGCAGCCGCGGCGCGCCTTTCACTACCGCGACAAAGGCTCGCTGGCCACGATCGGCCGCGCCGCTGCCGTCGCCGACCTCGGCCGCATCCACGTCAGCGGGCTTCCGGCCTGGCTGGCCTGGCTGGGCATCCACATCTTTTTCCTGATCGGCTTCCGGAACCGGCTGCTCGTGCTGCTCGAGTGGGCGTGGGCGTACGTGACGTTTCAGCGAGGCGCACGGCTCATTACCTGGACCAATCGCTGACCCTCGGCGCTGTTTTTGACCCATCCCAAAGCCGTGTGGAGGGTCTAAAAAGTTACCAGTCCGCGAACCGGCTCTATATTTATCAAGCACTTACGACGTGGCAGCACGGTTGCTCTAAGGATCGTCCTGCTTCAGCCGTCTCACAACTAAACGAAGGAGAAGGGAACTCGATGAAGAAAGTCTCGGTCATCCTCTTTGCGATTGCGATCGTGGCAGCGGGTGTCGCGCTTGCCGACCCACCGGAAATCAACCATGGCAACGGTCACGCTCACGTCAACGACCAGGCCGGCGGCCACGGCGGCGGAGCGAACCTCGTGTACCACAATGGCGGGTCCGTCATTCCCGTCGCCCACGTTGTGTGCATCTTCTGGGGTCCGAGCTTCAACAACCCCACTTCTCCTGACTACAACTACGCCCGCACGCTGCAGAGCTTCCGCGACCAGTTCGGCACGACCGGCGAGTACAACGTGATCACGCAGTACTACCAGAACATCGGCGGCACGCAGTTCATCCAGCTCACGAACCTCGCCGGCAGCCAGGCCGACTGGTTCGACACGACCACGCCGCCGACCAACGTCACCGACACGATCGTCCAGCAGGAAGTGCAGCGCTACGTCGCCGCCAACGGCACCGACTACAGCACGATTTACGAGGTCTTCATCCCGTCGACTTCCTACTCGTCCGACGGCTCTTCGACCTCCTGCGGCGGCCCGAGCCTCGCCTACTGCGCCTACCACAGCCACTACAACGACGGCACCGGCCAGGCGGTCAAGTACTCGATCGAGCCGTACCCCGGCTGCAGCGGCTGCTCCGTCAGCGGCTGGACGGCCGTGCAGAACCAGGAGCACTTCGTTTGCCACGAGACGCGCGAGGCCGTCAGCGACGCCCTCGGCAATGCGTGGTTCGACCGCAGCGGCAACGAGGCCGACGACAAGTGCGCGTGGACCCCGACGCCGTTCATCGGCACCAACGGCTACAGCTATCAGTACGAGTGGTCGAACGCGAACAGCGGCTGCGTGAAGACCCGCTAAATCGACAGCTCTCTCGTTTCGTGGAGGACAGGCACTCTTGCCTGTCCTCTTCGTTTTTATCCGCCGCGGTCAGCCGCGCGAAGCGCCGGCTGGAGCGCGGCGAAACGCCGCGGCCGAAGGTCCGCGCGCGTTACCCGTTTGCCTGCAGCTCGAAGAGGATCTCGTCGATGGCCTCGGCGGCCTTTTCGATCGGCAGGATGCACGTGCCCGCGCCGCGATGCCCGCCGCCGCCGAAGCGCGACATCAGATCGCCCACAGAGGTCTTGCAGGTGCGGTTGAAGATCGAGTGGCCGACCGCGGCCACGACGCTCTGGCGCGACGGCCCCCAGTGCACGCGCAGCGAGACGTTCGCCTCGGGGAAGAGCGAGTAGACGAGGAAGCGGTTGCCGGCGGGGAGGCGCTCGATCTCGCGCAGGTCGGTGACGACGACGTTGTTGACCTGGAAGCTGTTCCGCTGCAGCAGCGATCGAAATTCTTCCTGCTCGTTGCGGATGCGGTCGACGCGGCGCCGGACCTCGGGCTGCTGCAGCACTTCCTCGATCGACAGCGTCCGCAGCCAGGCCACGAGCTGGCGGAAGTACTCCTCGAAGTTGCCGAGGCCCGTGCGCGAGTCGATCGTGTAGCCGAGGAGAATGTAGCCCTGCGGGCTCTCGACGTCGTCGGGCGTGAGCTGCGCGGCGTCGAGGCGGTCGGTCTCGTCGACGAGCTTCGCGAACCGCTCCAGCGAGGGGTCCTGCTCGAGGTAGTACTCGTAGACGACGCGCGCGGCGGACGGCGCCAAACGATGCCGCCCCTCGAACTCCGTGGGCGGCTTCTCGTTGCTCTCGGTCAGGAGGTGATGGTCGAACCACTTCCCCGCGCTCGGGTGGTACGGCAGGTTGGCGAGGATGTCGTCGGACCGGATCTCCACGCGCTTGTCGGTGATGTCCTGCGGATGCACGAGCAGGATCTCGTCGATCGCCTCTTTCATCGTGATGATGACGGCGCTCGCCAGCCCATCGAGATCGGCACGCGTGACCAGTCGCATCGAAGTCTGTTTTTTATCAGAGTTGGTAAGCTGTCGTCACCTATCGATGACTGCAGAGCGACAGCGCCTCGGCGGCGACGCGCACGCGCTGGCCCGCTGGCGCAAGTGGGGGCCGTATCTTTCCGACCGCGCCTGGGGAACGGTGCGCGAGGACTACAGCGCCAACGGCGACGCCTGGAACTTCCTCCCCCACGACCTGGCGCGATCGAAAGCCTACCGCTGGGGCGAGGACGGAATCGCCGGCGTCTCCGACCGCTACCAGGTCCTCTGCTGGTCGATGGCGTTCTGGAACGAGCGCGATCCGATCCTGAAAGAGCGCTACTTCGGCCTTACGCCGAACGAAGGAAATCACGGCGAGGACGTGAAGGAGTACTACTTCTACGTCGACGCCCTGCCGAGCCACGCCTACCAGCGGATGATCTACAAGTACCCGCAGCGCGCCTTCCCGTACGCCGAGCTGATCGAGCGCAACCGCGCGCGGGGCTCGGCCGAGACGGAGTACGAGCTGATCGACACCGGCGTCTTCGACGACAACCGCTACTTCGACATCGAGATCGAGATCGCCAAGGAGGACGAGGACTCGCTGGCGATGCGCGTGACGGCGCACAACCGCGGCCCCGAGCGCGCGCCGCTGCATCTCATCCCGCAGCTTTGGTTCCGCAACGTCTGGGCCTGGGACGGGCGCAACGCGGCGACGCCGATGATCGCGGCCGTCGACGATCGCACGCTGCTCGCCGACGACTCCGCCGCGCCGCCGCTGGCCGGACTGCTGCACGAGACGCGCCTCGGCCCGCACCGGCTCGAGCTGCCGCCGGGAACGCGGCTGCTCTTCACCGACAACGAGACGAACGCGCCGCGCGTGTTCGGGCCGTGGGCGCGGTCGCGCAGCGCGTACACGAAGGACGCCTTCCACCGCCGCATCGTCGACGGCGACGAGCACGCCGTGAATCCGGCCATGCGCGGGACAAAGGCCTGCGGCTGGCTGCGCGTGGAGATTGATCCCGGCCAGTCGTACGTCATGGATATGCGCCTACAGTCCCCTCTCCCCGCCGTGCGGGAAGAGGGTGGCGCGTCAGCGCCGGGTGAGGGGCGCCCCGTCCCGGACGTAATCGCCGTCCGACGCGCCGAAGCCAACGAGTTCTACGAATCCCTCCACCCCAAGAACGCAACAACAGAAGAGAAAAACATCCAGCGCCAGGCCTTCGCCGGCCTCCTCTGGAACAAGCAGTCCTACCTCTTCGACGTCGACATCTGGCTCGACGGCGACGACCCCGCCTGGCCTCCGCCGCCCGAGCGCCACAACGGCCGCAACGCGCGCTGGCGCCACCTCAACTCCATGCGCATCCTCTCCATGCCCGACAAGTGGGAGTACCCCTGGTTCGCGGCGTGGGACCTCGCCTTCCAGTCGATCGTCTTCGCCTTGATCGACGCCCCCTTCGCCAAGGAACAGCTCTGGCTCATGCTCTTCGAGCAGTTCCAGCATCCCAACGGCCAGATTCCCGCGTACGAGTGGGAGTTCTCCGACCTCAACCCGCCCGTGCACGCCTGGGCAGTCTGGCGCGTCTACAACATGGACCGCATCCGCAGCGGCGCCGCCGACCGCGTCTTCCTGGAGAAGTGCTTCCACAAGCTGATGCTCAACTTCACCTGGTGGGTGAACAAGGTCGACGGCGACGGCAACAACGTCTTCGAGGGCGGCTTCCTCGGCCTCGACAACATCACCGTCTTCGACCGCAGCGAGACCCTCCCCGGCGGCGCGCACCTCGAGCAGAGCGACGGCACGGGATGGATGGGGATGTTCTGCCTGGTGATGATGCGCATCGCCCTCGAGCTGGCGAAGGAGAACGACACGTACGAGGGCCTGGCCACGAAGTTCTTCGAGCACTACGTCTACATCGGCGCGGCCATGAAGATGCTGCGCGGCGACAAGACGCTGTGGGACACCGAGGACGGGTTTTTCTACGACCTCCTGCGCTTCCCCGATGGCAGCGGCGTGCCTTTCCGCGTGCGCTCGCTGGTCGGGTTGATTCCGCTCTACGCCATCGAGCGGCTGGAGCGGAAGTGGATCGAGCCGTTCGCGGTCTTCCGCGAGAATCTGGAGTGGTTCATCAAGCATCGCCGCGACATCGTGGAGAGCTGCGTGACGACGGTGCAGCGCGACGGCGACGTCACGCACGTCCTGGCCGTCGTCGATCAGGCCCAGCTCCAGCACCTGCTCGCCTACGTGGTCGATCGCAAGGAGTTCCTCTCCCGCCACGGCGTGCGCAGCCTGTCGAAGGCTCATCAGCAGAATCCCTTCCGCTTCGCCGGCCGCGCCGTCGGCTACGAGCCGGGCGAGGCGGTCGAGAAGTTGAAGGGGGGCAACAGCAACTGGCGCGGACCGGTGTGGTTCCCGACGAGCTTCCTGATCATCGAGAGCCTGCGCAAGCTGGAGAAGGCCTTCGGCGGCGACGTGAAGGTGGCCCTGCACGCCGCCGAGACGACGACGGAGCAGCCGCTGCCCGCGACGATGGCCGACACGCGCGCCGACGAAGGCCTCGGCGCCGGCGCCGCGCGCGCCCGCGGCCGCTCGATCTCGACCTCGGTTCCGGCCGTGCGCTCGACGACGCTCAGCGGCTTGGCCGGCGACATCGCCAACCGCATGATCCGCATCTTCCTCCCCGACCGCGACGGCTACCGCCCCCTCCACGGCCCCCGCGGCACGCGCAAGGCCGAGCTCTTCGCAAAGGACCCGCACTGGCGCGAGCTGATCCTGTTCTACGAGTACTTCCACGGCGACAGCGGCGAAGGCCTCGGCGCCTCGCACCAGACGGGATGGACGGCCCTGATCGCGAGCCTGATCGATGAGTGGCGGGGTTGATCAGCGTCTTGGCGGCGCACGAAATCGATCACCTGCCGGTCGTTTCGGCGATAGGTGGCGAAATCATCCCTGTCGATCGTGAGCACCTGACATTGCCGGTGCATTTCGCTCAAGACGACGATGGTCGCATCAGCGAGATCCATCCGCCGGTAGCGCGCCATCAGCGTGCGAACGCGTCGCCAGTGGTTCGCCAGCTCAAAATCGATTGCCAGCAAGCCCCGCTCCAGCAACTGAAACAGCGGCTCCACATCGAGCTTGTCCTGCCGAAGAAAGTACATTGTCTCCGTCAAGACAGCTTCCGAAGTCAGCATCGGCGGCCGCACCGTCTTCATCAGACGAACTGCCCACTCATGATCGGGGTCGTTCCTGTTCAAATACCCGACGAGAGGGCCCGTATCGCAGAGCGTGATCATGAACGGCGGAACTTGCGCCGTGCATTCGTCGCCGACCGGCGACCGCCGCGAAGGCTACCGGCCAGATCTGCCGAGAGGTCGTAGACCGAGCCAGGCCCCACACCGTTTTGGTGTTCCACGCAATCACGGATCATCGCCGACACGCTTCGGCCGGTCGCGCGCGCTTCCTCGCGCAGACGTTGGAGCGTCGAATCGGGAAGTTTCACGGTGATGCCCTTCATGCGACGAGGGTAACTCCATTCTGACACGGCAGCAATACGGATGGCATTGACGACGTCTGTACAGTGCTGTACAGTCTCATCAATGTCCAAGGCGAAACGCAAACCCGCCGAAGAAGCGCGCGCTCACTTTTCTAAACTCCTGAACGACGCCGAAAACGGCAGGGCCACGATCATCACCCGGCACGGACGTGACGTTGCCGTCGTCGTTCCGATCGCCGCTTACGCGCGAACGGCGCGGCAGCAGCCGCTCCTCGACCTTCAAGGAACGGGGCGAGGCCTGTGGGGCGAGGACAGCGCGAAGACGATTCGCGCGCTGAAAGATGAATGGGAGCGCTAGATCTCTCGAACCTTCCCACAAACGCGCTTCTCCTCATCGATTCAGCGCCGATCATCTACGTTCTCGAAGACCGTGAATTCGCTGAAAGATTTCGGCCGTTGTTCGAGCTGCAGCGTACGGGCACGATCCGTCTCGCGATCACGACAGCGGCCATCGTGGAAGTGCTGACTGGCCCATACGCGACGGGCGACGAAGCGCTGGCCGGCCGTTACCGCGCGATGTTCGAGTCGTGGCAGGTGGTCGCGCTCGACGTGCGGATTGCCGAGACCGCAGCCCGTTTACGCGCGCAATTCCGTCTCAAGCTTGCCGATTCGATTCAACTCGCCAGCGCCCTCGCCATCAACGCCGACGCGCTCGTGACGCACGATCGCGACTTCTCCCGCGTCAAGGCCCTGCGCATAATCTGCTGATCCCCCACGCCACTGCCGTCTCCACCCGCAGGATCCTCTCCCCCATCGACACCGCCTCGAACCCCGCGCGCTTCAGCGACGCGATCTCCTCGTCGATGAACCCGCCCTCCGGCCCGATCGCCAGCGTCACCGGCTCGGGCACGGCGCGCGGGAGGGGCGTGCGGGCGGGCGGGTGGGCGGCGAGGGCGCGCGTGCCGGCGGCGAGGGGCGGCAGCGCCTCCTCGGCGAAGCGGCGGAAGAAACGGTGGAGCGTGATCGACGGCAGCATCGTGTCGCGGGCCTGCTCGAGACCGAGGATCGACTGCAGGCGGAGATTTTCCGGCGACAGGCGCGGCGAGCTCCAGTAACTCTTCTCCACGCGCCAGGAATTCACGAGGCAAATCCGCTTGATCCCCATCGACGTCGCCGAGGCGATCACGCGGTTCAGCACCTTCGGGCGCGGGAGGGCCAGCACGAGCGCGATGCGGGCGGGCGGGGGCGGGTCGCGGTCGAGGGAGACCTCGAGATCGAGCCCATCCGCCGCGATGCCCAGCACGCGGCCGCGGCCGATGCGGCCGCCGGCGACGCCCACCGTCAGCTCGTCTCCCGCGGCCGCGCGGTGCACGCCGGCCACGTGTTGGAGGCGGCGGCCGGTCAGGCGCGCGCGCGCCGGGGCCGTGAAGTCGTCGTCGAAGAGTAAGACGAGGTTCATTCGTATATCATCGCCCGCGCATGAACATCGAGACACGGAAGAAAGGCGACGTCGTCATCGTCGATTTTCAAGGGCGGCTGGCCGTCGGCGTCGGCGACGAGATGCTGCCGCGCCTCGTCACCGAGCTCCTCGACGAGGGCAACAAGAAGATCCTGCTCAACCTCTCCGAGATGGACTACATCGACAGCAACGGCCTCGGCGAGCTCGTTCAGAGCCTCAAGACCTCCAAGCGCTTCGGCGCCCAGCTCGTCCTGCTCAAGCCGCAGGACCGCGTGCGCAAGACGCTCAAGCTCACCAACCTCCTGCCGATGTTCAGCGTTTACGAGACCGAGGCCGAGGCCCTGAAAGCGTTCCACGCATAGCACGAAAACTGCAGTGAGGAGTGGGCATGCTCCCGTTCCTCGTGTCCCTATTCATTCTCGCCGCAACGCCCCCTCCCCCGCCGCTGAGCATGGCCGTCTCCACGCAGAAAAAGATCCTCGTCGTGCGCATCAACGGCCAGGACGTCAAGCAATACGACGTCGCGGTCGGCACGAAGAAGCACCCCACGCCGATGGGCACGTTCGGCGTCCGGCACATCGTCTGGAATCCCGCGTGGGTTCCGCCGAAGGCGGCGTGGTCGAAGGGGAAGCAGCCCGCCGCGCCGAGCGATCCGAACAATCCGATGAAAGTCGTGAAGCTCTTTTTTCAGGAGCCCGACTACTACATCCACGGCACCGATCAGGAGGACACCCTCGGCGCGGCCGCGTCGCACGGCTGCATCCGCATGGCTCAGCAGGACGTGTACGACCTGGCCCGCTTCGTCATGCAGAACGGCGGCGCGCCGCACGACGACGCCTGGTACAACCAGGTCATCAACACGATGAAGCCGGCAGACGTGCGATTGCCGAGGGCCGTGCCGCTGGTGATCGGAAAGTGACTACTGGATCCGATACGCCGTCGTCATCATCATGTAAGCCACGACCGGCTTGCCATCGCGCTTGGGCGGCTCGAAACGCCACTGCTTGAGGGCCTCGATCGCGGCGGCCTCGATCTGGGACTGCACTTTCTGCAACACCGTCACGCCGCCGACGGAGCCGTCCGGCTCGACGCGAATCTGCGTCAGCACGATGCCGCTGCGGTTGCGCATCGACTCGATGGCCGGGTACTTCGGCTCGACGCGCGAGACGATGTTCGGCGGCTTCTCGCCGTGGGAGACGACGATCACGTCGTCGCGGGCCTCGGCGGCGGGCAGGAGCGTGATGGCGACGTAGTACTGCTCGTCGGCGGCGCCGAAGATCGACGTCGTGTTCGGCTTGACCTCGATCGTGGTGTGCTTGCCGTTCGGCAGCAGCACGTCGCCGTCGGCCTTCACCTCGATCGGACGGCCGAGGTCGCTGATGAAGAAGGCGGCGCTCTCGGCCGGGCTCAGCGGCTTCGGGGCGATGATCGACTGGATCATGACGTTGTAGCGGCCGCTCTTGCGCGTGCCGAGGGCGTGGCGCACGGCGTCGTACGACGCGGGCCAGCCGCCCTGCGGGGGCGCCAGGAGCGTGGCCGGAAGCTGCAGGTCGGGCACGTTCCCCTCGGGATTGACTTCAGGGATGCGCTCGTACGTCGTCACGCCGACCATCAGCGGGTCGGCGGCGAAGGCGGAAGCGGCGGAAAGCAGAAGGACAGCGAATAGCGATTTCATCGGACGGTGGGACGTAACGCGCGGGCGGGAGGTTCTCATCCCGGACGGCGATGGGATGCCGCTTCGCCGGCCGGCGGGACGCCCGCGCGACTGACTTCCAGCGGGCGCTCGACGTTGACGCCGCTGAGCTTACGCAGCAAGGCCCAATAGACGCTGACGGAGCGCTCCAGGAGCCAGAGCGGGGCGAAGAGGCAGGCCCGGAACGGGAAGACCTGGGACGCGCCGGCCCGGCCGCGCAGCGCCAGCGCCAGTGAGCCGACCACGAGCGCGGCCGCGTAGCTGCCGGCCAGCGACGTGCCGCCGAAGGCGATCAGCAGCGCGGCCACCGGCAGCAGGGCGAAGAAGAACGCCGTCTTCAGCGGCAGGGCGAAGTCGTCGTCGGCCTGGCGCGCGCGCTCGCGCAGCCACGTCGCCATCCGCGGCGGCTCGCAGCGGACGAAGAGCTCCGGCGCGGCGCTCACTACGGCGCCCTGCGCCTGCAGGCGGCGCACGGCGTCGTCGCGATCATCGAGGCCGTCGTGGAGCCCGCGCACCGCCGCGCGGCGGAAGCCGAGCGTGGCGCCATGGTCGGGCAGCGGGTCGATGGCGCGGTGGACGAGGATCCGTCCCGCGTCGACGCCGCCCCACCACGGCAGTGGATCGCAGTAGTCCTGCGGCTCGACGATCTCGTGCGCGTCGAGCAGCGCGCACATCGCTTCGATCGTACCGGCGTCGTGGCGCACGCGGGCGTTCGCGACGATGATCTTCTCGCATGACGCGATGTCGAGCGCGGCGCGCAGCGGATCGACGGCGCCGCTCAGGGCGCGGTGGCGGGGAAGCGGCGCGACGTGTCGGCCGACCCAGCGGAGGATGCGGCGGTTGCGGTCGAACGACGGCGTGTCGTCGATGACGATGACCTCGCAGCCGGCGACGGCGATGGATGAAAGGTAGGCGGCGAAACTGCGCAGATCGCCGCCGGGTACCGTGGCGTCCTCATGGATGACCACGTAAGAGCATCGCTGGTCTTTCATGACGTTATTTCGACAAAGCGAGTGGTGTGCCACCGGCGGCATGCTCATTGCCGTGCTCGGTGTTGGTGAAAATCTGGCCGGGAGCGCCCTACCCGCTCGGCGCCACGTACGACGGCGCGGGGACGAACTTCTCCGTCTTCTCCGAGGCCGCGGAGCGCGTGGAGCTCTGCCTCTTCGACGAGGACAGCGCGCAGAGCTGCGTCGACCTTCCGGAGATGACCGGCTACATCTGGCACGGCTACCTCCCCAACGTCGGGCCGGGACAACGTTACGGCTACCGCGTCCACGGCGCGTGGGATCCGAGCGCGGGGCTGCGCTGCAATCCGTCGAAGCTGTTGCTCGACCCGTACGGCAAAGCGGTCGAGGGCGAGGTGCAGTGGGACGAAGCCGTCTTCCCGTACTTCTTCAACGACGAGAATTCGAAGAACGAGGTCGACAGCGCGCCGTTCGTGCCGAAGTCCGTCGTCATCAACCCCTACTTCGACTGGGGGAACGACCGTCCGCCGCGCCGGCCGTGGCACGAGACCGTCATCTACGAGACCCACGTCAAGGGCATCTCCAAGCGCCATCCGCAGGTTCCGGAGGGGCAGCGCGGCACGTACGCGGGGCTGTCGAGCTCCGCGATCGTCCGCCATCTGAAGACCCTCGGCGTCACCGCCGTCGAGCTCCTGCCCGTGCACCAGTTCATCCACGACAAGGATCTCGTCGACCGCGGCCTGCGCAATTACTGGGGCTACAACTCCATCAGCTATCTCGCCGCGCACAACGAGTACTCGTCGGGCGGCCAGCTCGGGCAACAGGCGCAGGAATTCAAGCAGATGGTGAAGACACTGCACGGCGAGGGGATCGAGGTCATCCTCGACGTGGTCTACAACCACACCGCCGAGGGGAACCACCTCGGGCCGATGTTGTCGATGAAGGGCATCGACAACCTCGCCTACTACCGCGTCGTCCCCGACGACCCGCGCCACTACATGGACTACACCGGCACCGGCAACAGCCTGAACATGCGCCACCCGCACGTGCTGCAGCTGATCATGGACTCGCTGCGCTACTGGGTGATCGAGATGCACGTCGACGGCTTCCGCTTCGATCTCGCCGCCGCGCTCGCGCGCGAGCTGCACGACGTCGACCGCCTCTCCGCCTTCTTCGACATCATCCAGCAGGATCCGGTGATCTCGCAGGTGAAGCTGATCGCCGAGCCGTGGGACGTCGGCGAGGGCGGCTACCAGATCGGGAACTTCCCGCCGCTCTGGTCGGAGTGGAACGGCAAGTACCGCGACACGGTGCGCGATTACTGGCGCGGCACGGACCAGACCCTCGGCGAGCTCGCCAATCGTCTGACGGGCAGCTCCGACCTTTACGCGCTCACCGGCCGCCGCCCCTACGCGAGCATCAACTTCGTGACAGCGCATGACGGCTTCACGCTGCGCGACCTCGTCTCGTACAACGAGAAGCACAACGACAACGACGACGGCGGCACGGACGACAACCGGTCGTGGAATTGCGGCGTCGAGGGACCGACGGACGATCCGGGCGTCAACGCCCTGCGTGGGCGCCAGCAGCGGAACTTCCTGGCCACGCTGCTGCTGTCGGTCGGCGCGCCGATGATCTGCGGCGGCGACGAGCTCGGGCGCACGCAGAACGGCAACAACAACGCCTACAACCAGGACAACGAGCGGTCGTGGTACGACTGGGAGCACGCCGACGACGTGCTGCTGGCCTTTGTCGGGCGCGTAGTGCACTTCCGCCACGAGCATCCGGCCTTCCAGCGCCGGCGCTGGTTCGCCGGCCGCCCGCTGCGCGGCGCGGACGTGAGCGACATCGGCTGGTTCAAGACCGACGGCCGCGAGATGACGGAGGAGGACTGGAACACCGGCTTCGCCCGCACGCTCGGGGTCTTCCTCAACGGCAAGGCCATCCCCACGCTCGACCCGCGCGGCGAGCCGGTGGTCGACGACAGTTTCTACATTCTCTTCAACGCCCACTTCGAGGCCATGGCCTTCACGCTGCCGACGTGCCCGTGGGGCGACCGCTGGGTGAAGGTGATCGACACCGACCACCCGATACCCGACCTCCGCGAGCATCACCAGCTGCGCGCCGGCGAGGAGGTGCGCCTGGAGGCGCATTCGATGGTGGTGCTGCGGCGGGTGGGATTAGGCGGCGGCGAACTGGTCGGGGGCGATGGCGAGATCGGGGCAGGCCTTCAGCAGATCGCCGTCGAACGTCACCAGCGGCACCTGGAGATTCGCGGCGGTGACGGCGAATTGCGCGTCATAGGCGGAGAGTTTTCGCTCCGCAGCCATGTCGAGCACTTCATCCCCGTCCGGATGAATCTCGTTCTCGTCAAACAATGCCGCAGCGAGTTTCCACGTCGCATGCGCATCGCTGAGCGTCAGGAGACCGTGCCGCACGGACGTCGTCAGAACGTTCAGAAACTCACTGGCCCAGAAGGCCGGCAGCATCCAGTCTCTGTCCTTCGCCCAAATCGCCCGCGCCAATTCGCTCTTTTCATTCTCGATCAAGAGATAGACGACAAGATTTGTATCAGCAACGATCATCTTTTTTTCTGCAACGCCTCGTCGAGAATTGCTTGTGTCAGCGGGCGCTTCGGGCGGACTCGCAAGCGGTCAATTTCTTCGAGCGTGAGCGTTCGCGGGCGATCGCGGAGCGCTTTCCCGAGAATGATGATCGCCTCATTGCTGAGACTGCGGCGGTTTGCAGCGGCGCGCGCTTTGAGCTTCTCCTCGAGATCCCTCGGAACATCTTTGATGAGCAGCTCGGCCATGACCGCAACAGTATAGTTCTCGTATAGCATCTTCCCGGAGACTCATCCGTCTCACCTACCGATGAACACGCGAAGATTTCTCCTCGAGGCTGCGGCCCTGATCGCCGCGGCGGTGCTGTGCGCGCTGGTGTCGAACGCGCTGGCGGCGCGCGAGCGGAAGCTGGCCCTGGTCGGCTATTACCCGAACGCGCAGAAGGTGCCGGCGCAGGCGACGGAGACGACGGCCGTGACCGCGACGGTGGTCACGCCGCCGGCAAGCACGACCACGAACGCGGCGCCAGCGACGACGACGATCGTCGTGCCGACAGCAACCACGGCCACCACCACCCCCCCGCCCAAGCCGGCGCCCAAGACCACGACCGCCC
>Ga0075425_100000418_pt1 | contig 39635 bp, 35 predicted proteins | sample SoiMethybrSBSTD4_FD_75300 | JGI IMG/M metagenome (GOLD analysis project Ga0075425, IMG submission 75300) | Bulk soil microbial communities from a Populus tree surrounding site in Tennessee, USA - Soil MetaG P. TD hybrid SBSTD4 | ecosystem: Environmental > Terrestrial > Soil > Tree plantation... | reverse complement strand
GAGCTGCAGGACTACCAGCAGCAGACAACGAGCTTCGACGCGTTCGGCTGGTTCCGTGCGATCAGCCGATACCAGCTGACAGCGCCTGGCGAGCCGCAACTCGTCCCAGGCACCGCAGTGACGCCTGCCCTCGCGCGGCAACTCGGTCAACCGCTCCTCGGCCAGTGGTTCGCCGACGACAACAGCGCCGTGATCTCCTATCTCCTCTGGCAGCGCCTTGGCGGCGGGCGCGACATCATCGGCACCTTCATCACGCTCGACGAGCGCCGCTATACCGTGAGCGGCGTGATGCCGCCAGCGTTTCGGTTGCCGATTGCCAGTCTGGGCGGACGCGGCGACACCGAGGTGTGGATTCCATTCGTTCAGTCGCCGGCCGACGCGAACCGGAACAGCCGCCAGTACACTGCGTACGCCCGCCGCAAACCCGGAGTCTCGCTGGAACAGGCGCGGGCGGACGTCAAGCGCGTGGCCGCCATCATCGCGGCGACGGATCCGAAGCGGTATCCGTTCTACACGGCGGACGCGGCCGACCTGCGCGAACCGACTGCGCCGAGAGTCCAAGCCACGCTGCTCGCCCTGCTCGGCGGCGCAGGGCTCCTGCTCCTCATTGCGTGCGCCAACGTCGCCACGCTGCTGCTGTCCCGATCCGTCGTCCGCGCGCGCGAGACGGCGATCCGCGTCGCGCTCGGCGCGTCGCGGCGGCAGCTCGCGCTACGCTACTTCGCCGAGGGCGCACTGGTCTCGGTCGCGGGCGCCGCCGCCGGCGTCGGTCTCAGCGCCATCTTCGTCAGGCAGATCCTGACCGCGGCGGCCCCATTCGTCCCGCGGACCGACTTGATCACGATCGACTGGAAGGTGCTTGGCTTCAGCGTCGCACTGGCGGTCGCCACTGGCGTGCTCGCCGGCATGGCCCCGCTCTGGCAGGCGATGCGCACGGCGCCGAACGCGGTACTCTCCGAAGGCGTGCGCGCGTCGGCCGGCGCGCCCGCGCGACGCCTGTCGAATGCGTTCGTCGTCGTCGCGATCGCCCTCGCCTTCACGCTCCTGACGTCGTCGGCCATTCTCGTCGTCCATCTGCGCAACCTGGGCCAGGTGTCAATGGGGTTCGACCCTGACGACGTCGTCGCGTTCGGGCTCACCCTGCCGAGACGCACAGTCGATCCCCGGCTTTCTGGAGAGGCACGGTCGGCCGAACGAAAAAGGTTGGACGAGCAGCGGTGGGCCGAGCAAGCGCGGTTGATAAACACGTTGCGGCAGACGCCCGGCGTGACGGGCGTCTCGTTCGCGAGCCAACTGCCCGGCATGGGCTGCGGCGGCGGCGCCAATTTTTCCGTCGAAGGCCGGCCGGCCGATGCCGCCGCAGAGAAGGCATGCATAGTGAGCACCGCACCGGACTTTTTTTCGACCATGAAGATCCCGCTCAGGGAAGGCCGGCTGCTGAACGAAGCCGACAACCTGTTGTGGCGTGGCAAAGACCAAGTCGGTGACCGGCGGGACATTGCCCTGCAGACGGTGATCAACGAGGCCGCTGCGCACGCCTTCTGGCCGGACCGAAGTTCGATCGGCGCGTTCGCGCGCTTCAGCGGACCGAACGGATCCTGGCTCGAGGTCGTCGGTGTCGTCGGCGATACCCGCAACAACGGCCGGAACAGGCCGGCAATTCCCGAGATCTATTTCCCAGCGGGCGGCACGGGCATCAACGCGATGAACGTCGTTGTCCGCTCGGAACAGCCGGCGGATCAGCTCATCGCCGCCGTCCGCCGCACCATCCGGCAGGCCGATCCGACGCTGGCTATGGGCGAGGTCCGGACGATGAACGACGCCCTCGGCGACACGCTGCTGCTCGAGCGTCTCAGCTCGCTGGTCATGACGTTCTTCGGGCTGGCGGCGCTGCTCATGGCGACGCTCGGCATCTACGGCGTGTTGTCGTACTTCGTCCGGCAGCGCACGGTGGAGCTGGGCACGCGGATGGCCCTCGGCGCCGTCAGTCGCGATCTCGTCGTGCTCGTCCTGGGCGACGGCCTGAAGCTGTCGCTCGCCGGCGTAGCGGTGGGATCGATCGCGCTCGTCGGCGGCGTGTGGCTGCTCACTCGATACCTCGAGGTCTCGAACTTCGGATGGCTGCCGTTCGCGGGGTCCACGACGGTGGTCGCTTTCGTCGCTGCGAGCGCCGCGTCGGTGCCGGCGTGGCGCACAACGCTGCTGTCGCCGATGGTCGCCATGCGCGAGCAGCAACAATCGGTCCTGGCCTGGGCGGGTCAGCGGATGCAGCGCGCGGTTCGCGACATTCGCGAGGCAGTGGGTGGGGGCGACAGCGCCTCGGACATCTTGTCGGCAGACGTGCTGACGGCCTTCGTCGATGCCGCGCGCAGCGCCGACTCGTACGCTGCGGCCCTGAGCGCCGTGCTGGCCACGGTGTGCGACCGACTGCAGGTCGAATCTGCCGCGTTGCTCGAGCGGCGCGACGGCTCACAGGCCGAATACCGCGGCGTCGTCGCCGTGGGCGCACTCGAAACGGCCGCACCGGTCGTGGCCGCCGACGGATTCCTGATCACGCGGTTGCGCGCCTATCCGCTGCCGCTCGCGTTTGCGCCGAACGAATTGAACGCCCTCGCCGAATGGGCCGCGGCTCATCGTCCGGAGCGGCTCGACGAGATTCGCGCGCTCGCCGCCGCAGGCGTCGGCCTCGCCGTGCCGCTGCGCACGCGCAACGAGATCCTCGGCGTCCTCCTGCTGGGTGAGCCCTTCGACTCGCGTGCGCTCGCTCAGGACAAGCGGCAACGCGTCGGCTTCAGCGCGCACGAGAGACAGGTGCTGCGCGTGTGCGCCGATCAGTTTGCGCTGATGATCGAAAACGCGCGACTGACCGATCGCGTCGTCGAACAGGAAACGCTTCGCCGCGACATCGCGCTGGCGTCCGACGTCCAACGCCGCCTGTTGCCCGATGCCCCGCCGCAGATCGAGTGTGCGGATTTCGCCGCGGTCAGCCTTCCCGCTCGCCGCATCGGCGGCGACTACTACGACTTCGTCGAGCTGCGCGACCGCGAGATCGGCATCGCGTTGGCCGACGTGTCGGGCAAAGGCGTTGCCGCCGCCTTGATCATGTCCGTGGTGCAGGCATCGCTGCGGATCATCTCGTCCGAGGGCAACGTGCCGCTGCCGCGCCTCGTCGCGCGAATGAATGAGTTCGTCTACCGGTCAACGCCAGCGAGCAAGTACGCCACCTTCTTCTATGCGCAGCTCAACGAGCAGGGGCGGCAGCTGCGCTACGTCAACGCCGGCCACAACGCGCCGTATCTTTTCCGAGCCGGCCGCGGATCGACGGCCGATGCCGCGTCGCCCGAGATCGAGCAACTATCCGTCGGAGGAACCGTCGTCGGCATGTTCCCGGAGACGGGCTACGAAGAGGCGACCGTCGAGTTGTACCCAGGCGATGTCCTCCTGGCCTTCACCGACGGCGTCCCCGAGGCGCACAACCCCGAGAGCGAAGAGTTCGGCGAGGAACGGCTGCAACAGCTACTCCGCCAGACCGCTCACCTCCGAGCCGACGAGATCAGCGCGCGGATTTCCGCCGAGATGAAAGACTGGATCCGCGACGCGGAGCAGTACGACGATCTCACCTTCATCGTGATGAAAGTGCGCTGACGTCGCACCCGCCCTCATCGCAGGAGCTCGTGCCAACTAGCGCGGGCTGATGCCACTCACCGCCGTCAGGTGACACTCGTCGAACAACCGCCCACGGACGAGAGAAAGCGCGTACACAAGGCCAGTGAAGGAGGTGGCCAATGGTAGAGAGGCTCATGCTCGCCGCCGCCCTGTGTTTTGCGACTGCATTCACAACGACCGTCGGATCGGCCGCACAGGCAGAGCGAGGGGGACAGGAACCGCGCTTCGACGAGCTCGTCAGAGCGGACTTCTTCGCTGGCGTGGCCGGCGATGTGGCGGCGCTGGATCGCGCGATGCGTTTCATCGAGCAGACACTCGCGAAAGACCCGAGCAGAGCCGACGCGCTGGTGTGGCACGGCGCAGGCCTGGTCACTCGCGCCGGACAGGCGTTCGAGAAGGGCGACGCGGCGACCGGCACTCCGTTGTGGCAGCAAGGTCTCAAGGAAATGAACGATGCCGTCGCACGGGAGCCGGACAATGTCGCCGTCTTGATCCCGCGCGGCGCGATACTGCTCGAAATATCGCGCTCGTTGCCGGACGCTCAAGAGGCGAAGGCGCTCCTCGGCACCGGTGTCGCCGACTACGAGAAGGTCCTCGAGCTGCAAGCACCCTACTTCAAGTACCTGTCTGAGCACTCACGAGGCGAGTTGCTCTTCGGCCTCGCAGAGGGCCTGCATCGATTCGGCGACCGCACCCGCGCACGTACCTACTTCGAGCGGCTTCTGACGGAAGCGAAGGGATCCGAATACGGACGGATGGCCGATGCATGGCTGACAGATCCATCCGGAACCACCGCTCGACGCAGTGGGTGCGTCGGCTGTCACAAGAAGTAGGGTCTGCGCCGTGAATCGGCTTGTGGCGGTGCTGGCCTCGCTGGTGATCGCGGCCACTCTCATCGACGCTCAAGAAACGCCAGCGGACAACTGGCTCGAGGTCATCGCCGCAATCGAGCGCGCGTCAATTGAGGGCTCGGCAAAAGCACTAAAGAGCGCGCGCGAGGATCTGTTACATCGTGCATCGTCGCTGGCGGTCCGCGACCGCGCACCGCTGGTGCAGTACGCCATTGCTTACACAGCATGGCGTATGGCGTCGCTGTCCCGAGTACCTGGCAATGAACGGGATGCCTTGCTGGACGATGGAGTGGCGCGATTGCAGGCCGTCATCAAGGCGAACCCGCGTGACGCTGAGGCGCTCGCCTTGCTCAGCGGCCTGTATGCCCTGCAGATTGGGCGATCACCGCTCAAAGCCATCGTCCTCGGGTCGCGAATCTCGGGAACGCTCGATCGCGCGACCGACGTTGAGCCCAACAATCCGCGCGTCGCGCTGCAGGCTGGCATCAGCGCTCTCCACACGCCGTCGGCGTTCGGGGGCGGAACTAACCAGGCCGAGCGGCTGCTTCGGCGCAGCCTCGAACTGTTCGCGCAGGAACCGTTCGATCGGCCGTGGCCGAATTGGGGCCGTGTGGACGCGCACGCATGGTTAGGCCAGGTGTTGGTACGAAAGGGCGATCGCGTTGGTGCGCGAGCCGAGTACGATCGGGCGCTCGCGTTATCGCCGAACGCCGGATGGGTCAGGAACGTCCTGTTGCCGGCGCTCGAGCGTGGCAAGCGGTGAAACATGGCTGACGTGGTCGACCTGACCGACGTACCTCGTCCACCCCGCGCCTGGGTGGCGATCGCTGGTTGGACAGCGGTGGCTGTCGTTGTGGCGCTCATCCTGAGTGCGTCGAACGACCTTCGACCGCGCACGGCCCTTCCGGGGGCCATCGTCTGGTACTACTCGCTTGGCGTCCTTGTCTGGCTCGCGTGCGCCCTCGACGGCCGATTCGAGTTGTGGAGACAGGCGCGCCGCCGGATCCTGCTTGCACACGTCGGCGGCGGACTTTTGGCGCTTGGCGTCTGGATGGCCGCGATGATCTCGATCGCGCGTCTGGCAATCGGTCCGCGGTACTGGAACGCGGTGTTCGGCGACTGGTGGATGTTCCAGCTGATGTCCAACGCCATGGTGTACGCGGCAGGCGTCGGCATCGGGCTGATGGTCCGCAGCTGGGACCGCGAACGCGCGCGGGAGCGGCGGCAGGCACAGTTGGAGGTGTCTACTCGCGAGGCGGAACTCACCGCCATCAAAGCTCAACTCCAGCCGCACTTCCTGTTCAACGCGCTGAACTCGATCGTCGCGCTCATCGAGCACGACCCGCAAGAGGCACGACAGATGTTGATTCGTCTGTCGTCGCTGCTGCACGGCGTCTTCGATCGGATGGAGGAGCCGCTCGTGCCGCTCGATCGGGAGCTCGAGATGATCGAGGAGTATCTGAACATCGAACGCATTCGGTTCGGCGATCGCATGACGTTCAGTATCGACGCTGAGCGCGCGGCGAGACGGACGGCGATACCTCCATTCCTTCTGCAGCCGCTCGTCGAGAACGCGGTGAAGCATGGCATCGAACCCTCTTCGCGGCCCGCTGCGGTCGGAATCACAGTCCGGCTTGACGGCGGTAGACTGCGATTGGCGGTTGCGGACACAGGTTCGGTGGTGAACGGCGCGCAGCCAGTAGGGCAAGGCCGCGGCCTCGCGCTCACGCGTCAACGGCTCGAGTCGGTGTACGGCGCTCAGGCGTTCACGATGCGCACCGAACACGACGTCAGCGGATTCACAGTGATCCTCGATTTACCGATAGACACGCATGTCGTCTGATTCGCTGCGACTGATCGTGGCCGACGACGAACCGCTTGCACGGAAGCTCGCGCGGCAATACGTCGCGCGTGTCGCCGATGTGGAGATCGTGGCGGAATGCGCCGACACGGGCGAGCTCGAGGCGGCCCTCTCCCGGCAGCGGGCGGATGCCGCGTTGCTCGACATCCGGATGCCCGGCCGCGACGTGTTCGAGGTTCTCGTCGAGGCCGCGCGGCGGCGACCGTTGCCGCCGCTGATCTTCGCGACCGCATACGACCGCTACGCCGTGCGGGCGTTCGAAATCAACGCCGTCGACTATCTCGTGAAGCCGTTTACCGAATCACGGTTTGCGGAGGCGCTGACACGCGTGAGAGAGCGGCGACATTCGGGCGCGCACGGCGGCGACCTTCCTCGCCTGCTGCACGACCTCGGCCGCCGGCCCGACAGGCTGCTGGTCCCTGTCGGCGGCCGGATCGTGCCGCTGTCGGTGTCGAGCATCACGTGGATCAAAGCCGAAGGGGACTACGCGCGCATTCATTCGGGCGGAAAGAGCTATCTGGTGTACCGGACGCTCACCGACCTGGAAGGCCGCCTCGATGCGACAGCATTCCTGCGTGTGCATCGATCGGCCATCGTCAGAGTCGACCAGATTGCCGAACTGCAGCCAGCCGACAGCGGACGCTATGGACTGACGTTGACCGATGGCACTCGGCTGATCGTGAGCCGGGGCCACGGCGCCTCGTTGAAAAAGCTCATGATCTGACGCTCACGATCGTCTGATATCCGTTCCCGCGCGTCCGTTGATCGTCACGATCAGCTTCACAATCGTCTTCACTGGCATCAGTCGGATCGCCACTTCTCGCAGATAGTTCGCTATCGGATTCATCGTCCGCATGACGCGCGCGGTGCGGCGACCTTGCGCGAGCAGCGCCGACGTCTTCTTGCGCCGATCGTTCTCGTACGCGCGCAACGCCCGCTCGACCGACGCCCCTTCTCTCAACGCCTTCCCCAACGCCACCGCATCGACGATTGCTTGCGCAGCACCTTGACCCGTGTGCGGGAGCACGGGATGCGCAGCGTCGCCGAGTAGTGTGACCACTCCTTTGCCCCAGAACGGAATCGGATCGCGATCGACGAGATCGTCGACGCGGAGATCCTCGGTCGCCGATGTAATCGCGCGGAACGTTGCGTCCATCCGCGGCGACATGTGCGCGACGATGGCGGCGGGATCGCGCATGCCCGACGGCACCAGCTGGCGCGCAAGTGACAGAAACCAGTAGATGCCGGTATCGCTCGCACGCACGATCGCCGACTCGACGCCGGGACCGAGGTAATAAATCGCGGAGTTGTCGCCCAGGTGGTGCACGGCCCCGTGCACCGCGCCGCGCACGGCGATGAGGCCACTGTCTCGCGGGAGCGGCTCCGACGGATGCAGTGCCTTGCGGATCGTCGACCCCGTCCCGTCCGCGCCGACGAGGAGATCGCCGTCGGCCATCGAGCCATCCGCCATGCGCACGGTGACGCGATCGCCGTTGAGCGTGAAGTCGGTCGCCTCGGTGGCAAGCACGATCGCGCCCACACCCACCGCATCGAGCAGTGCGCCGTGCAGCGCGGGGCGAAGGGCGATCACCATGCGGCCGCCGAGCGCTTCGGGCGGGGGAAACTCGGCGCGCTTCAACGACGTGCCGTCCATCCGCCGCACCTCCCCGCGGGTCGGCGCGAACCCGCGGGCAAGCACCACATCGCCGACACCGAGCTCGCCGAGCGCCGCCATCGCGTTCGGGGCCAGAGCGAGGCCGAATCCGAGCTCGCGTGGAGATGCCGCGCGCTCGAAGATGCGAACGTTCCATCCCGCCTGCCGCAGCGCGATGCCCGCCGACAGACCACCGATACCGGCGCCTACGATGAGAGCCGTGCGCATGACGTCGACGGATATGCTAGATCGCCGACGTGAACCTCCTTCTTCTCACCGAGACCGATCGTCTCGACGCGGACCGCTTCACGCTGTCCGATGCACGCGCCACTCACCTGCTCAACGTTCTGCGCGTCACGCCAGGACAGATGGTCCGCGTTGGCTTGATCGATGGGCCGTTCGGGATCGGCACGGTGGAAACCACAGAAGAAGGTCGCGTGACGCTGCACTGCGGGTTCGAAGGAGAGATACCCGCCAGGCCTGGCATCGATCTACTGCTCGCACTGCCGCGACCCAAAGTCATGCGGCGCTTGTGGGCGCAGATAGCCGCGCTCGGAGTCGGACAGATCGTTCTCACCAACGCCGAGCGAGTCGAACGTCACTACTTCGACACGCACGTGCTTGAGGAGGCCTGCTACGGGCCGTTGTTGATCGAAGGCCTGCAGCAAGCGCGCGACACGCGGTTGCCGCGTGTCTCGATACATCGGCAGTTCAAGATACTGGTCGAAGACCACCTCGATGCGCTCTTCCCAACCGGGCTCAGGCTCGTGGCCGATCCAAGCGGCACGATAACCCTGCCCGATGCGATCGCGTCCACGCCACCGGATCGAGTGCTCCTGGCCGTTGGGCCCGAAGGTGGCTGGAACGCGTTCGAGCTCGAGCTGCTCGGCGCGCATGGCTTCACGCGCGTAGGGCTCGGACCCCGGACGCTGCGCGTCGACACCGCGTGCACGGCGCTCCTGGCGATCGCGCACGCGGCGATGGGGTCTGCCTCCGCCTAAAGGCGGACACGACGTCCTATTTCAACACCGCGGTAACAGTGGCGCGGGCTCGGATCTCGGCCTGGCCGGTCGAGATCGGCGGTGCGGCATCGGCCGCCGCGATCTGAAGATTCTGCCGCGCCATCGGAATCGGCATCGGGGGCGTGATGATGCCCTGCTCCTCGATTCGCAGAATGCGATCGATCGTCCGTCCCGCGCCAGCCGCGGCGGCTTCGGCCTTCGCGCGAGCGTCAGCCACTGCCAGCCGCAGGGCTTCCCGTTCGAGTTTGGCTTGATCCTTCAGGTCGAATCGCATGCCGCCGAGCGTCGTCGCTCCCGAGCCCACGGCGATCTCGAGATACTCTCCAACCCGATCGATCGCGTCGATGCGAACCTCGATGGTGTTCCGCGCCACGTAGCCGCGGCCCACGCGTTTGCCGTTCACGAAGTCCCACTCGTACTGCACGTCGTACGCGACAGTGCGGATCGCCTCAGCCGCCACGCCGGCCGCCTTGAGCTTCTCCTGCACCGGCCGCATCGCATCGCCATTCACGCGCTGCGCCTCACGCGGACTCGCGGCGCGCGATTCAGCGCCAATCGTGATCCACGCCCGGTCGGGCACCGCGAAGACCACGCCTTGCCCCGACGCCACCACTGTTGATTCCACCGGCGGTGTAGCGACCTGCTGGCCGCTCACCACCACGGGCACCAGCGTGATCACCGCCAACGCCACGTATCTCATCGTCTGTGTTCGCACGAGTCGCAAGTGTGACGTCACCGATGGCGCTGCGGACGAATGGTCACGTCCCGTGGCGGCGCGTTCGGGTTCTGCTTGTCGCGACTCCACACGTGTCCGCATCGATCGCATCGGAAATAGTCTACGGCCGTGTCCTTGCTCGTTTCGACGAGAAAGCGACCCACGTTCGGGCAGCGCGGACAGAGGTTCTCAGGCATGCAGTACCGTCACTCTCTGCGATCGGCTCGATCGCGGTTGACGGGACCAGGGGCGTTGCACGCTCTTTGTACAACGGCGATCCCTCGACTCAGACGACCGCTGACACCGGCTTCGTCGACGCCTCGCGCGAGAGGTTGCCCCGAATGGCCATGATTGCTGGAATCGTCGTCGCGGCGCCGAGCGCCACCAGCGACATTCCGATCGCGCGACGACGATGCGCGGGAATCTTGCTGGATAGCAGCAGACCAGCACCAAAGGCCAATGCAGCCCTCGTCGCGACGATGAAGCCGAACATCGGTACTCGCAGACTCAACCTTTTCATACTCGGCCTCCACTATTACTTGGTGTCTGCAAGAGGAATTCCGACCCAAGAACGCCTGAATACAGCTGACGCCTGGGATCGCGCCCAGCTCGACGACAGGTTCAATACTCAGCCGGCAGCGGCTGTGGCAACCGGGACAGGGCGGGGACGCAGTGATCGGCCTAAGGTCACGAAGGAGAACCCTGCAACGACACAGAGAACCCCGGCGAACCAGAACGCCATCTGATAGTCACCGAGCACTGTTCGAATCGCGCCGGCGCCGAATGCAGCCGCCGACGCACCGAGCTGATGGCTTGCGCCGATCCATCCGTAAATCACACCGGTGTTTTCGCGGCCGAACGCGTCGCTGGTGAGGCGGACCGTTGGTGGGACGGTGGCGATCCAATCGAGCCCGTAGAACACCGCAAAAATCACCAGGCTGTTGGCTCCTGTGCGCAGGGTGAGCGGCAGGAACAATAGCGAGAGACCACGCAGCGTGTAATAACCAAACAGCAGATATCGGCTCGAGTAGCGATCGGTCAGCCAGCCAGAAATCGTCGTTCCGAGGATGTCGAACACACCCATCATCGCCAGCAGCTGCGCCGACTGCACTTCGTGAATGCCGTAGTCGTGGCACGCAGCGATCAGATGTGTGCCGATGAGCCCGTTGGTGCTGGCACCGCACACGAAGAACGTGCCCGCCAGCAGCCAGAACGCGCGCGTGCGCGCAGCCATCGCCAAAGCCGCTAGCGGGGCCAACGCCGGAGGCTGCGGCACGTGTACGCGAGGATCGCGTCCGTACGGCAGCAGCCCGAGATCCTCGGGGCGATTGCGCATGAACACCAGCACGATCGCAAACACGGTCGCTGCGCCACCGGCCACGACCAATGCCGCCGATCGCCATCCGTGTGCGGCCACCATCGACGCCAGCACCGGCAGAAAGATCAACTGGCCGGTGGCATTGGCCGCCGACAGCACGCCGAGCACCAGGCCACGCCGCGCATCGAACCAGCGATTGGCGATGATCGCGGCGAGCACCATCGACGTCACGCCGGTGCCGGTGCCGACGAGCACGCCCCACAGCAGCGTGAGCTGCCACAGCGATCGCATCTGCGTCGTGAGCGAGACCGACACGGCCAACAACGCCACCGCGCCGAGCAGCACGCGCCGAACACCCCAGCGATCCATCACCGACGCGGCAAACGGCCCGATGAGTCCAAACAAGGCGATGTTGATCGCCACGGCCGTTGAAATCGCCGCGCGGCTCCAGCCGAACTCGCCTTCGAGCGCGATCATCAGCACGCCGGGCGTCGCGCGCACGCCGGCCGTCACCAGCAGGATCACGAACGTGACTGCCGCCACGACCCACGCGTAATGGATCGACCGTCGAGCCATCGACGTACTCATAGCATGGTCGTACGCGGGATTGTCGGTAGGACCCTCGCGGCTCTACTTGCGACGAGACGGACGTCCCGGCGTGCGATTCGCATCCGGCGTCCACTTGTTGTTGTCGCAGAAGTGCTCGAGGAGCTCGGTGTCGGGCAGCAGGTTGAACTTCACCGCCGCCGACCACGGCCTGGTGAACGCCTTCGCGTCGGCGAACGTGAACTGCGCTTCCATGTGGCCGAAGTCGACGCGGCGGAAACGCTCGGTGGTGTGCAAGGCATCAGTGTGCGGTGTGCCGCCGGCATCGAGCCACGATCGATCGTTGAAGCCAGCGGACTCGACGACGAAGGTATCGCCCTCCCAGCGGCCGATCGAGTATCCGAGCCACGCCGGCTGTGGATCGACGGGCAACGCGCGGCCGTCGGTGAAGATCTGCCGCCAGTTGTTGAACTCTTCGAACAGAACGATGGTCATGCCCGGGTTCTGCACGATCTTGAACGGCAGCTGACGCGTCAGCATCGCATCGGGGATGCCGTGCGGAAGACAGCTTTCGCTGGGCGCGCCAACGCCCAGGCTGCGCGTGCGCTCATCGTGCAGCGCCTTGGCCCATGGCTGAAACGGAGCGCCGTCGGGAAGATCGGAGGCGATGTTGTAGACGTACTTGGAGCGGATGCGGCCGTCGGTCGGCATCACGAGATCGCCCACGACCTCCCAGATGCCGGAGAGATCGGGTGTGCCGTCGGCGGCGCGCGGTGAAGGCGCGCTGAGATTCGGCCTGCCGTCGGGCAGACGCGGCGTGCCCTTGGCTGGATAGTTCAACCATTGAGCCTCCGCCGCGCCGCCGAGTACGAAACCGAGCGCGACGCACGACGCCGCTAACGAGAACGCTCCGATGAGCGTTCGAGATGCCGATGCCCTGGGGCGTGAACGCACCATCAGAGCATAGCGCCACTCCAGGCCTCAGAGCCCAGGCACCAGGGCTCAGTCGATCTAGATTGGAGTCTTGGTCCTGCTGCCGAAGACCATTCGGTAGATGAACAGGAGCACGATGGCGCCGAGCGTCGCCATGAAGAATCCCGCAGGCTCGCCGGGCTGATACCAGCCAACCGCGCGGCCAACGAAGCCGCCGACCACGGCGCCGAGTATGCCGAGAATCATGGTGACGATGATGCCGCCGGGGTCGCGGCCGGGCATCAACAACTTCGCGAGTGCGCCGATGATGAGCCCGAATACCATCCAGCCGAGGATCCCGAACATGTCAGACCTCCACAGGGGATCACCTCGATCGTAGTCCTCCGTGGACGCGCTCGCGAATGAGCTTCAGGCTCGACCGTACGTAGGGGCCGCCTTCAGGCGGCCATTGTACGTAGGGGCCGCCTTCAGGCGGCCATTGTACGTAGGGGCCGCCTTCAGGCGGCCCACGTCAAATCCCCGTGATCTGCACGTTCGCTCCGTCCGGATCCTTCACGTGGAAACCGAACTCGAGATTCTCGCGCGGCGTGAGGCCCATCTCTTTCAGGCTTGCGGTCACGGCATCGCGATTGAAGTTCTCGACGCCAATCGCGAAATGATCCACGAGCCCGGGCGGCGGCTCGACGCGAAGCGAGACGAGAATCTTGCCGCCGATCCCGAGACGCGAGATCTTGTTCGGCTTGTCCTCGTTGACGACCGACAAGCCGAAGACGCGGTTGTAGAAGTCGATCGACCGCGCCATATCGCTGACGAGCACCGACGTGTGGTTGATGCTGCCCGCCTTCAGCGACGCACCGGCCACCGGCGTGCTGGCGCCCACGGCGGCGACGGCTGCCAGTGCCTTCACCAGCTCGCGCCGCGTGAGCCGCCCGCGCTCGAAGCGGCCGACTAGATCGGAAATCACGTGCTCCACAGGTGTCTCCTCCTGGAGTATTGTCTCTCTCCATGAAGCATCTTTCATGCATCGTTCTGTCGCTCTCATGCCTCTTCGCGTCCTCCGGTCGCGTCCTTGCTCAAACGCCGCAGCCCGATCCCAAGAGCCCGCAGTATCGCGCCACGGGCGAGCAGGATCGCAGCTATTCGTTCCCTGGCACCGGCGAGAGCATCGCCTATCACCTGTACGTGCCGACCAAGTGGACGCCGGCGAGCCGGTTTCCGCTGGTGGTCGTCACGCACGGCGCCAATCAGCCGGCAACGGCGCCATTCCAGCGGCCGATGACCAACCCGACGCTGGCCAAGGCCGCCGAAGCGCGCGGCTACGTTGTCGCGGCCGTCACCGGCTACCACGCCAACGCCACCGGCGTCGGCGGATGGAACGTGCCGTACAAGATGGTGCAAGTGCAGAACGCCGGCGGCGGCCGGCGCGGAGGCGGCGGTGGCCGCGGCGCCGCGGCAACACCGCCTACGCCTGAGGATTTTCAGCGCGCCGAAATGGACGTGCTGTATGTCGGCGACCTCGTGGCCAAGGAATACACCGTCGATCCGAACCGCATCTACCTGATGGGCAATTCATCGGGCGGAAGCGCGGTGTGGACATACCCGACCAAGTATCCCGACCGCTGGACCGCGATCGCGCCGAGCGCCGCCCCGCTCGAGGACGAGGCCTTCCCCTACGACAAGCTGCGGAAAGTGCCGGTGCTGGTGATTCACGGCGATGCCGACACGACGATGGTGTTCAGTGCCAGCGAGACGATGGTCGAACACGCCAAGGCCAAGGGCGTCGAGGCCACGTGGCTGCCGGTGCCCGGCGGTGCCCACACCGACGCGTGGGCGCAGCCGGAGATCCTCAACCGGATCTTCGATTTCTTCGATGCGCACAAGACGAAGGTGAAATAAGCGTGGGGCCTCGCTATAATAGTTGCAGTACCAACTAATTTGTCGGCACGAGGCCCATGTTCGAAACCATCGCCGCACTCAGCACGATCGCCTTCGTCGTGATCTTCATCCTGCTGTACAGAATGGATCGCATCAGCAGAAACGAACCGGAATAGGCGCTCTCACTCATCCGCGAGATCGGCGGCGAGCTGCCCCAGCACTCGGGCAGCCGCTGCCGCATCCGACCGCGACACCGCGCCGAGCGTGTGCCGCACCGCTGCTTCGACCGTGCCTCGGCGCCGCCGGTTCAGCATCTGCCCTTTGCTGGTCAACGCGAGATGCATGCGGCGCGTATCGACTTCGCCGCGCGCGCGCTCGACCAGGCCACCGCCCTCGAGTCGCTGGACGATGCCGGTCACGGTGCCGGGATCGAGATGCAGCAGCGCGGCCAGTGCGCCGAGCGTGAGCCCGGGCTCGCGGCCAATGAAGCGCAACGCCAGACGCTGCGGCGCCGTCAGTCCGAAGCGGCCGATCATCCGCTTCGACACGCTGTGCAGCTCGTGGTCTACCTTCCAGAGCAAACGGATGAATTCGAGCGCGGCGTCGTCAGAGGAGACAGAGGCGGTACGCGGCATAGAGAACGACTCTTGTTGAGTGCAGCCAGTCGTCCACCACGGCAGCGGCTACACACGGGCGACGCGGCTGGCGCGAAACTGCGCCATCGCGTCGTAGATCTCGCGGCGCGCACGGTTCAAGCTGCCGAGCGGACGATGATCGGCCAGGGAGTGCCAGGGATTGAAAGCGATCTGCTCGCATGCGGCGTCGCGCCCGGCGGCATCGATGTCCTGCTTCGGAATCTGGATGCGCGCGACACGCACGTAAGGCGACTCCTCTTCGCGCCACTCTACCGTCGCGTCTTCGATCGGCGTCCGACGACTGTCGGTCTGAAACTGAATCAGGACGTCGAAGCCCGCTTCCGATTCGCGCAGATGCTGGCCAAGCCGATCGTGAAGATAGGTGTCGGTCAACGGGTTCGGGAGCGGCGAGCGACGGGACGACGTCGGCCGGGCGATGTACTTGACGGCGCGACCCGTGCCGAACAGATAGGGCGTCGTGCTCCAGTACGGAATCTCGAGATGACTGGTGTGGTTGTGGCGCGACGCGAACGCGACCCGAGCCGCGGTCGGGTGCGTGAGGAAAAACAACGCCCGTCGCGCGCCGCCGGCGTCGGCCGCGCGGAGCAAATCGAGAAACTGGCGCGTGTTCGGCGCCATCATCACCGGATGGCTGTTCAGGACGAAATCCTGCCGCCCTGAACCGGATGTGAGATTGTCGCCACCGACATCGTGCAGCGCGATCGACATTCCGCGCACGTCCTTCTCGCGATCGGAGGAGGAGGTGGCGCTGGCGAACCGGATCCACGCGCGATAGCGTCGGGGCTGCGCGAACACGCCCACGCGCAGGCGAGCGTCGAGCCCATCCTCGACGATGAACTCGGCTTCGACACAGCCGGAGTGGCGGCCTTGGTTGAAACGCCGGACCGGACCGGTGGGGGTGCGCCGCAGGCTCGCGGCCTTCAGGAAGTCGACGAACTCAGCCGTGACAGCACGCTCATCGGGCGCGATGGTCTCCTGAGCGAGGTCGCGTTCCGACGAAGGCATGGTGTTGCGGGTCGGCGCATCATATACCGATGGAGTCGCGCTTTGTCGTCACCTGCCCATACTGCGGCGAAGACGTCGAAATCTACCTCGAACCAGACGTGCGAGGGACGCTCATCCAGGACTGCGAGGTGTGCTGCAATCCGTGGCAGCTGCGCGTGTCGATCGACGACGATGAGCGATACCTCGACGTGGCGAGAGCGGATGGATCGGAATAACGGTCCGCCTGAAGGCGGACCCCACGTACGCCTGAAGGCGGACCCCACGTACGCGTGAAGGCGGACCCCACGTACGGAGTAGATTCCCAGTGCGACGTCTGACCAGCGCTGGTTTTTCGTCACCTGACAGCCAGCCACAAAATTCATGTCGAATGAAAACTGTGTGCAACGCTCGAAAACCCGAGGATTGTGGCATCCGGCACTGGTGGGCATCGCCGCGCAGTTGCTGGCACACCGCTTGGATCGTGAGAGCGCTGGATAGACTTCGATGACAGTGCGCGTAGAAACACTCGACGCCCGGGTCGCCCCCCAGAGCTGGCTCTCCCCTGCCCTCTTCCGGCTCTCCTCGACGGCAACCAGCCGACTACTCGAGTGGTGGCGCCGGCGATCGTCGACGCTCGTGATGAGCGAGGAGTGGATGCACGAGTTCCGCTGCTGGCGCGACCGCGAGTAAGCGCAAGTAAGCGAGTAAGAACGCGGGCCTACGAACGCTCGGCAAGCGCGCGCTCGATTCGGCGATCCGGGATGAGCCACATCGCGAGCACTGCCACGTAGAGACCGAGCGACACCCACCGGTTCACGAACGCCACGGCGATCGCCAGCACGTACATCACCAGCGAGATCACACCCTTCTCATCGCCGCCCACGGCGAGGCCGAGCGTCGACTCTCGTCCGTGGCGACGAATGATGGCGTGCGTGAGAATGTAGTACGAACAGCCGTCCATCAGCATGACGACACCGTAAACCGCGACCGGCCACTCGGCAAAGTGGTGCGCGCCCATCCAATGGGTCACGAACGGTACCAGCGACAGCCAGAACAGCAGGTGCAGGTTGGCCCAGAGAATGGCAGCACTCACGTGCTTCACGGTGTGCAGCAGATGGTGATGGTTGTTCCAGTAAATGCCGACGTGCACGAAACTCAGCACGTAACTGCCGAACATTGGCAGCACTGGAACGAGCGACGCCGCATCGGTGCCGTCCGGAGCGCGTAGCTCGAGCACCATGATGGTGATGATGATGGCGAGAACGCCATCGCTGAATGCCTCGAGGCGGCCCTTGCCCATCAGCAGATCTTCAGGCTGCTGCCGGCGGTGAGGAATTTCGACGACATCTTTCTCTTGCTGTTCTTCTGCAGCTGCGCCACGACAGCGGCCACCTCCTTCATGTGCGCTGCGGCGTCGGGCTTCTCGCTCACCGCATCGCTGCTGTTGAACCAGAACTTGAAGGTGCCGCCGACACTCATGCGGCGGCGGCCCATCATCTCGACGACGCGCAGATCGGGATTGAGGTGCTCGCCGTTGCCGCAGAACACGTAGTCCTTGGCGATCACCGCATCGCAGAAGTCGGAATCGATGTTGTTCTCCGAGCCGTGGTGCGGCACCTTGAGCACATCGACGCGGAACGAGGCGCCGCTGAGCCGCCCAGAGGCGCGAAGCCCGTCGACGATCTGATCGCCTCGCGCGTCGCCGGTGAGCAGCACCGACCGCGCGCCCTGTTCGACGAGCAGCGTCAACGAGGCGAGATTCGGCGGCGTCACGCTGTCGGGGTGGCCAAACGATTCCGCCTGAAGCTGCAACGTCCGCATCACGGCGGCCACATCGCCCGTGCGCAGCCGATCTTCATCGACGCGTGCCGCACCGCGAATCGCCGTCAGCGCCTTCGTATTGGCCTTCAGCCAGTTGTTCCAATCGACACGCAGCTTGGTCAGGTGCGCGGCTGTGGGGCCGAGAATCGTGAACGTCATGCCTCCCAACGAAATCGGGACCTGACCGGCGCGCCGCATCATCAGCTTGTGCTCGGCCGGCGTGTTCAGCGGGATGTTCAATTGGTTCACGCCGACGCGACGCGACACCTGGATCGCCTGCCGCACGCTGCTGGCGAGATCGGCCTGCGCCACTCCCGCCTCGCGAAGTTTCTCGATATCCGCCCCGGACAGCACAGGTGCCGCGGCCGCCAGGGCATCCTCGATCGCGCCGGCGTTATCGCCAATCTGCTCGTGAAACGCGTTGTGCCAGATCGCGTTGATCTCGGGTGGGCGCGATGCAGCTGGCGGCTTGTGCGTCGGATTGCCATGCGCGATTTGATGCTCGTGCACTCGCCACGCCACCTCGTCGTCGAGGAGCTGCAGGATGCCGCCGATGTGATCCTCGTCGATGTGCGAGATGTAGACGAGATCGATCGCCTTCTTCACGTCACGCAAGCGCCCGAGAGCAGGGGCCACGTGGGCGCTGTAGGCGTCGGGCATGCCGCCATCGACCAGCACGCGATGTGTGTCGGCGGCATTGGACAGCAGCAGACAGTCGCCCTTGCCTGATTGAAACGCCGTCAGATGCATCAGCCGAGGTCCTTTCGATCGTTGACCTGCGCCACCTCGCGCAGGCACGCCTCGGGATCGATGACGCCGAATCCGGCATCGTTCACCCACTCGAAGCTGGCGCCGGGAAGCGGCGATGCCGAGCGCCTGATGATGCCTTCGATCTGCGCCGCGGTCAGTTGCGGATCCATGGCGAGCATCAGGCCGATCACACCGGTCACGAATGGACTGGCCATACTCGTGCCGCTGAGCGACAGCCACTGATCGTGCCGATCGGCGAACCCTTTCGCGGCCACGATCGCGGTGCCTGGCGCCGCGACGTCCGGCTTCTGACGTCCATCGCGCGTCGGCCCCTGGCTGCTCGAGATGCTGATGCGATTGCGCACCGCATCGAGGTTGGCCACGGTGACGACTCGGGTCGCGCATCCCAACGAGCTCACCGTGGTGTTGTCGACGAGCGACTGCTGGGTGAAGAACGACGGAAACGCCCAGGCTTCGCGTTGCCCCACCCGTCCGAGTCGATGCGGATCGTCGCGCTCGATCCACGCGTGAAAGCGGCCGTCGCGGATCTCTCTCGCATGCAGGCGCACCAGCCACGTGCCGGCGGCGACGCCGATGATGTTCGACTTCGAGAAGAACGGGCTCAGATGGAGGCTGGCGTAATTCAGCCCGTTCGCCGGATGAAAGACCTCGTTGTAGATACTGAGCATCGTGCCATCGGCCAGCATGCGGTTCTGCACGAACTCGCGCGGCTCGATCGGACCAATCCAATCTTTTCCGGGAGGCTTGATCGACACCGCGATGCGGTCCTGGGCGTTGAACCAGATCTCCATCTCGTTCTCGGAGACGTCCATCGCGCCGTTGCCGACCACCACCCATTCGAGATCGCGCACGAGCCCGGCGGACGGGATCGTGCCGCTCGAGTGAATGCGCCCCATGATCCATCCGAGGTCGTCATCGGTCTCGCCGCGTTCCTGTCCGGCGTTGCCGGCGGCCACCGTGATGGCGCGCCCCGGCGTCGCGAGCGCCGCGTCGATCCAGCGCGTAACCGCGGCGCTGCCGTCATGCGAGTGCCCGTTCGTGCCAAGGCTGATGTTGATCGAGACCGGCAGACCCAGCTCCTCGCCGAGCGCGAGCAGATAATCGACCGCGTCGGCCAACCGGCTCGAGTCGTAGAACGATCGACGTCGATCGGCGTCTTCGCGCGGCAACGAGATGAGGACGCCGGCGATTGGCGAGCGGCGGCAGAGCCCGCGGTTGCCGGCCGCGATGCTCGCGACGTGCGTGCCGTGCGAGCCCTCGACCATCTGCGACTGCTTCTCGATGTCGGTCGCGGGAAGACCAAGCGTCGTCGAGGCCGCGATGGCCGCGTTGAGATGCGTGTCGCCGAACTCGGCGCCGTAGCTGAATTGTCCGGTCGGGTTCGGACTCGGACGACTGTCGCCTCCCTGATCCCAGACGCGTACGAACCGCGTGCGTCCGCGATCGTCGAGGAAATCAGGATGTGCGAAGTCGAACCCCTGTACATCGACAATGCCGATCAGCACGCCTTTTCTGACGCCGACGCGACCGCCGTACCCGTGCGCCGATGGCTTGCCGAAGCGCCGCGCCGCGATCGACGGCGCCGGCGGACGCAGTTCGGCGAGTGCCGGCGCCGGCGCTTTCAAGGCCTCGGCGATCTCGACGTACGCAACCGAGTCTGCGCTCGCGAGTGCGGGCAGGTCGCTCAAGCGCGTCTGCAGTTGGGCAATCCTGCCCCGTCGCGCATATGGCCTGCGTCCAGTCGGGAGATCCTCGGACTGGCTGTCGCGCAGATACACGAAGACATTCGCCAGCACATCGCGCGTGATGTCCGTCAATACACGCGGCTTCGGCTTGACGCGCAGATCGGCAAGCCGTACCGGCACCGCATTCGCCCCACGCCGCGGCGCGACACGACGGAGCAGCGTCTTGTTCTCCACGGCCAGCGCGCCGCACCGTTCGGCGCGTACGGCGTTGACGATCGAATCGCCGTCCGCAATCATCCGCAGCTTCGGCTGAATCTTGTTCAGCGATTCCCTGGCTACGCGCAAAGGCATCTCATTGGTCTCTGGACGCCCGATTCTAGCCGTCTGGGGGGCGCCAACCCATACTGCTCACCGTTTCACGCGCCTCATTATTTCTTCGTTGGGCTGCTATGGCACGTTTCGGACCCTATTTCTTCGGAACTCTGTCCAGAGTGGAACAAGCGGCGATCTGAAGTAGAACAGCGCTTTTGATAAACTCCTCATTTCCTCCCCGGGTTGCCCTATGCGCGCACTGGCAACGCGCTTGCTCCCCCCTTACCTCGGTCAGGTGTCGTGTGTTCATTTTTGAGGTAGAGGGGCTCACCGTTTGCTATGCCGCTGCGCGCGGCCGCCGTGCCGTCGACGGCGTGAGCTTCGCCCTCGGCGCCGGCGAGATTCTCGGCGTGTCGGGGCCGTCTGGGTGCGGCAAATCGACGATGGCGCTGGCGCTGATCGGACTGCTTCCCGAGACTGCCCAGGTGTCGGGGGCCATCCGCCTGCGCGGCCGCGACCTGCGCACCTGCTCCGAGCGCGAACACGCCGCAATCCGCGGTGCCGACGTTGGCATCATCTTTCAGGAATCGGCGCTGGCGCTCAACCCGCTTCGGACCATTGGTGCACAGATTGCCGACGTCGTCTGCGCGCACGCGCGCGGCGATCGTCAGTCCGCGCGTGACCGTGTGTTGACCACGATGACTGACGTGGGCCTCGGCGACGATCTCGACCGCATCTACGATTCCTATCCGCACGAGCTCAGTGGCGGCCAGCGCCAGCGCGTGCTGATCGCGCAAGCGATCGTCAATCGGCCCGCGGTCGTCATCGCCGATGAACCCACCGCGTCGCTCGACGCCTCTGTTCGGCAAGACGTCCTCGATCGGATGCGCACGCTCAGCGCGCGGCAGGGCACGTCGTTCATCCTGATTAGCCACAGCGCCGACGTACTGTCATCGACCGCGCATCGGGTGATCGAGATGCGCGACGGGCGGCTGGCCACGGCCGCCGCGCGCCGCACTCCAGCCCCGCGTCCACGGGCATCGGTGTCGTTCGCCTCGGTCGGCTCGAGCGCCCTGGCGATCGAGATCCGTGGAGCCGAGAAGGTGCACGCGCAGCGGCGTCTGCTGTCGAAGCGACACTTCGTCAAAGCGCTCGATAGCGTCGACCTGCGGATCGAACGCGGTCGCACCCTCGGACTCACGGGGCCGTCCGGCTGCGGCAAGTCGACGCTCGCACGCTGCCTCGCCGGACTCGACGCGCTCGATGCAGGAGAGATTCGCATCGACGGTCGCCGCGTCGCGACGCGTCGTGGTCGCGATCGCCAGATGCATCGCAATCAGGTGCAGCTGATCTTCCAGGACTCGGCGGCAGCGCTCAATCCGCGCTTCACGGTGCACGAGGCGATCGTCGAACCGATGGTCGTGCAGCGTGCCAGCACAACCGCCGAGCGTCGGCTGCGCGTGCTCGAGTTGTTGGATCACGTGGGGTTGCCGGCGGACGCGCTCACCATGCGTCCTGGAGAGTTGAGCGGCGGCGAGCGCCAGCGGGTCGCGATCGCGCGAGCGTTGGCGACCCACCCGCGCGTGCTGATTCTCGACGAAGCCTTCTCCGGACTCGACGTGGAGACGCGTCAGCGGATTATCGGTGTGCTCCAAGGCTTGCAGACCACCGATGGCCTCGCGTATCTCTGCATCTCTCACGACATCGATCTGCTGGCCGAATTGGCATCGGAGATCGCGCTGATGCGCGACGGCCGCATCGTCGGCGAGCAGGCCGGGGCACTCATGGGTTCGATGAGGGTGCCGGCATGAGATTCGTGCTGGGCCGTCTGGGACACAGCGTGCTCGTGTTGGTGCTGGTGTCGGTGTTGACCTTCGCCTTGATCGAGCTGTCGCCCGGCCAGTTCTTCGATGATCTGAAGGTCGACGCGCAGATTGGATCGACCACTGTCGAGACCCTGCGTCAGCAGTCAGGATTGAACGAGACGCCGCTGACACGCTATCTCGCATGGACGCAGTCGGTCGCTCGCGGCGACTTCGGTGTGTCGCTCGCGCATCGGGTCCCAGTGGGCTCGCTGCTGTGGGAGCGCGCGCGCAACACACTGCTGCTCACCATCCCGGCAACGCTTGTCTGCTGGCTGGTGGCGCTGCCGCTCGGACTCTGGCTCGCACGCCACCGCGGCCGGTGGACCGATCGGATCTTCACCACGGCGTCGTCCACGCTGGTGTCGCTTCCCGACATTCTCGTTGCGCTTCTTCTCCTGCTGGTCGCGCTGCGCACTGGACTGTTCCCCACCGGCGGCATGCTCTCGCCAGGGGCCGACACGCTCGACGCGATGGCGCGCCTGCGCGATCTCGTGAATCACGCGTTCCTGCCGTTCTGCGCGTTGATCCTGGTGTTGCTGCCACCGGTGATCCGCCACGTGCGCGCGAGCGCGATCGAGGCCATCGATGCGCCGGCGGTGCGCGCGGCGCGCGGTCACGGCATCAACGGCTGGCACCTCACCACGCGCTACATCCTGCCGCTGTCGGCGAATCCACTGATCTCGCTTGCCGGGCTCTCCTGCGCAGCGCTGGTCAGCGGGTCGGTGCTGATTGAAGTCGTCATGAGTTGGCCGGGGCTGGGTCCACTCCTCGTCGAGTCGCTGCTGGCGAAAGACGTTCATGTCGTACTTGGCGCGTCGATGCTGGCCACGATGTTTCTCGTGACCGGCAATCTGCTCGCCGACCTGACGCTCTACGCCGTCGATCCACGGGTGCGGTCATGACGCGCGCGAAAGCCATCATCGGCGCACTCGTGGGACTGCATGCGTTGATCCTGCTCGCGGGTTTCGCGTCACCCTATGACCCGACGACGCAGACGCGGACGATGCCGTTTGCACCGCCGGCACGCGTGCACGTGTTCGATGCGGACGGTCGATTCCATGTCACGCCGTTCGTGTATGCGCTCGTCTCCGATGCCAGTGGAGCGATCTATAGCGAAGACACGTCGGCACGGTTTCCGGTGCGGCTGCTGACTCACGGAGCGCCCTACACACTGTTCCCAGGGGTGACGAGCGATATCCATTTCTTCGGCGTCGACGCGCCGGGGCGCATCGCGCTCTTCGGCACCGACGGCTACGGACGCGACGTGTTTTCGCGCGTGCTGTACGGCGCCCGCGTCTCGGTGACCGCCGGGCTGCTGGCCACGCTCTGCGCGCTCCTGGTTGGAACGGCGCTCGGCACGCTGGCCGGATTCTGTGACGGGATCGTAGACCGCATCGTCATGCGTGCGGCGGATGTGTTCATGGCCGTGCCGTGGCTTTACCTGCTGTTCGCCGTCCGGGCGGCACTGCCGCTCCACCTCGACACCCGCGCCGCTTTTCTCATGTTGGTCGCGGTGCTTGGCATCGTCGGATGGGCCCGGCCGTCGAGACTGGTGCGCGGCATCGTGCTGAGCGCCAAAGAACGAGCCTACGTGCAGGCGGCCGAAGGCTTTGGCGCGCCGCCGCTCTACATCCTGCGTCGTCATGTCGTGCCGCAGACCTACGGCGTGATCCTGACGCAGGCGGGACTTCTGATTCCACAGTTCATCCTTGCTGAGGTAACCTTATCGTTCCTCGGTCTCGGCGTCGGCGAGCCCGAGGCAAGCCTGGGCAGCATGCTCGGTACGCTGCAGCAGTACCACGTGCTCGCCTCCTATTGGTGGATGTTTGCACCTGCGGTCGCACTCGTCACGGTGGCCACTGCCTATCACGCGCTGACCTCGCTCGGTCACGAGCACGCGCGACTGGTGGCGAGTTGAGGGCGACCATGCGGCTCATCGCCTCGTGCCTCGCCGCCATCGTCTTCAGTGCGCTGCCGCTTCGGGCGGCGACGCCGCCGGCGCCAATTGCCGCCGGCGAGGAACTGCTCCAGGGGCGCGATGCCGGCCGTCACGGTGGTCGACTGGTAGTCGCTCTTCGCGCCGAGCCACGAACGCTCAATCCCGCTGTCGCGATTGACGCCGTCTCGCGCGAAGTCATCGGGCGCATGGGCGGCGATCTCATTCACATCAATCGCCAGACTCAACTCACCGAACCGGCGCTTGCCAGTGGCTGGACGCGCTCGAAGGACGGCCGCGAGTACACGCTCACGCTGCGCAAGGGCGTGCGCTTCTCCGACGGTCATCCGTTCGATGCCGACGATGTCTTGTTCACGTTCCGCGTGATGCAGGACGAGCGCCTCGGCTCATCGAACCGCGAATTGTTGATTGTCGGCGGCAAGCCGGTCGACGTGAAGAAGGTCGGTCAGTACAGCGTCCGCGTCTCGCTGGCCGAGCCCTACGCCGCCGCAGAGCGGATCTTCGACAGCATCGCCATCCTGCCGCGTCATCTGCTCGAGCGTGCATACGCCGACGGTACGCTGCAGAACCGCTGGACACCGGCGACGACGCCGTCCTCTATCGCCGGCCTCGGTCCCTACCGGCTGAAGGAGTACGTGGCTGGCCAGCGTCTGGTGCTCGAGCGCAATCCGTACTACTGGAAGGCCGACTCTGGAAAGAAGCGGCTTCCGTACATCGACGAGCTCGTGTTCCTCTTCACCGGCAACGAGGACGCGCAGGTGATCCGCTTCCAGAACGGCGAGAGCGACGTGCTTGGCCGTGCCGGCGCCGATAACTTCAACCTGCTGGTGAAGGATCAGAACGCGCGGCGCTTTCAGCTGGCCGATCTCGGCCCCAGCCTCGAATACAACTTCCTGTTCTTCAACCTCAATGATCTGTCGCGCAAGAACCTGCCGCAGGTGGCCGCGCGGCAGCGATGGTTTACCGATCTGAACTTCCGCCGCGCGGTGTCGCGCGCGATCGACCGCGAGGGCATCGCGCGACTGGTTTATCGAGGCCGGGGGGTGCCGCTCTGGGGCAATGTCAGCCCGGGTAATCGACTGTGGCAGAACACGTTACTGCCTCATCCGCCGCGATCGGTGGCCGAGGCGCGCGCCATCCTCAAGACTGCAGGATATTCGTGGCGGGGCGACGGGGCATTACTCGATAGACAGGCACAGCGAGTTGAGTTCACGATTGCGACCAGCGCGACGAGCGCGCAGCGAACCGAGATGGCGACGCTCATTCAGGCCGACCTCAAGGAGCTCGGCATGGACGTGCGCGTGGTGCCGATCGAATTCCGGGCGCTGCTCGAGCGAGTGTTCGAGTCGTTCGACTACGACGCCTCGGTGTTCGGACTGGGCGGTGGAGACGCCGATCCGAACGGCGAGATGAATGTGTGGATGTCGAGTGGCAGCAACCACCTTTGGCACCTCGGACAGTCGTCGCCGGCAACGCCATGGGAAGCGGAGATCGATCGGCTGATGCAGCAGCAGTTGGTCGCGCTCGACGCTCGCGAGCGGAAGCGTCTCTACGACCGCGTGCAGACGATCATCGCCGAGCAGCAGCCATTCATCTTCCTGGCGACGCCGAACGTGCTGGTCGGCGCCCGAAGCGACCTTGCCAACTTTCGACCGTCCGTGCTCGATCCGTACACGCTGTGGAACGTCGACCAGCTCTACTTCAGGCCGCAGGGTACGAGCGGTGGCCGATGACGGTGATGACACGCGTCCTCGGCGCTGAGCGCGATTCGCGCACCGATCACCAGCTGGTCGCCGCTTGTCTGGGCGGCGACGAAGCGGCGTGGCACGAGCTGATCGAACGCTACACGCGGCTGATCTACTCGATTCCGCTGAAGCTCGGGTTGACTCGCGAAGAAGCGACCGACATCTTCCAGGCGGTCTGTCTCGACCTCGTGAACGAGCTGCCGCGGGTGCGCGATCCGCAGGCGCTGCCGATGTGGCTGATGCAGGTGACGCGCCACAAGGTAGTCAAGTGGAAGCGCAAGAGCGATCGGTATGTGCCCGACGAAGGCAGCCGCACCGAACAGCTGCCGGCGCCCGATCAGGACATGCCCGACTCGTTCATCACCGATCTGCAGAAGACGGAGGCGGTCCGCAACGCCGTGGCGGCGTTGTCGCCGCGCTGCCGGCAGATGGTGCAGATGCTGTTCTTCGAAGACACGCCGCGTCCGTACCGCGACGTCGCGTCCGAGCTCGGTGTCGCGGTCGGATCGATCGGGTTCCTACGCAGCCGCTGCCTCGACAAGCTGCGGACCGCGCTCGAAAGGATCGGGCTGTGAGTGTCGTCGTCGCCACGCGGGTGAAGACGAATGCCGGTCTGCGGGTGTCGCGGACGCTGGCGGCGCTGGCCGATGCCGCGGCTCGCGACCACTTCTTCTCGCGCCGCGCTGGCCTCGCCGATCGTCAGCTGGCGCTGCGGCTCCTCGATCGCTCGCGTGAGCAGCTGCGCGTCGACTTCCATCGATCGCTGCTGCTGGCGCAGGGCGCCGTGCGCATTGCCGAACAGCTCGGCGACGATTCGGTGCACGCGCTCGGGTTGCGGGCGATGGGCAACGCGATGACGGTTGGCGGCAACAACCAGGCAGCGGTCGAACATCATGCGGCAGCGGTGGCCGCGTTCGAGCGGATTGGCAACTGCCAGGAGCTCGCCCGCACGCTGAGTGCCACGGTGCAGCCGCTGCTCCTGCTCGGACGCTACGACGATGCGCGCGGCGCTGCCGATCGCGCTCGCGAGCTGTTTCTCGCCGACGGCGATCACATGCGGATCGCGCGCCTCGACATCATGATCGGCAACCTCCTGCATCGTCAGGATCGGTTCGCCGAGGCCATGGAGTTCTACGAGCGTGCCCACCAGGCGCTGCGGCCGCTGGGCGACGCCGACGGCCTGTTGTCGGTGATTCACAACAAGGCCGTCACGCTGACCACGCTCAACGACTTCCATGCGGCGCGAGGGGCCTACGAAGAGGCCAGACGGCTCGCGGCCAGCCGCGGTCTCGATCAAGCCGTCGGCCAGGCCGACTACAACATCGCGTGGCTGTACTACCTGCGCGGTGAGTACAGCCGTGCGATCGAGCTGCTGCATGCGGCTGCAGGTGCCTCCAAGAAAACCGGCGACGCCTATCATGCGGCGCTGTCCCTGCTCGATCTGTCGGAGATCTACCTCGAGCTCAATCTGAGTGTCGACGCGCGCGAGATGGCCGAGCAGGCGCACGCGCGCTTCAACGATCTCGGGATGGGCTACGAGGCGGCCAAGGCGCTGGCCAATGCCGCGACCTCGTACGGCCAGGAAGGCAAGGCCTTCCGCGCCATCGAGCTATTCGGGGAAGCGCGCACGCGCATGGTGCGCGAGCACAATCAGGTCTGGCCGTCGCTCATCGATCTCTATCAGGCCATCCTGCTCGTCGATGAGGGCCGGCTGTTCGAAGCGCGCCGCCTGTGCCAGGCGGCGCTCGAGCAGTTCTCGGAGTCTCGACTGCCGGGCAAGGCCGCCCTCTGTCATCTGCTGCTGGCGCGAATCGCGCTCCGTCTCGACGATCACACGCAGGCGCAGCGGTGCTGCGATGCCGTGGTCGCGCTGCTGACCGACGTCGACAGCCCCATCCTCTCGTATCACGCGCAGCTGTTGCTCGGTCACGCGCTCACGCGCGCCGGACATCGGCCAGATGCGTTCCGTGCGTATCAGGCCGCTCGTGAGGTGCTCGAGACGCTCAGAAGCCGTTTGAACGGCGAGGAGCTCAAGATCGCCTTCGTCAAGAACAAGGGCGAAGTGTACGAGCGGCTCGTCGAGCTGTGCCTCGAAGGCGAAGACGGGACCAACGGATTCGAAGGTGCGTTCGCCTACGTCGAGCAGGCGAAGTCGCGGACGCTGTTCGACTTGATGTTCCAGCCCGTGCACGCCCTCGCCCGCGAAGAGGGTTCGGAAAGCCAGCTGGCGCATTCCATTCGCGAGCTTCGCGAAGAGCTCAACTGGTACTACCACCTCGTCGAGATCGAGCAGCTGCGCCCAGGCGAGCAGTCGAGCGAGCGCATCATCGCGTTCCGCCGTGAGATCGGCACCCGCGAGAAAGAGATGGCGCGGACGCTGCGCGAGCTGAGCACCACCGATGCGTCGCAGTCCGATCTCCATGCGCCATCGGCGGCCTCACTCGAGACCATCCGCGCGGCGCTTCCTGCCAACACGACGATCGTCGAGTTCTTCCAGGTGAACGATCGCATCGTTCTCTGCCTGGTCGATCACGATCGCGTGGAGATGGCACCGGTCTCGGTGGCGTCACGCCTGTCGTCTGTCGTGCGGATGCTGCAGTTCCAATTCTCGAAGTTCCGCCTCGGGAACGAGTACGTGCAGACGTTCAAGGACGCGCTGCTTCGGACCACGCAAGCGCACCTGCGTGAGCTCTTCGACGAACTCCTCGCTCCGGTGTGGCCGCAGCTGAAGGGACGCCATCTCGTCATCGTTCCGCATGGTGTTCTCCATTACGTGCCCTTCCATGCCCTCTTCGACGGCACACAGTACGTCACCGATGCCTGCACGGTGTCGTACGCACCGAGCGCCAGCGTATACGCCCGTTGTCAGCAGCAGCCGGCTGGCGGCGGACAAGGCGCGCTCGTGCTCGGCATTCCCGACGACCAGGCGCCGCTCATCGACGAGGAGGCACGTGCGGTCGCGCACGCGCTTCCAGGTGCGACGCTGCGTGTCGGAGAAGAGGCCACTGAACAGGTGCTTCGAACGACCGGTCGCGGCAGCCGCGTGCTGCACATCGCCTCGCACGGATTCTTCCGCCCTGAGAACCCGATGTTCTCGGGGATCCGGCTTGGCGACACATACCTCAATGTCTACGACCTGTACCGCTTGCGCTTGTGCGCCGACCTCGTTACCCTGAGCGGCTGCGCAACCGGCGCCAACGTGGCGGCTGCTGGAGACGAACTGCTCGGCATCACACGCGGCCTGTTCTGCGCGGGTGCAACCACCCTGGTGCTCAGCCTGTGGAACGTGCACGACGAAAGCACGACGCAGTTCATGACCAGCTTCTATGGGCGGATTGCGGCCGGCACGTCCCCGGCGATCGCCTTGCGCGAGACGATGCAGGAGCTTCGCGCGGCGTATCCGCACCCCTATTACTGGGCACCGTTCGTCGTGACGGGTAAATCCGGGCAAGGCACCGCCGATGTGAAGACGGGCTCTATTTTTTCGGCATCTGCACGCCCCTCTCTCAATGAGCAGCGGTGTGGTGATGACTGAACACTTTTCCTCTCCGCAATGGGTTGATCTTGTGAGAGGCCTCGCGGCGGACGAGGTCAGAGGAGCGATGAATACGCACCTGCGTGACGGGTGTCCAGCCTGTGTCAAGGCCTATCGGCTGTGGCATGGCATGGCGCTCTTCGCCGGGGAGGAGCGCGCACTCACGCCTCCCGAAGACGCGGTACGCGTAGCCAAGTCGTATCTCGCCCAGCACCGGATCGCGCACGGCGCAGTGCCCCCTGCGACCGAACGGCCCTTCGCGTCGGCCATCATCGCCACGCTGCTCTTCGACAGCTTGCAGGCCGTCCCCGCTGGCGTTCGCGCCTCGGTGGCGTCCTACTCCCGTCATCTGCTGTTCGGCGCGCAGTCGCTGGCGATCGACCTGCACATCGATGCAGGATCTCGCCCGGGCTCCTTCATGCTGGCCGGACAGATCATCGACAAGAGCAGCCCCGATGGCCCGTTCGCTCGCGCCACCGTGTCGCTCGTCGACGGAGACATCACGGTCAGCACCTTCGAGACGAACGAGTTCGGCGAATTCCAATGCACGTTTGAACTTCGCCAGAACATGAAGCTCCAAGTGGCCCTTCAGCACGAGATCGTCGCGTTGCCGCTCGAGGTGCTGTTCGATCCGTCGAGTCCGCCGTCTTCCAGAGATGAGGAGTAGAGGTACCCCAATGATGCGCCGTCATTCGTTTCGATTGATGACGTTCTTCCTGGCCGTCGCACTGCTCCTCGCAGTGCCGATGCAGGCGGCTGCCGACTCGCGCCTGATTGTGCGCGTGAAGCCGATCCTGTTCATCGACACGACGACGGTCATCAACAGCGCCTGCAGGCTGGTGGGCTGCACCGTGCTCTACGGTCTCGACGGAACGCTGAAGCAGCTGTTCCTTGTCTCGGTGCCGGACATCCTCAATGTCAACATCGTGAGGAGCCTCCTCTCACTGGTGTCTGGCGTCGTCGCGGTCGAGCTCGATGAACCGGTCCATACCGAAGGCGCGCAGGACGACAGCAGCGACGCGCCGCCGGCGCTGCTCGACAAGGATCCGGTGTCGTACTACGGCGCGACCGTGCGAGGCGGATACGTGCGCCAGCCGGCGTTCGGCATCCTCGGCCTCCAGGAAGCGCACGACAAGTACAACGCGACGGGCAAGGGCATCACGGTCGCCGTCATCGACACCGGCGTCGACGGCACGCATCCTGTCCTCAGCTCGGTGGTCGTTCCCGGATACGACTTCACGCGCAATCGTGACGGCGGCAACGAGCGCGACGATGTGAATCAGTCGACGATGACGGTGCTCGACCAGAGCCACCCCGGTTGGGTGAATCAGTCGACGATGGCGGTCCTCGATCAATCGACGATGGCGGTGCTCGACGGGCCTCCCTACAGCGCCTTCGGCCACGGCACCATTGTGGCGGGCATCATCCACCTGGCCGCGCCGAAGGCGAAGATCATGCCGCTCAAGGCGTTCAAGGCCGACGGCAGCGGCGTCACCTCCGACGTGCTGCGGGCGATCTACAAAGCGACGCAGAATGGCGCCAAGGTGATCAACATGAGCTTCAGCTTCGATGCACCGTCGAAGGAGCTGGAGAACGCGATCAATTACGCCACCGGCAAGGGCGTCATCGCGGTGGCGTCGACCGGCAATGACGGCAAGAAGGTCAACGTCTATCCCGCCGCGTATTCGACGGTGATGGGCGTCGCCTCGACGACCAACTGGGATACGCTCTCGGACTTCTCGAACTACGGCACCAGCGTGGCCTGGATCGCAGCGCCCGGCGAAGCGGTCATCAGCACGTATCCGATGGGCACGTATGCCGCGGCGTGGGGCACATCGTTCAGCACGCCGTTCGCGGCGGGCGCGGCCGCGCTGCTGGCCGAGACGGCGTCGTCGATCAACAACAATCAGGCCGCCGACTCCGAGGGCACGGGCGTATGGTTCTCCTACGACGTGGCCAAGGGCCGCCTCGACGTGCCGGCCGCCATCCGCGCGTGGCGCAAGGCCGTCGGCCTGCCGTAATGAAGACGCCGTCGTGGGTCCCCGATAATCTTCAGGTCAAGGAGCTGCAGGGGCAGCTCCTTGCCGTTCGTACGTCGGTCATCTGTGCGCTGAATCAGCTGCTCGACCTGAAGGATCTCAATACCGGCGTGCATTCGACGCGACTCGCCGAGTGGGCGGTCCGCATCGGACGCGACCTCGGTCTCGACGATGAGTGCCTTCGCGATCTCGAAGCGGCGGCGATCCTCCACGACATCGGCAAGATCGGCACACCCGATGCGATTCTCAGGAAGCCATCCAAGCTGACCGAGGAAGAGTACGCCGTCATCAAGAGGCATCCCGAGTACGGCTGGGCGGTGTTGAAAGCGGTGCCCGGGTTCGAACGCGTCAGCCTGTTTGTGCTTCACCATCACGAGGCGTACGATGGCACGGGCTATCCAGCAGGTCTTCGCGGCGAGGACACTCCGATCGGCTCGCGCATCGTGTCAGTGATGGACTCGTTCGACGCGATGGTGTCGTCGCGTCCCTATCGCACCGGTCTTCCGCTCGAGGAAGCGATCCGCAGACTGCAAGCCGCAAGCGGCACGCAGTTCGATCCGATCGTCACCCGCCATTTCATCGCCATGGCCAGCAGCGAAGCGTCGACGGTTTTTGACGCGACGGGAGCGAGTCTCGCGGCTGCTCTCTGACGCGAGACTAGGTCAAAGGTCAAACGTCAAAGGGCAAAGGTAAGGTCGTTAGGTGTAGGTCGAGGTGTAGGTGGAGGTGTAGGTGTTAGTCCGGCGTCGGCAGCGTAGCGTTGTCGATGACGAGGACGCTCACTGGCGCACGCATCGGCGTCAACTTCAACCCAAGTTGTTCGCGCACGGCATCGAACACGTTCGGGTTATCGGTTCCGCCAACGAGTTGGGCCGTCTCGCTGGGGCGGTAGTTCATCTCAAAACTGTGGCCACCCTCCAACCCTGTTCGATCAATGACGATGCGATCAACGCCGGTCATGGCACCCATGTCTCTCAGGTTCCGGGCAAATTGGCTCATCGCCACGCCGCGCGCGATGATGCGAACCGGAGACGCGCTGATAACGCCACATGGTGGACCGTCGCCCGGTTGACCTGGCGGGCCAAGCGCCACGACAGGAGCGGGGCATTCGGAAGTTGGCGTAGCACGTAATGCTGGTCCGAGGGGACCGTTCGGCCGAACCCGTTCGAGCACATAGACCGGCAGTTCTCGCGTCTCGTTGTGCGCCTTCAGGTTGAATCGCTGTGCGAGCAGTGCCCGAACCAGAAGGCGCATCTCAGTGCGTGAGGGCGTGCCAGTGGCCTTTGCGTTAACTGCGAACCGGCGCGATGCGACCCACTCTGGTCCACCAACGATCTGCGTCGACGTCAACTCGTAGCCGTATTCGATGAGGTCGCGCAAGGTCGTGTCTGGATCGATAAAGCGATCGCGTGAGGAGGCGCCGCGCGGCGGGCGTGGATCTGTCTGCGGCTTGATCGAGGCGACTTCAAAGGTCGGGGTCACTTGCTGCGCGGCCAGAGTGAGACCGCTGGCGACGATCAGAGCGAGGAGCACACCCACTTTGCCTTTTGACCTTGACCTACGGCTGCTTGCAGACAAAGTTAGCAGCGTCGTTCGTACTCCCCACTCCCTTGTACTGCGCCACCTGCGGGTAGGGGCATAACGGTCTCGTCATGTCGACGCGATTGTTCGTGACGTGCGCGGCGTCGATGCGATCGGGCGCCGCACTGCTCTCGCGCCAGCGCTCGAGCGCAGCGAACCAGTTCACCTGATTCGGACCCGGTCCGTTGCCGCAGTGCTGCATCCCCGGCGCCATGAACAAGCGAATCCAGTCGTCCTGGTTCTTTCCCATCTTGGTGAGCACGCTCGAGTAGTAGTTGATGGTGTTGCCGGCGGAGATCGCCGTATCGTTCCAGCCGTGATACAGGAGGAGCTTGCCGCCGCGCGCCTTGAATGCGCGCAAGTCGGGATTGATCGCGTTGACCGGCGCGCCAACTTTGTCATCGACGACCTTCAGATCGCGATCGAGGTTGAAGGTGCGCGCATCCCAGTTCGCATCGCCATACGCCACCTGGAAGGATCCGACGGACACGCCGGGTGCCTGCGGATTGTTGCCCACGAAGGCAGTCCATCCCGTCTCGCTGCCGGGATCCTTCCCTGGAAACACCATGTCGCCGGTCGTTGTCTTCGCCGCCGCATAGGCGCGCTTGGCTTGCGCAACCTGTGCCTCTGTCAAGCAGTCGTCGGCATCGCCCGCTTTGCAGGCGAGGGTCGCGACGTCGAACGCGCAGGCGCGCGGATCGGTGATCAGTCCGTCCTTGACGCCGTCCTTCGCATCGCAGGCGTTCACCGCCGCGCGGCTGATCAACGCGAGCTTCGCCGCCGGAATCGCCGACGCCGGATCCTTGAGCGCCGGAACAGCGACCGACAGATCCCAGGCATGCAGATGGGTCTGATAGTTCGCCGGCGCGCCGGCGAGAACGGCGTCGAAGTCCTCGGGGTATTTCTGGGCCGACATCAGGCCCTGACGCCCGCCCGTTGAACAGCCGTTCCAGTACGAGAGCCGCGGGCTGCGGCCGTAATAGGAGGCCACGATCGACTTCGACTGCACCGTCATCTCGTGCACCGCGCGGTACGCGAAGTCGATGAGTTTCTCAGGATGACCGATCGCGAAGAGGGCGTTGCCGCCCTTGTGTCCGGTGTCGGTCGACGCCGTGGCGTAGCCCTCCTGCAGCGCCGTCGCCAATGCGGGATAACTGATGATGCCCGCCCATCCGCCGTTGCCCACGGCCTGAAACTTCCCGTTCCAGTTGTCGGCAGGCAGCCACACTTCGATCTCGATGTGCGAATCGGATGATGGCGCGAGCACCGCCTGCACGCGACAATGCGCGGGTAGGATGACTGGCGGCGCACCGCCGGGGCCTTGTCCACGGCCAGGCGCTCCGCCGCGGCCGGCAGCGGCATTGGCTGCAGGTGGGGCAACCGGTCCGCCCGGAGGTCCGCCTTGCGCGGGCGGCGTGAACGGACCCGCAGGTACGAGCTGCGCCGACGTGATGGTCGTTTTCGGCAGCGCGAGCGAGGCGAGCTTCTCACAGGGCGTCGCGTCGCTGGCCGCGCTGAGCATCATGATGGTGAGCAGGCTGAACATGCGCTCGTACATACACCCCGTGATGGCGATGGTCAATGCTGATATAAGTCTTCAGCAGCCGATGCGCCCACGTCCCGGAGCACTGCCCACTGTCGCGCTTTTCGTTCTCGTGCTCGCCCAGCCAACTCACACCGCGCTCGCGCAAGGACCGGGCCGCGACGCGTCCGCCGACTTGCCCGGTGTACATCTGTGGTTCACCGATAGCGGCGGTTCCGGTGCAGCGGTGGTGTTCATCCATGCGGCCACCGGCAGCAGCCGCGTGTGGGAGTACCAGCGTCCGGCATTCTCGGCACGCGGCTATCGCGTCATCACCTACGACCGGCGGGGGTTCGGTCGCTCCACGATCGATGTCTCGGGATCGCAGCCCGGGACCGGCGCAGACGACCTGCGCGCCCTCCTCGACTACCTGAAGATCGATCGGGTTCACCTGGTGGGCACCGCCGCCGGCGGCTTCGTGGCGTGGGATTTCGCGCTGTCGTTTCCCGATCGTTTGAGGAGCCTCGTCGTCGCCAGCAGCATCGGCGGGGTGCAGGACGAGTCGTATCTCGAGCTTCATCGACGGATGCGTCCGCCGGAGTTTGCCGCGATGCCGCCCGACATCCGCGAGCTCGGGCCGTCTTACCGCGCGTCGAACGCGGCCGGGTGGGAGCGGTGGAAAGAGCTGGAACGCACGGCAAGGCCGAATGGGGCGCCGCCCGCGCAAACGTTCCGCAATCGCGTGACGTTCGCGGCTCTCGAAACGATCAAGGTGCCGACGCTGCTGCTCACGGGCGACGCCGATCTGTTTGCGCCCCCCTCGATCATGCGCATGTTCGCAGCGCGCGTGAAAGGATCCCGATCGATCGTCGTGCCCGAGGCCGGGCACTCCGCGTACTGGGAGCAACCTGAGGCCTTCAACGCCGCCGTGCTGGAGTTCATCGCCAAGCACTGATCACCGGTCACACTTGCCGTTCGTTCGCGGCGTGCGCTAGGATCCGGCGCAGTGCCGTGAGGGCGGCCGACGGTCCGCGTAAAGGGTTCAACCCACCCCTGTCTTCGTCGACTCACAACCTTCTAATCCTCGCCCCACATGCGGACGCGGGCGGCACGAAAGGGCAAGCCCTTTCGAAGGAAAGGAAGGTTCCATGCTTCCCGACAATCCCAATCTCGGTTGGCTGCGCAAGCAGGCGAAGATCCGGCTTGCTGAACTGAGGAAGGCGAATCCAGCCGCCAAGCTGGCCGAGGCTCAATTCGCAGTGGCGAAGGAGCACGGCTTCGCGAGCTGGCGCGCGCTGAAAGCGCACATCGATTCGCTCACCCTCGACGGTCAGATCATCGAGAGCGCACGGAAGGGTGAGGTCGACCGATTGACCTCGCTGCTCGACCGGCATCCGGAGAAGCTGCATCTGAAAGTCCCGCCGTACGAAGCATCGCTGCTCTTTCCTGCGGCGCAAAGCGGCAACATCGCCGCCGTCGATCTGCTGCTCGTTCGCGGCCTCGACGTGAACTATCGCGAGAAGGGCGACAACACCTACGCGATGCATTGGGTTGCCGCGCAGGGCAATCTCGCCATGGTGCGCAGGCTCGCCGACGCTGGCGGCGACGTCATCGGCGAGGGCGACGACCACGTGGGCGGTGTGATCGGCTGGGCCTCGTGCTGGGATGGGTGCGATGACGAGGCGCATCGGCAAGTCGTCGACTTCCTGATCAGCCGCGGCGCGCGTCATCACATCTTCTCAGCGGTCGCCCTGAACCTTGCCGACGACGTGCGGCGGATCGTCGCCGCCAATCCCTCGACGCTGAACCAACGTCAGAGCCGGAACGAGAACAACCGGACGCCGCTCCACTTCGCGGTCGCCCAGAACCGGCCGCACATGGTCGAGCTGCTGCTCGCGCTCGGCGCCGATCCGCTCGCGGTCGATGGCAGCGGCCTGCCGGTCGCCGTCTACGCGACCAACCCCGAGATCGATCTGCCTGTCATGAGGAAGATCCGCGAGATGACGCTCGCCGAAATGGACAGCGCCGCTCGCGGGCGCCGGCCGCTGAACGTCGGCATGATGGATCTCGTCGCCGCCGCGGCCCTTCGCGAATGGGACACGGCGTCGGCGATCGTCGCTGCGAATCGTCAGTTGATCGACAAGGGCGGAGCGCTCCACCTGCTCTCGAAGCGCGGCGACGCGGTCGCGATGGAATGGCTCTTGAAGCAGCGCGCAAACCCCAACGCGCTGTGGGCGCACTGGGACAGCGACGTCACGGCGTTGCATCTTGCGGTCATGCAGAACCACATCGAGATCGTCCGCCTGCTCTTGAGCGCAGGCGCCGATCCACGGATACGTGATTCCAAACACGACGGCGACCCGATCGGCTGGGCCCAGTTCTTCAAGCGACTGGAGATCGCCAGGCTGCTGCAAGAGAAGGACGACACGTAATGCTCGGTCCTTGGTACTTCGTTCTTGGTCCTTGGTCCCCGGTCCGCGTGGACCAAGGACGAAGAACCCAGGACGGACCAAGAACCAAGGCCTAAGAACCAAGGCCCCTCGTCTTCCTCTGGTCCATCACAATCTGCACGAGCATCGCGATCGGTCCGACGATGAAGAGCGCGTAAAAGGGCGCGTAGAGAACTTCGCGCAGCCGCAGCAGCATCTCGACGAACGCCACCAGGAAGACGACGATGCATTGCCCCACTCGCGATCGCACGGTCGTCTTCGGGTCGGTCACCATGAAGAAAATGAACAGCTGATACATCGGCCCGGTGATCGGCGCGACGGCGGCGAGCCACGGAGTGCCGGTCATCGCACTGCGGACGAACGACAACAGCAGAAACGACGCCACATAGGTCGCCGAGATGTGGGCTCGTCCAACGCGCCAGACGATCACCGATCCCAGCACCCAGATAATCACCATCGGCGCGATGGCGTTGCCCCATTGAATGCTGAGCACCGTGATCGCGGCCGGGGCCAGGAACACCACAGCGCTCACCCCAAAGTTCGTCGGGTTCCACAGATGCCGGCCGTTCACGCGCAACACGTACTTCGACGTGATCGAGATCAGGCTGGTGAGAAAATACGGCCACAGGAACGGCGAGCGCACCAGAATGCCGGCGCTGATGCCGCTGATGTACGCGCTGGCCGGATGCGGCCACGCGCCATACGTGATGCGGCCCATCACGAGCTCGGCGCCGATCGCAGTGACGATGGCCAGGCCCGTGCGCTCCCATCCCTCGAGGATGCCGAAGGAGAGCTGCGCGCCGAGGAGGATCGACGTGATCAGCAGCGGCGGCAGGTAGCGATTGTCGAGCGTCAGGAACCGGCGAGGCCGTGGCGCAATCTGCCCGGTCGACGCCAGCGCCTGCGCATCAGTCGCCATCGGGTTCCTTGATGTGATGACGCATGTCGAGAGCTGGATGCTCGATCGTCTGCACGGTTCCAGACGGCCAGCGGATCACGGCGCGATCGACAGCCGCAGCGGCACCGACACCGAAGTGCAGCGGATGCTGGTTCTGCGCGCTGAAACCGGTGGCTGCCGCCACCTCCTGCACCTGAACGTGCCCGCTCCAGTGCAGCTCGACACGTGCGCCGATCGCGTCGCGGTTGCTGCGGCGGCCTTCGAGATCGAACTGCAGCCAATGGCGGCCGGGATCGACGCTGTTCTGATAGACGAGGAGCGGACCGCGCTGAGTCGCGACGATCACATCGAGCGCGCCGCGATTGCGAAGATCGGCAAGCGCCACCGCCCGCCCATCATAGGTATCGCGCGCACCGACCACTTGAGCAACCTCGGTAAACCGTCCGAGACCGTCGTTCAACCACACCCGCTTGCGTTGATACCCGGAGAGACTGCGCCCCTTCATCGCCGGCCAGTTGACCGCGTCTTCGATGATCTGGCTGTGCCCGACGGCAATCACCGCGAAATCGTACCAGTAGCTGCTCCGCTCGCCCGCCGACACGTAGCCGTTGGTCAAGTAGATGTCCTGCGTGCCATCGTTGTTCAGATCGCCGAACTGCGCGCCCCAGCTCCAGCCGCCGAGATCGACTCCCATGCTGGTCGCCAAGTTCTCGTACTCCGCGATCTCGGCCTTTGACCTTTGCCCTTCGACCTTTGACCTATCCTGGGGCACCCACAAATCGTTGCCCTGGACCAATACGCCTGGTTCGGAGATGTTGGTCTTGTAGATCGCGAGCCGGCCGTCGTTGAACACATCGCCGACGGCCGCGTTCATGCCGCTCTTCGGCGCGCGGCCGACGCCCGACTGCGGCGCGACGTCGATGAAGCGCTTCCCTGCCTGATTGGCAAACAGCTCCGATACGCCGTAGTCGTTGGCGACAAACACATCGGGATAGCCGGTTCCATGCAGATCGGCGGCGACGACAGCCAGGGTCCATCGATGGCTGGTGATGCCCATCGCCTCGGTCGTGTCCTCGAAGGTGCCGTCGCCGCGATTGTGGAGCAGATACTTGCGCCCGCCGTTGTTCGCGTACTCGAAGCTCTCCGGCATGATCTTCGTCGTCTCGAGCTTCCACAGATTCACGTGGTCGGGCCAATAGCCAGCGATGAACAGATCGAGGCGACCGTCGCGGTCGTAGTCGAACCACGTGGCGCTGTTCGCGTTCACCCATGCCGGCAAACCCGCGTGCTCGCCGACCGGCGTGAAGTGGCGGCCCTGATCGTTGTGAAAGAGCTCGGGGCGGCCGTAGCGATAGAGCAGCAGATCGTCCCAG
>Ga0075425_100000417_pt1 | contig 39647 bp, 39 predicted proteins | sample SoiMethybrSBSTD4_FD_75300 | JGI IMG/M metagenome (GOLD analysis project Ga0075425, IMG submission 75300) | Bulk soil microbial communities from a Populus tree surrounding site in Tennessee, USA - Soil MetaG P. TD hybrid SBSTD4 | ecosystem: Environmental > Terrestrial > Soil > Tree plantation... | reverse complement strand
GCCAGCTACTGCATGGACGAGCTCGAGATCGTCGTCAACATCGAGGACGCCGGCTTCACGCCGAAGCGCCGCAACATGCATTACGAGATCCTGGGCGAGCCGATCTTCCGCGAGCGCGATGTGCCGCGCATGCTGTCGCTCGCGACTGCGCGCGCTGACGGCGACGCATCCGTGCCCGAGGAGCTTCGCAACTACGCCGCGCGAAGCCGCGGTGGCAAGACGCTTCGGTTGGCGCAGTAACCCTCGCACGCGAACGCGGCGGCCCGAATGCTCACTGTCAGTGCGCAATGGATCGTTCCGATCACTGGCTCGCCCATCCGCGATGGCTGCATCAGCATCGATCGCGGGCGGATTCATGCTGTCAGCGCGGAGGTCCCACGTGACGCCACCGCGCTGGGGCCTGTTGCCGTCCTCCCGGCCCTGGTCAACGCGCACACGCATCTCGAGCTCTCGTTTCTGCGCGGCCTGGTGCCGCCATGCGACAACTTCAACGAATGGGTTTCGACGCTGATGGCGGTGCGCCGTACCGAGGCGCCCGATCCGAACGCGCCGAGGATTCGTCAGGGCGCGCGGGAGGCGATTGCGGAGGCTCGGGCCTCGGGCACCGGACTCGTTGGCGATGTGAGCAACACGCTGGTGACCGTCGATCTGCTCAGGGAGGCGCAGATGCCGGCGCACGTGTTCTACGAGCAGCTCGGTTTCAACCTGACCGATGTGCCGGGCAAGATGGCCCAGGCGATGGCCGTTCTGGCTGGCGTGAGGGCTGACGATGCGGTGCGCGTCGGGGTGGCTCCGCACGCGCCGTACTCGGTGGCGCCAGCCTTGTTCACCGCCATTCGCCACGAGGTCGATGCCAGCCCGCATCCGATCACCACCGTGCACCTTGGTGAATCGAAACAGGAGATCGAACTGCTTCGCGACGGCACTGGTCCCGCGCGCGCGATGCTCGAGCGGCTGGGCGTGTGGACCGATGCGTGGCGACCGCCGGGTGTGTCGCCGGTGGCGTATCTCGACGATCTCGGCTTTCTCGATGCGCGCACGCTGGTGGTCCACGGCGTGCAGTTCGATGTCCACGATCTCGGGCGCCTCGAGGCAATCGGTGCCACGCTCGTTTCGTGCCCACGCAGCAATGCCTACGTCGGCGTCGGCTCGCCGCCGTTGCACACCTTCTACGACTCGGGCGTCGATGTCGCGTTTGGAACCGACAGCCTGACGAGCGTCGCCGATCTCAACATGTTCAGCGAGCTCGCCGAAGCGCGCCGCATCGCGCCGCAGGTGCCGGCGCACCGCCTGCTCGAGAGCGCAACATTAATCGGCGCTCGCGCACTGGGCTTCGACAGGGAGTTCGGCAGCATCGAAGCGGGAAAACGCGCCGCACTCATCGCAGTGCGCGTGCCGTCGAATGTCGACGATGTGGAAGAATACCTTGTTGGGGGAGTCGAGCCTGATGCGATCACGTGGCTCGACGTGACAATTCCCAACTCCCAAATTCCAAATCCCAACTGAAGTGTCTTGGGAGTTGGGAGTTGGGAGTTGGGCATTGACTGGGAGCGAATGGGAAGAATCGCGACCTACTTGTCGTTTGTTCGCTTCAGCCACTCGGTGTTCGCGCTGCCGTTTGCACTCACTGGCGCGCTGCTGGCCTGGCGCGATCATCCGTTCTCCTGGTCCCAGATCGGTTGGATCGTCGTCTGCATGGTGAGCGCGCGGAGTGCGGCGATGGGCTTCAACCGCGTCGTCGATGCCCATCACGACGCGCTCAATCCGCGAACCGCGATGCGCGAGCTGCCGCGCGGCGCGATGACCCGCCGCGAAGCGATTCTGTTCGTCGTCACGTCCTCGGTGGTGTTTCTGTTCGGCGCGTCGAGATTGAGCACACTCTGCTTCCTGCTGTCGCCGCTCGCGCTTGCGATCGTGTTCTGGTATTCACTGGCGAAGCGGGTCACGGCGTACACGCAGTTATTCCTCGGTCTTGCGATGGCGGTCGCGCCCGTAGGCGGGTGGATTGCCGCCGGTGGCCGCGGGGGCGTCGAGCCATGGCTGCTTGGCCTCGGCATCGGATTATGGGTTGGCGGGTTCGACATTCTGTACGCGTGTCAGGACGTCGATTTCGATCGCGGCCACGGGCTGCGATCGATTCCCACTCGGTTCGGCGTCCCGACCGCGATCGTGCTATCGCGCGTGATGCACATCGGAGCGGTTCTCATCATGGCCGCGTTGTGGCAGGTCGCGCGGCTGCCGACGATGTACCTCGCCGGCGTCGCCGCCGTTGCGGTGCTGTTGTTCTACGAACAATCGCTCGTGAGCGCCGACGATCTCTCGCAGGTGAAGAAGGCGTTCGATCTCAACGGGTGGGTGGGGATCATCTACTTCGCGGTCACTGCGCTCGCACTGTATCTCGGATGACCGCGAAGCTGCAGGCCTCAGGGCTCAGGCCTCAGGCCTCAGGGCTGGGCCAGTTTCGAGACGTCAGTCCCGAGGCCACAGCGTGTCTGATTCCTCCCGCCTTGCCCAGCCCTGGGCCGTGTGGCCTGGGCCCTGAGGCCTTGCTCGCCCGTGGCTAGTATCTCCCCCGACAAGTCTCCCGATCGCATCGCGAGCATGTTCGATGCGATTGCCCCTCGCTACGATCTGCTCAATCATCTCCTCAGCGCGGGCATCGATCGACGCTGGCGCAAACGCGCGATCGCTTCGCTCGATCTCACCGGGCGCGAGACGCTGATCGATATCTGCACCGGCACTGCGGACATGGCGCTCGAGGCGCGCCAGGCCGCCCGTGTGCTTGGCGTCGATTTCGCCGGGGCGATGCTGCGGCTCGGGCTCGACAAGGTGCGCGCCTCGCACCAGGATCGTCGCATCGTGCTGGTCAGGGGCGATGCCACGGCGATTCCAGCGCCGGATGCGTGTGCAGACGCCGCGACGGTGGCGTTCGGCATTCGCAACGTGCAACGACCGGAGGTGGCGTGCCGCGAGATGGCTCGTGTGCTTCGACCGACCGGACGACTCGCCATTCTCGAATTCGGCGTGCCGCGCATTCCGGGGATCAGCGCGCTCTACCTCTGGTACTTCAAGCGCGTGCTTCCGCTCGTCGGCAAGCTCATCTCGGGTCACACCGGCGCGTACACCTACCTGCCCGCATCGGTGGGGACATTCACACCTCCGGCCGAGTTTGTGACATTACTGCGGCAATCCGGTTTTGCCGATATTCAGACCGTCCCGCTCACAGGCGGCATCGTCTATCTCTACACAGCCCGCAAAGTGTAAGAGTTAGGGCGGTTGAGGTCAGGGAAGGCACTTATAATTTAGTCCTAGGCCGTTGATCCATTTCGACTTCGAGGAGCGCTACCAGGACGAGCAGGTCGTCGGCCGAGGGCTGTCGGTCGGCAACATTCTCGTTGTCTCGGTCGTGCTCCACCTGCTGATCGTCCTCCTCCTTCAGTTCGTGCCGCGACTGAATCTGTTCGTGCCCAGTCAGGAGGAGCTCGAGGCCCGCCGGCAGGAACTGCTTCGGGAACAGCAACGCGAGCGCAACGAGCGCCGGTTCGTGTTCGTGTCGCCGCGCATTGACATGCCGGCGCCGCCGAAGAAGGACGTGCCGCTGTCCGATCTCGATCGCCGTGCGCAGGCGCCTGAACGCGCGCTCAAGCCGGACAACCCACTCCCGTTCGCGCGCGGAAACTCACCCGAGCGCACGGAACAGGCACAATCCGAGCGCGCGCGGGGCGCGGACACCCAAACAAAGCCCGACCCGACGCCACCGCAGCCTGACCCTCAAGAGCAGGTGGCGAAGGCGCTGCCGCAGAGCGACCAAGGCCTTCGCCGCGCGCCTGAGCCATCACGTCCGGCGCCCGGCGCGCTGGGTGATGCGCTGCGCAACCTGCAGCGCTACGTCCAGAACGAGACCTTCCACAACGAGCAGGGGGGCGCGAACGATCCGGGCACGAGCATCCAGTTCGACAGCAAGGGGGTCGACTTCGGTCCCTGGCTCCGTCGCTTCGTCGCCCAGGTTCGGCGCAACTGGTTCGTGCCCTATGCGGCCATGACATTCCACGGCCGCGTCATTCTGCAGTTCAACATTCACAAGGACGGCAGCATCACCGACGTTGTCATCGCGTCGCCCTCGGACATCGATGCGTTCACGCGAGCGGCGAACAATGCCATCGTCGGCTCCAATCCCACCGAGCCGCTGCCGACGGCGTATCCCGACCCGGTGGCGTTCTTCACGGTGACCTTCTACTACAACGAACAGCCGCCGCTGCGCTAGCCACGAAGAACACGAAGCTGAGATGCCACGAAGAACGCGAAGGACACGAAGCTGAGATGCCCACGCGAACGCAGCAGCTCGGGTTGATCATCGTGCTGGCGGCGCTCGCGCTGTACGTCATCATTCGCGTGCATTGAACGGGCGCCCGCAGATCCTCGCCGTGCTCGGTCCGACTGCGACCGGCAAGAGCGCGTTGGCCCTCTCACTCGCCGAACGATACGGCGGCGAAATCATCAACTGCGACTCGACCGCGGTGTATCGCGGGTTCGACATCGGAACCGACAAGGTTCCGGCCGACGAGCAACGGGGCGTTCCGCACCATCTGATCGACATTGCCGATCCGACCGAGGTCTACACGGCAGCGCAGTATGCGCACGATGCGAGCCGCGTCATTCGCGACATCCACGCGCGCGAGGCGCTGCCGATTCTGGTCGGCGGCACCGGCTTCTACTATCGCGCGCTGACGCGCGGATTGTTTCCTGGACCTGGAGCCGACAGCGCGCTTCGCGCGCGGCTGGATAGAGTCGCCTCCCGCCGAGGGCCGGAGCGTCTGCATCGGATGCTGCGCCGGGTCGATCCCGATTCAGCCGAGCGCATCGCGCCCCGCGATCGGAAGCGGCTGGTGCGCGCGTTGGAGGTCTATCTCACCACGGGGCGGCCGCTCACCGAACATTTTGCCGACACCCGATCGCCGGTCGCCGATTGCGACGTGGTCCCGCTGGCGCTGTCGATTCCCGCGGCGCTGACCGCGGAACGCGTGGCGCACCGTGTCGAGCAGCAGTTCGCTCGCGGCATCGTCGACGAAGTGCAGGGACTGCTGGCCCGCGGCGTGCCCGCCGACGCGCGTCCGTTCGGCGGTCTGGTCTATCGACAGGTAATGGAGATGCTGCGCGGTGTGAGGGACGAGGCAGCGACGCGCGCGCTGATCGTCACCGAGAATCGTCGCTACTCGCGCCGGCAGTTGATCTGGTTTCGCAAAGAGCCTAACCTTATCTGGTTCGATGGACCCGGCGAGCGGCCGGAGACCCTTCATCGCGTCGAGAGCGTACTCGCCTCGCGCGGTGTGCGCACGCGAGGAGACGCTCCCTGATGGCCCAGGTATCTGAACCACGCACCTCGTCCTCGGCTCAACCCAACATTCAGGATGCCTTCTTGAATCACGCGCGGCGCGATCGCCTGGCCGTGACGATCCACCTGATGGACGGGCGGCAGTTCGACGCCCGCATCAAGAACTTCGACAAGTTTGCCGTCGTGGTCGAAGTGGAGGGTGGAGATCAGCTCGTGTTCAAGCATGCGATCGCCACGATCGAGACCACGCGCGCGGTTGCGAACTACTTCGCATCGCACCATTCGTAATCTGACTCCCTTCTCCCGCGTCATCCTGATTGTGCTCGACAGCGTCGGCTGCGGTGAACTGCCGGACGCTGCGGTCTACGGCGACGAGGGCAGCAACACGCTGGGCAACATCGACAAGCAGATCCCGCTGAGAGTGCCGTGTCTGCGCAGCTTCGGCCTCGAACGCGTGGTCGACCTGCATGGCAGCGCCGAGCGTGCGCCGGTGGGCGCGTACGGACGCATGGCCGAGGCATCGGCGGGCAAAGACTCGGTGACCGGTCATTGGGAGATGATGGGCATCGTGCTCGATCGCCCGTTTCCGACGTTTCCTCACGGCTTTCCGCCGCAGGTCATCACCGCGTTCGAGTCGAGCATCGGCCGGCCGATCCTCGGAAACGTGGTCGCGTCAGGCACCGAGATCATCACGAAGCTAGGTGCCGAGCATGTGCGAACGGGCCGTCCGATCGTTTACACGTCGGCGGACAGCGTGTTTCAAATCGCCGCCCACGAAGACGTGATCCCGGTGCCCGAGCTGTATCGGATGTGCGAAATCGCCTTCGATCTGGTTGGCAAGGGGATGGGCGTTGGCCGCGTCATCGCACGGCCGTTCGTCGGAAGGGAAGGCGCGTTCACGCGCACCGCCAACCGGCACGACTACGCGCTCGATCCGACGGGCGATACGCTGCTGGATCACTTGACACGCGGGCAGATACCCGTCGTTGCTATCGGTAAGGTCAAGGATCTGTTCGCCGGCCGCGGTATCGGTCGTGCCATCCCCACCGCCAGCGACGAGGAGGGCATGGCCCGCATCGCCGAAACCATGTGGAGTCAGGAGAAAGGGCTGATCTTCGCCAACTTGGTGGACTTCGACACCATGTACGGGCATCGAAACGACGTGCCCGGGTACGCGACGAATCTCGAGAAGTTCGACGAACGACTGCCGTCCATCCTTGCCCACTTGCGCGAGTCGGACCTGTTCATCGTCACCGCCGATCACGGCAACGACCCAACGACGCCCAGTACGGATCATTCTCGCGAGTACGTGCCTCTATTGCTCTACGGCCGACACGTCCGAGGAGACACATCTCTGGGGACGCGTCAGACCTTCGCCGATCTCGGGCAAACCTTGGCCGCGAACTTCGGCGTCGGCCCGCTGGCCCACGGCACCAGCTTTTTGGAGGACATCGTTGCCCAGCATTCGTGAGGCGCTCGAGCAGCGCGAGCGGGAGACGCTCGCGCCCGAAGCAGCCAAGAGCGCCGACTCTCGCGGCCGCCTGCGCACGGAAAGCGAAGACGAAGTGCGGCCGGCCTTTCAGCACGATCGCGATCGCATCATTCATAGCAAGGCGTTCCGACGGCTGAAGCACAAGACCCAGGTGTTCTTTGCGCCGGCCGGCGATCACTACCGCACGCGCCTGACACACAGCCTCGAGGTGTCGCAGATCGCCCGCACGATCGCCAAGGTGCTTCGGCTGCATGAGGAGCTCACCGAATCGATCGCGCTTGGTCACGATCTCGGCCACACGCCGTTCGGCCACGCCGGCGAGCGCGTGCTCGACACGCTCATGCCGGGCGGCTTCCGTCATTACGAGCAGAGTCTGCGGGTGGTCGACGTGCTGGAGAACGACGGCAACGGTCTCAATCTCACGTGGGAAGTGCGGGACGGCATCGGACGCCATTCGAAGGGCAAGGATGGATCGCCGGTGAACATCGAACCCGCCAAACGCGCAGCGACCCTCGAAGGCCAGGTGATGCGGGTGGCAGACCTGATCGCCTATGTGAATCACGACATCGACGATGCGGTGCGCGCCAACGTGCTCAAGCCCGAGGAGCTGCCGCGCGATGCGGTGGCGGTGCTTGGCAACTCCTCGTCGGCGCGGATAGCCACGATGGTCAAGGATGTCGTCACCGAGACGCAGAGCGACGGCCTCTCCGAAATCCGTATGAGCCCCAGCGTGCTGTCGGCCACGCTGGCGATGCGAGCGTTTCTGTTCAGTGCGGTCTACGAGAACGACACCGCGACGGCGGAGTTCAAGAAGACGCACGATATCCTCGGGGGACTTTGGGAGCGGGTACGCGAGCGTCCCGCGGAACTCCTCGACACGCGCATCATCGACACCGAAGGGATCGACGTCGCCGTCAAAGACTTCCTTGCGGGCATGACCGATCGCTTCGCGGTGGCGCTCTACGAGCGGCTGTTCATTCCCAAACCGTGGGTCGGGCCAATGGCCTGGAGTCAGCTCTAGGCTATAATGTGAGGTCGCCTTTCGCGCGATTTTCGCGACAGGCGGACCGCGATGCAGCTAGACCTGACCCGGTTTCACCAGGGGACCAACCATTTCGCCCGGAAGTTCCAACCCGACGAGGTGGGGCACGACGGCGAGGCGTATCGGATCGTCGAGCCGGTCCTGGTTGATCTCCAGATCCATAAGGACAAGGAACGGTTTCGCATCGCCGGTACGGTGAACACGCGGCTCGAACTCGACTGCGGTCGCTGTCTCGAACCGTTCACGCTGCCGATCGACGGCGCATTCGATCTGCGGTATCTGCCGGCCGAAGCGGAGAGCGCCGGCCCAGGCAACGTTGATCGCGAAGTCAGCGAGGACGATCTCGACGCCGGCGTCTATCGCGACGACCAGATCGATCTCGACGAGCTGCTGCGTGAGCAGTTCTATCTCACGTTGCCGATGAAGCCGCTCTGCCGCGAAGATTGCGCGGGGCTGTGCCCGCAGTGCGGGACGAACAGGAATACGGGATCGTGCGCGTGTGTGTCGCATTGGGAAGACCCGCGCCTCGCGCCGCTGAAGAGATTGAAGTAGACACATGCCAAATCCAAAACGCAGACACTCCAAGACGCGCACGGCCAAGCGGCGGACGCACGACGCGCTGCGCGCGACGACGACCGGCCTCTGCCCGCAGTGCCACGAGCCGAAGGCGCCGCATCGCATCTGTCCGCACTGCGGCTACTACAAGACCCGCCAGGTCCGGCCGGTGGACGAAGAGTAGCCAGCGGGGATGCTCGAACCCTTCCACGACACAGAGAGGCACCGAGGCACCGAGATTCACGATCTCAAGCCTCTGTGCCTCTGTGCCTCGGTGTGTCGTGATCGGCGAAGGCACGCCTCGTGATCCGGATCGCGGTCGACGCCATGGGCGGTGACCACGCGCCTCCGGTGGTCGTCGATGGCGCCGTGGCAGCGTCGCGCCATGGCGAGGCGAGCATCCTGCTCGTTGGGGCGGCCGACGATCTGAACCGAGCGCTGGCACGCCATTCCGACCGGTCGTCGCTTCCGATCGAGATCGTGCACGCAGACGAGGTCATCGCCATGACCGAGTCGCCTGTCGCTGCGCTCCGTCGCAAGCCGCACGCCTCGATTCGCGTCGCAGCGGAACTGCTGGCGCGACACGAGGCCGAGGCGCTCGTGAGCGCGGGACACACGGGCGCCACGGTGATGGCTACTCACGCGGCGCTCGGGATGATCGACGGCGTCGATCGCCCAGCACTGGCGGCCGCGATTCCGACCCGCAGGCGTCCGGCGGTGCTGCTCGACGCGGGCGCCAATGCCGAATGCCGGCCGCATCACCTTCTGCAGTTCGCGGTGATGGGCAGCGTGTATGCGCGCGTGGCGTGGGGGATCGAGCGGCCGCGCGTCGGGCTGCTGTCGATCGGTGAGGAAGCCAGCAAGGGCAATGATTTGACGCGAGAGGCACATCGGCTGCTCACGGGCGCGACCCTGAACTTCATCGGCAACGTCGAAGGCCGCGAGATCTACAGCGGTGCGGCAGATGTCATCGTGTGCGATGGATTCACGGGTAACGTCGTGCTCAAGACCAGCGAGGGACTCGTCGAAACCGTGGAGACGCTGTTGGGCGACGAGCTCCGATCGGGGTGGTCGAGCCGCCTTGGATACCTGCTTTCGCGCGGCGCGTTCCGGCGCTTTCGATCGAGAGTGGACTATTCGGAGTACGGCGGCGCCACCCTGTTGGGCGTCGCGGGTCTCACGATCGTGGGTCACGGCCGCTCGTCGGCCAAGGCGATCGAGAACGCCATCGGCCTGGCGGCGCGCTTGGCGGCGGCGAGCTTCACGGCGCGTGTGACGCAGGAGATCGGGGCCATGGCTGTGACCAGGAAGCCGGCATGATCGCGTTCGTCTTCCCAGGGCAAGGGGCGCAACAGGTTGGCATGGGCCAAGCGCTCGCGGCGGCTTATCCCGAGGCTCGACGTACCTTCGACGAAGCCGATGCCGCGTTTGCCGAAGGCGCATCCTCAGGGCGATCGCTGAGCGCGCTCTGCTTCGAAGGTCCGGAAGATCAGCTGATGCTGACTGAGACCACGCAGCCGGCGATTCTCGCGATGAGTATCGCGGCCTGCCGCGTGCTCGAAGCGCAGGGGATTCGACCCGGGTTCGTGGCCGGTCACAGTCTGGGCGAGTACTCCGCTAACGTCGCGGCGGGCACGATCGCGTTCGCCGATGCGGTGCGGCTCGTCCGACGACGGGGCCGCTATATGCAGGAGGCGGTGCCGGTGGGCGTGGGCGCGATGGCGGCCATTCTCGGCGCCGATCTCGCGCTCGTGCAACAGGCGTGCGACGAGGCGGCGCAAGGCGAAATCGTGAGCCCGGCAAACATCAATGCGCCGGGGCAGATTTCGATCGCCGGTCATACCGCCGCCGTACAGCGCGCGTCCGAGCGGGCCAAGGCGCTTGGCGCCAAGCGGGCGATTCCGTTGTCAGTGAGCGCCCCGTTTCATTGTGCGTTGATGCTGCCCGCCGAAGCGCGGCTCGAGCCGGAACTGCGGGATCTGACAACCAGCAATCCCCGCGTCCCGATTGTGGCCAACGTCGATGCACAGCCGAAGCGCGAGGCGTGGGCGGCCATCGACGCGCTCGTACGGCAAGTCTCTGCCCCCGTTCGATGGTCGGATGTTGTCGAACGCCTTGCGTCTGAAGGCGTCACCACGTATGTTGAGGTGGGCCCGGGCACGGTGCTCAGCGGTCTGGTCCGGAAGATCAATAAAGAGGCTCGCGTGGTGCAGTTCGGATCGCCCGACGATCTCGGCGCGATCGTGACAGCATGCTCGACTTCGGCGGAAAACTAGCGATCGTGACCGGCGCCTCCCGTGGGATCGGACGCGGCATCGCGGAGATGCTGGCCTCGCGGGGCGCGCACGTCGTCGCCGGTGCGCGCGGCGACCACGCGCAGGCCACGGTCGATGCGATTGTCGGCGCGGGTGGACGCGCCGAGATGGTGTCGCTCGACGTCACCGACACGGCCTCCATCGACGCGATGGTGGCCGGCGTGCTCGAGCGCCACGGACGTGTGGACGTGCTCGTGAACAATGCGGGCATCACGCGGGATCAGTTGACGCTGCGCTTGAAGCGGCAGGAATGGGACGAGGTGATCGCCACCAACCTCACGTCGGCGTTTGCGTGCGCGCAGGCGGTGCTCAAGCCGATGATCAAGCAGCGGAGCGGACGCATCGTCAGCATCAGCTCGGTGGTGGGGCAGATGGGCAACGCCGGACAGGCCAACTACGCCGCGTCGAAGGCGGGGCTGATCGGGTTCACCATGGCGCTGGCGCGCGAGGTGGCGTCGCGGAACATCACCGTCAACGTCGTCGCGCCGGGCATGGTCGACACCGACATGACCCGCGCGGTGGCGGGCAAGACCCAGGGCGACTGGGAGGCGATGATTCCGCTCAAGCGGCTCGGGACGCCGTCCGACATCGCCGCGGCGGTGTGCTTTCTCGCCTCGGATGAGGCGTCGTATATTACGGGGCAAGTACTCGCCGTGAATGGCGGCATGTACATGTAATCAAGGCACAATGCTCAATTGGATGTTGAGCATTGGGCATTGCGCATTGATTGGGAGGACTAGATGGCGGTCGCAGATAAGGTGAAGAGCATCATCGTGGAGCAGCTGGGTGTCGACGAAGAGGAAGTGACGCCAGATGCGTCGTTTGTCGACGACCTCGGCGCCGACTCGCTCGACACGGTGGAGCTCGTGATGGCCTTCGAGGAGGAGTTCGGAATCGAGATTCCGGACGAGGACGCCGAGAAGATCACGCGCGTCAAGGAAGCGATCGACTACATCGAAGCCCACGGCAAGGGCAAGAAATAGGAGCCACGCCGTTTGAGCAGACGGGTCGTCATTACCGGCATCGGTCTGGTGTCGGCGCTGGGGATCGGCACCGCCGCCACCTGGAAGGCGCTGCTGGCCGGGACGTCGGGTGTCACGCGAGTCACTCGATTCGACGTGACCGGATACGCGGCGCAGATTGCAGCGGAAGTGCAGGGGTTCGACCCGCTGCAGTTCATCGAGAAGAAAGACGTCAAGAAGATGGACGTCTTCATTCAGTACGCAGTCGCCGCGTCGCAGTTCGCGATGGACGATTCGGGGCTGCGCATCACGCAGGAGAACGCGCCCGACGTCGGCGTGTACATCGGGTCGGGCATCGGCGGTTTCCAGACCATCGAGCGCGAGCACAGCGCGCTGCTCGAGGGCGGTCCGCGCAAGATCTCGCCCTTCTTCATCCCGTCGGCGATCATCAACCTGGCCTCGGGCCAGGTGTCGATCCGTTTCGGCGCCAAGGGGCCCAACGTCGCCACCTGCACGGCCTGTTCGGCCTCGGCGCACGCGATCGGCGAGTCGTTCGAGATCATCCGTCGCGGCGATGCCGAAGCGATGATCGCCGGCGGATCTGAAGCGGCGATCACGCCCATGAGCCTGGGCGGATTTGCGGCGCTGCGCGCGCTGTCCACGCGCAACGACGAACCAGGCAAAGCCTGCCGTCCCTTCGACAAGGATCGCGACGGGTTCATCATCGGCGAGGGTGCCGGTGTGCTGATTCTCGAGGAGCTCGAGCACGCGAAGCGGCGCGGCGCAAAGATCTACGCCGAGCTCGTGGGCTACGGTCTGTCGGGCGACGCCTATCACATCACCGCGCCGTCAGAGGACGGCGATGGCGGCGTTCGCGTCATGCGGATGGCGATTCGCAAGGCCGGAATCGCTCCGGAACAGATCGACTACATCAACGCCCACGGGACATCGACGCCATACAACGATAAGCTCGAGACGCTCGCCATCAAAACCTGTTTCGGCGATCACGCGCGCACGGTGGCGATCTCGTCGACCAAGTCGATGACCGGTCATCTGCTCGGCGGCGCCGGTGGGCTCGAAGCCGGCATCTCGGTGCTCGCCGTGCGCGACCAGATCGCACCCCCCACGATCAATCTCGAGCACCCCGACCCGGAGTGCGATCTCGACTACGTGCCGTGCAAGAGCCGGCCGATGCCGATCCGCTACGCGTTGTCGAATTCGTTCGGCTTCGGCGGCACCAACGCGGCGCTGCTCTTCAAGCAGTTCGAGGACTGAACGACGATCACGACGCACAGAGGCACCGAGGCACAGAGTGATTTGATCAAGACTATGGTGACCTCTGAGCCTCGGTGCCTCAGTGTGTCGTCGTGTTTCGAGTGACGAACGCCACAACTCTATGAAGATCGCCGTTTGCATCAAGCAAGTCCCCACCCGCGAGTGGCAGCCTCGTCTGAACGACGCCAAAACCTGGATTCGCGAGCAGGACGCGGCGTTCGAGATGAACGAGCCCGATGCCTACGCGCTCGAGGAGGCGCTGCGGCTGCGCGAGAAGCACAGCGGCGAAGTCGTCGTCTGCGCCGCAGGACCGACGCGCATCCAGCAGGTGCTGCGCGAGGCGCTCGCGCGCGGCGCCGATCGCGCAGTGCACGTCGAGGACGATGCCCTGGGGTCGGCGGACGCGGCGGTCACCGCCGAGGCGCTCGGGGCGGCGATGGCGGACGAGAAATTCGATCTGGTGCTCACCGGACTGCAATCCGACGATCAAGGACACGCGCAAACGGGCGTCATCCTCGCCGAGCGGCTCGGCATCCCGCACTCGACGATCGTCATGGAGGTGCAGATCAATGGACGTGATCTGCGCGTCAAACGCGAGCTCGAAGGCGGCTGGTTCCAGTGGATCGCGATGCCGCTGCCCGCGCTGTTGACCATCCAGAGCGGCATCAATCAGCTGCGTTACGCGACGCTCAAAGGGATCATGGCCGCCAAGAAGAAGGAGATCAGGAAGGTGGCGATGGCGCCCGGGCTGCAGGCAGGGCAGGAGATCGTTTCGCTCGCGCTGCCGACCAGATCGAAGCAGACCCGTCTCATCGACGGATCGCCGGCACAAGCGGCACAGGATCTCGTGAAGCGCCTGCGCGAAGAAGCGAGGGTGCTGTGATTCTCGTCCTCGCCGAGCAGCGTCATGGCACGCTCAATCGCGCCTCGTCGGAAGCGATCGCGGCCGCGCAGGCTCTGGCCGGCGGAATGCCGATCAAGGTGGCGGTGCTCGGCGAATCGGTCGGCGGCGTTGCCCAGGAACTCGCGCGCACCGATGTCGCTGAAGTGCTCGTGGCCGAGCATGACGCGCTCGGCACCTACACGCCTGATGCGTTCACGATGGCGGCGCAGTCGATTGTCGCCGCGACCACGCCGGCATTCGTTGTGCTCGCCCACACCTATCAGGCGCGCGATTTCGCGCCGATGCTGGCCGCGCGTCTCACGACCACGCTCCTCACCGATGTGATCGGCATCAACGGCAGCGGCGCGAGTGCCACCTTCAGCCGCCCGATGTTTCAGGGCAAGCTCGTGGCCACGGTGCGTCCGAAGGCGACCGGACCGTGCATCGTCACGTTTCAGATCGGCGCGTTTCGTGCCGATGCGGTGCGGACGGGCGGCGGCGCACCGGTGAGGACGATCGACGTGACCATCGATGCCGGCGCCATTCGCCAGAAGCCCGAGCCGCCGTTTCAAGAAGCCAAGCAGGCCGTCGATCTCGGCCAGGCCGAGCGGATCGTCGCGGTTGGCCGCGGCATCAAGTCGCAGGAGCATCTACCGCTGGTGCAGAAGCTGGCGGCGGCGATGGGCGCCGAGATGGCGGCATCGCGCCCGATCTGCGACAACGGATGGCTGCCAATGGAGCGCCAGGTCGGCAGCTCGGGCCAGACCGTGGCGCCGAAGCTCTACGTGGCACTGGGCATCTCCGGCGCGATTCAGCACCTGGTCGGCATGAAGGGATCTCGCACGATCGTCGCCATCAACAAAGATCGCGACGCGCCGATCTTCGAAGTCGCGGACTACGGGATCGTGGGCGATCTGTTCGAGATCGTGCCGGCGTTGATCGCAGAGCTTGAGAAAAAGTAACGGGGGAGACGGAGAAAACGGAGTAGGGATTAACACGGGGAAAACGGTGTTACCACCGTTCCCCCCGTGTTGATCTCTTCTCTGTTTCCCCCGTACCCTCCGTTTCCTGACCAACCATGGAACGCGAGACCCTCGAAGTCGACGTCCTGATCGTCGGCGGCGGCCCCGCCGGTCTGTCGGCCGCGCTCCGTCTCTCGCAGCTGCAGAAGGCGCAGGGCGGTGAACCGCTTTCGATCGCCGTGCTCGAGAAGGCGCGCGAGGCGGGCGCGCACATCCTGTCGGGCGCGGTGCTCGATCCGTCGACCCTTCGCGATCTGATTCCCGACTACGCGGCAAAGGGCGCGCCGCTGGCGGTGCCCGTGCAACGCGACTTCGTCTACATGCTCTCGGAGCGATCGCGCATCCGCCTGCCGATCGTTCCCCCGCCGCTTCGCAATCACGGCAACTACATCATCTCGTTGAACGCCTTCGTGCGCTGGCTGGCGTCGCAGGTTGAAGCCGAGGGCATCGATTTCTTCACCGGCTTTGCTGGTCAGGACGTGCTCATGGACGGGCCGCGCGTGGTCGGCGTGCGTACCGGTGATCGCGGCATCAGCAAGCACGGCGAGCACAAGCCGAATTACGAACCGGGCGTCGACATTCGCGCCAAGGTCACCATCTTCTGCGATGGCGTGCGCGGCAATCTGACCAAAGAGTTGATTCAGCGCCTCGATTTGTCCAAGGGGCGCGAGCCCGAGCAGTTCGCCGTCGGTCTCAAGGAGCTCTGGGAGATTCCCCCCGATCGCATCGCGCCGGGCACCGTGATGCACACGATGGGCTATCCGCTGCGTCATGAGGAGTTCGGCGGCGCGTTCATCTATGCGCTGCCGGAGCGACAGCTGTCGATTGGATTCGTCACCGGCCTCGACTACGCCGATCCGCTGTTCGATCCGCACATGGCGTTCAACCGTGTGAAGCAGCATCCGATGGTTGCGAAGCTGCTCGACGGCGGCACGCTGGTGCGCTACGGCGCCAAAGCGCTTCCAGAAGGCGGGTGGAACACGATTCCTCGTCCGTACGTCGACGGCGGCCTCATCGCGGGCGATGCGGGCAGCTTCATGAACTCGATGCGGCTGAAAGGCATCCATCTCGCCATGCGCACCGGGATGCTGGCCGCCGAATCGGCGTTCGAAGCCATCCGCGCCGGCGATACATCGGAGGCGAGTCTCAAGCGCTATCAGGACAAGATCGACGCGAGCCCGGTTCGAGCCGAACTGTATCCGGTGCGGAATGTCCATCAGGCGTTCGGCTACGGCCTGTTTGCAGGCTTGGCGTTTGCGGGCTTCTCGATTCTGACCGGTGGGCGATGGGTGGAGGATCTGCGCGGACGCGCCGGCCACGCCAAGATGAAGACGTTGGCCTGGTACTACGGTCTCGACGTGCCGGTAGGCCGCGCCAGCAATGCGACCACGATCGATCGCACGCTCACGTTCGACAAGCTCACCAACGTGCACTATTCGGGGACGGCGCACGACGAAGATCAGCCGTCGCATCTGCTGGTCAACACTGACGTGTGCAGCACGAGATGCGGCCCCGAGTACGGCCATCCGTGCACGCTCTTCTGTCCGGCCAACGTGTACGAGATCATTCGCGAGTCAGGCAAGCCGCCGCGCCTGCAGATCAACGCCTCGAACTGCGTGCATTGCAAGACGTGCGACATCGAGGATCCGTATCAGGTAATCACGTGGGTGCCTCCCGAGGGCGGCGGTGGTCCTCAATACAATGGGATGTAGTCTGTGAGCGATTGGCGCGACTCGCGAATGAAGCGAGCGCAGTTGTCGCTTATCGCCGGCCTCGGGTATCCGATCATCAACGCGCTTGGCCACACGTTGCGGTGGCGCACCGAGGGCCTCGAGCACTTCCACGCGATTCGCGCCTCGGGCCGTCAGCCGGTGATGGGCTTCTGGCACGGGCGCATCCTGCCCGCCACCTTCTATTTCCGCCGCCACGGCATCGTCGTCATCACCAGCGACAACTTCGACGGCGAATGGATTGCGCGCATCATCGAGCGATTCGGCTACGGCACCGCCCGCGGCTCGACGTCGCGAGGGGCATTGAAGGCGATGCACCAGCTCGTGAGGGACATGAAAGCAGGGAAACCGGCGGGATTCACGCTCGATGGTCCGCGAGGTCCTGCACGAGTGGCCCAGGCGGGTGCCGTGTGGCTGGCGAGTGCAACCGGCAACCCGCTGCTGCCATTCCATCTCGAGGCGTCGTCGCACTGGAGCCTCAAGAGCTGGGACCGCACGCAGATCCCGAAGCCGTTCACCACGGTCTCGTTGGTGGTGGGACAGCCGATGGAAGTGCCAGCGGGCGCCTCGCCCGAGTTGCTCGAACAGACGCGCGTCGAGGTCGAGCAACGGCTGGCCGCACTCGAAGCGCGCGCGCACGCGCTCATCGCTCGTGGACGCCGATGAAGTCGCTGATGTTCTTCAAGCCGTCGACGTGATCGCACACGGCTTTCATGGCCATCAGCATCGGCACGGCGAGCAGCATGCCCGGGACGCCCCACGCCCAGCTCCAGAATGCGATCGCGACGAAGATCGCAACGTGATTGAGTGACGCCGCGCGGCTCAAGAGGTGCGGCGTGAGGAAGACGCCCTCGATCGTCGTAATCGCCAGCGCGACGCCGGCCACCAGTGCCGTCTGCTCAATCGTCCCGAATTGTAGGTAGCCGATGATCGCCAAGCCCGCGGTCACGATGAGCGGGCCGAAGTAGGGGACGATGTTCATCACACCGGCGAAGACGCCCCATACCAGCGGCTCTTCGATGCCGAGCCACCACAGCGCCAGCCACGTAGCAACGGCAACCGCCACCGACGTCAGCACCTGCACCCAGATGAACCGCTCGATCTGCACGGCGATGTCGTTGAGGATATGCACGGTGACGCGCTTGCTGTTGTTGGTTTCCATCTGTCGGACGAGTTTGCGCTTGAACGAATCGTCCTCGTAGAGGAGGAACATCGTCAGGAATAGCACCGTCACACCCTGTCCGACGATCCCGATCGCGCCGAGCCCGCCGGTCCACAGCAGATCGGAGAGACGCCACGGCTGCTCGACCTCGACGCGCAGGACGCCTGGACTCGCGACCGCCGGCTTGCCGGCTTCGGCGGCAGCGGAGTCGACGGCGCGTGCGGCCTCTTGAATGCGATCGAGCGTGCTGTCGGCTGCGCCGCGTCGATGGTCGCGAAACATCTTGCGTACCTGTGCCGTCGCCGCCGGCACCTTGACGAGCACGGCGTCCACTTGTGGCCATAACGCCGCTGCGCCGATCGTCAGCGCTCCGAGGAGCGCGAGCATGACGGCGATCGTTCCGAGCAGTCGTGGCACGCGCCACCGCTGCAGCCGATCGACGACGGGATCGAGCATGTAGAACAGCATCAGGCTGAGGACGATCGGCAGCAGGAGCGGCGCCGTGAACTGCATCATCACGACGATGGCGCAGGCGGCGAGTACGTGGAGCGACGTGTTCCGGCGCCACAGAGTCCGCGATTGCGGGTCGACGTTGGGACCTGGAGTGGGTGCGGAGTCTGTTGCCTGCCTCACCTGTCCAGCTAGCCGCTGCATGATGTGGGACATCGCAATGGATGTGCCACGACGGAGACGCCGGGTCTCAAGAACAAGACCCGGCCTACACTACACGCTCTGTAGAATCGACATCGCTGAGCGCTCACTCGTAGCGAAGTGCGACGACCGGATCGACCTTGGTGGCGCGCCGCGCCGGCACGTACGAGGCGAGCATGGCGACGGCGGCAAGGATCACGCCGACCGTGACGAACGTAATCGGATCGCGCGTGCCCACGCCGAACAACAGGCTGGCCATGACCCTCGTCAGCGCCAGCGCTCCCACGACGCCGATGGTCAGCCCGATGCCGGTGAGCACGGCGCCGCGATCGAGCACGAGGCGGAGCAGCATCTGCCTGGACGCCCCGAGCGCGGCGCGAATGCCCATCTCGCGCGTGCGCTGCGCCACCGAGTAGGAAATCACACCGTAGATGCCGATGCCGGCCAGCAGCAGCGCGATGGTCGCGAACACGCCGAACAAGATCGACGCAATGCGGCGGCCGCCCATCTGCTGATCCCTGATCTGATCCACCGTGCGAATGTTGCTCAGCGCCTGGTCCTTGTTCACGCTCCAGATCGCTCTGCTGATGTCTTTCTGCAGCGAGAGCGGGTTCACGCTGCCGCGGACGCTGAGAGTCATCCCGTAAACGGGCGACTGCTCGTTCGACACGTAGACGCCTGCGGACTCGACGTCCTGCGGTCCGCCGATCTTCTCGTCGCCGATCACACCGACAACTTCCCACGAGAGGTCGGGACCAAGCCCTGTCTTGCCGGGAATGATTTCCTGAATCAGGATGCGCTGACCGATCGGGTCCTCGTTGTTGAAGAACTTCTTCGCGAGCCGCTCGTTGAGCACCAGCACCTTCGGCGACGTGAAGGTGTCGCGCTCCGAGAGGGCGCGTCCCTTGATGATCTTGATGCCGAGGGTCGAGAAGTACGACGGGCTGACGACCTTGTAGAAGCCGCCCTCCCGCTTGGCCACATCGACGGTCGGCCGGTTCGTCGGCTGCATCGGCATCCCGTAACACGTGCCTTGCATCGGCGGCGCGCAACTGTACGCGGTGTCGCGCACGCCGGGCACGGCTTCGACAGCGGTGCGAACTTCGGCCAGATATCGATTCATCTGCTGCGGATCGGGAAAGCGTTCGGTTGTCGTGGGAAGACCGATGGTGAGCAGGTTGGTCGAGTCGAATCCGGCATCGACGTTCATCAGACCGAAGAAGCTGCGCATCATCAGCCCTGACATCACCAGCAGCACGAACGCCAGCGCGACTTCCGCCACGATCAAGCTGTCGCGCAGCCGCCTGCGTCCGACCGTTCCGCTCGATCCACGGTTGTCTTCCTTCATGGACGAGGCGAGATCGGGTCGAGTGGCTTGAAGCGCGGGTGCCATGCCGAAGAGCAGGCCCGTGACGATCGATACGACGATCGCGAAGACCAGCACGCGTCCGTCCATCGTCACCTCGACTTCACGCGGGAAGGGGAAGGGCGGAAGCATCAGCGTGATTCCACGCATCAACGCGTAGCCGATGCCGATGCCGAGGATACCGCCGGTGAGCGACAGCACCACGTTCTCGGTGAGGAACTGACGCACCAGCGGCCATCGGCCGGCGCCGAGCGAGGCGCGCACCACCACTTCGCGCTCGCGCGACACGCCGCGAGCGAGTGCCAGATTGGCGAGGTTGGCACAGCCGATCAGCAGGACGAGACCGGTGGCCGACATCAGCAGAATCGCCACGGTGGTGTTGTCGCGGCCGATGAGCGTGTCGGCGTACGATTCGACCACGACGCCCCAGCCTTTGTTCGAGTCGGGGAAGTCGCGCTCGATGCGTTTGCCGATGACGTCCATCGACGCGCGCGCCTGTTCGAGCGTGACGCCGTCTTTCAGACGCGCGAATGACGTGAGCCAATGAAAGTTGCGCGTCATGTTCGACGGCTCGAATGCCAGCGGCCGCCAGATCTGGGCCGCGGCCCGATCGAACGCGCCGCCTTCAGGCAGCACGCCGACGATGGTGTAGGGCACGTTGTCGAGGAGGACCGTGCGATTGACGATGTTGGAGTCGGAGCCGAACTGCGTGACCCACGTGACGTGGCTGATCACCGCCACCTGGTGCTTCCCGAGCTGGTCTTCACCGGGAAGGAAGAGTCGACCGAGCGCCGGCTTGATGTTGAAAATCTTGAAATAGTCTGGGGACACTCGTGCCCCTCGCAGCTGCACGGGCTCGGTGCCTCCAGTCATCGTCACCCCTCCGCCCGCCTGGGCGGAGTGGAAGTCGAAGACCGTGTTGTCCTTCTGCCAGTCGAGGAAATTGAGCGTCGAGATGCCGTTGCGCTCGCCACGCGGCGGCTTTTCCAGGACCCGGACAATGCGGTCGCCCTTCTCGTAGGGGAGTGGCTTCAGCAGAAGGCCGTCGACGAAGCTGAAGATGCCGGTGTTGGCGCCGATGCCGATGCCCAGAGTCAGTATGGCGACGGCCGTGAAGCCCGGGCTCTTGCGCAGAGTACGGCCCGCATATCGCAGATCGCTGGCGAAAGAAGACACACAACCTCCCTTGATCGTACGTAGGGGCACCCTTCAGGCGGCCCATGCCTGGCCTTTTGACGGTCCGAGGGGGCGTCTGGTTCACCGAGACGAGCTGAAACTTTTCAGATCAATTCGTGGGCACTCGGCGCCGAAGCTCGTCGAACCAGTTCTGAACGAGCATCACTTGCGTTGGTCTGATTGGCGGTCGCGGTTGCGGCTGCACCATCAAGAAGCGGGTGCCGTCTGCGGAGAGGTCGTATCCGCGAACGTTGGCCTGCAGTCCCAACGGCGTTTCGAACAGAGCCTGCGGCCTGCCTACCGCGGTGGTCGCGCCGCTCGTGAGCGGCACCGACATCATCTTGTAGGGTGCCGACCCGCCTGGGCCGAGCGGTTGGAGATAGAAGAGCTCGCGGCCATTCTTCGACCAGGCCGGTGAATGGCCACCCTCGGCGGAGAGCAACACCTTTGGACCGGGACCGGGATACGGCGCGACGTACACTTCGAAGCGTCCCGACTCGTTCGACGCAAACGCGATCCATTTGCCGTCGGGAGAGAAATCGGGGTAGTTCTCGTCGAATCGCGTGGCAACGAGCGGCCTGCTTTGGCGATCGGTGCCGGGCGTGAACACCATGATGTTTCGCAGGGACGGGTTATCAGTGTCGCCTTCGACGAACGCCAACGTCCGGCCGTCGGGCGACCACGCGGCCGCGCGCTGCTGCAGCGTATTGTTGGTGAGACGCTCGGCCGCACGGCTGCCATCAGCGAGTTGCGAGTAGAGGTTCTCCTCTCCACCTACTGAAGAACCGTAGGTGATGCGCGCACCATCTCTGGTCCAGATGGCGGCCATGTTGCGTCCTTCAAAGGTTGCACGCGTCGTGGTCCCTCGGGCGATGTTGTACAGCCACACATTCCGATCGCCCTGAGTCGACACGAGCACGGTTGCGCCATCGGGTGAGAGACGCGGATAGAGATAGGCTCGCGGCGGCGCCGCCAGCGGTTCTATTCTTCCGCTGCGATCGACCCACACGAGCAGGCGATCGGGAAACGTGTACAACCCGCCGCGAACATAGGCGAGTGAGCCCGACGCAGAGACCGTGAACTGGCCTTCTCCCGTGTCGATCTGCTGGTTGGGCATGTTCCCAGACTGCATGAGGTCTGAGACGAGCGTGACAGCGCCACCAGTGACCTGCATCCGTTCAGGATTGAACGGGACGGCATTCAGCATCCCGCGCCGGACGTACACGAGATGTCCGCTGGCGACATATTCAGCGTCGGCGGCTCCCTGCAGCACAACCGTGCGCGTGCCGCTGTCGATGGTATGCGAGACAACGTGTGTGTCATCCCACGTTGGCAACGCCGTGTGTATCACCGTGAACAGGAAGGCTCGGTTTCCCGGCAGCCAATGCGGCAGGCGATGACCGACTTCGCCCGCCTTCTCATCGGTCTTGGTGACTTGCGATGGCGTTCCTCCCGTCGCAGGGACTTGACGAATGCCACCGTGCTCCTGCGCAAACAGGATCAGATCGTTCGTACCCCAGCTCGCGCCGAAGATCGGAGCGCTCTCGACGATCGTCGTGGCGCTTCCTCCTGCCAGAGCGACTTTCCTGAGTGCGCCGCTCGACCAGAATCCAACCCACTCGCCGTCGGGCGCGAAGAACGGACTGTCAGCGTTGTCAGTTCCCGCCAGCGGTCTCGCTTCGATCTGGTCGAGCGCGCGCGCATACAGCTGTTGATGGTCGCCCTTCACCGCGCTGAACACCATCGTCCGACCGTCGGGCGATAGCGCGATCGCTCTCCGGCTCAGATGTCCCCCTGACGTCGTGGTGTCGTCCGTGCGCGAGCGCAGGACGTCTGCCGGCGCGATGTCGACGAGCGTTCGCGAGAGTGAAACCGTCGGGGGCGGCGATCGGAACATCGAGAAGAGCAGTGAGATGCCCAACCCGATGATGATCCCGGCCGCGAGCCCGACCGCGATCCATGTACGCGTCGCGCGAGGCGGCGCGAGTGCAGCCCGTCGAACGACATCGATGCCGTCCGATTCGATCAGCCAGGCGAGCTCGCGCGACAGATCGGCCGCGCTCTGCCAGCGCGCGTCGGGGTTTTTCGCCAGGCACGTCTTGACGATTCGATCGAGGGTTGGAGTGGCGACCGGCAGCCGAGTGGTCAGCGCTGGGGGTTCGTGCTCCAGGATGGCCGCAATCAGGCTGGCCTGGCTCTTACCCTCGAATGCCCGACGGCCGGTGAGCATCTCGTAGAGCACGGCGCCGAAGGCGAAGATGTCGGTTCGCGCGTCCGCGTCCTTTCCTTCGAGCTGCTCGGGCGCCATGTACTGGAACGTGCCGAGGATCGTGCCCTGAGCGGTGAGATCAGGGGCGACTGTGGCGGCAATCGATGCGACCGCCTGAACTGCCTCCGGACGTACTCCTCGAGCGAGGCCGAAGTCCAGCAGCTTGGCGCCGGACTTCGTCAACATGACGTTACCCGGCTTGAGATCGCGATGGACGATTCCGGCACGATGCGCCTGCGCGAGTGCATCGGCGATCTCGCGGCCGGTCCGCAGCGCGTCGGCGAGGCTCATGGCGCCACGCAGTAGACGCGTGGCCAGCGTCTCCCCCTCGAGATACTGCATCACGAGGAAGGCGGTGCCGTCCTGCTCGCCCACGTCGAAGAGCGCACAGATGTTCGGGTGATCGAGAATCGAAATCGAGCGGGCTTCGTTGGTGAACCGCGTGCGGAATTGGACGTCGGCCGCCAGGCTCGGTGCCAGCACCTTGATCGCGACGGTGCGGTCCAGTCGCGTGTCGCGTGCGCGATACACCTCGCCCATGCCGCCGGCGCCGACTGGCGACTCGATCGCGTAGGGTCCCAGACGGGTGCCGGCCTCGAGTCGCATGACGTCCGAATCTTAGCGGATCGCGACCTCGCCGTTACGGCGACAGTGATAGCCTACGCAGGCTCCGTTCTGCCCGGGAGGGCGGGGCATGCTGCTCTGGAGGACTGCTCCATGCGCCGACTACTGACGTTGTTGCTCGTCTCTTTCTGCGTCGTTTTTGTCTCCGCGCAGGCACGCACCACGCTCGATATCTACGTAATCGACGTCGAAGGCGGGAATGCGACGCTGTTCGTCGCGCCCTCCGGTCAATCGCTGCTGATCGACACCGGCAACGGCGGCGCCGCTGCCCAGCGCGATGGCGATCGCATTCTCGCGGCCGCCAAGGACGCCGGCCTCAGTCAGATCGATCACCTGATCACGACCCATTTCCACGGCGATCATTACGGCGGCATGGAGAACGTCGCTGGACGGATTCCGATCAAGGAGTTCATCGATCACGGTCCGAACGTGCAGCCGGCGGCTGCCACTGACGCATTCCTGAAGGACGTGTATCCGAAGCTCTATGCGAGCTCGAAGCATACGGCCGCCAAGCCGGGCGATCGGATCGAGCTGAAGGGGGTCGACGCGCGCATTGTCGCCGCGGCGGGCCAGTTCATCGCGAATCCGCTGCCGGGCGGGGGCAAGAATCCCTATTGCGCCGCGTATAAACAGAAGGACCCGGATCCCTCGGAGAACGCGCAGTCAGTGGGCACGCATTTCACGTTCGGCAAGTTCAGAACGGTGCACATGGGCGACCTGACCTGGAACAAGGAAGGGGAGTTGATGTGCCCGACCAATCGGCTTGGTACGGTCGACCTCTACATCGTCTCGCACCATGGCCTGAACATTTCCAACTCCGAGGTACTCGTGCACGCGCTGTCTCCCCGCGTGGCGATCATGAACAACGGCACGCGCAAGGGCGGGCAGCCCGACTCGATGAAGGTGCTGCACTCGTCGCCGGGACTCGAAGACCTGTGGCAGATGCACTTCTCGCAATTGAGCGGTCAGGAATACACGGTTCCGGGACTCTTCATCGCCAACAACACCGATGAAGCGTTGACGGCAATGCCGGTGGCTGCGATCACCGCACCGGCACCTGGTCCCGGCGCGGCCCCGGCGCCCGCGCATAACGGTCAGGCGTACTGGATCAAGGTTTCCGCGCGCGAAGACGGCTCGTTCACGGTGACGAACACAAGAAACGGATTCTCAAAGACGTACGCTGCGAAGAAATAGGCGGCGGGTTTGAAGACCCGCCGCTCCGTCGGCTAGTTCCCCGTGTACTTGAATTCGAGGATCGCGCCCGGATTCGCCAGCGTCTGCGTGCCCTGAGGCAGATTGCGGCTGGGCCCCGACGGATCGGTCGCGAGATACAGCGTGCGACCGTCAGGATTCAGCGCGATGTCGCGATAGCGGCTCGCGGCCTTGAACATTTCGACCGGCGGCCCCTGCACTGACTTGCCATCGGGTGCCAGCGACAGGCGATACACTGCACCGCGAATCAGGCTGAGCACCAGCAGCGAGTTGTTCCAGTTGGGGATGGCATTGCTCGCGTAGTAGTCGATCCCCGCCGGCGCGATCGTCGCGCTTCCAATCCTGCTGAGGTCGTAATCGTTCTCGACGGTGAAGAACGTGCGGAGCGGCGGCATGAAGCGAGGATCGTTCCAGGCCGTTTCCTTCTGCTGCGGCACCGACGCGGGAATCGGTCCGTTGCCGGCGCCGCGTCCCAACGAGGCGCACGGCTGCGGGCTCGACTTCGAGAAGTTCGCATATACGTACGCCTTGTCATCGCGATAACCGGCGACGTTCGGCCACCCGTAGTTGCGACCGCCCTCGATGAGATTGACCTCATCGTCCGAGCTCGGACCATGCTCAGACTCATACAACGGTCCGTTCGGTCCGAACACGAGGCCGAGCGGATTGCGGTGCCCCCACGTGAACACGTGGCTGCGCACGCCGTCGATCACGGGATTGTCGCTCGGGATCGATCCATCGAGCTCCAGACGCAGAATCTTGCCTTGATAGTTCGACCAGTCTTTGGCCTTCACCTGCGCCGCGGTGGGGAGGTCCTGCGCGTGATTCGCGTTGCAGAGATTGGGGCCGAAGTTGCTGCCGCCATCGCCGATCGTGAGATAGAGCTTGCGATCGGGCCCGAAGGCCAGGCGTCCGCCCGCATGATCGGTGTGCGTTGGCAAGCCGGTGAGAATGTCGACCGGATCGACGAGCGACGATGCGCCCTCGTTGTATCTGTAACGCCGCACCGCAAGACGACGCGCCAATGCGGTGCCCGGTGCATCGTCGTAGGTGAAGGCGACGTAGACCAGACGATTGCTGGGATCCTTCACGAAGTCGCTGTGGAACGCGAGTCCGAGCAGACCGTCCTGCGTGAACGTCGTGTTCACCTCGGGGATGGTGACGAGGACCGATCGTGCGCCGTTGCTCGGGTTGATTCGGACGACCCGACGACCGGTGCGCTCGGTGACCCACAGTGTTTGATCCGGTCCCCACGCAACTTCCCACGGCCCTTCGAGTCCCGACGACACAACCCGCATCGTAAACGTCTCCGGCGGGTTGGTGACGATCGTCGAGTCCTGCATCGCGGCGCACGTCGTGAGCACGACGATCAGAGCCGCGACGATGCATGCGATGTTCTTCATGACGCGCTCATTAGAGCACAGTGTAGGCCGGGTCTTCAGACCCGGCATGGCCCGCTTACAAGAACAACGCTCCCAAAAATATCCCGATCATCAGGAACGCCATCGCGACTTTGACTGCGGTCCCGATCGCGAAGCCGATCCACGCGGCAACTCCCGCCTTTCCGGCTCGACGGAGATCGCGATCCACCGTCAGTTCGCCGATGACAGCACCGACGAACGGGCCGAGGATGATGCCAGGCAAGCCGAGGAACAGACCAGCGATCGTGCCGAGTCCCGCGCCCACCATCGCGCGCGAGCTGGCACCAAGGTGCTTCGCGCCGAGTGCGGCGCCTGCGAAGTCGACCAGGTAGCTGGCCGCGGCGATGACGCCGATCACGATCAGCGTCCACACACCGACACGTGTGAAGTGATCGGCCCACGCCGCCAGCACGAGCCCGCCGAGAATCAGGATGTGCCCAGGCAGCGCCGGCAGAATGATGCCGACCAGCCCGATAATTACCAGTGCAAAGCCCAACACGTAGAGAAGGATGGTCATACAATCTGCTTCCGTGTCCGTCACGCTGCTGACTTCACCACGCTTTGCCGATCATCTAACGCCGCCGGGACATCCTGAACGGGTTGAACGCTTCGAGGTGATGCAAGTGGTCGCCTCCGAGTTCCGCTTGCGCGGAGGGCGCGTGGTCGAGCCTCGCCTCGTCACCGACGCCGAGCTCACGCGGATTCATGACAAAGAGCACGTCTCGCTGATCAAGGAAACGGCCGGACGGGCGGTGGCGCTCGATGCCGATACGTTCACGTCGCCGAGTACCTACGAGGTCGCGTGTATTGGCGCCGGAGCTGCGGTCAGCGCAGTGGATCTCGTGCTCGACGCGCGGCCGGGCGCACGCGCGCTGGCGCTGGTGCGTCCCCCCGGACATCATGCCGAGCGCAATCGCGCCATGGGGTTCTGCTTCTTCAACAACATCGCGATCGCGGCCGCGCATGCGCGCGCCCGCGGTCTCGGGCGCGTGGCGATCGTCGACTACGACGTCCATCACGGCAACGGCACCCAGTGGAGCTTTTACGCCGACCCGAGCGTGTTGTTCATATCCTCGCATCAGTATCCGTATTACCCCGGAACCGGGGCCGCCGGCGACATCGGCAGCGACGCCGGCACGGGGTTTACCGTCAACCTGCCGATGGCGGCGGGAGCGACCGACGCCGACTACGAGCGCGCGTATGCCAAAGTCGCGCTGCCGATCCTCGCTCGCTTTCGGCCGGAACTGATCCTGATCTCCGCTGGCTTCGACGCGCACATGAACGACCCGTTGGCTGGCATGCGTGTGACCGGCCCCTACTTTGGCCGTCTCACTGCGGCCCTCGTCAAGATCGCCGAGGACTGTTGCCAGGGCCGCATCGTCGCGATCACCGAAGGCGGATACGATCTTGCCGGGCTCGCCGAGTCGCTGCGCGCGACCATCCGTGCGCTCGAGGGCGACGCGTCGTTCGAGGTGCCGACCGGACCGACGCCTCGCGCCGATGCCACGATCGACGCCGTGACGCCCCATCTGTCAAAACACTGGCAGTTATAATCAGATGCGGGCCGCCTGAAGGCGGCCCCTACGTGGTCGCGATACGGGCCGCCCGAGGCGGCCCCCACATGACGTCACGACGTAGGGGCCGGCTTTAGCCGGCCCAACTCTTATGGCCGACTTTCATCCGCAGGAGCTCGACAAAAAGTGGCAGAAACGATGGGCCGCCTCGCGCGCGTTCGAGGTTGCCGAGGATCCGTCGCGGCCGAAGTTCTACTGCCTCGAGATGTTCGCGTACCCCTCCGGCCACGCCCACATGGGTCACGTGCGCAACTACAGCATCGGCGACGCTCTGGCGCGCGTGAAGCGGATGCGCGGCTACAACGTCCTGCACCCGTTCGGCTGGGATGCGTTCGGTCTGCCGGCGGAGAACGCGGCGATCAAGAACGGCATCCACCCCGAGGTCTCGACGCGCGACAACATCGCGCACATGAAAGGGCAACTCCAGCGGCTCGGCGTCAGCTATGCCTGGGAACGTGAGCTCGCCACCTGCGACGCCGAGTACTACAAATGGAACCAGTGGCTCTTCATCCGCATGTTCGAGAAGGGCCTCGCGTATCGCCGTAAGTCGTCAGTGAACTGGTGCCCGGTGGATAACACGGTGCTCGCTAACGAGCAGGTCGTTGACGGCGGCTGCTGGCGATGTGGCACTCCGGTGGAGACCCGCGATCTCGAGCAGTGGTTCTTTCGGATCACCGCGTATGCCGATGAGCTCCTCGAGGCCACGCACATCCTGACCCAGTGGCCCGAGAAGGTTCTGACGATGCAGCAGAACTGGATCGGGCGGTCGGAAGGCGCGCGCGTCAAGTTTCCGCTCGAAGGTGACCCGCACACCGTCATCGAGGTCTTCACGACCCGCATCGACACGATCTACGGTGCGACGTTCGTGCTGCTCGGGCCGGAGCACCCGCTTGTGCAGACGCTCGCCGGAAGGTCCACGGATGCGGCTGCGCTCAAGCAGAAGGCGCAGGCTTTCCGGCTGCAGGATCGTGCTGCCCGCATGAGCGGCGAGATCGAGAAAGAAGGCTTCGACACCGGCTTCCGCGCGATCAATCCGTTCACGAACGAGCCGGTGCCGATCTGGGTGGCCAACTTCGTCCTCGGCGAGTACGGCACGGGCGCGGTGATGGCGGTGCCGGCGCACGACGAGCGCGATTTCGAGTTCGCGCGCAAATTCAGTCTGCCGATACGGGTCGTCGTGACGCCCGACGGCGAGCCGGCATCGTCGGACGTCCTGACGGAGGCGGTCTCGAACTACGGGCGCCTCGTGAACTCCGGCGAGTTTTCCGGCCTGAGCTCAGAAGACGCGCTGCCGAAGATGACGGCCGTCGCCAAGCAGCGCAACCTCGGCGAGGGAACGGTCCAGTACCGGCTCAAGGACTGGGGCATCTCCAGGCAGCGGTATTGGGGGACGCCCATTCCGATGATCTTCTGCCAGACCGACGGCATCGTCCCGGTGCCCGACGATCAGCTACCGGTGGAACTGCCGAAGCTCGCCCAGTTCTCCGGCCGCGGCGACTCGCCCCTGGCGCAGGTCCCGGAGTTCGTCAACGTGACGTGTCCGAAATGCGGCAAGCCGGCCCGCCGCGAGACCGACACCATGGACACGTTCGTCGATTCGTCCTGGTACTTCTACCGCTTCGCTGATCCGCGTAATGACAAGCGAGCGTTCGATCCGGAGATGGCGAAGTACTGGCTGCCAGTGGACTTCTATGTCGGCGGCGTCGAGCACGCGATTCTGCATCTCATCTACTCGCGGTTCTTTGCACGCGTGTTCCGCGATCTTGGGATGGTCGATCACAGCGAGCCGTTCACGCACCTGTTGACGCAGGGGATGGTGCTCAAAGACGGCGCCGTGATGTCGAAGTCCAAGGGCAATGTCGTTGACCCGGACGAGATGATGCAGAAGTACGGCGCGGATGCGCTGCGGCTGTACGTCATTTTCGTCGCGCCACCCGAGAAGGAAGTCGAGTGGACCGATGCCGGAATCGAGGGCAGCTTCCGCTTCCTGGCCCGCGTCTGGCGCATCGTGGACCACTGGTGTGAAACTATCGGTGGAGAAGGCGTCGCCGCGCCTCAGCAGGCATCGCTCAACCCGGCCGAGCGGTCGCTGCGCCGGAAGACGCACGACACGATCCGCCGCGTCACTGCAGATATCGAGCAGCGGCAGCAGCTCAACACCGCTGTGTCTGCGCTCATGGAGCTCGTGAACGAGTTGTACGCGTTCAGTGAGCAGACGGTCACCGGAGGACCCTCGCGTCGCAACGACGAGGATGTCGAGCATGCGGGGCAAGTGGAGCGTCCTGAGACGATTCACGTGGTCCGCGAGGCCGTCGAAGCGCTCGTCCGGATGCTGTCGGCGTTTGCGCCGCACACGGCCGAAGAGTTGTGGGAAGGGCTGGGTTACAGCAATGGCCTCGCCGCGGCCGCCTGGCCGGAATTCGATCCCATCGTAGCCAAGGCCGACGAGATCGAGATACCGGTGCAGATCAACGGCAAGGTGAGGGCCCATCTCAAGGTGCCGCCTGATATCGCAGAGAAGGATCTCGAGGCGATGGCTCTGGCCGACGCCGCCGTGATATCACATGTCGCCGGGAAAACTGTGAAGAAGGTCGTGGTCGTGAAGGGCAGACTTGTGTCGATCGTGGTGCAGTAGAACGCCATGAGAGTCTGGCTGCTCATCGCCGTCGCCCTCGCGAGCAACGGGTGCGGGTACGCGCTCGCTGGACGGGGCTCGTTCCTGCCCACGTACATCCGGGTGGTAGGCATCCCGCCGATCGAGAATCGCAGCACGTTCCAGCAGGTCGAGCTGGTGCTCACTGAAAAAGTTCGCAACGAGTTCATCGGCCGCGGAAAGTACAGAGTCGTGAATGAGCCGACGGGATCGGATGCGGTGCTCGCGGCCGAAATCATCGGCATCTCGGTGCAGCCGGTCGCCTTCAACCAGCAGCAACTCGGGTCGCGATATCAGTTCATTCTGACGATGAAGGCGACCTTCACCGACACGCGAACGAACATGGTGCTGTGGTCGAACGATGCGTTGACCTTCCGTGAAGAGTACGACCTGAACAACGTGTCGACCGCCTCGGGGATCGACACCGGAGCGTTCTTCGACCAGGAGCGCGGATCGGTCGATCGCCTTGCCACCGACGTCGCGAGGAGCGTCGTCACCGCGATTCTCGAAGCGTTCTGATGCCCCCACTGAGTGCCTCGGACCTCAGAAAGCAATTGGCCGCCGGCGACACGGCGCCGCTCTACATGCTGGTGGGAACCGATCCGGTGGAGCGAACGGCAGTGGCCGGCGAGTTCATCGACATCGTCGAGGAAGACCTCCGCCCGTTCAACGTCGAGCGCCTCTACGGTGGTGAGGTGCGAGTCGACGACTTGATCGACTCCGCACGGACGCTGCCGATGATGGCTCCCCGGCGGGTCGTCATCGTTGGGGATGCCGACAAGCTGCTGATCCCCAAACGCGAGAGCGCAGCCGCGGAAGCAGAGCTCGAGCGGCTCGAGGGTTTCATTCAGAACGCGCCGACACACGCCACGGTGGTCTTCGTGTGCGGTCAGCTCGACATGCGCAGGCGTGTCGTCAAGCTGCTGCTGAAACTGGCGCAGGTGGTCGACTGCGGCACGATTGAAAGCGCCGCCGAGGCCGAGCGCTGGGTCAAGGCGCGCGCCGCTCGCGAGGGTGTGACGCTGGAGCCGGCGGCGGTGAAGGCGCTGGTCGAACGCGTCGGGCTCGATCTCACGCGGCTTCGCGCCGGGCTCGAGCGCATATCGCTCTATGCGATGGGGCAGCCGGCGGTCACCGCCAACGATGTGAAGCAGTCAGTGCCGCCAGGACCTGAAGTGCAGGAGGACTTCGGGATCGCGAACGCGATCAAGCGCAACGATGTGCGCGCAGCGCTGAAGGAGTTGACGCTGGCCCTGGACGGAGGAGCCATGCCGTTCTTCGTGCTCGGTCAGCTGCGCTCGGCCGCCGAGCGTCTTCCGCCGCCGCGCCTGCGCGGAGCGATCGAATCGGTGTTCCGCACCGACATCGCGCTCAAGTCGTCTGGCGGCGACCCGCGGATCCTTCTCGAGCGGTTGGTGGTTGAATTGTGCGTTACGCGCTAGCTTTCGCGAAGCGCGCCGAGAGACGCGACTTGTAGCGACCTGCCGTGTTGCGGTGGATGATGCCTTTGCCGGCCATCTTGTCGACGATCGAGACGGTCTTGTTGAGGGCCGACTTGGCGCCAGAGAGATCCTTGGCGTCGAGCGAGGAGCGAATCGCCTTCAGCGCGGTGCGCAGCTTGGAGCGCATCTGCCGATTGTGCTCGCGGTGCTTGATGTTCTGGCGGTTCGCCTTCAGGGCGGACTTGGTACGCTTGGCCACGGTCGAAACGTCCCCTCTCTATCGTGAAAAACTCACGCCGACAAAGGGTTCATTGTAACACGTCGGCCGCGACCTTCCATTGACCGTTGCGGTCGCGCACCCATACGCGCACGTAGAAGCCCACCTGCGCGTCGAGTGTTTGCGTCGATCCGCGCGCGGCCGTCACTCGCCGGGGCGCAATCGAGTAGGTGCCCCACGTATAGCCCAGGTCGCCCGATCGCGCCACTTCGGCATAGCGCGCCTCGACGTTTGAGTACGACGGCTGCGACGCCAGCCACTGCAGCACCGCGGTTTGCCCGACGATCGGCAGCAGGTTCTGGCGGTGGAATCTGACGCCATCGGCGAGGCGCGATCGATACGCGCGCGCCTGGCTCGAGCGCAGCGCGGAGTTCAGCAAGCCGTCGGCGGTGCCGAGAGGCGGAGTGGTGTCGTCGTAGTCGCCCGTGAAGCGGGTCGCATGCGGCGCGCGTGTGAAGCCAGCGGCGAAGGGCACCGGTCCTGGCGTTTGGATGCCGACGTCCATCACCACCTTGAACGATCCATCGGACTCGCGCTTCCAGATCGAGAAGTAGTTGGAGTGTCGCGGCTGACCCTTGTTGCGCGACGGCAGGATGTTCTTCACGGGCCCGGTCAGGTACCCGAGCTCGCCGCTTGCGGCGCTGTCGCCATAGCGCGGTTCCCAGATCAACTGTAGATCTTTTGGCGGGTCGGGGCCCTTGGCAACCTGCTCGCGCGCGTTGCCGGCACGCCCCTCGGCGAAGCCGATGCCGCTATAAGAGAAGTACTCGAGGAATGCTTGCTTCCAGCCGACGACCAGCGCGCGAGCCGCGAACGCGCGCTCGGTCTCCACCATCTGCATCAGCGCCTCGGGGAGCGGCTCACGGTTCTGCGCCGCGAGACGCGCGGATGCGATCGCGGCGATGCAGATGACGATGAGACCGACTCGTCGAGTCACGATGTCGCAACTATACGACAACGTCTCTTCGGGCCACGTCAGCTCGTCACTGCGTTCGTCCCAGACAGTGACAGTCTAGGCCGGGCCTGGCGTTTAGGCCCGGCGTGCTGATGCTTATCGACTGACGATCTCGAAGGATCCTGAGGGCGGTTTCTCGCTCGAATATCGCGGCACGGCGCGGCCGTCGAGGATCTCGAGCGTCTTGTAGATGGTCAGCTTGCGGCGCGAGACGGGTGCTTCGCCGGCTTTCAGCGTGACCTTGCGGACGTAGTCTTGTGTCTCGCGATACGGCGGCACCCTGTGTCCGTGCCGATCGACGGCGCCCGAGCCGGCGTTGTAAGCGGCGAGCGCGAGCAGCTCGTCGCCGTTGTACTTATCGAGCAGCACCCGTAGGTAGCGCGTGCCGCCGGCGATGTTCTGCGCCGGATCGTACGGGCGCTGCACGCCGAGCACACGCGCCGTCTCCGGCATCAGCTGCATCAAGCCCATTGCGCCCTTCGGTGACAGCGCGCGCGGGTTGTATCCCGATTCCACTTGAATGACGGCCCGCACGAGTTCGGGACGGAGGCCGTGTCTGTTCGAGTGCTCGATCACCAGCGGTTCGTATCGCTCGCGCGCCGAGATCGATTCGTCGTCCGAGGCCACCGGTGTCGTCGTGACGTAGCGCGGAGCACCTGGCACGGCGTAAATCACCGTTGGCTCGTCGATCGGGTGGTCCGACAGCACGATCGTGCCGCTGGCGTCGCGGGTCGCGTAGATCTTGTCCGCCGCCCACGCTGGAGTCAGCGAGGCAGCAAAGATAAGGGCGGTGAGAGGGAGCGCGCGAGTCGACATCGGGCAGTATGCTTCTCGTGGAGATCACGTCTTTTATCGGCGCGCGAGTGGTGGTCGAGTAGGTCGCCACGCGGGGACGGGCAGAACTGCGCAAACCGAGGACGAAGGGGTGCGCATTGGTGTACAAACTACGAGTCATCGAGGGGGCTCATGTGGGGTTGTGGCAGCAGTGGGTTCGGCAGCCGCAGCGTGTGTGGCTGCGCAGGGCGCTCTTTCAAGTGCATTTGTGGACAGGCATCGCGCTCGGCCTGTACGTCGTGATGCTCAGCATCACCGGCAGCGCGCTCGTCTACCGCAACGAGATGGATCGGTTCTTCGCGACGCCGAAGCCGACGTTCGATCCCAACGGCAAGCGGCTGTCAAAGGACGAACTGCAAGCGATCGCTGAGAAGCTCTATCCCGGCTACACGATCACGCACGTCGGCGATCGCGTCACGCGGCGCAACCCGACGATCGAGATCTGGGCCGAGCACGGCAGCGACAAGAAAGAGCGGCTGTTCAATCCCTACACCGGCGCCGATCTGGGCGACGCCGTCACGCAGGGCGAGTACTTCGTCCTGTGGCTCGCGCGTCTGCACGACGAGCTGCTGTTCGATCGTCCCGGCCGCTACTGGAACGGGGCGTTGAGCGGGGTGTTCACGGTGACGGCGTTCACCGGCCTCATCGTGTGGTGGCCGGGATCGGGCCGATGGAAGCGCAGCCTCGGCATCAAGTGGAGCAGCGGATGGCGCCGCTTCAACTGGGATCTGCACAGCGCTATTGGGTTCTGGCTGTTTCTCTTCTTGCTGATGTGGGGCATCTCGGGGTTCTATCTCGGAGTGCCCGAACCGTTCTCGAATCTCGTCGACGCCATCTCAGATCCTGAGGCCATTCTCGGCGATCGCCCCGGGGACGTCGTCCTGAACTGGCTCACGCGCCTCCATTTCGGTCGCTGGAGAAACCTGCCGTGGCTCAAGGCCATCTGGGCATTCGTCGGCCTCATTCCGGCGATGATGTTCGCGACCGGCGTGATCATGTGGTGGAACCGCGTGCTGCGGAAGCGTCAGAACGTCAACGTCGATGAGGCGGTGGCCTGATGCGCGCCTGGGTGGTTCCGGCTGGGGCGACGACCGTTGACAATCTGCGACAGGTCGACTTGCCCGACCGCGCGCCGGGACCCGGACAGGTGCAGGTGCGCGTTCGCGCGGTCTCCCTCAACTACCGCGATCATCTCATCGTCAACGGGACCTACTTCACTGGGCCCGTCACACGCGATCTCGTGCCGCTCTCCGACGGTGCCGGCGACGTGATCGCAGTGGGCGACGGCGTCTCGCGACTTCGTGTCGGCGATCGCGTTGCCGCCACGTTCTTTCAGCGCCCGACGAATGGGCAGACAGGCGGCGCGCCGGCGGCGCTCGGGGCGGCGCCGCTCGACGGCATGCTCGCCGAGCACGTGACGTTGTCCGAGGACGGATGGGTCCCCATACCGCCGGCGCTGTCGTTCGAAGAGGCAGCGTGCTTCCCGTGCGCGGGCGTGACGGCCTGGCATGCGTTGTTTCACGCCGGCCGTCCGATCAAGAGCGGCGACACCGTGCTGGCGCTGGGCACCGGCGGCGTCTCGACCTTCGCGCTGCTGTTCGCGCGTGCCGCCGGTGCGCGCGTGATCGCCACGTCATCGACCGACGAGAAGCTGGATCGGGTGACACGCCTCGGCGCATCCGAAGCGATCAACTATCGCCGCACGCCCGACTGGGACAAGGAAGTGGTGCGCCTCACCTCCGGTCGTGGAGTCGATTGTGTGATTGAAGTCGGCGGCGCCGGTACGCTTGCGAAATCGATCCAGGCCGTCGCGCGTGAAGGCAAGGTGTGCCTCATCGGCTTTCTGGCGGGACGAGACGGCGACACGAGCCCGTTCGGACTGATGGGCAAAGCGGCCAGCATGCACGGCATCTTCGTTGGCGACCGGCCGATGTTCGAGGCGATGAACCGCGCCGTCGCGGTGAACCGGATCAGGCCGGTCGTGGATCGCATCTTTGCCTTCGATGAGGCGGTGGCTGCATACAAGTACCAAGCCTCTGGGGCCTTCATCGGAAAAGTTGTCATCACTGTGTAGGAGTCTCACATGCAGAATCGACGCGAGTTCATTCTCAGATCGTCATTGGCCGTGGCCGCGGGCGCGCTCGGGTCGACGCACCTGTTCGGTCAGCAGGCGCCGGCCGCAGCGCCTCAGCCGCCGACCGTGCCCGTGTTCACGCCGATCCGACGCAATGTCGGCACGTTCACCGCACGAGGCGGAACGATGGGGTGGCTGGTCACGCCCGACGCCGTGCTCGTCATCGACAGCCAGTTCGCGGATACGGCGCAGATGTTCCTCGACGGTCTCAAGACGCGAACGCCGCGCAAGATCGATCTGCTCCTGAATACACACCATCATCCCGACCATACCGGCGGCAACAAGGTGCTGCGGCCCATGGTCGCGAAAATCGTCGCGCACGAAAACGTGCCAGGGCTGCAGAAGAAGCAGGCGGCCGCAGCCAAGACCGAGGACGCGCAGGCCTACGCCGACGAGACGTTCAAGGACGGATGGAAGGTCGACATCGGGAAGGAAAAGGTGTCGACGAAGTACTACGGTCCCGGCCATACGAGCGGCGATGCGGTGATCTTCTTCCAGCAGGCCAACATCGTCCATATGGGCGACCTGATGTCGCATCAACGGCATCCGCGCGTCGATCGGCCGGCGGGCGCGTCCATCCGCAACTGGCTGGTCTCGCTAGAGAAGGTCGTCAAGGATCACAACAACGACACGATCTACGTCTTCGGCCATTCGAAGGTCGGCGCGCCGGTGACCGGACCGAAGCAGGATCTCCTGGCGCTTCGCGACTACTTCAGCGCGATGCTCGACTACGTGCAGAAGGGCATCGCCGCCGGAAAGTCGGCCGACGAGATCGTCAAAGCCGGGCTGCCGACGTTCGCGCAGAACGAAGGCATGCCGGCGCTCCAGGTGTGCTACGACGAACTGACTGCAAAAACGTAGTTGTAGGTTCGAGGTTCGAGGTTCGACGTTCGAGGTTCGATAAAGGCATGAACGCTCGGTTGTGGCTCGGGGCGCTGCTCGCAATCGCGTTGCCGGCGGCGCTCTCGAGTCAATCGACCGTGTCGCCGCGCGCTCGTCAGTTGCACGGCCGTGCGGTCGTCGTCGACACCCACGACGACACGACTCAGCGGCTCATCTCCGACAAGACATTCGATATCGGCGCCCGCAATGCGGACGGCTCCATCGACATCCCGCGCATGCGCGATGGCGGGCTGGACGCGATCTTTTTGTCGATCTGGATCACGGGCGACGTCACAGGCTCCGCGGCGGTGAGGCGTGCGTTGCAGCAAATCGACGCCGTGCGCGAGGCCGTCCGCGCGCACCCACGCGATCTGGTGTTGGCCACCACGGCCGCTGACATTCGAGGTGCCGCCGCGTCCGGAAAGATCGCGGCGCTCATGGGCGTCGAAGGCGGCCACATGATCGCCGAGGACCTCGGCGTGCTGAGAAGCTTCGCCGCGCTCGGGGTCCGCTATCTCACGCTCACGCATTCGCTCAACACGACGTGGGCCGATTCGTCCGGCGACACGCCCGTGCACAACGGCCTCACCGCCTTCGGTCGCGACGTGGTGCGAGAGCTCAATCGACTCGGCGTGATGGTCGATCTTTCGCACGTCGCCGACAAGACCTTCTACGATGCGCTCGAGGTCACCCGCGCGCCGGTGCTGCTCTCTCATTCGTCGATGCGGGCGATCTCGAAGCACCCCCGCAACGTCACTGACGACATGATGCGCGCGCTGGCGAAGAACGGCGGCGTGGTGATGATCAACTACAACGCCGCGTTTCTGAGTGAGGCGTATCGAGTCGCCGCCAGCACACCTGAATGGACCGCGCGATTCGCCGCCATCGACAAGGCGTGCGCCGGCGATGAGGCCTGCGCGATTTTGGGGCGGCAGCGCCTCGAGCACGACGCGATGCGTGCCGGGCAACTGCCGACCGTCAGCTGGGAGACGGTCATCGAGCATATCGATCGTGCGGTGAAGATCGGTGGCGTCGATCACGTCGGCCTGGGATCGGACTTCGACGGTGCGGTGATGCCGTTGGGACTCGAAGATGCGTCGAGGCTGCCGGTGATCACCCAGGCTCTGCTGGCGAAGGGCTACAGCGAGCGCGATGTGGAGAAGATCCTCGGCGGCAACCTGCTTCGCGTGATGGAGCAGGTTGAGAAGGTGAGACACTAGGTCGATGGCACGCCAGAACGCGAGAACGGGGCGCATCAAACTGACCGACGAGCGCCGCTCGGATCTGATCGCGATGATTCGGCATTTCGTGTCGACGGAGTTCGACCAGACACTCAGCGAGTTCCAGGCACAGAACCTGCTGGACTTCTTCGTGCGCCACCTCGGCGCGCCCGTCTACAATCAGGCGGTCCAGGACGTTCGCGGGTTCCTTCAAGAGAAGGTCTCGGATCTCGACGTCGAGTTCTACGAGCCCGAAGAGCCGCGGCGGTAGTCAGGAGAGCAGTGACGATGTGGTATCAGCGAGCGTGGTGCGTGGTAGCGATCGTTGCGACGGCGGCGACCACGGCGTCCGCGCAGCGGCGCGTGAAATCGGATCAGGAGACGCTGATCGAGCTCGAGCAGCGCTGGGACGAGGCGTTCCACAGTCACGATCAGAAATTCATTGATACCGTGCTCGCCGACGAGTTCGTCGTCACCTACGGCGACGGATCGCGCGGCGATCGCGCCAAGGAACTGAGCCTCGCACTCGACGACCGGCAGCAGGTCGACTCCTCACAGCTCGACGAGTTCATCGTCAAAGTGTTCGGCAACACCGCCGTCGTGTGGTTCACGCAGCACCTCGTCGGCCCGGTCAAGGGCAAGCCGGTGGCGGTGGATTACCGCTACATGGACGTGTGGGTGAATCGCGACGGCCAGTGGAAGTGTGTGGCGAGCCAGAGTACCCGCGTTGGTGCGCGGGAATGAGCAAGGATTTCGACGCCGTCTTCCGGGATCTCCGGGCCATCCTTGAACGGCAGGCAGCCACGTTCTCGGTGTCCGACGATGGGCCGAAGCGGTACTGCCTGGATGCCCCAATTGGCCCGGCGACAGTGAAGTCGTGGGGCGGCAAAGTGAAACGCAAGACGATTCCCGTCGCCTGGGCGGAGATCGGCAAGGCCTACGTCAGTTTTCACCTGATGGGACTCGAAGCCGCGTCGAGTGCGATGTCGCCTGCACTCAAGGCACGACTGCAGGGCAAAACCTGCTTCAACTTCTCAAAGCCCGAAGCCGCCCTGTTCGAAGAGCTCGAAGCGGTGACGGTGCAGTCCATTGCCGCTTTGAGAAAAGCCGGATACTGCGCATAACGGCAAGCCGCGTCCGGCGTGTGCCATTCTTTGGCACTCCACACGACAAGAAACGACAAGATA
>Ga0075425_100000416_pt1 | contig 39648 bp, 34 predicted proteins | sample SoiMethybrSBSTD4_FD_75300 | JGI IMG/M metagenome (GOLD analysis project Ga0075425, IMG submission 75300) | Bulk soil microbial communities from a Populus tree surrounding site in Tennessee, USA - Soil MetaG P. TD hybrid SBSTD4 | ecosystem: Environmental > Terrestrial > Soil > Tree plantation... | reverse complement strand
ACGTCCTTGTAGTTGATGTCGTCGATCTTGTCCGCGCAGAACTTGCAGACCTTGCGCCGGCGGAAGAGCGTACGACGCTGACCCTTTTCCTTGTCGCCGGGCTTCTTGTCGCCGCCGCGGCCGCGGCCGCCGCCGCCACCCGAGCGTCCCTGTCCGAAAGGCATTTAAACCTCCACCCCGTCGAAGCGGTCGTCTTCGGTTTCGTCCATGTCACCCGCCTGCCGGCCTTCACCCGGCTGACGCTGCGGCGGCAGGCCGCGCTTGACGCGGCGCCGCTCCGACTCGGTGCGCCGCTTGGTCTGCGTCCGATCGACGACCTTCTTCTCCTCGTCGACGCGAACCACCATGTGGCGGATCACCTGGTCCATCACCTTCAGCCGGCGATCGAGTTCCTTCATCAACTCGCCGCTGCCGTTGATCACCTCGAGGACGTAGAAGCCTTCCTTGTTGTGGCCGATTTCATAGGCCAGGCGCTTCCGGCCCCACGGTTCGTGCTTCTCGATCTGGCCGTTCATGCGCGACACGACGCCTTCGACCTGCGTGTGCAGATCGGCGACGACCTGATCGCTGCTGTCGGGGGGAAGAATGTAGACGAGCTCGTACTGTCGACTGGCCATCTGCTGCACCTCATGGACCCCGACTCATCGGGGGCGGCCTCAGGCCGCAAGGGTTGCCTATTCGGTTGTTGCCGGATCGCCGCCGTTGAACCCGTTCATCACCGCCGCGATCCCCGACGTGATGAACATCTCCGCCGCATCGGCAGCGCGCAAAGTCATGCGCTCCACCTCCGCGGCCTCGCTCTTGTCGAACTTCGCCAGCACATGGTCGGCAAGGTCCCGATTGCCGTCGCCGCGGCCGACGCCGATCCGCAGCCGCGAAAACTCGTCGCCAAGGTGCGCGATCACGGACTTCAAACCGTTGTGTCCGCCGGCCGATCCCCGCGCCCGCGCCCGCAGTTTGCCCAGCGGCAACTGCACTTCGTCGACGACGACGAGAACGTCGGCGACTTCGATCTTGAAGTAGCGCAGCAGCTCGCCGATCGCCTGGCCGCTCAGGTTCATGAACGTGAGCGGCTTGACCAGGAGCGTGTCGGCGGCGCGCCATCTCGCGACCAGCGCCTCGGCGGGCGCCGAGTCGAACACAATCGCGCCGCGGCGCGCCAGCTCGTCGACCACCTCGAAGCCGACGTTGTGCCGCGTGCCCTTGTACTTCGGGCCCGGGTTGCCAAGCCCCGCGACGAGCTTTATTTCTTCTTCTCCTCTTTCTTCTCGCCCTCTTCGTCTTCCTTCTTGCCCTTCTTGATCACTTCGGGCTCGGCGGGCGTGGCCGTGGCGGCCGCAGCGGTTTCGGTCGGGGTCGCCACTTCTTCCGCCTTCGGCATGATCACGTGGACCAGCATGAGGTCGGCGTCGCTCACCGGCTTCCACTTCGGGTTCGTAGCGATGTCGCGCACGCGGACGCCCTGGTGCAGCATCAGTTCGCTGACGTCGACGGTGATGTTCTCGGGGATGTCGCCCGGCAGGCACTCGATTTCGATCTCGCGGCGGATGTGTTCGAGAACGCCGCCCTGCTGTTTGACGCCCTTCGGCTCGCCGGTCACCTGGATCGGAATCGTCACCTGCAGCAGCTTGTCCATCGCGACGCGATAGAAGTCGGCGTGCAGGAGTTCGTGCGTGATCGGATCGAGCTGGAAGTCCTTGACCAGCACCCGCGTGTCGCCGGCGCCGGCGAGCTTCATCGAGATCAGCGTGTTCTGGCCGGCCTCCGAGTGGAGAATCTTCAGCAGCGCCTTCGGCGCGACCGCGATCGGCGTCGCGCCGCCGCCATCGCCGCCGTACAGCACCGCCGGCACCTTGCCGTCGCGCCGCGTCCGCCGCGCCTCGTTTTTCCCGAATGTGTCCCGCGCTTCCGCTTCGAGTATCGCTTCCATCGTCCGTCCTCTTACGCTGACAGAGCCGGGGCTCGGGCTCGGTGCCCTCGAACGCCGTTGTTGTCCCCAGTCGTGATCAGCTAGCCCCTAGCCCCAGCCCCTACACAAACAACGAAGAGACCGACGTCTCCTCGTGGATCGACTTGATCGCCTGGCCCAGCAGCCGCGCTACCGAGAGCACGACCACCTTGTTCGATTCCCGTCCGGCCGGCGACAGCGGGATCGTGTTGGTCACGATCAGTTTATCGATCGGCGACTTCTCGATCCGTTCGATCGCCGCGCCCGACAGTACGCCGTGCACCGCACAGGCAATCACGCGCGAGGCACCGTTCGCCTTCAGCGCCGACGCGCCCTTGGTAATCGTGCCGGCGGTGTCGATGATGTCGTCCTGCAGTATGCAGGTGCGCCCTTCGACGTCGCCGATCACGTTCATCACTTCCGCCGTCCCATCGTCGGTGCGCCGCTTGTCGATGACGGCGAGCTCGGCATCGAGCCGCTTCGCATAGGCGCGCGCCCGCTCGGCGCCGCCGGCATCCGGCGACACCATCGTCAGCTGCGGGTGACTCATCCGCGCGAGGTAGTCGATGATCACCGGCGCGGCGAAAAGATGGTCGACCGGAATGTCAAAGAACCCCTGGATCTGCGCCTTGTGCAGATCCATCGTGAGCACGCGGTTGGTGCCCGCCGCGCTCAACACGTTCGCGACCAGCTTGGCCGAGATCGGCACGCGCGGCTTGTCTTTCCGGTCCTGGCGCGCGTAGCCGAAATAGGGCAGCACCGCGGTGATCCGGGCCGCCGACGAACGCTTGAACGCGTCGATCATGATCAGCATTTCCATGATGTGCTGATCGACCGGGTTGCACGTCGGCTGAACGATAAAGACGTCGGTGCCGCGAATGTTCTCGTCGATCTGGAACGAGACCTCGGAATCCGGGAACCGCCGCAGCCGGGCCTGACCGACCTGCACACCGAGGAACGCCGCGATCTCGCGCGTCAACTCCTGGTGCGCGCTGCCCGAGAAAACCTTCAGCTCTCCGAACCCGGTTGCCATGAACGGGTCACCCATCGCTACAGCCCTCGCGAGTTGGCTGGGGCGGAAGGATTCGAACCTTCGAATACGGGATCCAAAGTCCCGCGCCTTACCGCTTGGCCACGCCCCATCAGTGTCCCGCGCCTACGATCCGCTGAAGTTAGGAGAAGCTGACTAAAGGAGCGGCCGAAACCACGCTGTGCAAACGGTAAGTGTATCCGATGGGGTCAGATCGCGGCAAGCCTCTGGAACTGCACGCGGTTCAGCGTCGTCGTGACGTGGGTGAGGCGTGAGCGCGCTGCAATCGCGCGGGCCGCCCGCGCCGCTGCTCGTTCCGATCCGAACAGGCCGAATACAGTCGAGCCGCTGCCGGTCATGGCCGCGTGCGACGCGCCAGCGCTGCGCAAGCGCGAGACAATACGCGCAACCTGCGGGTGACGTTCGGAGACAACGCGCTCGAGATCGTTGATGAATCCGTCGCGATCTACACGAGGTCGTAGGGCCACCCTTTCAGGGTGCCCGCTCGCGGCAGTGCGTCCGCCCTGAAAGGGCGGACCTGCGCCCGGCTGAAGCCGTCGCGCTCCATTACGTGCATCCCACCACGCGAACGCGTCCTTCGTGCTCACGCCGAAGTCCGGCAGCACCAGCACCACCCACATCCTGGGACGGTCGATCAGGGGAAACAGCAGGTCGCCGCGTTCCAACCCAAGCACCGTCCCGCCCTCGAAGAAGTACGGGACATCAGCCCCGAGCTCGCGGCCGATCGCGCGCGCCCGCGGCTCGTCGACGCCCCACATGCGCGCGAAGACGCGAAGCGCCGCGGCGGCATCGCTGCTGCCGCCGCCGAGGCCGGCATTCATCGGGATGCGCTTCTGCAGATCGATCGCGACGTTGCGAGGCGCGCCGCGCCGTCGCGCCGCCTTCCACGTCGCGTGTGCCGCGCGCCAGATCAGGTTGGTGTAGTCCGCCGGGCAGTTGGGATCGTCGCACGTCAAGCGGAAGGGCCCGCGCGCGATGCGGATCGTCAGCGTGTCGTGCAGCGCGATCGATTGGAAGACCGTCCGCAGCTCGTGGTAGCCGTCGGACCGCGTCCCGAGCACGCGCAAGGAGAGATTAATCTTTGCGTGGGCCCGGACGGCGAACTGCCGATTGCTGAGTGCTGATTGATGATTGAACGGCATCGATCAGCGGCTGCGCGTCTTGGCCGGCGGCCGCGCGCCGGGGCGACGAAGATCGTCGATGGTGATCCGTTCGGCGTCGCGCGGCACGTCGACGCGAAACACCTCGGGGCCGAGCGCCGGGTTGATCTCGATCTGCGACAGCGTGAGCTGGATGTTGAAGCGATCGCGATCGGCGCTGACCAACCGGATCACGTGCGGCAGGCCGTCGTGGAAATCGTCGTAGTCGGCGCGCCAGCTCCACTGCAGTCCCTGGCCAGGCTTGAACACGGTCACCAGCTGCCAGGGTGACGACGCGCTCTCGCGGTGCAGGTAGATTTTCGCGCCGCCGGTGCCGGCGGCGGTGCGCCAGTTGTCGCCGAGCGCCTGGCCACCGGCCAGCGGCTCGGGCATCGCGCATCCGGTCATCGTCGGCAGCAGATCCGCGGCCGCCAGCGGCACGCCGGCGACCGCCTCGAGCAGCTCCGCCGGCCGGCCATGTTCGACGACGCGATCGTCGCGGGGAAAGAACAGCGTACCGTCCGCGCCGGACGCGACAAAGATGAACAGCGGCGCGCCGAAGGGCGCCGCGGCTTCGATCCGTCCGGCCGCGGGCGCAAAGCCGGCAACCAGCCGGACGCGCGCACGATCGCCGCTAATCGAGCCGGTGACGGCGATTTCCGCGCTGAGTGACTGGACGCGGCGACACGCCTCAGTGGCGTCGACGACCACCTGCGCGAAGTCCGGCGCAGGCGTACCGGTGCCGGACGGGAGCTTGGTGAGACGCGGCGCGCACGCGGCAGTGCCAATCGCAGCACCGAGGATCACGCCACGAAGGCACGCAGACACGAAGAAAAGTCGTGCACAAGAAATTCTCCGTGCCTTGGTGTTTTCGTGGCGGCTCAAGCCTTGTGGCGGCACTTACCGCTTCGGCAGCTTCTGCTTCGCGGCCTTGATCTTCTTGTCGATGTCGCCCTTGTCGATCGAATCGCCGTCGCCGCTGAGGGCGCGCGTGTAGGCGGTGATCGCATCGTCGTAGCGACCGAGCTTGACGAGGACGTCGCCGTAATGATCCTGAATCACCGAGTTGGTGCGCAGTTGTTCGGCGGCGCGTTTGAGGTTGGCCTCGGCCAGATCGAGTTTGTCGGACTTGTAGTACGCCCAGCCGAGACTGTCGAGGAACGAGCCGTTGTCCGGTTCGAGCTGCAGCGCCTTCTTCAGATAGTCCACCGATTCGTCGAGCCGTTCACCGCGTTCGGCAAGCATGTAGCCCAGATAATTGAGCGCTGGCGCGTTGTCCGGATCGCGGGCGAGGACCGAGCGGAATGCCGCCTCGGCTTCCGGGAACTTCTTCTGCTTGTCGAACACCGTCCCGAGCTCGAAGGCGATCTGGTCGTTCGACGGGAACTTCGCCTGCGCGTCCTGCAGCACCTTCACCGCCTGCGCGCCCTTCTCGGCATCGGAATAGGCCTGCGCGAGCGAAATGTAGGCAACCGGATCGTCGCTGTGGGCTTTCATCGCGTTCTCGAGCTGCGCCAGCCCCTGGTCGCCCTTGCCGGTGTGCCGCAGCGCCTGCGCTTGCAGCCGGAGCAACCGCAGATCGTCGGGATTCTGGGCCAGCGCCACCTTTGCGGCGTCAGCGGCGGCGCTGTATTTCTTCGCCGCAAGATTCGCCTCGATGAGATACGAGGCGACGGCCGGATCGTCCGGCGACTGCTTGCGCGCTTCCTCGAAGGTCGCGATCGCCTTGTCGTGCTGCCCGAGTTCCTGGTACGCGAAGCCGAGGTGCGGCAGGAGAATCGACACGTCGAACGAGGGATCCGCGGTTTTGCCCTTGAACTCGGCAACAACCGGCGCGAGCTCGTCGACGACCGCCTGGTACGCGTGACGCGCTTCGAGCGTTTCGGCCAGGGCGTAATAGCCCCACGGGCTGTTCTTGTTCAGCGCGATCACCCGCCGCGCCGTCGCTTCGGCTTCCTTGTAGTCACCCAGGCGTCGCTGCGCCTGAGCAAGAAGGTATAGCGGCCGCGCCTCGGTGCCGCGCGATCCGACGAGGTCGTTCAACGTGTCGCGCGCCTTCGTCACGTTGTCGCGCCCGCCGGCGTTCAACAGCGCCGCGGCGTATCGCGTTTTCAGCTCGTTGCTGCGCGGGGTGCGCTCGAGCAACCGGCCGTAGACCGCGGCTGCGTCGGAGTAGCGACGCTCGCGCTCGTAGAAGTCGGCGAGCGTCGGCAGCATCCGCGGGTCGTTCTCGGTCCGCTGCTCGAGCCAGGTGATCGCGTCGGCGGAGCGCCCCGCGCCGGCGTAGGCCTCGGCCAGCATCGCCGGGCCATCCTGCCATGACGGCTCCTGGTTGACGAGATCGGTGAGCAGCGGGATCGCCTTGTCGAACGCGCCGGAATGCACGTACAGACGCGCCAGGGTCGCGCGCACGTTCGGGTCGGCTTCGCCGCCGGCCTTGTCGGCGGCGATCTCGAGATGCTGAATCGCTTTCGCAAGGTTGTCGTCGGCGCGGGCGGCACTGCCGCGGCCGCGCGTGTTCTCGCGCGCCGCTTCGGCGAACGCCGCGTAGACGGTGCCCAGGACGCGATTGCCTTCGCGATTGGCCGGCGCGATCTTCAGCGACTGTTCGGCGGCGCTCATCGCCTCCTGCGCTTTGTTCTGCCGCAGGTAGACGCCGGCGAGCGTGGCGGGAATGTCGGCAGCGTTTGGATCGAGCTCCATCGCCCGCTTGTACGCCGCGATCGCGCCGGCGTCGTCGTCTTTCTCCTCGAGGCGATGCGCGAGCAGGAACTGGTTGTAGGCCTCGGCGACTTTTTCCGGCGGCGTCGCCGCCGTCGCCGCCTGCGGTCGCGACCCTCGCGCCTGTTCGGCGGCGAGCGGGATCGTCATGCTGAACACGGCGGCGAGAACTGCCAGCTTCATCCCTGGAATTGTTCCACAAAAGCGCAAAGGTGTCATATAGTCGCGAGCATGCCGGTCGACCCCGAGTTGCTGGAGATTCTCGCCTGTCCAAACTGTAAAACGCCGGTTACTGTCGTGAAGAATGGCGCAGCGCTGAAGTGCTCGACCTGCAAGCGCGTCTATCCGATTAAAGATGACATCCCGGTCATGCTCATCGACGAAGCGACCATCGAGAACGACTGACCTGCAGCGCATCCTGCTGGTCCGCCTGCGCGAGATTGGCGACGTAGTGTTTACGACGCCGGCCATCGCCGCGCTGCGGACGCGATTTCCCGGCGCGCATCTCACCTATATCGTCGAGCCGGCCGCGGCGCCAATCGTCGCCGGCAACGCGCACCTGAACGACATCATCGTCGCACCGCGGACGCGCGGCATCGGCGGGCTCGTGCATGACGTCGCGCTCGGCCGGCGCCTCCGTGCACAGCGTTACGATCTCGCGATCGATTTCCACGGCGGTCCCCGCGCCGCGCTGCTGACGTGGCTGAGCGCAGCGCCGGTCCGCATCGGCTACGAGATCGCCGGGCGCACCTGGATGTACACCCATCGCATCGCTCGGCCGCGCGCGCTGCGGCCGCGGCATTCGGTCGAGAATCAGTGGGACCTGCTCGCGCCGCTCGACATCGCCCCGCCCGACCGCGCGCAATATCCGATGACGATGCCGCTCGACCCTGACATCGCCGCGCGCGTCACCGATCGGTTGTCGCGCGCCGGCGTGACCGACCGCGATCGCCTCGTGGTGATTCACGTCAGCGCCGGCAACCCGTTCCGCCGCTGGCCGCTGGCCCACTTCGTCGATCTCATCGCCGCGCTGGCCGAGGAGGACGAGCGCCGCCGCCTGGTGATCACGTCCGGACCATCGGAGCAGGATGCGGCCGCGCGCGTCATTGCCGACGCCCGAGCGCGCCTTGGCAGCGCCCGCGCTGACCAGGTGCTGTCGTGCGGCGAGTTCTCACTCGGCGAACTGCGCGCGCTGCTCGAACGCGCCGCGCTCTACGTCGGCGGCGATAGCGGTCCGCTGCACGTCGCCGCGACAACGACGGTGCCGATCGTCGGACTATACGGGCCAACGCTTCCGGCGCGGTCGGCGCCCTGGCGCGACCCGCGATACGCCACCGAATCGGTGGACGCCGGCGATCTGCCGTGCCGCCCGTGCGATCAACGCACCTGTGTGCCTGGCGACTTCCGCTGCCTCACGCTGATAAAGCCTGCGCAAGTGCTCGCTGCTGTGGAGCGTACGCTCGCGCGTGCCCCTGTGAATGGCTGACGGCTGAGGGCTAATGGCCTATGGATCATGGCCATGGCCCATAGCCATCAGCCGTCAGCGATTAGCCATTGACGGGCCATCAGCCATTACCGATCGACCATCAGCGAGATACACTGATCACGTGAATGATGCGCTCGCGCTCGATCGTCCGCAGGGCGTGGCCGGCGAGGGGCTCGAACACGCCGGCGCGCTGGCGCTGATGGCCATGGCGGGAGCACTGCAGTTCTCGATCGCGATCGCCCAGATCCTGCTCGCGGTCGCGCTGCTCTGCTGGGCAGCGACGCTGGTGATCCGTCGCGAACGGCTCACGGCGCCGGCGTTCTTCCTGCCGCTCGCCGTCTACGCGGGAGCGACCCTCGTCTCGGCGGCATTTTCGTCCGACCCGCGGAGCAGTTTCATCGACTGCAAGCAGCTCGTGCTCTTCCTGATCGTGCCGGCCGCGTATCGCCTCGTCCAGGCGCAGCAGACGCGGACGCTGATCACCGTCGTGCTCACGTGTGCCGCGATCAGCGCGGCGGTTGGCGTCATCCAGTTCGGCATCCTCCACTACGACCAGCTAAGCCAGCGCCCCCAGGGTACGCTCGGCCACTACATGACCTACTCGGGCCTGCTGATGACGGTGATTGCGATTGCCGTCGCACGGTTGCTGTTCGATTCGAGCGATCGGACATGGGCGGCGCTCGTGCTGCCGGCGCTCGCCGTCGCGGTCGCGCTGACGTCGACGCGCAGCGCCTGGGTCGGCGTCTGCGCCGCCGTGGCACTGCTTTTCGCGCTGAAGGACTTCCGCCTGTTCGCGATCCTGCCGATCGTCGCGGCGGTGTTTTTCGCCCTCGCGCCCGGGATGATCACCAAGCGGTTCGTCTCGATGTTCGACAACAAGGATCCGACGCGCATCGATCGCCTGGCGATGGTGCACGAGGGCGAGCGGATGATCGCCGCGCGCCCGCTCACCGGCGTCGGCCCCAACATGGTCGAGCAGCGCTACGCCGACTATCGCGGCGACGATGCGGTGAACAAGATCAACCCGCATTTGCACAACAACCCGCTGCAGATCGCCGCCGAGCGCGGACTGCCGGCGCTGGCGATCTGGCTGTGGTTCGTCGTTGCGGTCTGCCGCGACCTGCAGCAGCGCTTCGCGTCGGGATCGCAGCGATTCCTCGCCGCCGCCGCGCTCGCGGCGGTGATCGCGCTGCTGACTGCCGGGCTGTTCGAGTACAACTTCGGCGACTCAGAGGTGCTGATGCTCTTCCTGATCGTCGTGACCTTGCCCGCCACCGCCGATAGTTCCAGGTTCCAAGTCGTTAGTCGCAAGTCGAGTCAGCGCTCTGCGCTTGCGGCCGACTTGTGACCTGCGACTGACTTGCGCCGTGCGACTCGCGACTGACTTGCGCCGTGCGACTCGCGACTGACTTGTGACTGCCGACTTGCGACTTGGAACCGATAACTTCAGTTCCCACGCCCACACTCTGATCGCTCGCTTCACCAATATCCCGATTCTGGTTGTCGGCGACGTGATGATCGATCGCTTCATCGTCGGCCGCGTCACCCGCATCTCGCCTGAAGCACCGGTGCCGATCGTCCGCTTCGAGTCGGAGTACGTCCGCCTCGGAGGCGCGGCGAACGTCGCGCACAACCTCGCCGTGCTCGGCGCGCGCCCGACGCTCGTCGGCATCGTCGGCGACGATGCGGCCGGCCGGACGCTGCGTGAACAGTTGACCGCGGCCGGCGTCAACGGCGACGGCCTGGTCGTCGATCGCAGCCGCTCGACGACCGAGAAAGTGCGCGTCGTGACCGAGCGCAACCAGCAGGTCGCGCGAATCGACTACGAGCAGGACACCGATGCGTCGGGCGCCGTCGAGCGCGCCATCGTCGACGCGGTCGGCCGCAGCGCTTCTGACGCCAAGGCGCTGCTCGTCTCCGATTACTTGAAGGGCGCGATCACCCGTCCGGTGATCGAGGCGCTGCTCGCTCACGGCGCGCCTGTCCACCGTAGCCCACTCGGACCGGCGGGCGAAGGCGGAAGCCTTTCAGGCGAGCGTCCCCCGCTCATCGTCGACCCGAAAATTCCACACCTCTCCTGCTACGCCGGCGCGACGATCGTCACGCCGAACCATCACGAGGCCGAAGTCGCGACGCATATCCGCATCCGGACCGACGACGACGCGCACCTGGCGGCACGCGCCTTCCGCGACCGCGCGCGGTGCGAGGCGGTGCTCATCACGCGCGGCGAGCACGGCATGTGGTTGTCGGAGCCGGCGGCGGAAGGATCGATCCCCGCCGTCGCGCGAGAGGTGGCCGACGTCACCGGCGCCGGCGACACCGTCGTCGCGATGCTGGCGCTCGCGCTCGCCGCCGGCGCGACGATGACCGAAGCGGCGATGCTGGCGAATCAGGCCGCCGGGATCGTGGTCGGCAAATTCGGTCCGTCGACGGTGACGCGCGACGAACTGCTCGCGGCAATCGAGAGGGCGCGCCGCCGCTGAGACCGCGAGCCTGTGCGCGCGAAGGCTGTAGCCGAGCGTGCGCCGCAGCGCCGCTGATCGCCCGGCTCGAAGCCTTCGCGCGACAGCGAAGCGAAACCTGCCTACGACCCCTTGTTGTTCCCCGTCGCCTGCGCGCACTGGCGCACGTGGCTGCTTTGCTTGCCGGAGATGATTCCGGCGGCGTGGGCGGCTTTTGCCAGGTCGTCCACGCACGTTTCGAACGACTTCGCCGTCGACGTCGTCGCCGCGCATTGGCCGAACCAGACGCGCGCCTGGTCGCCCAGCAGCGCGCCGTTGCCGATGAACTCGTTCTCGACGCGCGTGTCGCAGCCGTTGACGATCACCGTCGCGTCCTCCTTGCCATCGAGGTTGGCGTCGGTGAACCAGCCCATGTCGTGCATCTCGGCGAGCGTCGTGTCGAACGGCGGGATCAGGTTATGCGTGAGATCGCCGTTGATCGACGGCTCCATCAGCAGGTTCTTGAAGGCGATCGGATCCCAGTGGTTCAAGGTCGAGCCCGGGGCGATCGGCGTGCTGGCGTAGAGCTGCGGGCGGCCACCCAGGTCCGTGCCGGCGCGGCGCGCCTGGTTGAGGCCGATCGTCAGCGTGACCGGCGTGGTTGCCGCCTTGAGGACGTCGCCGGTGGCGCGCAGGATGCGCACCGACGGGATCGTAATCGTCGGATCGGCACCGCCGAGACCGGCCGGCGGGTTGTCGGCAGCATTGTCTGCGACCAGCACCGCGATCGCCCCGGCGTTCTGCGCGTTCTTGACCTTCACCGTGAAGGTGCAGGTGCCGCGATCGACCAGCGCGATCTTGCCGGCGACGGCCGCCGCGCTCGCCGCGGTGAGCGGTTCGCAGGCGTCGGTCGAGACGCCGACACCGTCCTGCGCGACGACGACGGTGCCGGTGATCCCGGTGGCCGGGATGAGCGGGCCGAACGACGCCGTGCCGTACCGCGTCCCGTCAATGCTCGGAATCGTCGGCACGTCGAGCTCCGGTCGTCCGAATACGAGAACAGCCGGAACCGCCGCGGCGACGTTGGCGCCCGTCCAGACGATCTGATCCACCTTCTGAATCGCCGCGAGGCGGTCCGCCGCCGTCCCCGCCAGCAGCGCCGGGAACTGGGTGTTGGTGGATGCGTCGAGCGTGTTGTTCAGGAACGGATCGGTGACGCCGCCCGGTGTGTTGCCGCTGACGCGGCTCATGAAGCTCGAGAACCCGAGGCCATGACCGAACTCGTGGAGCAGCACGACGACCAGATCGTTCTTGATGCCGTGGTTGTTGTCGAGACCGAGATAGAAATCGAAGTCGCTGCTGAACTGCGCGACGATTTCCGGCGTCGTGGCGTTGATGCCCGGGACGTTGACGGCGACCAGCAGATCGGCGCCGGCACGCTTGTCGGCGAGCGCGATGTGGTAGTTGGTGTTGGCGTCCCCGCCGGGGAAGCCGGCCGCCGCGAGGTCGTTGAAGTTGCGGATGCTGAACGTCGCCGCCGCCGCGCCGAGCACGTTGGGCCCGAGCGGATCGAAGCTCGCCTGGATCTGGATGTCGATGTTGCTGTCGAGCGACGCGCCCCACAGGTCGGCGGCGAACTGGAACGCGATCAGCCGCTGCTGTCCCTTGGTGGTCCCGGGATTGCCGCCGACCGGCGCGGCCGGCGTCGGGTCGTTGAAGCCTTCATTCGGGCCGTCCACGTTGACGACGGTGATGTGCGCGCTGGCGGCGGCCGGCGTCGGCATCGCGACGACCGAAGCGGCGAAGACGAGAGCGAGGACGTGTGTCGTGGTGATTCTCATGGCACTACTCCTTCGCGCCCGACTTGGGCTGCTGCGACAGGAACGACACTGCGTCCTCGACGGTACTCACGCACTGCACGTCAACGGTGCCGTTCTCGTTCGGCCGGCCGACGAGTACGTGATCGAACCCTTCGAGCTTCACCAGCGACGCGCCGCCCGGTTTCTCGGCCACGCTCTCGGTGCGCGTGGTCATCGCCGTCAGCGTCGAAACCAGCTCACGGGCTTCCTGCTGCGACAGCTCGCGCAGTTTGCCCGAGCCTTTGTCAATGCGGATCTTCCGGCCGGCAAGCGTGACGGCCGCGTCTTCGCCGCGATTGCGTTCCTGGGCGTTCACGCGGTTGTCACCGGACAGCAGCATCATGGCGCCAGCGACACCGATACCGACCATGGCGAGGCGCACGCGTCTCGTGATCATCAGATCTCTCCTTGAGGATTGGGCGATTCTGTCGATTCCTACCTGTGATTCGGACGAACCCTGGCTCGATCCTGGAGCGGAGGGCTGCCATAGCAACGTCGCGACCGCGCCGGTTGCGCCGACACGCATGGCGGCGGTTCACGGTAGGCGGCGAACAATAACACAAAGGTCGCCGCGGAACGAGCGGGCCCGGCGTTGAGGTGTCGTCTTTACCGCTGCGCCGTCGACGAACGGGGCGGCGCCGTCGCGTAGTCCCAGTTCCGCGTCGCGTCGCGGACGACGGCGGGGAGATCGTCGGCGAGCAGATAGCCCTGGTCGATCAATTCCATCGCCGCTTTCGTCACCAGGCCGACGTACTGATCCTTGTCGCGATAGCGCTCGCCAATCGACGCGCGCGGATCGCCGGACCGCTGACGATCGGCGGCGGTGCGCGGCAGCGGAATGTAAGAACCCTGCATGCTCGAGAGCGCGGTGGTCGGCCCCGATCGATCGTTGAACAGGTTCCAGCCGGTATAGGTGGCGAGCGGCGCCACGAGATCCGGCATGCGGATGCCGGCGAGGCCGTTGCCGTCGGCGTCGACCTGCGGTACCAGGATTGGGAAGGCGGTGCCGATGCGCGGCGGCTCCACGGTGACGACGCCTTCGCTCGCAAATCGCGGCCCGTAGTCGGCGCGATAGGCCTTGTGCACGGCCGTCGTCGTGACGACGTCGTGGAGTCTCGGGAAGCGCAGCTTGTCGGCCGGGACGAGCGTGCCGTCGGCGATGCGCGGATAGCGGCTCGGCGGCGGCAGCGCACCGGTGGCGGTCCAGCGATCCATCGCGACGAGCAGCGCCTTCATCGCCCACCGGTAGTCGAGCGGGTTGTTCTTCTGCTGGCCGATGGTTTGCGCCGGCGGAAAGGCGGCCGGCCCGTGCTGACCGGCGGTGAGGAGATAAATCCGCACGTTGTCCATCAACGGCGCGTCGGCGGTGCCGTCGACGGTCGTGTGAATGAGCGAGGCAGCCCGGCCCCAGTACTCGTACTCCGAGTTCGTGTAGAAGATTTTCGGCAGCAGATCCGGCGTGCCGGCGTGCGTCAGCAGTCCGTCGCTGACGCCGGTCTCGGGATCCTTCTGCGCGACGTCGGTGAACGGGAAGATATCGGTCGGATAGAAGAAATTGAGATAGGGGTGGCCGTCGCGCGACGGCTGCGCGAACCGATGATTGAAGCTGCCGCGCCCGGCGCCGGCGACGTGCGCGATCACGCCGTCGAAGACCTTGCGGTTGGCCTCGTCGCGATTGAACCCGTCGTAGAGATACTTGCGCAGGAAGCGGCCGCTCTGCGACACGCCGAACGCGGTCGCGCGCGTGATCGCGCCCGACGGGATGGTCAACGCGTCGCCGCCGCGGTACTTCAGCAGCGAGACCGTGTCGCGGATCGCCGCCGGCCCGAGCCCGACAATCGGCGGGTTCTCCGCCGTGTAGACCACTTCGTAGATCTTCCCCGGCTCGAACTTGCCCGTGAGATAGACGCGTGTCGCGTCGCTGACGGTTTTGCCGGCGTCGGCGCGCCCGAAGCCCCACTGGCTGCGCGGTACGGTCCGGCGCGCGCCGTCGACGGTATCGCGCACCGTCATCACGTTCTCGGCGGACGCTGGATCGACCGCGGCGTAGGCGGCGTGATCGCGATCGGCGAGCGAATGATCGGCTTCCTTTTCGGTGACGACGAAATCGCTGCGCACCAGGCCGCGAATCACCTTGCCGTTGTCCGTCGCGATCGGCGGATACACGCGCACCAGCCCGGCACGCTGCGGCACGTCGAACTGCCAGCCCACCCACAGCAGCGTGAACCCCTGCTTCAAGAGGAACCCGTCGCCCAGTTGCTCGGCCGTCGTCGGGTCGAGGCTGCCGGCGGCGTGATCGAAGAAGCCGAGCATCCCCTTCCCGCCGCGGTTCGAGACTTCGTAGAGCACCGCGCCGTTCCCGCGCTCGATCCGTTTCGGCTTGAGCAGATAGAAATCGGACGAGAACTCGACGCGGCCGGCGGCGTTGCGCGGCGCCTTGTCGATGTCGGTGACGATGCGGTTGGCGGCCAGCGAGGGATCGACGGCGAAGAAGATCCGCCCGCTCACTTTTTCGTACGCGCCCGCCGTGCCGAAGCCGGCGCCGTCGGCGACATCGGCGCGCGACTGCACGTCGATGCGAACGACTTCCGCCGACGCCGGCGCGGCAACCAGCGCAAACACGACCGCAAGGCGAATCATCCGCGGCATGCAATCCTCCACGCTGAACGCTCGGCTAAAGCCTTCGCGCTCCGTGAAACAGCTAGCCCCCAGCCCCGAGCCGCTACTTCGCGAGCGGATCTGGACGTAATTGAAAATGCATGACCTTGCTGGTCGTTCCCTTCCCGGTTTCCATGTGGAACGGCGTCCGCGTGCTGATCGTCGCGTACAGGCCGCGCCCCTTCCATCCCGCTTTTGCATCGTCGATGCGGCCGTCCATCCACTTCGTGTAGAAGCCGACCGGGTACGGGACGCGCAGCACGACCCACGTGCCGTCTTTGAGCGCCAGCAGCCCTTCGGACGCATTGCCGGTGTCGATCGGTGTGTTCTCGCCGAGGCCGAGCGAGTTGTGCCAGTCCACCCAGGTGTAATAGCTCGCTTCGGCGCTCCCTGGATCGGTGACGCCTTTCAGCTGCGGCAGCGGCTCCGCATAGAGCGACCAGCCCTCCGGACAGTGCTGGCCGGTCGCCTTCGGTCCATTCAGCGGGCCTTTGCACTTGCGGCGATCGAAGCTTGCCATGTGCCCGCTCGCCAGCGCAGTCCAGAACACGCCGTTGCGATCGACGTCGCCGCCGCGCGGCGAGTAGCCGGGCATCGGCGGCTCGTAATATTCGGCGAGCGCGGTCTCCGGCGGGTGCGCGCCCGGCGTCAGCCGCACGACGCCGCCCGGGAACCCGAGGACGCTGCCCCAGATCGATCCATCCGGCGCGGCCGCGACCGAATACAGGTTGCCGGGAATGCGCTTGTCCTTCGCTGGATCCGTCGGCTGGTTGGGCTCGGTGTAGGCGTCGCGTTTGCCGTTGCCATTCGTATCGAGCACGACGGCGGTCCAGCCCTGCGACTTCTCCTCGTCGTGCGTCTCGTCGTACAGCTTCGTGTTCAGCCAGCCGACGACCGGGCCGCCGCCGCTCGTCCACAGCGTGCGGCTGTCGTCCATCGCGAACATCAGATGATGCGTGCCGAAGCAGGTGCTGATGTGCGCGATCTCTCCGGTCTTCGGGTCATACACTGCGAGATGCCGCCCCGCGCTCTGCAACGGAAACAGCTTCGCCGACGGATGCGACGATCCCTCGCGGCAGAAATCAGGATCGGCCGCCGGCCGCACCGCTGACGTGATCCACACGCGGCCCTTCTCGTCGAACATCGGGTTGTGGACGTTGTTGCGGCTGGTCCAGATCGGCTCCTCGCCCCAATAGGGCGATGGCTTCGGCATCGCGGCGGGCGTGCGCGGCGTGTTCGGATCGCGAACCGTCAGCTTCACCTGCTTGGTCTCGTGGCGCACCGGATCGAGCACCGGCAGATAGTCGGCGCTCAGCTCCAGCGAGCCGTAGATCAACCCGTTCGCGTTCAACGTCGGGTTGCGGCGATCGGTCGACACCTCGTCGTGGAGATACGCCTTGGGATCCGCCCAGTCCCACTGCGTGATGACGACGTTGCGCTCGAGCCCCTGCGGACGCGGCGGCGCCTGCGGCAGTTCGCCGGCGGCGATCCGGTCGGTCCAGTCGGCAAACATCGCGAGCGCGCGCTCACGGCCCATCGCGTTGAGCCCGCCGCTCATCTGCGCGCCGGCCTGGCCCGACTGAATGCGGCGGTCCCACGCCTCGGCGCCGCTGTGGAACGTGCCGAGCTCCTTCGGAATCTCGCGCGTGCCTTTCGTGCCGAGCTGGTGGCACGCCGTGCAGCCACCGGATTTCAGCCGCTGAATCCAGTCCGCCTGGCTTTTGATGTTCGGGTTGATCCCGTTGCCGCCGGGCGCATTGCCCGGGAAATCGCTCTTCTCCGGGACGCGAATCAGCGAGAGCCAGAATCCGGCCGGGTAGTAATCGGCCGCGGCGCGCGGATTCGGCGCCACGACGGCGGTGAGGTTCATCGTCTTGCCAGGCGCCGCTTTCACCTTCGCTGAGTCGACCAGGCCGTAGCCGCGAACCCAGACGTCGTAAGTTGCCTTTGGCAGATCCGGAATCAGGTAGCGGCCACGATCGTCGGTAACGACGATCTTCACGAACTTGGTCGGCAGATCCTTCGTCTCGGCGATCACCCACACGCCGGCTTCAGGTCCGTTCGGACCGGTGACGACGCCGCCGAGATCGTCGGCGTCGACGGCCACCGTGGCGGAGGGCTGCTGCACCGCGGTCCCGTGGAGCGGCGCGGCGTTGAGCGCAAAAGCAAACGCCGCGGCGATCGCGGACGACCAGATCAGACGCGTCATCTTCATGGCCCGTCTCCTTGTTGGCGCAGATTCTGCCACGCGTCAGCCCGTCGGATGTTGCATTTTTTGCGGCTTTCGGAACGGCCGCGGGGTGATTTCGTTCGAGAAACGCATCGCCTCATCCGCGGCATGGCTCCGACGACTGCATTACGGAGCGGTTCCGCCGCGCGCCCGGCGCGCCCAGTTGACGACCACCGTGATAGGCGACAGGTTCGCTTCGTCGCTCAGCGTGTTCAACAGGAAACGCTGGCCGTCGGCGGTGACGGCAAACTGCGGTCTCGCGATGCCCTGGGCAACGCTGCCGACGTGCGTCGTGAACAGCGGCACCGGCGCACCCGGATCGAGCGTGTCGTTCGACCACGAGATCGGCACGGACATCAACCGGCTGTCGGGCGCGAGGTAGAACAACTCCTTGCCATCCCGCCGCCAGCGCGCCTGCGCGCCGCCGGAAGTCGAGATCGCGATCTTGCCGCCCGGGCCGGGAAATCGCTGCGCGTAGATCTCCATGCGGCCCGATTCGTCCGACGAATACGCGAACCATTTTCCGTCCGGCGAAAACTGCGCGTCCTTCTCGTCGAATTGTGTCCGGACGACGGGAAACGGCTTGCGATCGCCTTGCTGCGGAGCCGCCCAGATATCGAACCGCGTGTTGCGATCGAACGTCTGGAACAACAGCACCGACCCGTCCGGCGACCAGTCGTTCGGAAATGTTCCGCTGTTGCCCTCTGGTTCGCGGAACAGCAGCCGCGGCGCGTCGTGCGCGCCCGACACGGGCAGGTCGTACAAATCGCCGGGGCCATCCTGGTGTGACTGAAAGGTGACCCGACTGCTGTCGGGCGACCAGATGGCGGAAATCTGAATCGCGGGATCCGATGTCAGCCGCAGCGGCCGGCCGCGATCGACGTCGAACAGCCAGATGTCCGGGTTGCCGTCGACGACACGGCTCACCGCCGCGCGGCTGTCGTCCGGTGACAGCGACACCGAAGCGTTGGTCATCAGCTCGCCGAGCCTGCCCAGTTCTTTGCCAGATCGATCGGACCACGTGAGCTGCCGCAGACCGGCATTCGCGCTGGCACGGTAGGTGATGACGCCGTTCTCGGACGCCGAGGCGGCCGCGACGGACGCCGGCGTGTTGACGTCGTTCGCGATCGCGATCGCCGCCCCGCCGACGCTCAGCCGCGCCGGATCGAAGGCCTGCGCGAACAGCGTGCTCTGGCGCACGTAGAGCAGGTGGTTCGCCGAATAGATCGCCGCGCTGGTGGCATCGAACAAGCGCTGCGGTGTGCTGCCATCGAGTTGACCGACATACACGCCCCGCGCGTCGGCCGGGCCGATGGCATAAAACAGGAAATGGCGCCCATCTGGAAGAAACGACGGCGTGCGATGACTGAGCTGACCCGGCGCGAGCACGGTCGTCGTCTCGACGGCGCCACCGGACGCGGCGATGCGCATCAGCGGTCCGGCCGCATTGCCGCTGAAGACGATGACGCCGTCGCGATTCCAGGTGCCGCCGAACGAATTCACGGCGTTGGCCAACTCGCGGATCGAACCGCTGTCGAGATCGATCCGTTTCAGCCTGGCGCGGGCGACGAAGCCGATCGAGCGGCTGTCGGGCGACCAGAACGGGTTGCGCGCATCGTCGGTCCCGCCGAGCGCGCGCATGGCGCCGGTTTCGAGCGACCGGACCCAGAGCCGCGGTGCCCCGGCCGATTGCGCGACAAACACCAGGCTCTGGCCGTCGGGTGAAATCGCGAACGACATCGGATCCGTCGTTGGCGGCGTGGTCACTTCGAGGTTCAGAGAGGGAGCCTCCGGCGGCCGCTGCAACGTTCGCGCGATTACCGCCGCCGCAATCGCTCCCAGCACAGCGACCGCCAGCCAGACGACGCGCTCGCGGCCGACCGTCGCTGGCGGCGGTGATGCGCGCGGCGGCGGCGGCGCACCGGAGAGCGCCTCATCGATCTCCAGCCGCGCGACGCCGATGTGCGGCAACCGTTTCTGCGGGTCCTTCTCGAGGCAGCGGCGCAGCAGCCTGCCGATGGCGGGAGGCGTGTCGGCGGGCAGCGCACGCCAATCGACGTCGCCGCGCAGGATCGCGGCGACGGCGTCCGACACGGTGTCGCCGCCGAAGGTCTGCGTGCCGGTGAGCATCTCGAACAGCACGCAGCCGAAGGCCCAGATGTCGACGCGGCGATCCACCAGTTTGCCGCGCGCCTGCTCCGGCGACATGTATGCCGCGGTGCCGAGAATCATGCCCGCGCCCGTCGCGTTCACGCCGAGCGTCGGCGACATGCTGAGCGGCGCGGCGGCCGATCCGGAGCCGACAACACCCCCGGCCTCGGCCATCTTCGCCAGGCCGAAGTCGAGGACCTTGACCGTGCCGTCGGGCGCAACCTTGATGTTCGCCGGTTTCAAGTCGCGGTGGACGACGCCGCGGTCGTGGGCCGCCTCGAGCGCGTCGACGAGCTGCCTGGCAATCGCGAGCGCATCGTCGAGCGGCAGCGCGCCGCGCGCGATGCGATCGGCGAGCGTCTCGCCGGCAACCAACTCGAGGACGAGCGCGAGGGCGCCGTTGGCGTCGTCGACGCCGTAGATCGCGGCGATGCCCGGATGATTCAGCGTCGCCAGCAGTTCGGCCTCGCGCTGGAAGCGCGCCACCCGATCGGGATCTCTGGCGAAAATCTCCGGCAGGATCTTGATCGCCACCTCGCGCCGCAGCTTCGTGTCGCGCGCGCGATACACCTCGCCCATGCCGCCGGCGCCAATGGCGTCGACGATTTCATAACTGCCGATCCGCGTGCCGGATGTCAGCATGGGCGGTACCGCGAGGCAACAGATCAGGCGAGATGGCGAACCGCTCGGCGGACGCCTCGCGCTACGTCACACCGCGGCAGAGGCGCCGGAATTATACGCGCCTCAATGCCTGAAGTGGCGCCGTCCGGTGAAGACCATGGCCAGCCCCTGCTCGTCGGCGGCGGCGATCACCTCGGCGTCGCGCACCGACCCGCCCGGCTGCACGATTGCCGTCGCCCCGGCGCGAGCGACAGCATCGAGGCCGTCGCGAAATGGAAAGAACGCGTCCGATGCGGCAACTGATTCCGCCAGCGACCGGGACGCTGCCTGCGCCTTGATGATCGCGACGTTCACCGCATCGACGCGGCTCATCTGGCCGGCACCAATCGCCAGCGTGCGCGCCGCGTCGGTGAAGATCACGCTGTTCGATTTGACGTGCGCGCAGACGCGCCACGCGAAGCGGAGCGCCTCCCACTCGGCGGCCGTCGGTTGACGTTTCGTGACGACACGGATCCCGTCGGGGAGCGGGTCGGCGGTCCACGGCCGCCGCGCCTCGCCAACCGCGTCGCGCTGCTGCATCAGCGTCGCGCCGAGGATCGAGCGCAGCTCGACGCCGGCATCGGTCGCGGAGAAGAAATTCGCAGTGACGACGCGCATGTTCGCTTTGCGCGCGAGAATGTCGCGCGCCGGCGGCTCGATCGACGGCGCAATCACCGCCTCGATGAACGTCGCGACGATCGTCTCGGCGGCCGCCGCGTCGATCGGCCGATTCAACGCAACGATGCCGCCGTAGGCGGAGATCGGGTCGGCTTCGCGCGCCCGCGCGTACGCATCAGCCGGCGAGCTGCCAATCGCGACGCCGCACGGGTTGGTGTGCTTGATCACGACCGCCGCAGGTTCGTCGAACTCGAGCGCGACGCGCGCAGCGGCGTCGAGATCGAGCAGGTTCGTATAGGACAGCTCCTTGCCTTGAACGATCTCGGCACGCCCGAATCCCCAGTCTTCGTCGCGATTCGCGTACCACGCCGCCTGCTGGTGCGGGTTTTCGCCGTAGCGGAGATCGCGAAGTTTCGTCAGCGACATGTGACTGTGATCGGCGAACTCGAGGGTCGGCCTGAAGCAGCTGTCCGCCGCAGAGCGGCTCAAGCCACTCAGCGCCTCGTCCACCTTGAGGAGCGTGGCGACGATGGTCGCGTCGTACTCGGCAGTGTGCGCGAAGGCCTGAACCATCAGCCCGTAGCGAAACGCGCGCGTTGGCCCTTCGTCGATCGCGTGCAGCACGTGCGCGTAGGACTCGGGGTTGACCACGACCAGCACGTCGAAGAAATTCTTCGCCGCCGCCCGGACGAGGCTGGGACCGCCGATGTCGATCTGCTCGACGAGCTCGTCGAAGGTGACGTCCGGTTTTTGCGCGGTTTCCGCGAACGGGTACAGATTGACGACAACGACGTCGATCGGCTCGATGCCGCGCTGGGCAATCGCGTGCAGGTGGTCGGGCCGGTCGCGGCGCGCGAGGATGCCGCCGTGAATGTGCGGATGCAGCGTCTTGACGCGGCCGTCCATCATTTCCGGAAACCCGGTGAGGTCCGACACATTTGTGACCGCAAGGCCGGCTTCTGTAAGCGTGCGTGCCGTCCCGCCGGTCGATACGAGTTCGAAGCCGCGCGCGGCGAGTCCGCGTGCCAGATCGACAATGCCGGTCTTATTGGAAACGCTGAGCAATGCTCTTGGCATAAAAGGGAAAGTCCAGTATTATCTCTGCCGACGCCGGGCGGGCCTGGCGCCGTAAGGGAAAGGCCGCACAATCGCGGCCTTTTTTTTTGCCCTTACTACTGTTCAACGACGCTCACGTGCGTCACAGCAAGCAGGAAGAGAACGATGCGTATCACAGGCAAGGTCAAGTGGTTCAACAACGCCAAAGGCTACGGTTTCATCGAGCGCGACGGAGGCAGTGACGTGTTCGTGCACTACTCGGCCATTCAGGGCGACGGTTTCCGCTCGCTCGAGGAAGGCCAGGCGGTCGAGTTCGAGATCGTTGACGGTCCGAAAGGCCCGCAGGCCGGCAACGTCACCAAAATCTAGAACCTTGTCATGGCTGATGGCCGAGGGCTCATCGCCCTCGGCTATCAGCCATTCGCTATAGATATCAGCCCTCAGTCCTCATTCATCGGTCGTCCACACCCTTCAAGGCGCGCGCGGTAAAGCTCACTTTTCCGTCCTTTACCGCGACGCGAAACGCCACCTCAGGCGATCCGCCCTGCCGCAGCTTGTTGACCTGGCTCTTCACCAGATCGGCAAACTTGTGGAAGGGCGGCGCGTCTTCGCCGACTTCGCGGCGCGCTTCGGCGAGCGACTCGTAGAGTTCGGTGAGCTTGTCGATCTCGCGCACCGGGTCGCGGAATGCCGACACGTGCAGGATGCGATCTTCGGGGCTCTTTCTCGCCGACTCCTTCGCCGGCCGCTGGTGCATGAACGGGCCGGGCCGCCCCTCTTCGCGTGCGCGCTGGCCGCGATCCCACAGATCGATGAAGGTCGCGAAACGCGACTGCAGCGTCGAGAAGCGGAAGCGGTCGCCGGTGTTCGCGATGTAGGCGCGATCGTACTGCTTGACGAGCGCTTCGACGCGCGCCCGCGTCTCCCACGGCGGCTTCGGCAGCCGGCCGGAGAAGAACATGTTGTATTCGGCTTCGAGTTGTTTGAGCTCGCCCTCGAGCCGCGTCAGATCCTTGTCAATGGACGGCGGCACGGGACTTCACCGTGGGATCAGGAACCAGACGAGCGGCAGCCACAGCTCGCGCGCGTACGGAACCGGTCGATCGTCGATCAGCACTTCGGTGACATCCGAGACGCCGACGATCTGAAACAGATCGCGCAGCCGCGCCGCGTCGCTCGACCAGAAACGTGCGCGGTATCGCCGCGCCGCGCCCGTGCCGATCTCCCGGAACTCGGCCGAGCCGCGCGCGATGTCGAGCGCCGCCGCAAATCCCGGCACGTCGAGCGGCGGGAACACCAGTGAGATCGAAAACGGCCGCGGCCGCTCGCCGAACAGCGCCTCGTGCAGATCCGGATCGAGCGACGCCAGCTCCTGTTCGGTCGGCTGTTCCGGCAGCTCCGCGTACGGCCAGAAGCGCTCGAGCGGACGGTAGCGCGGCGGATCCGAAGTCATGGCGATGATCACATAGTATTGCAGAATATTCCGCATTTTCTGAATGACAGATTTCAGAGTGATTCCGTCGATCGACGAGCTGCGGCGGCGCCCGGCCGTGCGCGCGCTCGAAGCAGAATTCGGCGCTGACGCGACGGTCGACGCGCTGCGCGCCGCGGCGTCGGCGGTGCGCGCCGCGATCGCGCGCGGCGACGGCCGGCTCGGCGCCGATGGCGCCACTGCCGACGTTGAAAGCGGCGCCGCCGCGCAACTGCGAGCGGCATTTGGATCGTCGCTGCGGCCGGTGATCAACGCGACCGGCGTGGTGGTGCACACGAACCTTGGCCGCGCGCCGCTCGCCGCGGCGGCGATCGATCGCCTCGCGCGGATCGCCTCCGGCTACACGTCTTTGGAGTACGACCTCGCGCGCGGCGCACGCGGCCGTCGCGACGTGCACGCCGAAGGCCTGCTCTGCCGCCTCACCGGCGCCGACGCTGCCGTCGTCGTCAACAACAACGCGGCGGCGACGATGATCGTGCTCGCGGCGCTCGCGGCACGCCGCGAGGTGATCGTGTCGCGCGGCGAGCTGGTGGAGATCGGCGGCGGATTCCGGGTCCCCGACGTGATGGCGCAGTCCGGCGCCGTGCTGCGCGAGGTGGGGACGACGAACAAGACGCGTGCGTCGGATTACGCGGCGGCGATCGGCGAACACACCGCGCTCATCCTGCGCGTTCATCCGTCCAATTTCCGCATCGAGGGGTTCACCGAGCGACCGCAGCTCTCCGAGCTCGTCAGGGTCGGCCACACGTTCAACATCCCCGTCGCCGAGGATCTCGGCAGCGGTCTCCTGGTGGCTGACACCATCGGCGACGAGCCGGCGGTGCGGGGCTCAGTTTCGGCCGGCGTCGACGTCTGCTGCTTCAGCGGCGACAAGCTGCTCGGCGGCCCGCAGGCCGGGATCATTGTCGGGCGAACGGCCATGATCGATCGCATCCGCACGCACCCGCTGATGCGCGCGCTCCGCGTCGACAAGTTGACCTACGCCGCGCTCGAGGCGACGCTCGTCGAGTACGCCGCCGGCCGCGCCGCGGCCAGCGTTCCCGTCCAGCGGATGCTGGCGACGACCGCCGACGCGATTCGCGCACGCGCCCGGATTGTAGCGACCCAGATTGGTGCGATGGCCGGATGGCGTACGACTCTCGTCGACGGACGCTCGGCCGTCGGCGGCGGCAGCGCGCCAGGTGTGGAGCTGCCGACCTGGCTGATCGTTGTCGAACGAGACGGCACGTCGCCCGACGGCCTCGAAGCCTCGCTGCGGCGTCTCGATCCGCCCATCGTCGCGCGGATCGACCGCGATCGCGTCGTGCTCGACCTCCGCACGGTGCTGCCCGATCAGGATGCGCTGCTCGCGCGGTTGTTCGGCAGCCTGTAGGCACCTATAATCGCGCCACTCAAAGGGAAAGGCCGGAACGCGTTCGGCGTTCTCGGTTCACGTTCTGGTTCTGGGTTCCGCCTGGGTTCGCGGTTCTGGGTTCCCGGTTCTGTTGGGTTTCGGTTCCGAACTTGTCCGGCATTCGAACCGAGAACGAGAACCGAGAACGAGAACGCCGAACGCCGAACGCCGAACGCCCCTGAACTTAGAGGCAAGCGAGCATGCGACTGCTGTGTTCTGTATTCTGTGCCGCATCGACCGCCGCGTGGTTGTCCGCATCCGCGGTGGCGCAAACGCGGACGACGCCGCAGCGGCCGGCGCGGCCGGCAATATCGAGCGACGCCGCCGAAGGGCGCCGCGTGTTCGACGCGCAGTGCGCGTGGTGTCACGGGAACGAGGGTGAAGGCGGCATGGGGCCAAACCTGCACGGCGGCCTGCGTCACGCGACCACGCTCGCGTCGATCGTCGAGATCATCACCAATGGCGTTCCGGGCACCGACATGCCCGGCTTCCGCAGCCCGCTCACCGAGCGCAGCATCCGGCAGACCGCCACCTACGTGCAGTCGCTCTCGCGATCCGGCCGGCCGGCGGCGACCGGCAACGTGCAGCGCGGCGCGGCTGTCTACGACGCCAACGGCTGCGCCGGCTGCCACGTCGCCAACGGCGTCGGCGGCGTCCTCGGCCCCGAGCTGACGACGATCGGATCGCGGCGCGGCGCGGCCTACCTGCGCGAGGCGATCGTGAAGCCGGCGGCAGCGCATCCGACGGGGTATCTCGTTGTCCGCGCCGTACCGGCGAGCGGAACGGAAATCCGCGGCATCCGCGTCAACGAAGACGTGTTCTGGGTGCACATTCGCGACGCCAGCGGCACCGTGCACGCGCTGCAGAAATCCGATCTCAAGAGTCTCGATCGCGAGCTCGACGCCTCGCTGATGCCGTCGTACGCATCGCGACTGAAGGATGCGGACCTCGACGATCTCGTCGCCTATCTCACCACGCTGCGAGGCACGAAATGATGGCGGTTCGACGCTCGGCTAAAGCCTTCGCGCTCCATGCTCTGTTTTTTGTCGCCGTGGCCTCGGTTGCAGCGCAGGAGGGCCAGTGGCTGATGTACTCGGGGTCGTACAGCTCGCATCGCTATTCGCCGCTCGCGCAGCTCACGCCGGACACGGTCGGCAAATTGCGACCGGTGTGGGTGTATCAGCCGCCGGGCACCGGATCGGTCGAATCAACGCCCATCGTCGCCAACGGCGTGATGTACGTCACGTCGGGACCGACGATGGTCGCGGCGCTGGATCTGCAGAGCGGCAGGTCGCTGTGGGAATGGACGCGGCCGATCGCCGCGAGCGTGCTGAACCTCGGGTTCCCGCGCGTGAACCGCGGCGTCGCCATTCGTGACAACACCGTCTACGTCGGAACGCTCGACGGCTACCTGGTTGCGCTCGACGCGCGCTCGGGCGCGGAACGATGGTCGGTGCACGTCGGCGAGAACCCGACGGGGCATGCGATCACGGCAGCCCCGCTGGTCGTCGACGACAAGGTGATCGTCGGCATCAGCGGCGGCGAGGCCGGCATACGCGGCTTTCTCGACGCCTACGACGCGAAGACCGGCAAGCAGGCGTGGCGCTTCTGGACGATCCCATCGCCGGGTGAACCGGGCAGCGAATCGTGGCCCGGCGACAGCTGGGTGCACGGCGGCGGCGCGACGTGGCTCACCGGCTCGTACGATCCGGCGCTGAAGCTGCTCTACTGGGGCACCGGCAATCCGGGGCCCGACTGGAACGGCGACACGCGCAAGGGCGACAACCTCTACACCTCGTCGGTCGTCGCGATCGACGTCGACACCGGGAAGCCGCGCTGGCACTTCCAGTTCACGCCGCACGACGTCCACGACTGGGACGCGAACCAGATTCCGGTGCTCGTCGACAGCGAAGTCCGTGGCCAGCGACGCGCGCTTGTCGTCACCGCCAACCGCAACGGGTTCTTCTACGCGCTCGATCGCAAGACCGGCGAGTTCGTCTACGGCGTCCCGTACGCGAAACAGACCTGGGCGAAAGGGCTCGACGACAAAGGGCGGCCGATCGAGATCCCGGGCATGGAGCCGTCGGAGAAAGGCACGCTCGTCTATCCCAGCCTGCAGGGCTCGACGAACTGGGCCAGTCCAGCGTACAGTCCGCTCACCGACATGATGTACGTGCCGGTCCGCGAAATGGGATCGATTTACTACAAGACCGGCGTCGAGTACAAACCGGGCACGTACTACACCGGCGGCAGCGAGAAGCGGCTCGACGAAGAATCGTGGGGCGCCGTCCGCGCGATCGACGTCAAGACCGGCAAGCAGGTGTGGGACTTCAAGCTGCCCTCGCCAACGTGGGCGGGCGTATTGGCCACCGCCGGCGGCCTCGTCTTCAGCGGCTCGAACGAGGGGAACTTCTTCGCGCTCGATGCAAAGAGCGGCAAGCCGCTGTGGCAGTTCCAGACCGGCGGCCCGATTCGATCGGGACCGATGTCGTTTCTCGTCGGCAGCAAGCAGCACGTGGCGATCGCCGGCGGCCATGCCGTGTTCGTCTTCGCGTCTTCGTAGTGTCCGGCTTTAGCCGGACCAACTGATCACGCGGCCTACCGTAGCGCAGGCCTTCAGGCCTGCCAACGGCGCGCGGGCAGCCCTGAAGGGCTGCGCTACGTATTTTGCGCTAGCGGCGACGGCCGATCCCGAAGAACAGGCCGCCTTCTCGGCCGAGTGTCCACATCCACCCGAGTTGCGCGAGCCATCCCTCCACGCTCCAGTTGTCGGCAGCGGGCGTGAATAGATCGTCAGGCTCGTCGCCAAAGACGCTGCTCGGGTAGGCACGAAAGAACTCGAGGTCGTTCTCCTCGAACCAGCGCTGCATCTCTGCCAGCGTATGCGAGTGCTCCTCCGGGTGCTGATACTGATCGCGCAGCCACGCGGCGCGGCGCTCCGGGTCGTGCCGGCGCTCGCGCAGCACCGGATCGAACGGGATCACCGTGAAACCGGACGCGCGCGCCACCGCGCGCCGGATCCGCGCCGGAACGCGCGCGAATGCGTTGTAGACGCCGACGACGATGGTGCCGCCGGGCCGCAGGAGTTGCGCGAGCCGGGCGAAGGCAGCACGAGGGTCGGCGGTGTGATGCACGACGCCGGCCGAATACACGACGTCGAAGGCTCCGTCCTTGAGGCCGGGTCGCTGCAGGTCGGTCTCGACGAACTGCACGCGATCGATGGCGAAGCGGTGTGCGGCCGCTGCCGCCAGGCGGAGCGACGCACGCGTCAGGTCGGCGCCGACCACGATCCGATCGGCGCGGGCGAGATACAACGCCATCTGTCCCGTGCCGCAACCGATCTCGACGATCCGCGCGTCGGCGGCGATCGCGCGGTCGACGAGCGGCGCGAAGGCGCTGCGCTCGGCACGGGCGCGCAACGCGTGAACGGTGTCGTGCGGCGGATATCCAGGAAACGGCGCGCGCTCGTAGAACCGGCGCACCGCTTCGGTGCGATCGCTGCACGGCACCCGCAGGTTCGGAATGCCGTCGTCGGCGTCGAACCGGGCGCCGCATCCACTGCACACCCAGCTCGGCGACAGCGGATCGGCGCACACGGGACATGCGAGCAGTTCCCGAAACGCGTCCATGCCGGCTCAGAAGATCGCGTAGATGAACGGCGCGAGCGCTTCGACGGTGGTGGCGAGAATCAAGACCAGGCCGAAGACGCAGAGAAACACCGCGAGCGGGAGCAGCCACCGCTGGCCGGAGTCGCTGCGCCACACGCCGCGCGTGAGATCGGCGATCGCGCCGCCGGCGCTGGCGAGCACGATCAGACGGCGCCGGATGCCGCTACGTTTCCTGACGACCATGCGACGTCCTCCTTCGGCGTCCTCGCCGCGGCCGCGGCCGACTTCATCACCAGCACCGATTCGGCGGCGAGCACATCGATGCCGCAGCGGCGGAACGTCGAGTAGCCTTCGAGCGCGCGCGCCACGATCGGCTCGCCCGCGACGTTGAACGACGTGTTGAGCAGTACCGGGATGCCGGTGCGGTGGCCGTACGCCTCGAGCAGGGCGTGCAGCCGCGGCGCCATCTCACGCTCGAGCACCTGCACGCGCGCCGATCCATCGACGTGCGTCACCGCCGCGAGCGCCGACCGCCATTCGGGTCGAACCGGGAAGACGCCGGACATGAAGCGCCCGAGCCGCACACCGCCACGCGGCAGATCGAAGTAGCGCTCGGCCACCTCGATCGGAACGACTGGCGCGAACGGGCGAAAGTCCTCGCGACGTTTGATCTCGCGGTTGAGGCGGTCGCGCAACGCGCTGCTGTGCGGCGCCGCGAGAATCGATCGGTGGCCGAGCGCGCGCGGACCGAACTCGCACGCGCCCTCCATCCACCCGACAATGCGGCCGGCGGCGAGTTCGTCGGCAACGCGCTCGACGCTGGCCCGCGCATCGACGCGTTCGACGCACAGGCCGTCGTCGGTCGCCGCCTGGGAGAGCGCGTTGGCGTCGACCACCGGGCCCCAGAACGGATGATCGGGAATCGGCCGATCGGGGTTGCCGAAGTAGATCCGGTCTGCATAGAGTGCGGCGCCGAGCGCGCAGCCGGCGTCGCCGGGCGCCGGCGGGACGAACACGCGCTCGAATCCGCATTCGGCGAGAAGGCGCGCGTTGGCCACGCCGTTCAGCGCCACGCCGCCGCCAAGGCACAGATCGGGCAGATCGGTATCGCGCCGCAATTGCGTGGCGATCGGCACCAGCGTGTCCTCGAGCACTTGCTGCACGCTCGCTGCACAATCGGCGAACCGCCGTCCCTCGTCCGAGTCGAGGTCGATCGGCTCGTACGGATGGCGCGCCGGCCCGAACAGCTCCACGAATTTCGCCGAGTACGATCGACGAGCCGACGCCTGGAAGTCGAAGTAGGCCGGATCGAGCGCGAACGCGCCGTCGCGCGTTGGCCGGATCACCTGGCGGACCTGCTCGATCATCGTCGGGCGGCCGTACGCGGCGAGGCCCATCACTTTGTATTCGTCCTCGTTGACCGTGAACCCGAGATACGCGGTGAAGGTCGAGTAGAGGAGACCGAGCGAATGCGGGAACCGGACTTCGCGCAGCAGGGTGACGGCCGCCCTGCCAGCGTCCCGACGCTCGCCACGGCCGGCGGTGAGCGTCGCCCATTCGCCGACGCCATCGGCGGTGAGAATCGCGGCACGACGGGTCGGCGCGGGAAAGAACGCCGCCGCGGCATGCGCCGCGTGGTGATCGGTGAAGAAGATCTTCCGCCGCGGCACGGCAAGGTGCGAGCTGATGATGCCGCAAACCCAGACCTTCTCGCCGAGCGTGTTCCGGATCGCGTACGGGAACGATCGCCACGACTGCGGGAACGATCGGAGCGCGCTCGTCAAAATCCGCTCGAATTTCAGCATGCTGCGCTCGTAGAACACGACCGCATCGAGATCTTCAGGAGCGATGCCGGCGCGATCGAGGCACCATTCAATCGCCTGCGCGGGGAACGCCGCGTCGTTCTTGTGACGCGAGAGCCGCTCCTCCTGGACGGCGCAGACCGGAACGCCGTCGACCACGAGTGCGGCCGCCGAGTCGTGATAGTGAGCCGAGATTCCCAGGATCTTCACGTCAGTACTGGCTCCGCGGCGAGTCGGCGCGCGCGATCGGCCGCCACCCGGGCGTCTCGCGCCGTTCGGCGCGCTTCGCCAGCCACGCGAACGGCGGCAGGACCACGAAATACATCATCGTCAGGATCGCCGTCCCGAACACGTTGGCCAGCGCAACAGCGACCCGCAGGTAGCGATTCCACAATCGGCGCGCCCGTGCGTGCCAGACGTGTCGGCGATAGGTCTTCGGCGCGATGCGCGTCAGTTGGGTGTAGGTGTAGTTCATGTGGAAGACTTCATCGCGCAGGATCCTCTCGAAGATCGCGAGCGTCTCCGGATCGTCGTCCACCAGCTGGCGATAGATCTCGAACCGGCCGGCGGCCGATTTCTCGGCGACGTGCAGGAAGGCGAGCAGGCGGTGGTCGGGTTGCCCCTCGATGCTGAGATCGTCGAGGCCGTGACCACCGGGCAGCGGATTGCCGTCGAACAGGCTGGTGCCGTGCGATCCGCGCTCGCGCAGCAGTGCCGCACCGCGGCTGCGAAAGAGATCGCCGTGGTGCAATTCGTCGATCGCGTGTTCGAGGTAGAGGCGGCGCAGCAACGGATCCGGCGTGACCTCCGCGGCGCGCACAATGTCGCGGCCGCCGTCGGTTTCGACGTCCGCGAAGGCGAGCAGTTTTCGCAGGCGGCGATCGCGGTCGCGCCAGACCCAGCGGTGCACGGGACGCATCAGGCGGTCGATGCGCGCGACGGTTTTTGCCATACTCGCTTCGTCTTCCCCGTTCGCGCCATTTTCGTCGCTGGCGGCGCGGCGGTCTACAGGCAATTGCCGATGACAGTTTTCTTATCTTCCCGCGCGGGCAACGCGCGCAGCCGGGCGTTCGACCTCGTGATCGCGGCTGTCGGCGTCGCGTGTCTCGGCATCGCGATCGCGGCAAATCAGCGCTGGCTCGACCGGCATTTCCTGCCGTCGTTCTTCGTCCCGCGTGACTGGTACGTCCGCGCCGAAAGCGGCGCCCGTGCGGCGTTGGCCGCGATCGGGCTCGCGCTGACGCTCGCCGCCCCGCGCATCGGACGAGCAATCATTCGCGCTCCCGGCCGAGGCGCTTCGATCGCGGCCGCGGCGATACTGGCGCTGGTCGCCGGCGAAATCGTTCTGCAGGTTGCGCCGCCGCGCCCGCTCGGCTGGCTCGTGCCGAACGACGAACCGCGCCGCCAGCCAGACGCGAGGCTCGGCTGGGTGCTTGTGCCGGGACGTGTCGGCCGCACCATCGCGGCTCGCCACACGATCGAGTACGCGATCGACGGCAACGGTTATCGCGTCCGCCGCCTCGACCAACCAGTCGATCGAACCCATTCGGCGATCGTATTCGCCGGCGAATCGGTGATGTTTGGCGAGGGATTGAGCTGGGACGAGACGATTCCGGCGCAGGTCGGCACACTGCTGAGCCTGCAGACCGCGAATCTTGCGGTCCACGGTTACAGCACCGACCAGATGTACCTGCGGCTCGAGCGGGAGCTTCCGTTGTTTCGACAACCGGTCGCCGTGGTGGCGCTCTTCATGACGTCGCTATTCGGCCGCAACCTCGACGATGATCGTCCGCATCTGGACGCCGACCTCGCCTGGCATCCTGCCCAGCCGCACACGCGCGTCATGTCGCTGGCGGGACTGTTGGTCCCCTATCGCCGCGATACGACGGTGGATGCCGGCGTTCGCATGACTCGCGGTGTCCTTCGCGCAATTCGCGCGCTCGCCCACGCGCGCGGTGCCGCTGCGCTCGTCGTCGTGCCGCAGATTGGCGCCGAAGCGCCACCGGAGGAAGCGCTGCGACGCCGGGTGCTCGATGGGAACGGTATTCCATATGTGGTCGTGACTGTCGATCCCCTGTGGCGCCTGTCGTGGAATCGACATCCCGACAGCCGGGCTGCACAGCTCATCGCGGGCGCGATCGCTGCCAAATTGCGAACGTTGTCCATCGGCGCCGCCGGGGCAAACGGGGATGGTTCTTGCTGCAGATGAAGCATGCAAGTTCACCCATGCTCGAGTTGGACGTTACGCTCGGCTCTCGCGGGATCGCTCGTGGCGATCCTGTGCTGGAACACATCCGCCGGCGCCCAGGTACCGGTGCGCTATGCCGAAGGGCTCGTCCACGGATTCCTGTCGCTCAAGACGCTCGACGGGACGCGAATCGCGGACGGCGACCTGATTCAGAGCGCGCGCGGGATGCGCGTGACAACGCGGCTCGTCTTCCGCTTCAAGGACGGATCGCTGCACGACGAGACGGCGATCTACTCGCAACGGCAGTCGTTCCGCCTGATCAGCGATCACATCGTCCAGAAGGGGCCGACGTTCCCGCAACCGATCGACATGACGATCGACGGCGCCAAGGGACAGGTCACCGTGCGCTATACAACCGATAAGGGCGAGGAGAAAGTCGAGTCGGCTGCGCTGAAGCCGGGACTCGACTTCGCGAACGGCCTGATCCTGACGCTGCTGAAGAACGCGAACCCGCAGTCGCCGCCGGCCAAGCTGGGGTTCGTCGCGGCGACGCCAAAGCCGCAGGTCGTGACGCTGGAGGTGTCGTCGGCCGGCGAGGAGGCGTTCTCGACCGGCGCCGAAGGCCGTAAGGCGACCCACTACATCATCCATGTCAATGTCGGCGGGATCAAGGGACTGATCGCGCCGCTGGTCGGGAAGCAGCCGCCCGATTCGCACGTCTGGATCCTCGGCGGCGCGGCACCGGCGTTCGTGAAGTCAGAGCAGCCGCTTTACAGCGGCGGACCGATCTGGCGAATCGAGCTGGAGAGCCCGGCGTGGCCGCGTACGTCGGCGGCGAACCGGTAGGCTCGCGACCTGCGACTGACTTGCGACGTGCGACGTGCGACTTACGTGCCGGCCAAATACCCAGGCCGGGCCTTGACGGTTGCGTGGCGATTGTTCACCCGGACCTCGAGCCGATGCCACCCATCGCGGGCCACGCCGTGCGGCGTGTAGCTGACGAGATAGCGGTGCCGGAATTCGTCGAGGATGCGGAGAAAGGTTGCGCGCAGGTCACGCGTCGAATCGAGCTTGTAGGCCGTCCCGCCGGTCAACGAGGCGAGGTCGCGGAGGAACGATGAGTTGCCGGTCGCGCCAACGCTGACAGCGTACGCGACCGCGTCACTACGTTTCGCCGCGTCGAGGACGCGATCGTCGCCGAGCCAGCTCGACGTGTCGAGGCCATCGCTGAACACAATCACCAACGCGCGGCCCGCATCGGCTTCGCCGACCATCATCGCCGCGTAGACGCCGTCGGCGAGCGAGGTGTTGCCGATGCCCCACGCCTCGTCGAGCGCATCGCGCACGCTTGCGATGTCCGCCGTCAACGGCGCCGCCAGTGTCACGGCGTGGCTGAAGTTCACCACCGCCGCCTGATCGCCGCGGGTCAGCCCCCCGAGCACCGCACGTCCGGCGTCCTGGAGCTGTTCGAGCCGTTCGCCAGCGACGCTGTCGCTCATGTCGAGCGCGAGCACGACGTTCAGCGGAATGTTCTCGAAGCTGACGAGTTCCACCTGCTGCGCGACGCCGTTGTCGAGCACCTCGAAGTCCGATGGCTTCAACCCGAGAATCGGCCGCCCTCCGTCGAGGACCAGGACGTCGACGCGCACCGACTCGATCCTCGTGGTAAAGGGCGGCGCCTGGACCACGGCTGCGCCGGCCGGAGACGAGGGATGGAGGGCAACAGAGAAAAAAGAAAGGAAGACCCCGAACCCCATCAACGCAACGAACGCCCCTCTCTTTCCTCTGTTGCCCTCTGTGCCCTTGTCGGGCGCGCGCGCGATCATTGCGCGCGTCTCCGAAACGGCGCGCGCAGCCCTTCGAGGAGGTCGTCCGCGTTTCTTGCCTGCGCCGTGTTGTAGAACCACCACGGATCCCGGCGATCGCCGTCGTCCGGCATTGGCAGCGCGAACAGGCGCGCCATCGCCGCCAGCGCGCCGCCGCGGTCGCCGCGGCGTCGCGCCAGCTGGCTGAGCGCGATCAACGGTGATTGCGCACTGGGAACGCGCGAGGCGGCGTCCTCGTAGGCCGCTGCGGCCTCGTCGTAGCGGCCGAGCGACTCGTACGCCGCGCCGATGAACAGTTCGCCGTCGTACTCGAGTTCCTCGTCGCCGAGCCGTGTGAGCGCCTGCTGCAGTTCCGCAATCGCTTCGACGTCGTGTCCCTGCAGCGCCAGGACGCGTCCCAGCCGCAGGTGCGCTTCGGCCATCTCCGGCGCCTGCGCCAGCGCACGGCGGAAGAAGCCCTCAGCCTGGTGCAGTTCGCCGCGCACCGAGCCGATGTCGAGCTCGAACCCGGACGGCATCGCGACGCTGTGTGCCGCCGCCTGGATCTCGGAGCTCGCGTAGATCTCGTGCAGCGTGCCCGAGAGAAACAGAATGTCCGGGTCGCTCGGGAAGAGTTCGCGGGCGCGATTGACGTGATCGGTGTCGTGGCTCTCGGCGTGCTGCATCCACGCCGCGGTCGCACGATACCAGTCGTGCACCATCGCATCGCGCGCCGGTGCCGGCCGCTCGAGCCCCTTGGGGACCACCATGCTGAGGAGCGTGCGCGCAATCTCCCAGTGCACGCCGACCTCGTGAACTTTGACGGAAATGCCGTCGCTGGTGTCCGCTTTCACGCGGCGCGGCCCCGGCAGCGGCCGTGACGAAGCCGACGCCGGGACATCGAGGACCGCGCTGGCGATCATTTCGACGTCGGCATGCAGGATCGCGGCGCGGCGGAGAAAATAATTGTCCTCGCCGCTGCGGGTGCGATCCGCCGCCGCGTCTGCCGCGAACGCGCGCAGCTCCTCGTCGAGGCTGTCGGCGGCGTGAATCGCCCTGCAGTCAGCGCTCAACAGATGGCCGGCCGCCGCGCACGCCATCGCCCGCATCCGCTGCAGCAGTGCCGGCTTGTAGAGAATCGCGATCGTCTCTCGCGCCTGCGGAATCTCGAAGTGATTCAGCTTGAGGCTCCGCATCAGCGCGGCGAGAAACTGCGCGTCTGCCCACAACCCGCGCAGCTCGTCGCCGGACCACGACGCGACGCGCTCGAGCGCCGCGTCGCTCTCGCCCGGTTCGTGGTCGTGGACCGCTTTGATCCATTCGGTGAACCGGTCGAGCCGCTGCTGTGTGACGATTATGTCCCGCGTCGCCAGCGTCGTCCGGACACCGCTGCGCGCGGCAGGACGCTGCGCTGATGCAGCGGCGCCGATGGCCGCGACGATGACTACGGACGCCAGGAGCGGCCGCATGCTTCGCGCATGCTACACCCGCTAGCCAGGTCGAACGGTATGCATTTCGCCGATGTCCGGCATCGTCCCCGTCAACCAGCCCTTGGCCATTTCGTAGAGGACGACCGGCCGCGGCTTGTCGACTTCCAAGTACACAGCGGCGTGAATGTCGATCCCGATCAGCACGATGCGCGGGTCGTCAGGCGTGCCGTGGCGCGGATCGCCTTCATCGGGAAACCAGGCGCGCCAGTCGGCGGCGTACAGGGCCGCGATCGTCCGTTTATCGCGGGAGAGGCGCGCGATCCCGGACACTGAGATCCATTCGCGGGTCTTGCTGTTATAGAACCCGATGTTGACGTGCGGATCGCCGGCCAGATCGCGCAGCTTGGCGGTGTTCTCGGTGGTCACGAACCACAGGTCGGCGCCCGGCGCGTGCTTCTGCGACGCCATCGCGCGCGACTCGAGATGCCCGTCGGCGCGCCGGGTCGTCATCATCCCGATCTCGATGTCGTCGATCATCTCGTAGAGCTGCTTCAGTTCATCGCGCATGCTGCTCTCCATTCGATCCCATCTGCTTCACCAGCTTGTTGTAGACGCCAAGGATCAGAAATGTCGGCGCCCACTGGCCGACGAACACGCTGGTGTTTCGGTTGCCCACCAGCTGGAACGTCGCCGACGCCGCCATCGCTCCAACCGCCGCCCAGAGAAACAGATCGGACGGCAGCTTCGCGGTTTGCTCTTCGATTGCCTTCGCGACGTGCCCTTCGGTGTGTTCACGACGCGTAACGGACGACATAGCCATGTGTGACCTCCTCGCAAGCGGCGTCCATCGCCGCCGGCGCGTGCGACAGATACATCCCGCGCGCCGTGTCGGGGGTCGGCGGCACATTGCCTTTCACCCCGCGACGATCGGCGGCGTGCATTTTTCATCGCGGTGAACCGACTGTCAGCTCGGCTGACGACAGCGGCGCGAACGTGGCAATGTATCGCCGGCATGGAAGCGATTTACGAACGGCCGGCCGACTACGATCTCGAGCACGAAGGCGACGACGAGGATGTGCGGTTCTACATGCGGCTGGTCGCATCGTTGCGGCCGCGGCGGGTCCTCGAGCTCGCCTGCGGCAGCGGCCGCGTCACGATTCCGCTCGCGCAGCGCGCCGCGCGCGACGGCTTCGAGGTCGTCGGACTCGATATCGCGAACACGATGCTGGCCGAAGCGGAGCGGAAGCGCGCGGCGATGGGTTCCGAGGAACGGGCGCGCGTCACCTTCATGCGCGGCGACGTCCGCTGCTGGCGCGACACGGGCGGATTCGATCTGATCATCAGCCCCTGCGGGTCGTTGTCGCACCTGCTGACGATCGACGATCAGGTCGCGGCCTGGGCATGCGCCTACCAGAATCTTTGCGCCGGCGGGCGCTTCGTTGTCGACGTGCCGATGCCGAATCTCGCCGTCTACGCTGAGTCGCTGCACGCTCAGCCGCGCACTCTGCTCGAGCTCGATATCGATACGCGCGATCCGGTCACCAACGACCGGCTCGTCCGCTACAAGACGACCCGCTATCTGGCGCACGAACAGCGCGCGGCGATTCGCTTCCTGTACGACAAGTTTCCCGACGGCTGCCATCCGGATCGGTACGTGAGCGACTTCGAGTGCCACGTGTATTACCCGCGCGAACTCGACTTGCTGTTCCGGCTCACCGGGTTCGCGGTCGAGCGTCGCTACGGCGATTACCAGATGCATCCGCTCGCGGCGACGAGCCGCGCGCTCGTCGTCGTCGGACGGCGGCCGGGCGCGGATTAGAATCGAAGGCGTGCCACGTGAGGCCCTGCCCGACGAACTGCAACGCTACCGTGTCGGCGCGCGCGTCCGCCGGCTGCGGTTGAAGAAGAAGATCAGCCTCGAGGAACTTGGCCGGCACACAGGTCTGTCGCCGGCGCTGCTTTCGAAACTCGAGCGCGACCAGGTGATGCCGACGCTACCGACGCTGGTCCGCGTCGCGCTCGTTTTCGGCGTTGGCCTGGACGAGTTCTTCACGCTCGGCGAACCGGGCGCGGCCGTGGTCCGCGCAAAAGAGCGCCTCCGCTTCCCCGAACATCCCGACGGCGACAGCGCGTACGAATTCGAATCACTCGACTACGAAGCGACCGGCCGCGAGATGAACGCCTACCTCGCCGATTTCCACGAACAGCGCGCCACGGCGCCGCACGTGCACGATGCGGCGGAGTTCCTGTTCGTCATCGCCGGAACGCTCACCGTCGACGTCGAAGGGACTGCGCACGTGCTCGGCGCGGGCGACTCGATCTATATCCGTCCGTCTATCCCCCACGGCTACGCGAACAGCGGTACCGGGCCCTGCCGGGCCTTCGTGGTCACGACCGCCGCTTCGGCGGCGATGCCAACAACCTGACACTTCGCTCCGAAATTTCGTGCGGGCGCGGCACCTTCACAGGTGTATAACGTCCCATGTTTATCTCAGGTATGCGGAGCATGCCCATCTAGATCACCTTAGGGCGAATCTCGTCGGTCCACGCGTCGGCGCTCGGTCTCATCGGGAGATTTTTTCTCGCGGAATGAGGTGAAAGATGAGCGACAAGGCGTTCTTCGGCCGGATCCTGCGTGCGTGGTTCGTCGTCTCCTGCTTTGTCCTGTTTCCACATGCCGTCGCGGCTCAAGGACTGAGCGCCGCCAGCCTCTCCGGAGTCGTTACCGACACCTCCGGCGCCGTGCTGCCTGGCGTGACCGTCGAGGCGTCAAGTCCGGTCCTCATCGAGAAGGTCCGGAGCGCGGTCACCGACGAACGCGGCGAGTACCGCATCGTCGAGCTGATCCCGGGCACCTACACGGTGACCTTCACGCTGACTGGCTTCTCGTCGTTCAGGCGCGAAGGCATCGAGCTGCCGCCCAGTTTCAACGCGACGGTGAACGTGCAGCTGCGCATCGGCGCGATCGAAGAAACAGTGACGGTGTCCGGCGCCTCCCCGCTCGTCGACACCCAGACGGTGACCCGCCAAACGGTGCTGCCAAAAGCGCTGCTCGACGCGGTGCCGAGCGCCAAGACGCTGCTCAGTTTCTACGCGCTCACCCCGGCGCTGCAGTCGCCGACCAACGCGCAGGACGTCGGTGGCAGCAAGGGGGAAACCAGCTCGCGCGCGTCGCTGCACGGTTCGAAGCAGGGCGACACCAAGATGCTGCTCGACGGCATGTCGTTCAACTGGTTCGAAGGCGAAGGCAGCGGCCGGACCTTCTTCGTCAACGCACTGACGTCACAGCAGATCGTCGTCGACACGCCGACCGGCAGCACCTCGGCCGAATACACGAGCAACGGCGTCGTGCTGAACGTGATTCCACGCGAGGGCGGCAATCGGTTCAGCGGCACGGTCTTCCTCAGCGGGACGAACCACAACCTGCAGGCCGACAACATGAGCGATGCGCTCAAGGCCGCCGGGGCGATCACCAACAGCGGCACCCGTTCGGTGTACGACGCGAACGTCGTGTTGGCCGGGCCGATTATCCAGGACAAAGTCTGGTTCATGACGGCGCACCGCCGCTGGGGCCGCGTCGAGCGGATCGCGAACCTGTTCCACGACACGACGCTCAACGACCCGTTCTTCACGCCGGCCGATGGAACCAACGGCCGTCCGTTTCAGCCGGCTGACGCGTCGGAAGATCTCCGCTCCGACGACGTCCGCGTCACCTACCAGATCAATCAGAAGAACAAGGTGAACGGCTTCTACGAGTGGCAGCGGAACAACCAGCCGAACAACTTCGCCTACCTGAACGCCGGCGTCTCGTCGATGGAGTCGGGCAACCCGTACTGCAATCACCCGCAGCTGTTCATGGGGACGTGGAACAACACGGCGACGAGCCACATGCTGTTCGAAGGCGGCGTGCTG
>Ga0075425_100000415_pt1 | contig 39654 bp, 40 predicted proteins | sample SoiMethybrSBSTD4_FD_75300 | JGI IMG/M metagenome (GOLD analysis project Ga0075425, IMG submission 75300) | Bulk soil microbial communities from a Populus tree surrounding site in Tennessee, USA - Soil MetaG P. TD hybrid SBSTD4 | ecosystem: Environmental > Terrestrial > Soil > Tree plantation... | reverse complement strand
GACGAGGCGCCAAAGAAACACAAACGCTCGCGCGGTCGCGGGCGCAAGCGCAAAGCGGCGCCCGCGGACGTACCGGGGCCGCCAGCGCCATCCGAGCACTGAGGAGCGTAATGGCAAGCGTCGCGTACATCGGGCTCGGCAGCAATCTCGGCCACCCGCGCCGGCGGCTGGCGCGCGCGTTGACCGAGCTCGCGCGCCTGCCGCGCTCGCAACTCGTGGCGATGTCCGGCAATTACTTGACCGCTCCGGTGGGAGCCGGCGGGCCGCAACCGGACTATGTCAACGCGGTCGCTGCATTGCGCACCGCACTCGCGCCCGGCGCAGTGCTGCGGCACTTGCGCACCATCGAGCGCCGGCACGGGCGGCGGCGGCAGCGGGGCGAGCGGCGCAACGCGCCGCGCTTGCTCGACCTCGATCTGCTGCTCTTCGGGCGGCGCCGTCTTTCGCAATCCCGCCTGATCGTGCCGCATCCGCGCATGCACGAGCGCGCCTTCGTGCTGCGTCCGCTGCTCGACATCGCGCCCGCGGCGACGATCCCCGGTCGCGGCGCCGCCCGAATGTGCCTGCGCAGCGTGCGCGGCCAGCGCATCGACCGCACGCGAACCGCCTTCTGGCGCTAAGGTCACGCCGGCGACCATGGATCTCGAAAAGTGCCGCTACGTCGTCGTCGAGGGGCCGATCGGTGCCGGCAAGACAAGCCTCGCCCGCGCGCTTGCCGATTACCTCGACGCCGATGCGCTGCTCGAAGCGCCGGAAGCCAATCCGTTTCTCGCGCGGTTCTACGCGGACATGCCACGCTTCGCGCTGCCGACCCAGCTCAATTTCCTGTTCCAGCGGGTCGACCAGGTCCGCGGGCTCAACCAGCTCGACCTGTTCCGGCGCGCCACCGTCGCCGACTTCCTGCTCGACAAGGATCCGTTGTTCGCGCGGTTGAACTTGAGCGACGACGAATTCGCGCTCTACGACAAGATGTACACGCATCTCAAGCCGCAGACTCCCTCGCCGGACCTCGTCGTCTATCTGCAGGCGCCGGTAGCGACGCTGATCGACAGAGTGCACAAGCGCGGCCTCGATTATGAGCGCTCGATCGCCGAACAGTATCTCGCGCGGCTGGCCGACGCGTACAGCCGGTTTTTCTATCAGTACGAGGACGCGCCGCTGCTCATCGTCAATAGCGAGCGGTTGAATTTCGTCGATCACGCCGACCACTTCGAGCTGTTGCTCTCGCACATCGAGGGCATGCGTGGGCGGCGCGAGTTCTTCAACCTGGGGACGCAATGACCGCAACGACTTCCACACGTACCGTTCCCGGCCTCGCCGCGATGGCGCGCCAGGGAGAGAAGATCGCGATGCTCACCTGCTACGACGCGAGCTTCGCCGCGCTGCTCGATCGCGCCGGCGTCGACGCGGTGCTCATCGGCGACTCGCTGGGCATGGTCATAGGCGGGCATCCGACGACGCTGCCGGTCACGCTGGACGAGATGGTCTACCACACGCGCTGCGTGGCCGCGGGCACGCGCTCGGCGCTCATCATCGCCGACATGTCGTTCGGAAGCTACCAGGCAAGCCCGGAGCAGGCGTACGCCAACGCGGCGCGCCTCATGGCCGCGGGTGCGCAGATGGTCAAGCTCGAGGGCGGCGCGTGGGTTGCGCGCAGCGTCGAGTTTCTGGTCGCGCGCGGCATTCCGGTGTGCGGTCATCTGGGCTTGCAACCGCAATCGGTGCATAGGCTCGGCGGCTACAGGGTGCAGGGCAAGACCGAAGTGTCGGCGCGCGTGTTGCGCGAGGACGCCCACGCACTCGCGGTCGCGGGCGCAGATCTCATCGTGCTCGAGATGGTTCCAGCGGCGCTCGCGATGGAGCTGACGGCGGACGTCGCGGTGCCGACGATCGGCATCGGCGCCGGTCCGGGATGCAGTGGCCAGGTCCTCGTTCTGTACGATATGCTCGGCATCTACCCTGGCAAGCCGGCGCGCTTCGTGCGCAATTTTATGTCAGCAGGCGCCAGCGTCGAGGACGCTGTTCGGGCGTACGTCAAAGCAGTCAAGGACGGCAGCTTCCCCGGGCCCGAACACTACGTCTAAGGGCCTCTAGGGCAATCGCCATCACCGCCGCATGGAAATCGCGACCACCGCCGCCGAGCTGCACAATTTTCTTGCCGATGCCGGCACCGTCGCGTTCGTACCGACGATGGGCAATCTGCACCAAGGCCATCTGCAGCTTATGCGCATCGCGCGCGAGCACGGCGACACGGTCGTCGCCAGCGTCTTCGTCAACCGGCTGCAATTCGGGCCGAACGAGGACTTCGACCGTTATCCACGCACGTTCGAAGCCGATTGCGACGGCCTGCGGCGCGAAGGCGTCGATGTCCTGTTCGTGCCGCAGGAGCAGGAGATGTATCCGACGCCGCAGGTTTATCGCGTGACACCGCCGCCGCTGGCCGAGGAGCTGGAAGGCGCATCGCGGCCGGGATTCTTCCACGGCGTATGCACCGTAGTGCTGAAGCTCTTCAGCCTCGTGCAGCCGGATATCGCGGTGTTCGGCAAGAAAGACCGCCAGCAGCTCAAGATCGTGCGCGGCATGGTGCAGCAGTTCAATATGCCGATCCGCATCATTCCGGCCGAAACGGTCCGCGCCGATGACGGGCTCGCGCTCGCGTCGCGCAACAGCTATCTTTCACCGGAAGAGCGTCTCGAGGCGCCGCGGCTCTATCGCACGCTCTCCTGGGTCGCCGACGAAATCCTCGGCGGCCGTCACGACTACGCCAATCTCGAAGCGGCCGCGCGCGCGGATCTTTCGCGCCATGGCTGGAAGGTCGACTACATCGCGATCCGCCACGGCCTCGCGCTGCGCATTCCGCACCCTGAAGGCTACGACCACCCCAACCTGCTGATCGTGCTGGGTGCCGCCATGCTCGGGTCCACCCGCCTCATTGACAATGTCGACGTCGTTCAGGGTGCAAGCGAAGACTGAGCTTGCTCCCTGAGTCGACATTGCGGCGAAGGCTAACATGAGCGAAGCGAATGTTAAGCGAGCCAGCGAGCGGCCGGAGGCACAATGTCGACGTCGTTCAGGGTGCAAGCGAAGACTGAGCTTGCTCCCTGAGTCGACATTGCGGCGAAGGCTATTGACGCGGAGCTACGACTGGAATGACGATGCCGCACGGCATCGTCGGACAATGTCTGTCAGAGAGCGAGACGCTGACCGACATCGCGTCTCCGAGCGGCAACAACTTGCATCATTCGAGTAAACCATCGCCGACCTCCAGGCGTCAAAATAACGTCGGCATCGTTGCCGGCGCTTGATCTGGAGATTGCCTATGAATACCGAGCGCAAAACGTTTTTGAGTGCGCTCGTGGGCGCGTTGGTGGCGCTGTCCGTGCCGGCTGCGCTCGCGGGCGAGATTACGCTTTACGAGCACCGGGACCTCCGCGGCGATAGTCTGACGCTTCACCGCGGGGCGCCGAATTTGCAACGAACCGGCCCGATCGACAGCGCCGCATCGCTCGTGGTTCGCGATGGTGTGTGGGAAGTTTGTAGCGATCCTTTCTACCGCGGCAGCTGCGCGCAGCTCCGGCCCGGGGAATACAGGAAGCTGGACGGTCTGTTGAATAACACCATCACATCGGTGCGCGAAGTCGTCACCACCACCGAGCTTGCACCAACGATTGTCGACGCACCGCCGATCGTCGTCGCACCGCCGATCGTCGCCGCGCCGCCGGTCGTCATCGCCGGCGCCGAGCCACGCATCGTATTATTCGAGCGTCCCGGCTTCGGCGGCGGTGCGATCGAGCTGACGAAGACGCACGGCAACCTCGATCGGATCGCGTTCTTCGGTGGGGCCGACGCGGTGATCGTCTACGGCGGTACATGGCGTTTGTGCAGTCGTGAGTATTACCGCGGCGAATGCTTCGACTTCGTACCAGGTCGCTACGAGAATCTTGGCGCGCTCACAGGTAGAGTGAATTCCGCCGAGCTCGTCGCGATTACGGGCGCCCCGGTTGCTGCGGTGCCGCCGCCGGTCGGAGTCGGACGCGTGGTGCTGTACGAATACCCGAACTTCCGCGGCCAGTCGTTTGCGATCAATTGGAGCGAGCTGCCCAACCTCAACAGAATGGGCTTCAGCGATCGTGCGGCTTCGATGCGGATCGAGGAAGGCTACTGGATGTTCTGTACCGACACGCAATTCCAGGGCGATTGCCGTACGCTGGGCCCGGGTGAGTATGCACGGCTGCCGCGCGAGGTCGATCGCAGGATTGCATCGGTGCGCCGCGTGAACGACGTCTACGGCGCAACGTCGACCTTTTACAGACCTTGGCGCTAAGGGAGCTTTTTTGCAGGACGGCCGTTCGCTCCGTTCATCGAAGCTTTCATCGAGCTAAGTCAAAGGGGCGAACGGCCGGGACCGCTTCACTGCAGGCTCTATCCGTTTATCCGTTCATGCTTTGGCAGGCCCGTCCCGGGCCCTATCCAAAGCAGGGCCGGATTTTTCTTGTTCAGATCCGAACGGTCGTTGGCTGCGGCATGAGAACGAGCACGTTGCCCGCGATACAGAGTGCGGCGCCGGCGAGTGCGGGCAGCGTCCACTGGTAGTGCTCGAATACCGTCGAGAGGAGCAAGGCCACAACCGGCACGGCGACCCCGACGTAACCGGCGCGCGCGGCACCGATCTTGCCTAGTAGCGTGAGATACGCCGCGAATGCGATCACCGATCCGAACGCTGCAAGGTAGAGAAGCGAGAGCACGTAGCCGGGACGCGGATCGAAGGTCCACACGATGTCGTTCACCGCGGCGACGACCGCGACAGCAAGCGTGCCGTAAGTCATGCCCCACGCGACTCCCGGCAGCACCGGGATGCCGCGGCGCTGATTGCGTACGGCGACCAGGTTGCCGCCCGACGCGAATACCGTCGCCGCGAGCCCGAACAGGATACCGCGCAGCGCATCGGTCTGCATACCCGCGAGCTCGCGCCAGAACAGGAGCGTGACGCCGGTGACGCCCAGCGCTGCACCGAGGACCGTGCGCCGGTTGACTGGTGTTGCGAAGAACACGCGCACGCCGACGAGGTTGAGGAACACGATCAATGAGAACAGCACCGCCACCAGCCCCGATGCGATGTGTTGCTCGGCCCAGTACACACAGAGGTAATTCAAGCCGAACAGAAGCGCGCCCTGGGAGGCGAACCAGGCATGCTGGGTTGCACGGAACCTCAGTGAGCGGCCGGTCGCAAGACACCACGCCGCGAGCATCAGCGCCGCGAGCGCGAAGCGGTACACGACCGAGGCCTCGGCCGCGACGCTGCCGAGCTGAAACGTGATCGCGAGCCAGGTCGAGCCCCAGATCAGCGTAGCGATCGAGAAAAGCGATATCGGTCCCATCAACTTGTCGCGCTCGCTGGCCGCGCCGGCGACTACGCAGCGCGCAACGCGTCGACGATCTTGAGTCGCGCCGCGCGCGCGGCGGGCAGAAACCCGCCGACAAATCCCATCGCCAGCGCGAAAAGCAGCGCCGCGGCGACGATTCCCGGTGTCAACACGAACCGGAAAGCGATCTCGGCAAAGGTCTGGAAATTGGTCGTCGAAATCGAAAGCGCTTGCATGAACGCGGCGCCGGTCAGCCCGATCACGCCGCCGAGGAGTCCCAGCAGCAGCGACTCGCCCAGGAAAGCGGTGAGGATCGATCCGCGCGAGAAGCCCAGCGCGCGTAGCGTGCCGATCTCCGCCGTGCGGCTCGCCACGCTCGCGTACATGGTAATCATCGCGCCGATGATCGCACCGATCGAGAAGATAACCGAGATCGTCGTGCCAAGGTAATTGATGAACGTCGACAGCGCCTCCGACTGATCGGCGTAAAAGCGCGTCTCGCGTTTGGCCTCGAGCGTCAACCTCGGATCGGACTCGATGGTCTGCTTGACCGCGTCGAAACGGTCGCTCTCGGTGAGCTTGAAAATCAGCGCCGAGAAGCCCACGCGCCGAAACGCCTGCATCATCTGTTCGGCGTCGCCCCAGATTTCCGAAGCGAAGCCGGTGCGGGCCGCGTCGAATACTCCGACCACCGTCCAATCGCGCGATGCAAAGCGCAGCGTCTCGCCCAGCGCGGCCCCGCGAAATCCCGTCGCGATCGAGGCGCCGGCGACGACCTCGGCGGTGCCCGGCCGGAACATGCGACCCTCGATGATATGCACCTGCGGGCGCAGCGTGAGCCCACGCGGCGTCACACCACGGATCACCACATTCGACGGCTTCCCCGACCCGCGCTTCGGGAGGTTGATCAGCACCACGGGTTCCTTCGAGACGAGCGGCAGCCCGTCCTGGCCGACCAGGATATCCGGCAGACTCTCGACGACTCCGGCTTGCATGCGGTCGATACCGCTCTGTACCTCGGTCTGCGAGCCGCGGCGGATGACGAGCACGTTGTCGTCCTGTCCTGTGGCGATCAGCGTCGCCTTGAGCCCTGCGGAGAGCATGAGCACCGTCGCGAAGACGTAGACCACGAGCGCCATGCCGCCCGCGGTCAGCGCCGTGGTGAGTCGACGCGCGACGAGATTGCGGATGATGTAGATGAACGGTACACGCATCGCGTTCAGGCGATCGCACGCAAGCCCTCGACCACGGGCAGCCGCGACGCACGCCAAGCCGGGAATATGGCGGCCACGACGCCGACGACGAGCGCAGCACCGAGCTGCAGCCCGACCGTCTCGTCGCTGACGTAGAAAATCGGGAAGAACGTTCCCAGCGCTTCGCGGAAGGCATTGGCCAGGGGGAAAGTAAGCGCGATGCCCGCGACGCCGCCGATCGCCGCGATCAGCAGCGACTCGCCGAAGATCAGCAAGGCGACGAAACCTCCACCGAAGCCCAGCGCCTTGAGCGTCGCGTACTCGGAGCCGCGCTCGCGCGCGGTCATCGCCATCGTATTGGCCATCACCGCCATGATGATGACGATGACGACAAACGATACCGCCTGGATCGCGAGCAGGATCGCCTCGGACATCGACACGAAGCCCAGCTGGAAGGCATTCTCGGTCTCGGTCAGCGTTTCGGCCAGCGAATTCCTGAACGTCGAATCGATCGCCTGCGACACCGCGGCAGCCTGATCCGGGTCCTTCAGCTGCTCGATCAATACCCCGATCTGGTCGCCGCGGCGAGGTAAGCGCTTCTTGACCGACTCGTTCAAGTAGGCCCAATGAAAAAACATCTGCGATTCGGCGGTGGTCTTCGTTGCGCCGTCGTAGATGCCGCGCAGGTTGAACGTCCACGTTCCCGGGAAAATAGTGCCGCGCAGCGGGATCTGATCGCCTGTCTTCCACCCGTACTGCAGGGCGAGCTTGCGGCCGACGATGGCCCCCTGGCGATCGGTGAGGAAAGCCTTCCTTTCCTCGGCGGAGAGCAGGAACTCCGGATAAATCTCGAGATAAGTGGGCGCATCGATCGCGAATTGCGGGAAGAAATTGCGCTCGCTGACGTATACGCCTCCGAACCAATTCGCCCACGAGACCGCGGTCACGCCGGGCATCTGGCGGATCCGCTGCGCGTAGGTGAGCGGCAACGAGAAAACGAGCGACACCGCGTTCCGCGTGACCAGCCGAGCGCTGGAGCTCGCGTTGGCCCCGGCGTACCACGCGTCGATGACCGTACGCAACAGTCCGAACGCGCTGATCGCGACCACGATGCCGACGATCGTGAGCGTCGTGCGCAGCTTGTGTCGCAGCGCGTTCTTGACAACGAGACGAAGGAAATACATGGCAGATACAAAAACGGCAAGCTTACCTTATGCCGCGTATATGAGCGTCACGGGCCGTATGAACGACGGCATGGAAGTTGCTTTTAAAGGGGAAATGCCGGCTGTTGGCCGGCTTGGAACCGATCTTCGCGAAGATGCACCCTACAAAGCGCAGCTACGGACCGAGAGCCGCCGTGTCAATTTACGCACCGTTTCGCTTCCTCGTCGCGGTCGCCATGGCGCTGCTGATCGCCACAGTGATCGCCTCATCGACCGCGCACGGCATGGCACTCGGCGACGCTCTGGCGCAATCGACCCTCGGATCGCCGTTACGCGCGGTGATTCCGATCTCGACCGCGCCGGGCGAATTGCTGCAGGCCAGCTGCTTCCGAGTCGTGCCGGCGGGCGACGGGTCTGCGCCAACAGTGACGGCACAGGTCAGTCTTGAACGCCCAGCGTCTGCTTTCCGGCTGGTCGTGACGACAGAGAACCCCGTCACCGAGCCCGCCATCCGCTTTGGTATCCAGGCCGGATGCGAAACAATGAGCCGGCGCGATTATGTGTTGCTGCTGAACCCGCAAGTCGCGGGCGCCCCGGCGGCGGCGGCAGTGCAACCAACGGCGCGCGAACCCGGACAGGAACGGCCCGTGCTGCCGCCGGCCGCTGCGCGGCGCAACGCGGAGCGGGTGCCGACTGCCTCCGAGTCGCGCCCCGCGCGAGCGTCCGCGCCGGCGGCCGGCGCAAGTTTGGAGCGGCAGCAACTCGCCGCGATGGGCGCCGCCGCGTCCACGGCATTGCGCCCGATCGGGACTCGAACCTCGGCGCTGCCTGCAGCGCCGACTGAAGCGTCGCTCGGGCGGCCAGCTGCGCCATCGGCATTTTTCGGCAGCTGGAGCAACGCGTTTTGGTACCTTGCAGCGAGCCTCGTCACCCTGTGCACGCTCGCGTTCTTCAAGTTCATACGGCCGCGCCGCGCCCCGCCCCCAATTCCGCAGTGGACGCGCGGAGGCTCCTACGCTGGTCCGAGCTCGGTCACGAATCTTTCGTCGCCGCCGGTAACGCTTTCACCGCTTTCCTACGCCGAAGCGACGACGATACGCGGAACGCCATCCGAGTCGAAGGCAAAGTCCGTCGCACCGCTGCTGGTCGCCGCGGGGGAAAGCACGGCGCCGCGCACGCGCACGAATTCTATCGCTGCCGACGCTTCGACCATCGACACGCTGCTGGACGAGCTCGATCCGGACGTAGTCGAAGAGCGCGCCGTCCGGGAAGCTTGGGCTGCAGCCCGCAGCAATGTCGAGAGCGAAATGGACGGCAACGCGATCCTGCAGGCCATCGAGGCCGCCGAACGCGAACTGCTGCTCGTTCCGCCGGCACCGGCGCAAGCGGCGATAGATAGCTCGCTCGACGACGACCTCCTCCACGCGCAGCGGCGCCCTGGCAAGGCCGCGGCTTAATCCCCATCGCGACGGCCGCGAATCTGTAGGTGCGAATTCATTCGCACGAGGCAACCCATCCAGCGCCGCGGCGGAATGAATTCCGCCCTACGCAACCACTCAATCGACCAAAACGCCTTTCTCGAGGTGCACGATCCGGTGCGCCTTCTCGGCGGCCTTGGGATCGTGCGTCACGAGCAGGATCGTCTTGCCCAGCTCGCGGTTGAGCCGCTCGAGCAAACCCAGAATTTCCTCTCCGGTCGTGCGATCCAGATCGCCCGTCGGCTCGTCGGCGACGATAAGCGTCGGATCGGTGATGAGCGCACGGGCGATTGCAACCCGCTGCTGCTGGCCGCCGGACAGCTCGCCGGGGTAATGGTCGGCGCGGTCGGTCAGGTCAACCAGCGCCAGCGCCACGTTCACGCGCTCGCGCCGCTCGCGTTTTGATAACGGGGCGAGCAGCAGCGGCAGCTCGATGTTCTCGAACGCGGTCAGCACGGGCATGAGGTTGTAGAACTGGAAGATGAACCCGACGTGCGCGGCGCGCCACGCGGCAAGATCGGCATCGGAAAGGCGCGCGATATCGACACCGCCGACCTTGATCGTGCCGCCGCTGGGCTTGTCGATGCCGGCAATGAGATTCAGTAGCGTGCTCTTGCCCGAGCCCGACGGACCCATCAGTGCGAGATAGTCGCCCAGGCGCACGTCGAGATCGATGTCGACCAGCACCGGGATGATCTGCCCGCCGCGCTGGTAGTACTTGGTCAGGTTGCGGATCTCGACCAGCGGCGGCAAAGTAGGGTCAGAGACGACTTTCATGTCGCCAGAACTAGCCATTCCATCGCCGCGCAGAAAGTCGTCTCTGACCCTACTTTGCGGGCTTCACCAGCGCGCCGTCCTTGAGCTCGGGCGGGGGCTTGAGCACCGCCTTCTCGCTCGGCTTCACTTCGCCTGCGATCGCGGTCAGGTCGGCGATCTTCTTGCCCAACGTCACGGGCACTTCGACCGCCCTGCTGTCGCGCACGACGAGCACGACCGTCTTTCCGTCGCGCTGCGCGAGCGCGTCGGGATTCACTGCGACGAGCGGCTTCTGCTGCTCAGGCGTCACCGGTTGCGACAGGAACGACACCTTGGCGCTCATCTCGGGCAGTACGTGCGGGTCAATGGCTTCAAAGCGTACCTTCGTCATCACTGTCGCCTTCGCGCGATCGACCGTCGGCACGATGCGCGATACCGTGCCTCGGAAGCGCACATCCGGAAGCGCGTCGAGTGTGATTTCGGTGGGCTGGCCGACGCTGATCCTGGACAGGCTCGATTCCGACACGTCGGCTTCGACCTCGAGCGTGCTCATGTCGGCCATGCTCACGACTGCGCCCTTGGAATCCGCCGCCGACGAGAACGGCGTGACCATGTCGCCGACATTCGCGCTCTTGGACAGGATGATGCCGTCGAACGGCGCGCGGATCTGCGTGTAGTCGACCGCGACCTGCGCGTTCCTGGCGTTCGCTCCCGCAGCCGCTACGCCCGCTTTCGCGCTCGCCACGCCGGCGACCGCGCGATCGGCGCGCGCCCTGGCCTGGTCGAGCGCAGACTGCGATACGAACTTCTGCGCGATCAGATCCCGCGTGCGCTGGAGCGAGGCGGCCGCGTCGCGGTCTTCGGCGAGCGCCTGCTCCAGAGCCGCGCGCGCGACTCTGACGTTGGCGAGGGCGGCGTCGAGCTGCGCCGCGACGTCGCGCGAGTCGAGCCGCGCGATGATCTCCCCTGCCTTCACCCGCGTGCCCTCGGCGACGCCGAGCCACTCCAGCCGTCCGGATGCTTTGGATGAGATCGCCGCCTTGCGCTGCGCGACGACATAGCCGGTCGAGTTGAGGACGACGAACTGCTGCGACGGATACGTCGTGACGATCGGCGTCGTCTGGACGGAGACCGCGCGCGGCTGCAACGCAAACCATGCCCCACCGCCGATCAGAACGATCGCAATCGCGCCCAACCAGATCCATTTGCGACGGCGGCGCGTCTGGACCGGCGCGAGCGAGCGGTCGATTTTGAGCTTGGAAAGGTCGTCAGCGGACACTGCGGAGCATAACAAGTCAATTTGCAGCGGCGCATTATATCCTGTAGGGCCGAATTCATTCGGCTGCGCCGCGAGATGCAACGCCGCGCGAATAAATTCGCACCTACGAAAACCGGGCGATAAAGCGCGAGGTTCGTAGGGCCGAATTTATTCGGCCGCGCCGTCACCCACCCTCGATCGCCGGCGCTTCGACGACCTCGCGCTCGCCGCGCCGGCCGGAGAGCCATGCGCGGACCGAAACGATCGCGAGGCCGGCGCCGATCGAAGCGATTCCCAGCCATTCGGCTGCGCTCAGGCGCTCGCCAAAGACGAGCATCGACGAAACGAGCGCGATGACCGGAATCGCGAACATGTTGAGCGACGCCGTGCCTGCGGGCAGCCACGCGAGGATCGCGGTCCACAGGATGAAGCCGATGCCGGTGGCGATCACGCCTGTATACAGCAACGCGGACACGTAGATGCCGTTCCACTGCGCGGGCGGCAGCGGATATACGAGAGGGATGAGGCTGATCGGAATGATGCCGGCGACCATCTGCCACGCGATCAGGTTGAGCATGTCGATGTGACGGTGACGCTGGAAATACTTCGTCGCCACCGTGCCGGCGGCCCAGCCGAATCCCGACAGCGTCGCCCAGAGCTTGGGCGCGAGCTCGCCCTGCCAGTTCCACGGCTCGACGACGAGCACCAGTCCGGCGAGCGCGAATCCGACCGCGAACCACTGGCTTCCGCGCACGCGCTCGTGCAGCACCGGCCAGGCGATCAGCATGGTCCAGAACGGCATGGTGAAAACGAGCACCGCGGTGCGGCCCGCGCCGCCGCCGGCGAGCGCCATCGTGATCGCGCCGGTGTTTATCGTCGTCTGAAAGAAGCCGGTGACGATGACCGCCGTCCACGATTCGGGCTTGAGCGGGCGCCGCTCCCAGAGGAGCACGCCAAACACCAGCGCACTGGCGACCCAGGTACGCTCGATGTTGTAGATGACCGGATGCGCATATTGCAGACCGAACTTCATCGCCATGAAGTTCATGCCCCAGATAAGCGTGAGAAAGACCAGCGCACCGTACGCGGCGCGCTTCGACGCGATGCCGAACAGGTGATGCGTCACGCCGCGAGAAAAGGCTCGATCGCCGCCGCGACCGCGTCCGGCCGGTCGAGATGCAGCATGTGCCCCGCTTCATCGATCGTAGCGAGCTCGCCGTGCGGTACCTGCGCCAGCCGCGCGCGGACGCTCGCAAGGCTGTCGGTCGCACCCTCGCCCTCGGGATGCGCGCCCAGCCACCTCGGAACGAACGATTCCGTCGCCGCCACCCACAATACGGGCGCGGTAATCCGCTTCCAGATCGCCAGCACTTCTTCCATCCGGTAGACCGTCGGGAACGGCAGCTTGTGCCGCGGATCCGAATTGAGGCGCGCGCTGCCGTCGGGCTGCGCCTTCGCCCAATGCGCAGCAAGGAATTCAGCCTTGTCGCGCGCGAGCCGCGGGTTGTTCTTCTGCAGCTGGTCGGCGACTGCGGCGATATTGCGATAGGGGCGGAAGCTCGGCGGAGCCTTGAGCGCGTCGAGCCATTTGGCGAATTTGCCGGGCGCGACGTCGGCCGATTCTGCGGGGATGCCGAAGCCCTCGAGCGACACGACGCGTGCGACGCGTTGCGGCCGGATGCCCGCGTAGAGCATCACGACGTTGCCGCCCAGGCTGTGGCCGACCAGTCGCACCGATTCGTCCGGCGTGAAATGATCGACCAGCGCATCGAGGTCGGCAATGTAATCGGCGAACCAGTAGCCGTCCGCGGACCACGCGGAGAGCCCGAAGCCGCGCCAGTCGGGAGCGATCACGTGCCAGTCGCGTTGCAGCGCGTCGACGAGAAACTGGAACGACGCACCGACATCCATCCAGCCGTGCAACATGAACAGCTTCGGCGCGTTTTCCGCGCCCCAGACACGGACGTGATAGCTCAACCCGCGGATGGGGACCGTCAACGATGCAGACGGTCTCATTTCAGGAGTTCACCGCGCAGCGGTTTCGTAGGGCCGATTTCATTCGGCCGCGGTGTAACATGCGACGCCGCGTGCGAATAAATTCGCACCTACGGACACCCTCACCGTTTGCGGCACAGCGCGTTGCCGTCCTGCCAGCCGGTGCGATATTGCCCGTCGTTTTTGAAACGCGTAGCGTCCTTGCGCTCCGAGCCGGATATGCTCGCGCAGCCGTCCGCGTAGCCTTGGCGGTACTCCAGCGGGAAGCCCTGCAGATTGACGCTCGACGGCGGATTCGGATTGCCCTGCGGTTGCGATGGCGTGGGCGTACCGTAGGGCGCTTGTCCCGCGCCGCCTCCCGGCCCGATCGTGGCGCAGCCGCACGCGAGCGAAATCAACAGCATGAGCAAGGAGCGGCAGCAACGCGTGCAAGTCATATTCCGCGAGCGAAAGTCGATTGAAATTTGGCAGAAAGCCGGCGCGGCAAAACGAGTAAAATTGTACCCTATGAGCGCGCTCGATTCCCGGCCCGGTTCCGCCGTTGCGGCAGAGCCGTCGGGTGCGACAGCGTCGGCGCCGTTCCCCTTCCCGGGCATGCCCAAGCGATCGGTCGCCGAATCGCTGGCGGGCTTCGTGCATCTGCGCCTGCACAGCGAATACTCGATTGTTGACGGCATGGTGCGCATCGACGACGCGGTCGCGGCCGCGGTCGCCGACAAGATGCCCGCCGTTGCGCTCACCGACCTGTCCAACGTGTTCGGCCTGGTCAAGTTCTACACCGCGGCGCGCAAGGCCGGTGTCAAGCCGATCGTCGGCTGCGACGTTTGGATCACACACGAGTCCGAGCGTGATGCGCCGCATCGCCTGCTGCTGCTGTGTCAGTCGCGCGAGGGCTATCTCAAGCTCGCCGAGTGGCTGACGCGCGCGTATCGAGCGAACCAGCATCGCGGCCGAGCGGAGCTCAAGCGCGAGTGGTTTGCCGAAGGCACGACGGGTCTGATCGCGCTTTCGGGCTTCCGCGACGGCGATGTCGGCGACTGTCTCACCCAAGGCAATCACGCCGGTGCGGCCAGGGCTGCCGGAGCCTGCGCGAAGCTCTTCCCCGATCGTTACTACCTCGAGGTGCAGCGTGCGGGCCATGCGGACGACGATGCGCTGATCGCATCGACAGTGGCCATCGCCGCCGAGCTCAAGCTTCCTGTCGTCGCGACACACCCGGTGCAGTTTCTCAGCCGCGACGAATTTCGCGCACACGAGGCGCGGGTGTGCATCGCCGAGGGCTATACGCTCGCCGATCCGCGCCGGCCGAAGCGCTTTACGCCCGAGCAGTACTTCACGACGCAGGAAGAGATGGCGAAGCGCTTCGCCGATCTGCCCGGAGCACTGGCTAATTCCGTCGCCATCGCGCAACGTTGCAATCTGCTGATCCCGCTCGGCAAGAACTATCTGCCGGCTTTTCCGGTTCCTGCAGGCGTCACCATCGAGCAGCATCTGAGGAACGAAGCATTCGCGGGGCTGGAAAAGCGACTCGCGTTCCTTTACCCCGACTCAGCCGAGCGCGACGCAAAGCGCCCCGAATACGTTGCGCGCCTCGAGTTCGAGGCGAAGACGATCATCCAGATGGGCTACGCCGGCTACTTCCTCATCGTCGCCGACTTCATCAACTGGGCCAAGCGCAACGGCGTGCCCGTCGGCCCCGGCCGCGGCTCGGGCGCAGGCTCGCTCGTGGCGTACGCGCTCGGCATCACCGATCTCGATCCTTTGCGCTACGCGCTCCTGTTCGAGCGCTTCCTCAATCCCGAGCGGGTGTCGATGCCCGACTTCGACATCGACTTCTGCCAGGACGGCCGCGACAAGGTCATCGAATACGTAAAGCAAAAATACGGCGCCGAATCGGTATCGCAGATCGCGACCTTCGGCACGCTGCAGGCGAGAGCGGTGGTGCGCGACGTCGGCCGCGTGCTCGATCTGCCGTACAGCTTCTGCGACAGCATCGCCAAGCTGATCCCGTTCCAGCCCGGGCGGATGGTGACGCTCAAGCGCCGCTCGCCGGGCCCGAGTGAACGCACCGGCAACGTGGTCTACGCGCGCGAAGTCGAGCCACAGCTCTCCGAGCGCGAGGCGGCCGAGGAGGAAGTGCGCGAGCTCCTGGCGCTCGCCGAGCAGCTCGAGGGTCTGCCGCGCAACGTCGGCATGCACGCGGGCGGCGTGCTGATTGCGCCGGGCAAGCTCACCGACTTCTGTCCGCTCTATACGCAGGCCGGCACCGACGCGCCGGTGTCGCAGTTCGACAAGGACGACGTCGAGCACGTGGGCCTGGTCAAGTTCGACTTTCTGGGCTTGACCACGTTGACGATACTCGACTGGACCGTACGCTACATCCACAGGCTCGATCCGTCCTCGACGATAACGGTCGAGAATATTCCCCTGGACGACAAGGACGCCTACGACATCTTCAAGAGCGGCAATACGGTCGGCGTGTTCCAGTTCGAATCGCGCGGCATGCGCGAGCTGCTGCTGCAGGCGCCGGCGAAGAGCTTCGACGACGTTGTCGCGCTGGTCGCACTGTTCCGACCCGGCCCGATGGAGCTGATCCCCGACTACATCCGGCGCAAGCAGGGCGCGGAGCGCGTCGACTTCTACGATCAGCGCCTCGAGCCGATCCTCGCGCCCACCTACGGCGTGATGGTGTATCAGGAACAGGTGATGCAGATCGCGCAGGTGATCGGTGGCTACACGCTCGGCGCCGCCGACCTCTTGCGGCGTGCGATGGGCAAGAAGCTTCCCGAGGAGATGGCCAAGCATCGCTTCGTGTTCATCGACGGGGCAGAGAAAAACGGCTTATCGAAAGCGCGCGCGACGCAGCTCTTCGACCTGATGGAGAAGTTTGCAGGCTACGGCTTCAACAAGTCGCACGCTGCGGCGTACGCGCTGATCGCCTACCAGACGGCGTACTTCAAGGCACACCATCCGGCGGCGTTCGTCGCTGCCAACCTGTCGCTCGTCATGGACGACACCGACAAGGTTCGCCATTTCCACGACGAGGCGAAGGCGTGCGGGCTCTCTGTGCTGCCGCCCGACATCAACGCGTCCAACCACCGCTTTGAGCCCGTTGACGAGAAGCAAATCCGTTACGGCCTGGGCGGCATCAAGGGGACAGGTAGATCAGCGGTCGAGGCGATTGTTGCGGCACGCGAAAGCGGTGGCGCATTCGCCGATCTTTTCGACTTCTGCCGCCGCGTCGACAAGCGCACCGTGAACCGCCGCGCGATCGAAGCGCTGATCCGTGCCGGCGCGTTCGACGCGGTCGATACGCGGCGTGCGAGCCTGCTCGCTTCCGTCGGGGTTGCGCTCGAGCAGGCGGAGAAGGCCGAGCGCGCGGCGTCGCAGGTTTCGCTCTTCGGCGATCACGGCGACGAGCACGCAGCCGCGAAGCCGAGGCTGATCGAGACGCGCGAGTGGAGCGACAACGAACGCCTTACCCACGAGAAGGCGAGTCTGGGCTTCTATCTCTCCGGACATCCGTACCGCGAGTACGCGGCAGAGCTTTCGTCGCTCGTCCATGTTCCGCTTGGCGCGATCAAGCCGACGACTGTGTCGGTGCGCATCGCCGGTGTCGTCACCAGCTTTCGTGCGCAGACCTCACGCCGCGGCAAGATGGCGTTTATCGTCCTCGACGACGGCAAGGATCCGGCCGAGATCGTCATCTATAACGAGACCTTCGACGCGCACCGCCATCTACTGCGCGAGGACGTGCTGCTCGTCGCCGAAGTACGGGTCCAGCAGCGCATGAACGAAGAGGGTCAGATGCAGGGCCTGCGCATCATCGCCGACGCGCTCTACGATCTTCCGGCGGCGCGGCGCAAGTTCGCGCGCGGACTGAAGCTCGTCTGCAACGGCACGGGTTCGGCCGAGCGCCTGCTCGCGCTCCTCGAGCCATACAGGAGCGGCCAGTGCCCGATCATCATCGACTACCAGAACCGCGCGGCCGGCGGCGAGATCGAGTTGCCCGAAGCGTGGCGCGTGAAACTCGACGAGCCGCTGCTGGCGCAGCTGCGCGAATGGTTGGCGCCGGAGAATGTGAGGGTGGTGTACTAGACCGATCGGCTGCCAGGCCGACGCCGTTGGGCGCGGAGCTCTCGACGCTTTTCCCGGACACTTAGGGGGCTTGACCATCGTGGACGATCCTGGAGAACAAGGACCTACGTGTCTCGCGAACGGATTAGGCGTCAGGATGACGTATTCCTCGTGCAATATTCGTATGGCTACTTCTTGTTAGGCTGCACTATGCGCCCGATCCTTCTCGACCTCGACGACACTCTAGTCGACGACACCACGTCGACGGACATCGCATTCGATGTATTTGTTGAAACCCATCGCGCCCTGCTGGATGATCGAGATGTGGCCACCTTGCTCATCCAATGGCGTACCGTATTTGCTAAGCACTGGGTTCGCCATGAGCGCGGCGAATTGTCTTTCGTGGGACAGCGACGCGCGCGAGTTCGCGAGTTCCTTGGGAACGACCTTACAGACGCCGAGGCCGATCAGGCCCTTCTGCCCTACCTCCAAGCCTACGAAGCCTCATGGCAGTTGCTTCCGGGTGTCCACGAGTTCCTTCAGCGTTCGGCAAGTATCCCGAAAGTCATCCTGACTAACGGAAATCGACAACAACAACTTCGTAAGGTTGCCGCTACGGGCTTGCTGTCGCATGTCACAGCGGTCATTACACCCGAAGACTCCGGCCATTGGAAACCAAGTCCCGAAATGTTCTTGGCTGGCGCCCAATACCTTAACGTCGCTCCGAGCACCTGCATCATGATTGGAGACGATCCTATTCGTGACATTGCGCCCGCGCGCGAGCTTGGTATGGTTTGCTTCGAGGTAAAGCGTGGTCGTTGGCACGAAGCCTTCGAAGGGGCACTAAGTGCAGCCTAACCTCCCGCTCAACCCGGACGCCTCGCCGGCGGCGCTTACGCGCCATCCGCTCGGCGCCGGTTAGCTTCGCCCGTTAGGTCCGTGGTCGCAGCATCAGGTATGTTCAAGACATCCGTGACGAGAGTTATCCCTTACGCTACAAACGAGAACTGAGCAGGCGCGCATGCTTGACCCAATCTTCCCTGAACGCAACCGCTCGCGCTCCACCCCGGAAGGCTGGCACACCGTGACTCCGAGAATCGTGGTTCGCGACGCAGAAGGGCTGGTCGAGTTTCTCAGGCGAGTGTTCGGGGCAACCGGAGACTATCGGCCAGACCTACCGTCCGTGGTAAAGATAGGCGACTCTATAATCATGATTAGCAACGCCGGGATCCGCAACTCGATGCCCGCCTTTCTCTATGTATATGTCGACGACGCCGATAAGACATACAGGCGGGCCCTCGAAGCCGGTGCAAGTTCACTGGAAGAGCCGTCGGACATGCCCTATGGCGACCGTCGCGGTATGGTGAAGGATGAATGGGGTAATACCTGGCAAATCGCCACCCATATAGGAGATCGCGATGCCGCCTAACCTTTCGCTCGACCATGACGCCCCGCCGGCAGCGCTAGCGTGCCGTCCGCTCGGCGCCCGCTAACTTGGTTCGTCGGGTAAGCGATGCGTCCAGACGACCTCTTCCCGATTTTCGCTGCCGTTTGGATCGCCCTCGGCATAGGCTTATGGCTTTTTTTTTCCAAGCGCGCCTCACTACGCAAGAAACAGTGGCACCTTATCTTGGTCGCCGGCGCCGCGCTCTTCTTTATTTGCTTTGCGTATGCGCTGTCCCAGCGAACTGAAGTCCTGTACATAGCTGTGCCAGCGGTCGCACTCATCTCGTTCTTGGGCTACAAACTCACACGCGTCTGCCCGCACTGCGGCTTTACCGTACCTCGTACGGGCTTGTTCTCGCATCCCGCCTACTGTCCAAGGTGCGGCGGAAAACTCGATGACGACGCTCACCCCTAGCTTCTCATTCATCCGGACGCCTTGCGGCGACGGGCTTAACCAATGACCAAACATTGCGAACATGTAAGCGAGGTTCGGCAAGTAACGCCTGCAGCGAGCAGCTGTGAGGAATGCCTCGCGCTCGGGGCGCAGTGGAATGAGCTTCGAGTATGCCTGTCCTGCGGACATGTCGGATGCTGCGAGGATTCGGAGCACGCGCACGCTCTGCAACACTTCAACGCAACCGGTCATCCGCTGATTGCAGCCTACGAACGCGGCGAGACCTGGAGCTGGTGCTACGTTCATCGCCGCTACGTCGATGTCGCGCCGGAGTTGCTGCCCAAAAGGCGGTCCGCGCTGGCGGCATTCTTCGCGCGCTTCTTCAACCGCTGATCGAGAAAGCAGGATGATGCCTCGACCGAAGCGGTCGGTTAGCCCATCTCGTTCCGCGCCAGGTACGAGCATATGACCGCCGAAGAGGCACTGGCATTTGTCCGGGAGCAAGGCGTGGTCCTCGTATCGGGCAAGGGCGCCGTTCCTCGCCTGACGGAGGTGATCGTCGGCGGGCCCATCAAGGGGAGTTGGTGGGGTCATCCGAAGAGTCACCAGATCTTCGCAATCCTTCAAGCGGTGACTCATTCAAAGGAAATTCTCGTTTGTCGCCTTGTCGACGGAAAGGCTACCTTGGTTCATCGTCGCCTCTGGCCAGCGTTGGTCCGGATTGCCGGGCGATTCCGGCCTGATCGGATCGCGCAGGTTCGAGAGGAGCATCTGCCTTCCGGGCAGCACGCGACTCGGCTCGTTCCATTTTCAAAGTGGGTTCCCGCTGAAGTGAGAAAGGAAGCCGAGGGCATCAGCGAACCGGAGGCCCTGGCAGCTCTCGGGCCCTGGACATTGGCACCCGACCCGTCGTCCAAGCAGCCGCGCCGAAAACGGCGTGCCGCTTAACCATTCTTTACCAGATGCGGAATATCCCCACCCGTTGCCGGGCTAGGCGCTGGCCTACACAATCGGTGAGCTCAAGATCAACGCGCTGCGAGCCAAGGCGCAGGCAGTGCTTGGCGATCGCTTCGATATCCGTCGCTTTCACAATGCGCTCATCGACGATGGCCCGCTGCCGCTGTCGGTGCTGGAGCAGCGCATCGACGACTGGATCGCGCGCAATCGCCGGTGACGATCGACCGATGCATCGAACCCACCCGCGCGAGTGGGGTTACTCGTTTGCCCGTGGATGTATCATCAGCGGGGACCGATGAACCTGCAACAGCTTCTCGGCATCGAGTTGCCGATCATTCAGTCCCCCATGGCGGGCGTTCAAGGCAGCGCGCTCGCGGTGGCCGTGTCCAACGCCGGCGGTTTGGGTTCGCTGCCCTGCGCCATGCTCGGCCCCGACGCGATGCGCGCAGAGTTGGGAGCGATCAACCGCCAGACGGCGCATCCCTTCAACGTGAATTTCTTCTGCCACGAACCGCCCGCGCCAAGTCCCGAGCGCGAGGCGCGCTGGCGCGCCGCGCTGGCGCCGTATTACGCGGAATTTGGCATCGATCCGGACACTATTCCCCTCGGTCCGGGCCGCGCGCCCTTCCGCGCCGAAGCCGCCGACGTGCTCGACGATTTCAAGCCAGCCGTCGTGAGCTTTCATTTCGGCTTGCCTTCGCCTGAATTGCTGGCGCGGGTGAGGGCCTTGGGCGCGAAGATATTCGCATCGGCCACGACCGTCGACGAGGCGCATTGGCTGGAAGCGCATGGGGTCGATGCCGTGATCGCCCAAGGCATCGAGGCGGGCGGGCACCGCGGCATTTTCCTCTCGGACGACCTGACGACTCAGGTCGGCACGTTCGCCCTGCTGCCGCAGGTTGTACAGAACGTAAAGGTCCCGGTCATCGCTGCCGGTGGGATCGCGGACGCCAAAGGCGTTGCGGCTGCGATCGCGCTCGGCGCCGCCGGAGTCCAGATCGGGACGGCTTACCTGCTCTGTCCCGAAACCACCACCAGCGAGGTGCATCGTGCGGCGCTCAGGACCAAGGCCGCCCGCCATACCGCGCTAACGAACCTCTTCACGGGCCGGCCTGCCCGCGGCATCGTGAACCGTATCATGAGAGAGCTGGGGCCGATCAGCGGTGCGCCTCCCGCTTTTCCCCTGGCGACCGCCGCGATCGCACCCTTGCGCGCCAAGGCCGAAGCCCAGGGCTTGGGGGATTTCTCGCCGCTGTGGTCCGGCCAGAATGCCAGCGGCTGCAAGGAGATACCCGCCGGGGAGCTCACGCGGGCATTGGCCGCGAAACTCTAGCGCTTTATCGCCCGCTTGGCTGCAGGGGGATACTCGATGCGCTTCAATTCCTGGCGCAGGAACTCGGCGCTGGTCACCTCTGTACCATCAGGATAGCGGACGTAATAGGGCTTTCCGCTCTGGGTCGCAGTGGCGACATGGTCGATGAAGTCGTCGACTGTCTTGACGCGGTCTCCGGCAAAGGCGAGCTTGATGCGCAGCACGTTCGCGGCTTCGCGCGCGGAATGGGCGACGTCCAGGCGAATGAACTGCAGATCCTTCCGCGCTTCGACGGTGCGGATCAGCGCCTGGATCTTCTCGGCGTCGCTGAGCGGCGCCGCCAAGGTGGCGGCCAAAACCCCTTGAACGACGAGGACGCCGAGCAGGGCGACGAAGGTTCCGACAGTCCGGCGGCCGGGCTGCTGGTTGGACGAGAGCATGATAGTGACGGTGTTTTGCGAGCAGAATGAGAGCCCGGAGCGCCAAAAAAGTTCACGCCGCGCCTTGGGATCAATGACACCCGGATCGCCTCCGAAACCGCAACAGAATATCCCCAAGTGGCTCGGGCCGGTGATTATGCTGGGCGCCGTGCTCATGGCGATCCATGGCAAGCCATCGCCCGGCGTACCGCAATGGGTGGCCTACACAGCCTGCGCGGCATTTCTGCTGGCCGGCGTCATCTTGTCCGCGCAGGCCTTTGGATTTGCAGGCGTCGCCAAGTGGGTCGCTCAGCTCATCGTGGTGGCGCTGGCCGGCATCGCGAGCTGGATCGGCTTTGCTCCCGGCGAGCGCGAGTGCGCGAGCAGCTTTTCGTTCTTCGGCCTTGGCAGCAGCGGGGTTTCCAGTTGCAAGCCGGCCTTTGCGATCGCGGCGATCCTCATCTGGATTTTCTTCGCGGCCGTGCTGTGGTTCAACTACGTGCGCAAGCCCCCGAAGGACTGATGAATCACCCGTCCTGTGTTACCACTGCATGCAAACTCGCATGGGAAAAACTCAACGAGAACCGGGCCCACTATCCGAGGAGCAGCACGGAAGGGCAGAGCAGCCCGGCCTGAATCCCCGTGGCGGCGTTGGCGCGCAACGCCGCGGCCGAATGAATTTCGGCCCCACGAAACTCTCGCTATAGCAACGATTTTCGTAGGTGCGAATTCATTCGCACACTCATGTCCACCAACGCCGCGGATGAATTCGGCCCTAATCGAGTCACTTTTCGGCGAAGCAATAAAGCAGGCCGGCGCCACCGGTGCTTTTCAAGCCTTCGTCGCTGCAGCCGCGCGAAGGATGCGAAGAGTTCCAGGAACGGGACGCATCATCAGTCCCTAACCCCGAACGATCGTGGTGCCCGACCATCGCCACGCCCTCGCCGCTCTTGGTCCAATTGCCGCAAGTCATGTCGTCGCTGCCAGCGAACGCCGTGCCATCCGGCTTCGTGCCGGTGAGGATGTCGTGCTTGTTCGGCGTGTCGCCGCGTCCATTGACGACGTCCCCCTTTTCGGTCAGCGCGGTCTGCTTGTTGAGGTTGTTGTTGCCGTGCAGCTCGGCTACATCGCGGGCAATGACGACTCCTTTGACGTTCTGCCATGGACCATTGCCGATGCGCTCGCGCGCGTTGACCGCCGGCGCGCCCGCGGCCGGACTCGCGCTGAGATACGCGCGCCAGGTGTGATTTCCCGCGCCGGCGGCGGTGGCCAGCGATTGGCAGTGCTTGTCCGCGCCCGAGAGCCCGCCAAAATCCGCCCCCTTGCCGGAACCCGTGCTGGTCACGAAAAAAGTCATGCCCGATTGCTGCGCCTGTGCCACAGCGCCGCAACCGAAACCCAGCAATGCGATCGCTGCGAACTTGCCGTATCGCCGAATGGTCATCGCCTCCTCCGTTGGTCGGTCGTCTAGACTACCGGTCTTCCTCCGCGCTCAAAGGTGCGGAGCATGGCCGCAGCTGCATATCGTGAAACGGAGCGTGTCGGCGGTCAACAGCGCTGGCCGTTCTGTCCAGGCGGCACGGTTCGTGCAGAGCGTGTGGACGCGCGGCGGCCGGCTTGCTCTCGGGGCCGTCGCGGCAAGCGGTGCAAGAAATCGTGTAAGCCTTGCGCGCGCTGGAAATCGGTACAAGCTCCGCCATGCGAAAAGGACTCGCCATGCGCTTCCGGACGGCCCTCCTCGGCGTTGCCGTCACGCTGGGCGCGACCACGGCGTGCGCCGCCCTGGCCGCCGAGCCCGAGCCCCCCTACTTTCCCGCGTTATGGGCGGCGCTGCAAAACGATCCGCTGCAGCCCATTCCCGGGGAACCCAAGTCCGATTTTTCGGCGGATATCGAGGCGCGCAAGAGTTACGCGATTCCGGCGCTCGAGATCGTCGGTTTCGACGCCTTGTTGAATCTGTCCAACCGGACCTTCATCGGCAGCCCCTACCACTCGAACCTGTCTTCGATCAGACACAATCTGCATCATAGCTGGGTCGTCGACAACGACCCGTTCTCGACCAACCAGTTCGGCCATCCCTACCAGGGGTCGATCTACCACGGCTTCGCGCGCTCCGCGGGCCTCGATTTTTGGGAATCGGCTGCCTACACTTTCGCGGGCAGCGCGTTCTGGGAGATCGCGGGTGAAACGACACCTCCCTCCCGGAACGATCAGATCGCGAGCGGCGTCGCCGGTTCCTTTTTCGGCGAAGCGCTGTTCCGGATGGCGAACCTGCTGCTCGAGCGCGGCGACGCCGTGCCCAGCCTCTGGCGCGAAGTGGGTGCCGCGGTCATTTCTCCGCCGACGGGCTTCAATCGACTCGCCTTCGGCGAACGGTTCAGGACCGTGTTTCCCAGTCACGATCCGGTCTATTACAGCAGACTTTCGCTGGGCGTAAGCGCCACCACGCAGAACGAGCCCGGCACATCGACCAAGCTCAGGCGCAACGAGGCGCAGGTGGACTTTTCGATGGACTACGGTCTGCCCGGAAAGCCGGACTATACCTACAAGCGTCCATTCGATTACTTCACCGTCCAGGTCACGAGCTCGAGCGCCAACGGCTTCGAGAACATCCTGACTCGGGGCTTGCTCTACGGAAAGGAGTACGGATTCGGCGCGAACTACCGCGGCATATGGGGACTCTACGGCAGCTACGACTACATCGCGCCGCAGGTCTTTCGCGTATCGAGCACGGCGCTGTCGCTCGGCACGACCGGCCAGTGGTGGCTTTCGAACGCGATCGCGCTGCAGGGCTCGGCGCTCTTCGGCACCGGCTACGCCGGAGTCGGGACCATCCACGGCACAAGCGCCACCGACTACCACTACGGCGTCGCCCCGCAGGCGCTGGCTGCGCTGCGGCTGATCTTCGGCGAGACGGCTTCGCTCGATCTCCTGGGGCGCGAGTACTTCGTGAGCCGGATCGCCTCGGCCAGCACGGGCGGACACGACAACATTCTCCGCGCGGATACGGCGTTCACGGTGCGCATCTACCGCCAGCACGCGATCGCGCTCAAGTACGTGTGGTCGCGCCGCAACGCGACCTTCCCCGACCTCGGCAACGCGTCGCAGACCCGGGGCACCATCGGCATCTTCTACACCTATCTCGGCCACGACCGATTCGGCGCCGTAGAGTGGCGCTGATGATCCACCCACCGCGCGAGAACCATAGGGATCTCCGGTTCGCCTCTCGCGGTCGCGAACGGTCATCTTAAGGACTGGAGGAATCGCCATGCAGTATCAGGGCAGCTGTCATTGCGGGAAAATTGCCTTCACCGTGGAAGGCGAAATCGGCTCGGTCGTCGAATGCAATTGTTCGCACTGCCGGAGAAAGGGTTATCTGCTCTGGTTCGTGCCGCAAGCGGCATTCCACCTGACGACTTCGCCTGCCGACATCGAGACCTACACGTTCAACCACCATGTCATCAACCATCACTTCTGCGACGTCTGCGGTTGCGCGCCGTTTGCGGATGGTAAGGACTCCAAGGGCAATCCGACGGCGTCGATCAATGTGCGCTGCCTCGAAGGCGTCGAACCCTCGGCGCTGAAGATCACCCAGTTCGACGGCCGGAGCAGGTGACTCGCGCCGTCCTTGTCACGCGCAAGGCTCAAGCCCCGACGCGGCTATAATGCCCGCGTACTATGGAAACGCTGGCAAGAGACGTCACCGGCGGAGAATAAGGTGGCAGAGGGAAAGAGTTTGTCGCGCGCCGGGATTCATGCGGCGCAGATGCTGCTCCTGGCTGCGGTGTATTTCGTGGCGGCCAAGCTCTCGCTGGTCTTCGCCATCCCGCCGGGCTATGCGACTGCCGTTTGGCCGCCCTCCGGCATCGCGCTCGCCGCGATGTTGCTGTGGGGGACGCGCCTCTGGCCCGGCGTCTGGCTGGGTGCGGCGCTCATCAATTTCACCATCGAAGGCTCGCCGCTGCTCGCCGTCCTTATCGCCACCGGCAACACGCTGGAGGTCGTGGTGGGCGCTGCGTTGATTCGGCGCTACACCGGCATGCGCGGTTATTTCAAAACCGGCGACGCGGTCGTCAAGTTCGCCGGCTTGGCGGCGCTCAGCGCGACCATCGCCGCCGCCATCGGTGTGAGCTCGATCTCGCTTTTGAAGGCTCTTCCCTCGAATGAGTTCGTCGTAAACGCCTGGACGTGGTGGCAGGGCGATGCCTCCGGCATGATCATCGTCACGCCGTTGATCGCGAGCTGGTACGGCGGCGCCTGGCCGCGATGGTCGCTGCCGAAAGCAATCGAAGCGGGCACCCTGGCGTCGGCGCTGGCGCTCACGACCTTCATCGTCTTCGGCGGCCTGCCCGGGGAAGCCACGTCGCTTCCGCTGGCATTCATCACGCTGCCGTTCGTCATCTGGGCCGCGATCCGCTTCGGCCAGCGCGAAGTCACCACCGTCACCGCGATGGTTTGCGCAATCGCCATCTGGTACACCATACAGGGGCGCGGCCCCTTCGGCCTCGGTTCATCGAATGCGGCGCTGCTGTTTCTGGTGGCGTATACGAGCACACTGGTCCTGACCGGGCTGGTGCTGAGCGCGGTGACAGGAGAGCGCGAGCGCGCGATCGCCGAGCTGCGCAAAAGCAACGAAGAGCTCGAGCGGCGCGTCGAGGAGCGGACGCTGGAGCTCGAGGTCTCCAATCAGACGCTGCGCGCCGAGCTCGCCGAGCACGCCCGGCAGGCGGAAATTATCCGGCAAAGCGAGGAGCGCTTCCGCCTGCTGGTTGACGGCGTCAAGGACTACGCGATTTTCATGCTCGACGCCGACGCCAAAGTTGTGAGCTGGAATACCGGCGCAGAGAATATCAAGGGTTATACGGCGCCAGAGATCATCGGCAAGCACTTTTCGGTGTTCTATACGCCGGAGGACCTGGCGCGCAAGTGGCCCGAGCACGAGCTCCTCGTCGCGCGCGCCGAAGGCCGGTTCGAGGACGAAGGCTGGCGCGTGCGCAAGGACGGCAGCCGCTTCTGGGCGAGCGTGATCATTGCCGCGCTCTACGACAACGAGCGCCGCGTGCGCGGGTTTGCGAAGGTCACACGCGACCTCACCACTCGGCGACGCATCGAGGCGCTGCAGGAGAGCGAGCGGCAGATGAACGAGTTCCTGGCGATGCTCGCCCACGAGCTGCGTAATCCGCTCGCCTCCATCGTCAACGCGCTCGGTCTGATGCGAAGCAAATCCGGGCAGGAGCAGACGGAATTTCGAGACGTCATCGAAAGGCAGACCAAGCTTCTTGCGCGCATCGTCGACGACCTGCTCGACGTCAGCCGGATCACTCGCGGCAAGATCGCGCTGAAGAAGGAAATCCTCGACATGAACGGAGTAGTCGCGCGCACGCTCGAGTCCTGCCGACCGCTGATCGACGCGCATAAGCACGCGGTGGAGCTGCGGCTTCCCGACGAGGAACTGCCGGTCGATGCAGACTCGACGCGCCTGTCGCAAATCGTCCTCAATCTGATCAGCAATGCGGTCAAGTACACTCCGGAGGAAGGACGCATTACGATCGCATTGAGCCGCGAGGACGGCGAGGCGGTGCTGCGGGTGCGTGACACGGGCATCGGCATTCCCGCGGCACTGCTGCCCAAGGTGTTCGACCTCTTCGTGCAGGGCGACCGTTCGCTAGACCGCACCGAAGGGGGATTGGGCATCGGCCTTACGCTGGTGAAGCGACTGGTCGAGATGCATCGCGGCTCGGTTTCCGCCGCGAGCGGCGGACTGGGCGAGGGCAGCGAATTCGTTGTCCGCCTGCCGCTCGTGCTTGAGCGCGGCGTCGCGCGTAGCTTGGAGAAAGAGGAGCTCCCGCGCACGCCTGCGACGCGGCGCCGGCTGCTCGTCGTCGACGACAATCGCGACTTCGCGGACACGCTCGCCGCGCTGTTCGAAACCATGGGCCACGACGTGCGCATCGCCTACAACGGCACGGACGCGGTGTCTGCGACGGCTGAATACCGCCCAGATGCAGTGTTCCTCGATATCGGGCTTCCCGGCAGGAACGGCTACGACGTGGCGCGAATGCTGCGCAGCTCGCCCGAGCTGGCGGATATAACGCTCGTGGCGTTCACCGGCTACGGCCAGGTCGAAGACCGCCGCCGCGTGCGCGAGGCCGGCTTCGACTATCACGTCGTAAAGCCGGCCGACGCGGCCGAGCTCGCCAAGATCGTCGATGCGCTGCCTGCGAGGGCCTAGCAGGCTGATCCCTTGTGCAATAAACTAGCGCCGGCTTGAATATCGGACATTTAGCTTTGACCATTCCAGACGACGTCGTGACGTGGATCAACGGTCACTTCCGGGAAATCGACCGAGCGACGGCTATCGGCTTGCTCGAGGACGCGGTCGACGAGTGGGACAAACCGGTCGAGGCGCGGCTGCTCAGATGTCTGGTCATCGGAGCGCGCGGCGACATCGACCGGCTCTCCGATCTGGTCGAAGAGCTGCGCATCGACTGCGAAGATGTGATCCTGTCGGGTGAATACGAAAGCCGCGGCGGAGATCTGGTCAAAGTCCGCGACCTCAACGAGCCCCTCGGTGATTCCTGACGCCGCCTTCGTCGCGGCACTGCGCTAGGCGTCTCGAGGGGCGGCGCGTGGCCTGGAAGATCGGCGAGCGGCTGGCCGACGGGCGGTGGCTTGTGCCGGCCGCCGAGCGCAACGTGTCAGTATGCGACGCTTCCTGACGCACTACGCGGCGTTCTTCCGCCATCCTGACGTCCCGCGCTTGCTCGCCACGGCGCTCGTCATGCGCATGCCAGTCGGAATGATGTCGCTGGCGATGCTGATGCACCTGCGCGAGCTGTCCGGCTCGTTCGCATTCGCCGGCGGCATGGTCGGTACCTATCTCGTCGCGATGGCGGCGAGCGCGCCAGTCCAGGGCCGGCTGATCGATCGATACGGACCGCGCGGTACGCTGCTCGTGACGGGCGCGGTGCAGCCGTTGCTGCTGGGATTGCTGTTGCTCGCACAGCCGTTACACCTGGCGCTCGCGGCGATCGCGCCGCTCGCCGCGCTCGCCGGCGCGTTCGTGCCGCCGATGTCGGTGTTGACCCGCACGTTGTGGCGGTATCGCTTCGAGAAGCCTGACGAGCGCCGCACCGCCTTCGCCATCGATTCGGTGCTGATCGAGATCAATTTCACCGTCGGCCCGGCGCTCATCGGCCTGATATTACTGGTCGGAACGCCCGCCGCAGCCTTCGGCGCGACCTGGGTCTTTGCCGCGCTGGCGGCGCCGCTTTTCCTGCTCTCGCCCGCGCGGCGCTACTGGAAGCACGCTCCGAACGCCGAGCGCGATCTGCTCGGCCCGCTGACCGAGCGCCGCCTCCTCAATGTCTACGCGACAAGCTCGGCGCTCACCTTCGCGTTCGGCATGCTCGAGGTAGGCTATCCCGGCTTCGCGGCGCGCGCCGGCAGCCCCGCTCTCGGCGGCGCGCTGCTCGCGATCTGCTCGATCGGCAGCGGCGTCGGCGGTCTCGCCTACGGCTTCATGCACTTCGCGCTGCCGCTCGAGCGCCAGTTGCCGCGGCTGCTGCTGGTCATGGCGGTGCCGCTCGCTGCACATGCGCTCGTCGCCTCGGCGTGGCTGCTCGCGCCCCTTGCGCTCGTAGCCGGCTTTCTCATCGCGCCCGCGCTCACCGCACTGTCGCTTCTGGTCACGCATTACGCCCCGGAGCGCTACGCGACCGAGGCGTTCACCTGGATGTCGACATGCGTTGTCATCGGCGTCGGCGCCGGGATGGCGGTCGGTGGCCAGCTCGTCGACGCGGTCGGCCCCTGGGCCGCGTTCGCTTCCGCGGCCGGCGCCGGCGTCTTGGCGGCGATCGTGTCGCTGCCGTTGCGACGATCGCACGCGGCGCCAGCCGAATGAATTCGGCCCTACGAGAACCGGCATTTCAAGGCTCGGGCTTGCGTAGGTGCGAACTTATTCGCACACTGCAGCGCAACTGGAGCGCCGCGGCCGAATGAATTCGGCCCTACGTTCCTTCCGCAATGCGCTCGCGGAGCACCGTCTTCAGCACCTTGCCGGTGTTGTTCTTCGGCAGCTCGGCGAGGAACACATACACCTTGGGCCGCTTGAAACGCGCGATGTGCTGCAGGCACAAGGCGTCGAGCTCGCGCTCGAGCAGAGCGATAGCGGTGGAATCGCGGGTGACGACGCACGCGACGACCTCCTCGCCCCAGTCCGCGTGCCTGCGGCCGACGACCGCGACCTCAGCGACCGCAGGGTGCTTCTGCAATACTTCCTCGATCTCGCGCGGATAGATATTGGCACCGCCGCTGATGATCAGATCCTTCGCGCGATCCTTGAGCGTGAGGAAGCCGTCGCGATCGATGCAGCCGATGTCGCCCGTGTGGAGCCAGCCGCCGGAGAGCGCCGCTGCGCTCGCCTGCGGATTCATCCAGTACCCCTGCATGACCGTCGGCCCGCGCACGCACACTTCGCCGATCGCGGACCCGGCCAGCGCCGCGCCGTCCGTTTCGGTAATGCGGATCTCGATGCCGGTCTGCGCGACGCCGACCGAGCCGAGCCGTGCATCATCGTCCCGCGCGATTGCAGCGGCGAGCATGGCACGCGGCATCGCGGTGATAGTCATCGGCGATTCGCCCTGGCCGTAGATCTGCGCGAGCTTCGGTCCCAGCGCGGCGAATGCCGCCTTGCAATCCTCGACGTACATCGGTGCGCCGCCGTAGATGATGCTCTTCAGCTGGTCGAGCCGCGCGCCGCCAAGCGCGGGATGCGCGATCAGGCGCTTGACCATCGTCGGCGCGGCGAAGAAGCAGGTATTCGGCCAGCGCGCCAAGAGCGCGACGAGCTCGCCCGGATCGAAGCCGCCTGAATCCGGAACGATGTTGACCGCGGCATGCAGCACATGCGGCAGGACATACAGCCCCGAGCCGTGTGACAGCGGCGCGGCGTGCAGAATCGCGTCGCCGGGTGCAACGGTCTCGACATCGAAGAGAAAACACTCGCTCATCGCGCGCAGATTGCCATGCGACAGCACCGCGCCCTTGGGACGGCCTGTCGTGCCGCTGGTATAGAACAGCCACGCGGGATCGGTGGTCGCGACTGCGGCGGGTTCGTCGCGCGGTGCGCCGTCGAAAAGCCGATCGTATTCACTTGATGCGAATTCGATGACGCGCTCGAGCGCCGGCGTCTCGCCGGCGCGTCCCGCCAGCGCCGTGTCCCACGCCGCGTCGACGAATGCCCAGCGTGCGCCGGAATTCTCCAGCACGTACGCGAGCTCGCTCGGATGCAGCTTGCTGTTGACCGGCACGGCGCATAACCCGGCGTGCCAGCACGCGAACAGCGTCTCGAGGTACTCGGCGCAGTTGCGCGCGACGAGCGCGACGCGATCTCCGGCAGTGAGGCCGGCGGCAGAAAACGCGCCTGCGAGTCTGGTCACACGCGCGGCAAGCGCGGCGTAGTCGTGACGCACGGCCGATCCGACGGCCACGGCGGGCAGCGCGGGAAAGCGCCGCGCGCTGTCGACGAGCAGCGACGCCAGGTTGTGCGCGGGAGATGCCGGTGCGGAAGCAGCCACAAATCAATACGTCGCGCGGCCGCCCGAGAGATCGAAGACCGCGCCCGTGGAGAACGAGCAGTCTTCGGTGCACAACCACGCGACCAACGCGGCGATTTCCGCCACTTGTCCGAAGCGCCCCATCGGAATCTTGGACAGCATGAAGTCAATATGCTGTTGCGACATCTGATCGAAGATCGCCGTCTTCACCGCTGCGGGCGTGATGCAGTTGACGCGAATGCCGGTCTTGGCGAGCTCCTTGCCGAGCGACTTGGTCAAGCCGATCACCGCGGCCTTGGAGGTGCTGTAGGCGCTGGCGTTTGGATTGCCTTCCTTGCCGGCAACCGAGGCGATGTTCACGATGCGCCCGTAATCCTGCTTCAGCATGACGGGCACGATGGCGCGATTGCAGAGGAACACGCCGTCGACGTTCACTTCCATAACCTGCCGCCAAGCGTCGACGGGATATTGCCACGTCGCCGTGTTGGGGCCGGTGATCCCGGCCGAGCATACGAGCGCATCGATGCGGCCCAGCGCGGACGCGACCGCTTGCGCCGCGGCGTCGACGCTGGCAGCGTCGGCGACGTCGACGACGCGCGTGTCGACGCCGGCATTCAAATGGACCTTGGCTTTCTCCAGCGCCGCTGCATCGCGATCCCACACGCTCACGCGGCCGCCGCTGGCGATGAGGCGCTGCGCGATCGCAAGACCGATGCCTGCCGCGCCGCCCGTGATGACCGCGGTGCGGCCATTGAAGTCGAGCTGGTTCATGTTCCGCCGCTCTCCCTGGTCGCGTCGCTACTCGCGCGACACGATGCTATCACGATCGACGCGTGACCTTGCCGCCTCCAGATCGGTTCGTGCGATCATGCCAGATACGGTTTACAAAGAATTCGGAGTACTCCCATGACCGAACTTCTCTTCCTGCCGTGGCGCCATCTGACTCGAGCCGAGCAGATTGGCGTAGGCGCTCTTCTGCTGATCTTTGTCGTGTGGGCCGTGCTGCCGGCGATTTCCCAGGACCCGGGTTACCACCTCTTCGCCGACCAACGTCAGTGGCTGGGCATCCCGGACGCAGCGAATGTGCTTTCGAATGCCGCCTTCGTGCTGGCAGGTTTATATGGGATAGCAAGGCTCGCTGCGCGCGACCGCGCCCGGTTTCCCGCGGCCACAGAAGCGGGCTTGTGCTGTCTCGCGCTGGGTTTGATTTTTACGGGGCTCGGGTCCGCGTGGTACCACCTCGATCCGGACGATGTCACGCTCGCCTGGGACCGATTGCCGATGACACTGGTTTTCACCGGTGTGCTGGGTGTTGCGATCGCGCAACGCGTTGGCCAGAACGTCGCGAGAGTGGGCCTCGCCATCCTGTTCGAGCTCGGAGTGGTAAGTATCGCGTACTGGCGAATGAGCGGCGACCTGTCGCTTTACCTGACGCTTCAGTTCGGAGGCGTCGCCGCGCTGCTCCTGCTTCTGCTGTTGACGCGTCGCGGCGATGACCCGTTTCCGTGGGGGTGGGTCATCGCTTGGTATGGGTTGGCGAAGCTCGCCGAAGCCGCCGACCAGGGCATCTGGCAGGGCACGAACGGCTTTCTCGCGGGGCATATGCTCAAGCACTTGTTGGCCGCCGCAGCCGGCGCGGCCGCATTGAGTCCGCTCCGCGCCCGCGCGAAGTAGCCAAACGCGCCGATCAGCGACTTCGATCGGCGGAGCAGATCGGAGACTTAATGCCTGGACTCGTCGCCAACCCCGCCGCCGTCGAGCGCAGCGGCGAGGTGCTTGATCGATTCGGACGCAGTTTCGAGTGCCTCGCAGGCGTCGCGCGCCTTCTCGGCGGACAACACCAACGCTTCCCCAGGAATGTGCGGATCGCAGCTCAGGTCGATCTTCAACGCCACCAGCGCGTCCATGACTTTGTACAGCTCCCTTCCGATATCTGGTTCCATATGAACGGCCCTCCTCTCTTGCGGCACGCTTATATGATCGCTCAGTTTTGGCTGCTGTGGCTTCCCGGATCATGGCGGGAGCCGCGCGGCCGGTTCCCGCCTTGCAACCTTTCTGCCGCCAGTACGTTTATGAGCGCCAGGACTTGCGAGGTCTCCGAGGACTTGTCGAAAAATCGATTGGCGCCCAGACGCAAGCTGAGATTCTCGTTCTCGGCGCTGGCGAAATTCGTAAGTACCACCTTGATTGCCGCTGGGACCAGCTTCTGTTCCTGCAGAGCCCTGAGCACGTCGAACCCGCTCCCGGAGTTCAAGCGGATGTCGATCAGGATCAAATCCGGCTGCAGCGTGGACAGATCGGCGATGGCCGATTGCGCTCCGGCGCTGCTGCCGACCAGTTCTGCCCCCGCCGCCTCGATCGTCGACGCGAGCAAGCGCCGGAGGATCGTGGAATCCTCGACGATGTAGACCTGCAGCGGTTTGAGAATTTCGTTCATGGCCAACCCAAGCGCTGTACCGCATGCAAGATCGGTGCCGGCGAATTTTCCCGCCATTTCAGCGGCGAAGCGGGACCGCGACCGGCGGCAATTTGTAATTCTTACCGGGCGGCGTGCCATGCAGAAATCGAACCGCTCCATCCGCGACTCGACGAAGGCCTTCTGGCCGCCGTCAAAGAGGCTTGTCACGCCGGCGAGCAGGGAGTCGTTCCGCTCAAGTCGCAAGCGCCGGACGCGCGGTCACCGCCCCAATGTCGCGCTGGATGCGCTGATGCTAACCGAAAGGGGATCGGCAATAGACAGATTGGTGCCGGCAGTAGGAATCGAACCCACGACCAACGGTTTACAAAACCGCTGCTCTACCAACTGAGCTATGCCGGCCCGGCGCGGGATGGCGCGTCGGTGCTACGCGGCCCATCCTCTGCAACGGCTATTTTACAACCTGAAGGTGCTTGGGCCGCCGGCGCGGCTTGTCCTTCGGCGGCGAGGCGCCGGGTGCGGAAGATTCTAGCGGTGCGGTCGCCGCATCGAGCGACGCCACGGGATCCGCCGCGACAGCGAAGGCGAATCCGTAGCCCGTTTCCTTGGCGAAGATTCCCGACACCGCCGTGATCGGCACGGAGACTTCTTGCGACACGCCGTTGAAGCGCGCGGTGAATTGCACGTGCTCGTTGTCGACGGTCAGCCGGCGTGTAGCGCCCGCGCTGACGTTGAGCACGATCTCGCCGTTCTTGACGAAGGCGGCCGGGACGCGTGTCTGGCCGTTGACCTTGACCGCGAGGTACGGGGTCAAGCTGTTGTCCGCGCACCATTCGCAGATGGCGCGGATCAGGTAGGGCTTGGCGGATTGCTCGGACATGAGGAGAGGATACTACACGGCGTCGCGGCGGAGAACGCGGGCTGTGTCTGCCCCGGGCATCGCGCCTGAGCGCTCAGCCGGGGCTACGGCTATTTGCTATTTCCTCATTCCTCTTTCGGCCGACGTGAGCGCCTCGATGAAAGCCGGCCGCGAGAACAGCCGCTCCGCGTATTTCATGAGCGGCGCCGCGGGCTTCGGCAGTGCGATGCCGTAGTAGTCGAGGCGCCAGAGCAGCGGAGTGATCGCCACGTCGAGCATCGAGAAATCTTCGCCCAGCATGTACTTGTGCTTGGTGAATACCGGTGCGATCTGCAGCAGGCTGTCGCGCACCAGGCCGCGGGCCTTGTCGAGCTGCTTCTGGTTGTTACCCTCCAGCGTATCGATGTGCGAGAAGAGCTCTTTCTCGAACCGGTGCAGGAACAGCCGCGCACGCGCGCGCATCAGCGGATCGGCCGGCATCAGCTGCGGATGCGGAAAACGCTCGTCGATGTATTCGTTGATGATGTTCGACTCGTGCAGCACCAGGTCGCGCTCGACGAGCACGGGAACCTGGTTGTAGGGGTTCATCACCGCCAGATCCTCGGGCTTGTGATCCAGGTCGACGTCGATGATCTGGAAGTCCATTCCCTTCTCGTGCAGCACGATGCGGCAGCGCTGGCTGAAGGGATCGGTCGTCCCGGAATAAAGGGTCATCATGAGTGCGTTCTCCCGAGGCGCGGCATATGGGGGCGCTGCGACCAGATGCAAGGGCACGGCGCTGGTCAGCCGTCGCCGCGTCAACCTGCTCGGCGCTTAGTGGAGCTCTTTCCAGTAATCGCGCTTCAGCGCGTAGACGAGGGCGAAAAGTACCCCCAGGAAAATCAGTACGACGATGCCGATGTTGATCCGGTCGTACTTCACCGGCTCGCTTATGTAGTCGAGATAGTTGACCAGGTCGCTCGCGAACCTCTCGTATTCGACGTTCGTGAGCGCGCCCGGCGTGCCCTCGGTAAGCGTCTTCACGAAGTACTTGCCGCCCACCGCCGGCTCCACCAGCACGAGGCCCTTGGCCGCAACCGCGGCGGCCTCGGCCTTGTCGCGGTCCTCGTATTCGATATCGACGAGCTTCTTTTGCCCGGACAGAGTCCACAGCGCGTGCGGCATCGCGACGTTCGGAAACACGAGGTTGTTCCAGCCGGTCGCGGTCTTGTCGTCGCGATAAAAGGCGAGAAGATAGCTGTACAGCCAATCCTTGCCGCGAACGCGCGCCTCGACCGACAGATCCGGCGGCGGCGCGCCGAACCACGCGGTGGCGTCGGCCGTCGTCATCGCCACCGTCATGGTGCCGCCGATCTTGTCGGTGGCGAACATCAGGTTGTCCTTGATCTGCGCCAAGGTCAGGCCCAGGTCGGTCAACCGGTTGTAGCGCATGTATTGCGCGCTATGGCAGTTGAGACAATAGTTGGCGAAATTGCGCGCGCCGCGTTGCAGCGAGGCGTCGCGCTCGAAGCCGCTCATGCTCGGCGCGGGGATCAGTCGGGCCTCGCCCTGCGCGAGCGCCACGCCCGCGGCCGCCAGCAGTACGACGCCAGCGAATCTCACCATGATCTTTACCACCCGGTTACCCTCTCCGGCACCGGCTTGGTCTTGTCGCGCCTGGTGTACCAGGGCATCAGGATGAAAAACAGGAAATAGACCAGCGTCAGCAGCCGGGCGAGCCATGTCGCCCGGTCTTTGGTATCGAGCGCGTCCGCCCAGCCGCCGGTGAACTGGCCCCAGATCGTGACCGGCACTGTGCCGAGGTAGCCCAGCACCAGGAAGCACACGACGAAAATCGCGAGCCAACTCTTGTAGAGCGAGCCTCGATAGCGGATCGACTTGACGGCCCCGCGGTCGAGCCACGGCAGGAAAATGAAGATGACGACCGACGCGGCCATCGCCAACACGCCCCAGAACTGTGAGCCGAGGAAGGACGGCACCGCGCGCAGGATCGCGTAGTACGGCGTGAAGTACCACACCGGCGCGATGTGCTCCGGGGTCTTCAGAGGGTCGGCGGGAATGAAGTTGTTGGCCTCGAGGAAATAACCGCCGACGTCGGGCATGAAGAATACGACGATCGAAAAAATCACCAGGAAGAACACGACGCCGACCAGGTCCTTGATCGTGTAGTACGGGTGCGAGTAGATGCCGTCGAGGTAGATGCCGGTCTTCGGGTCCTTCGGCTGCTTTTTGATCTCGATGCCATCGGGGTTGTTCGACCCGACTTCGTGCAGCGCCATCAAATGCACCGCGACGAGGATCAGCAGCACCAGGGGCACTGCGACGATGTGGAAAGCGTAGAAGCGATTGAGCGTCACGTCGGAGATCGTGTAATCACCGCGAATCCAGATGCCCAGGTCGTCGCCGATGAACGGCACGGTAGAGAAGAGGTTGACGATCACCTGCGCGCCCCAGTAGGACATCTGTCCCCAGGGCAGCAGATAGCCGAAGAACGCCTCGGCCATCAGCGCGAGGTAGATGAAGCAGCCGATGATCCACAACAGCTCGCGTGGCTTGCGATAGCTGCCGTAAAGCAATCCGCGGAACATGTGCAGGTAGACGACCACGAAAAACGCCGACGCGCCGGTCGAATGCATGTAGCGGATCAGCCAGCCGGCAGACACGTCGCGCATGATGTACTCGATCGACTCGAATGCCTTCGTCGCATCGGGCTTGTAGCTCATGGCAAGGAAAATACCGGTGACGATTTGCATCACCAGCACGAACGCCGCCAGCGAGCCGAAGTAGTACCAGAAGTTGAAGTTCTTCGGCGCGACGTACTTGCCCCACTGGTCTTCCCACAGCTTGGTCAGCGGAAAGCGATCATCGATCCAGGACAGAAGTCTTTGCATGTCAGGCCGGCCTTTGCTTGGCTTATCGGTTGGCTCTTGGTCAGTCGACAGCGCGCGTCACGCGGCTTTGATGTCCTCGCCGACCACGATCCGGGTGTCGGAGAGGAACTTGTACGGCGGGATGACCAGGTTCGTCGGCGCTGGAACGCCTTTGTACACACGGCCGGCGAGATCGAACTTGGATTGGTGGCACGGGCAGAAGAACCCGCCGAGCCAGTCCGCACCCAGATCCGAGGGCGCAATTTCCGGGCGGAATGTCGGTGAGCAGCCCAGATGCGTGCAAATACCGATGGCAACGAAGATTTCCGGCTTGATCGAACGGTATTCGTTTTTCGCGTAGGGAGGCTGGCGATCGACTTCGGATTTCGGATCCGCAACCTTGGAGTCAAGCTTGGGCAGGCCGTCGAGCATTTCCTTGGTGCGATGGATCACCCACACGACTTTGCCACGCCACTCGACGTTGATCTTCTGGCCGAGCTCGAGCTTGCTGATGTCGACATCGACCGGCACTCCTGCCGCCTTGGCGCGTTCGCTGGGCCAAAAGCTCATGGCGAAGGGCACTGCGGACGCGATCACGCCAACCGTGCCGACTGCCGTCGTCGCGCCGAGCAGGAACCGGCGTTTCCCCTTGTTTACACTGCCTTCCATCGCCACTGCCCCGGTCCCCGGCCGCAAACTTTGCAATTATAGATGATTTGCTCCGGCAGCCGAAAGGCTTGCGCTGAAATTTCCCGAAAAAGCTACTTTAAAACAGCCGCTTACACGACCCGGTCTTTGCCGAGGCTCGGCGCCGTCCGCGCCTATGTTGCATCGCCGCAGCGGGCGTATGCCCGGCGTCTATAATGGACATCCGCGCCTTCGCCCCGATATAGCACTCCATGCTCCGCCGATTCTGGCTGCTGTTCGCTCAGGTCGCCACCGTTTGTGTCGCGGCGCTGTTCGTCATTGCGACGCTGCGGCCGGATATCCTCGCGCGCGTCGCCGGCAAGAATAACGTCGTGCTGGTGCAGGAGATGGTCCCGAGCCTCGCCGCGCCGAAAATCGAGAGTCTCGCCGACGCCGCGAGGAAGGCGATGCCGTCGGTGGTCAATGTCTATACCAGCAAGGAAGTCCGGCAGCGAAACCCTCTGCTCGACGACCCCCTGTTGCGGCGGTTCTTTCCGGGGCTCTCGGAGGGTGAGCCGCGCCGCGCGACGAGCCTCGGCTCGGGCGTGATCGTCAGCAGCGAAGGTTACGTGCTCACCAACAACCATGTGATCGAGGGCGCCGACGACATCCAGCTCGTGCTCGCCGACGGCCGCCGCCTGCGCGCGACCGTGCGCGGCAGCGATCCCGAGTCGGACCTTGCGGTGCTCAAGGCCGAAGGCAAGGATCTGCCCGCAATCACGTTCGGCAAACTCGACAACGTTCAGGTCGGCGATGCAGTCCTGGCGCTGGGCAATCCCTTCGGCTTCGGCAACACCGTGACGCACGGGATCGTCAGTGCATTGGGTCGAAACCATCTAGGCATTAACCGCTTCGAGGATTTCATCCAGACCGACGCAGCGGTGAACTTGGGCAATTCCGGCGGCGCGCTGGTCGACTCCGGGGGAAATCTGATCGGCGTCAACAGTGCGATCTATTCGCAGAGCGGCGGCTCGCAGGGCATCGGCTTCGCGATTCCCGTATCGATCGCGCGCCCGGTGCTCGAGCAGATCATCCGCGACGGCGAGGTGACGCGCGGCTGGCTCGGCGTCGAGCCGCAGGAGCTCACGCCGGAGATCGCCGTTGCGTTCGCGCTGAAGGACGTCGACGGCGTGCTCATCCGCGGCGTACTCAAGAACGGTCCCGCCGACCGCGCCGGCCTGCAAGTGCGCGACGTGGTGCTGGAGATCGACGGCAAGCCGACGCGCGACGGGCCGGCGTTGCTACAGCAGATCGCGGGTTTGACCCCGGGGCATCAAGCGATGCTGAAAGTGCTGCGCGACAGCAAGCCCTTCGAGCTGGCGGTGATCGTGGGCAAGCGTCCGAAGCCGGCGGGCTAAAACGCTCGCGCGATTTTTATTCGCTGCGAACGCAATATCGACCGGCGCGGCCGAATGAATTAGGCCCTACCGCTGGCCGAATGAATTCGGCCCTAC
>Ga0075425_100000414_pt1 | contig 39712 bp, 43 predicted proteins | sample SoiMethybrSBSTD4_FD_75300 | JGI IMG/M metagenome (GOLD analysis project Ga0075425, IMG submission 75300) | Bulk soil microbial communities from a Populus tree surrounding site in Tennessee, USA - Soil MetaG P. TD hybrid SBSTD4 | ecosystem: Environmental > Terrestrial > Soil > Tree plantation... | reverse complement strand
CTGCTGGTCATGATCATGACCAGTGGTACCCCCGTTGTGCTCAAGCTGCGACGGGCCGCCCTAATGCTGATTCCGGCATCGGTGATCATGGCCTTCGCGTCCTATCTGTACGCGGTCACCGGCACCTGGACGGCTTGGTATCGCGCCCAGTCGACTGGTTGGGTACGCCAGCTGACCTGGCCGTGGGACTCGTTCTTGAACACGATTCCGGCCATCGTGCCCGGCGCGTACGCCGATCATCCGTGGTGGGCTGCGGTCTTCCGCGGCGAGATGATCTCCATGGCCGTCGGCATTGGTGTCACCATCTGGTGCATCGTCGTGAGCCTGCGGGCGCGGAAGTCTTCTGATCGGTTGGATCGGACGATGTGGGGCGAGGCTAGCTGGGTGGGTGTGCAAGTGCTGGCGTTCTCCATGTCGTACTGGTTCTTTTCGGTCAACCGTGCGACGTTGCTCTGGTTCCCGTTGTGGATCATGCTCGGCCGCTGGGTCGCCGGACCCTCGGACGACGTACGAACCAGCCGTTCTCGCCAGCTCCATCATGTGCTGGTGGGCTGCGCTTTCGCTGTGGAAATCGTGCTGATGCTGTGGTGGAGCTGGTTGTTCTTTACCGGCCACTGGGCGAGCTGAAGCGGGTGTCCCAGATCACACGAAACGCCGCGCGCGACCGTCAAGTCCCATAGACTGACCCGAGGTGACTCGGTCGGGGGACAGGTGACCATCTTGGGGGCCCTTGCCGAGGCTTTGATTCAGTCAAGTCTCTAACAGGGGAAATCGTGGCGCGCTACCGCAAGGCGACTGTTGCTGCGCTGGCTGCATCCGCACTGCTTGTGACATCCGGCGCGGCATACGCCGGCGATCTTCGTATTCGGAAAACTGTCGATGAGGCGCCGAGCATGAGCTGGGCTTACTACAACGGTGGGCTAACCGACCTCTCTCCAGGCACCAAAGATGTGTACGACGGCGCGCGAGCGACGGCGATGATGATGAGCATCGACAACGAGAGCACGTTCCGGGTGACGCTCCGAGGTCTGAAGAAGAGTGCCATGCACAACGAGTACGGCGCACATCTCCACACCGGGCCATGTGGACTCGATGCCAACCAACAGCCGACTGTCGGAGGACACTACAACACAACCCCCGCTGGCCAGTCGCTCGTCGTGAACGACAAAACGGAGGTCTGGCTCAACTTCCAGGTGCATTCACTTGACAACACACGTGCGACAGCTGTTGTCCCCTTCGTTCCGGACGGTACGCGGTCGATCACCTTCCATGAAAAGGCGACGGTCCACCACGGAGACGGCGTGGGAACCGCCGGGCTCAAACTGGCCTGCATCCCGCTGGACATTAAAAAGGTCGGCGGCGCTAAGTAGCAAGTGAATCTGATCGCCACCCAGTCGGCCGAATGACTGCTGAGCCTGTCGAACGCACTAGTCCGCTCCTTCGACAATCTCAGGGTGCATGTTCTGGCCTATTACCCTGACTGGGTGGAACGGATGTGGATTGACCTCGAGGGTCTGGCAAACCTACGCGATGTCGGCGGGATTCCGACGGTCGACGGCGGCAAGATCGTCCCCGGTCGGCTGCTGCGGTCAGACAATCTCCAGACGCTCACTCGTTCTGATGTAGATCAGCTACTGGGGCTCGGCCTTACCGACGTCATCGACATGCGCAGCGACTACGAGGTTGAGCAAGAGGGGCCAACTCCACTGGCTCATTCCGGGGTACGGATCCATCAGTTCTCACTTTTCCGGGAGTGGGAAGTCGGCGTGGGGGAAGATAAGCCCGACATACGTCCTGAAGTGCTGCCTGAAGAGGCGCTGCCATGGGTCGACCTGGAACCCAGCGTCCAGCTCGACAACGCCGTCGCGTCGGTCTACTTCTCCTACCTGGTGGATCGTCCCGACTCAGTGCTGTCGGCGTTACGTGCCATCGCAGCCGCACCCGGTGCGGCGCTGGTGCACTGTGCCGCGGGCAAGGACCGAACCGGAACCATGGTCGCGCTTGCCCTTTCGGTGGTCGATGCCGATCGCCAAGCCATCATCGATGACTACGTCGCGAGCTCGGAACGTGCCGCGCAAGTCGTGGCACGACTGAAGGCCTCGCCGACGTACGCGGAGAATCTCGAAGGTCGCGATTTGTCCTCGCACTTGAGCCACCCAGAGACCATGATCAGCCTGCTGCGACACATTGACGAGGCTTTCGGTGGGGTGTCGCCAATGTTGATCAAGATGGGCTGGACCGAGGAAGACAGCGACCTGCTGCGTGCGAAGCTTCGCGCTTGATTCGCTCTTTCTCACATTCAGTTGGGATCAAATTTCCGACCAGTGCGGACTATTCGAGCAGAGATCTCCTCAGACAAGGTCGATTTTCCGACCAGTGCGGACTTTTCAGGGAGGGGGTTACATCCAGGCGACACAGTCCACCGTTGCGGTAGTCAGCCGCAGCTCGACTGGAATCTCGTCGCCGATCTGCGGTGGCTTCTCCTTGGCGGGCAGGAAGACCTGACTTGATTGCATGTGAGGCGGCTCCAGGAACCAGCGCTTCTTGCCATTGATCGTGTACGGGCTAAGGGCCAGCCCCGCAGCAGCCAAGGTCCCCGTTGCTAGGGCAATCGCGCGATGCCGCAGAGTCTTTGCCGAGGTCGGTGCCTCCATCCCGATGCCATGCGAGGTGCCGCCGGCGACAACGACGATCCACCCATCCGCCGGACACACCCGCTGTCGGTAGCCGGCCCGTTCGCCGCGCTTGATCGCATGCACATCAAGCACTGTGGCGGTGTTGGTACGCGCCTGCTTGTCACCTAGCCAAAGTCTGGTGCCGACTCGTTGACGTATTGGGACCGGCTCGCCCTCTGCTCCACCCAACTGGCGGGCGAGCCCGACCGTTTCCTCTGAAGGCAGGTGGGAGAACCACAGGGTTCCTGGGGCCACGGCGAGGGCAGCCCGGCTAAGCCGCTCTGCTTCGGCATAACGACCGTCAACATGCAGCGGTAGGTGAATGGTCCAGCCGTCGAAGCTGACGCCAGGCAGTAGATCGGCGACCTTAGCAAGATCATCTTGTGGGATTCCGTGGCGTTTCATCGACGTCAGGACCTCGACAATTACCCGCGGCTGATCATTGCGCGCCGCCAGCAGTTGGAGGTCAGACAGACGGGACACCGTGGTGATCACTGACGGCTCAAGGGTCAGCTCAGCCGCTAGCGAGCTGGATGAGTCCCAGGGATTCAAGATCACCACATCGCCTGAGAATGCCTCACGGACAATGCCGACCTCCGATGGGATACCGACAGCGACCGCGTCCACGCGGAGAGTTTTGGATTCCTCAGCCAGCCGGCGCAGGCCGAATCCGTACCCATTGCCCTTGATCACCGGAACTATGCCGGGCGTAGCGCCCGCCACAGTTCGTAGATGTTCGCGCCAGCGCTCCCCATCTAACCGAAGAGTTACACCGCTCATAGTCGCATCACGACACTGATCACCGTCGTTTCATATAGAGGTCGAAAGCCTTGTACAGCAGGGAATTGAGCGGAAGATCCCATTCACCCAAATACTCCACCGCCTCACCTCCGGTGCCGACCTTGAATTGGATTAGTCCCAGGTGCGGATCGTCTGCCTCAAGCCCTTCGGTGATGCCGCGCAGATCGTAGATCGTGGCACCCGCCTCCAACGCATCAAGGATCATCTGCCACTGGATGGCGTTCGATCCCCGCACCTCACGTTTGGCAGTTGAGCTTGCGCCGTAGGAGTACCACGTGTGCTGTCCCACTCGGACCCAGGTGGTCGAAGCCACAAGATCACCTTCGTGGTGCGCCAAGTAAAGCCGGATGCGATCGGGGTCTTCGGCAAGCAGAGCATCGAACATGGTCTGGAAGTAGGACATCGGTCGCGGTCGGAAAAGATCGCGCTCAGCGGTCTCGACGTAGAGCCGATGGAACTCTGGTAGCTGATCGACCGACCCGCGACGTACCACCACCCCGGTCTTGGCAGCCTTTTTGATGTTGCGCCGCCAGAGCTGGTTCATGCCGGCCAGCAGTTGATCAGGGGTTCGTCCCGCGATCGGCAACTGAAACACAAATCGTGGCTGACCGGCCGCGAAGCCTTCCTCATCCTCCTGCGGCTGGCGCCAGCCCAGCTCGCGCAACCGGTTACGAGTCCGAGTGGTTTCATGATTGATCTGATCGGGCATCGCTTCGCTGAGCCGCGTCACCTGCTCGTCGGCGATGGCCGCCTTGATGGTTTCGGCGCTCCAGCGGCGCGCGACGGCTGGTGCTCCGATCCGGACACCAAAGGCACCGGCTCGGCGTACATGGTCGGCCAACGGCCTCAGCCATTCCCCGATGTCGGGAGCCGCCCAGTCGATGACGGGGCCCTCGGGCAGGTAAGCGAGGTATTTCTTGATCTTCGGAAGCTGCCGATACAGTACTAGGCCGGCGCCAACAGGCCCGTCCGTGCCGTTGAACCAGCCGACCGACTCGCTCCGCCACTCACTCTTGACCTGTCCCCACGCTGGCGTCTGGAGGAAGCTCACCGAGGGTTGGGCGGCGTTGAACTCCCGATGCCGATCGGCCTCGATGGTGCGTACCGAAAGAACCACACGTGAGAATGTAATACCCGATCTGCCTCACCGCTTGAGGTCCATGCTTTGCATAGGGCAGCCCTCTATTGCATGGACTCTGCGTCATATCGCCCGAGCGGCTCAAAAAATCTGCGAAGAATGGCGGCTCAGTCGCGCCCGTAAAGGCAAACAACCTAGTCTTCCGCAACTTTTTAGTACGCCACTGCATCAAAAGTGTCCCCTAGAGCCCACTGTGCGAGTACGGTGAACTCGGGATCTCGGGCTGCCCGGAATAGGCCCAACGCATCGGCCCCCGTGTTTCCCCGCGCGGGTTTGGTCCCATCCCCTGTGCGGACCGCCTATTCCGGGTTCAAGCGGCCCTAACGACGCTATTTAATGGCACTCTGACGTGCGGCCGGCAGATTCTCCTCCTTCCTCGCTCGCGAACATGGTCATAGCTCTAACAAAGCCCGGCCGCGAGCTCGTGCAGTCGGCGAACCGGCCGCCCGTCATAGTGACGTTGCCTGATGACTAACAAAACTCGTCGATTTCGCAGTAGTGCTTGTGCAACAGGTTCCCTTTAATACTCAGCGCAAGGACATCGATTCGGTTCTCGTCCCAGGAAACTGCCGCCGGCGTGTCATTAATGCCGCCGCCAATCGTCTCCCACTTGGTCCAAGCCCTTCCATCCCAGGACTTGTGTTGCAGGGTGTTGTTGTCGCCTTCCCGAAACAGATCAAGTCGGCGCAGGCCCCACGACGACACGGCAACGTCGGAGTGGAGTCCGCCGCCGAGGTCGACCGACTTGAGCCAGGTGGATCCGTCATACGACCTTTGGTACAGATGGTTATCGCGACCGCGGTAGAAGACGTCGATGAGGTTCGGGCCTCGCGAAACCGCCGCCGGTGCGCCTTCCAGGTATCCGCCGAGTCGTTCGAACCCGCGCCAGGCCGCTCCGTCCCACCACATGTGGTAGAGCGCGTTGTCGCCGCCTCGGACGAAGACATCTAGCCGATTCTCGCCCCAGGATGCGACGGAAGGGTTTGACGTGAGGTACCCGCCGAGCGGAAAGTAGCCCATCCACATGCCGTTCGCCCATACCCTTTGCCACAGCTGGTTGTCGGTCCCGCGTACGAAGATGTCAAGTCGATCTGGTCCCCACGCCACAGCTCCAGGGCCGCCGACAATTGCGGGCCCAAGATCGTCGGGCGGATACCAGACCTGGCCGTCGTATGACTGGTGCAGCAGGGTCTGGCCGGGGCCCTCAGCAAAGACATCCAACCTGCTGGGACTCCAGGAAGCCAGGCTCGGGGCCGAGTTGAACGAGCCGCCGAGACTCTCCCACTCGCTCCATTCCGGTCTAGGTGGCGTCGGCGACGGAGTTGGTGATGGCGTCGCAGACGTTGTCGGAATCGTGACCGTTGTAGCGGCCGGAACGGCAGGCCGCAGCATGACGAAGAGCCCGATGCTTGCAAGCAGCAGCACCGCGCCGCCGAGCATCGCCGGCCACCACCATCGACGCTGCGCTTTGATCACGCCTCGCAGCACGACCCGCACACTACTCCGAGTTGTCAGAATCTAGTTGACCTGGAGCTCAACTGGGTACTCGCGAGTCGGAATGATCAAGAGGTTTTCTCGATGAAGAGATGCTTGTGCAGTAGCTGACCGTCCGTGCCGAGCGCGAGTACGTCGATTCGGTTCCGTCCCCACGAGACTGCCGACGGAGTGTCACTAATGCCGGTGCCAATGGTCGCCCAGTCCGACCAACTCGTACCGTCCCAGAATCGATGCTCCAAGGAGTTGTCGTCTCCCTTGCAGAAGAGGTCAAGGCGATCCGGACCCCACGAGGACACCGCGACGTCGGAATGAAGCCCGCCCCCTAAGTCGATCGGTTTCTTCCACTTTTTGCCGTTGTACTTCCGCTGGTAGAGGTGATTGTCGCGGCCGCGGAAGAAGACATCGATCCTGTTCGGTTTTCGTGAGACGGCTGCCGGGGCGCCCTCCAGGTTGCCGCCGAGGCGCTTGTACGCGCTCCACTCAATCCCGTTCCACGACTTCTGGTACAACGCGTTGTCACTGCCTCTGACCATAACGTCCAATCGATTTGGAGCCCAAGACGTCACCGCCGGGCTCGAGGTGATGAACCCGCCCAGTGGGTAGTAGCCCATCCAGCCTCCGTTCCAGGCTTTCCGCCAGAGCTGGTTGTCGGCGCCGCGAACGAAGATGTCGAGCCGGTCCGGCCCCCGCGCTACCACTCCGGGTCCACCGACGATGGAGGGCCCGAGATTCTCGGCCGGATACCATTTCGTGCCGTTGTACGCCCGGTGCAGCATTGTCTGGCCGCCGCCTCGGACAAAGACGTCCAGCCGATTCACCGTCCACGACGCAACGCCCGGTCCAGCGTTGAAGGAGCCACCAAGATCATCCCAATCGCTCCACTGTGGGCCAATTGGTGAGGGCTCCGGGGAAGGCATCGCCGGCGGCTGGCTGGATGGCTGGGGGATCGGCGTCATGGCGCGAGCGGCTGGACGCACGATCAGAAAGAGTCCGGTTCCCGCCAGCACGAGCAGTGCGCTGCCCAAGATCAACGGCAGCGTCCAGCGTCGCTGAAAGTTGATCATGTGGGGAAGCACGATCGCACAATATCTTCAGAAAGCCCGACTTGTCATCGCCTCAGGAGTCACATATGTCTCAGCTGTTACATATCATGACTCAAAATGATCACGAGTTGATCACTGCGATGATCACGTCGGCAGCCTACGTTCACGTAGGTTTCTGACGGTCTGCATAGGTTGCAACCCATGCAGACCGTACGCAACCTACGTAAACGTAGGTTGCATCACATGAGTTGGAGTTACTTGGCGATGATCTTGCCGGGGTTGAAGTTACGGCCCGGATCCATTGCGGTAAAGAGCCCATCGATCATGTGAACGCCGGGCGCTGAGATGTCTTGCTCCAGCCAGGCAGCGTGCTCGGTGCCGACAGCATGGTGATGGGACAGTGTGCCGTCCGAGTCGACGAACGCCTGTTGGATGGCGTTCTTGAGCGGCTCGTACTGAGCAAGGGGGTCCACACCGTCGTGTTTGAACGCAAATGTGAAATACAGACACGCGCCGGAGTGGTAGGAGTGCGAAAGGTGGCACATGATCCAGCCCACCACGCCAAGTTGCGCGTACACCTTTTCCGCGGCTGAATTAACGTTCCGATACAGCGGCAAGAGTTTTGACCACGGTGCCGCTGTCTCCGACACGTCGCCAACCGCGCCGCGATCAAGGAGAAAATCTCTGATGTAGGGCGTATCAAACTTCTTCTGGTCGTATAGCGCACCAGGACCCTTGCCGACCAAGATGCCGCCGTGCTTCCCCACGATGTCCTTGACGATCTTCTTCTGTCTTGCGACATGCGCCTTGCCGCCCTCGTAACCAATGAAGGACAGGCAGACCTCGTCCAGGTTCCAGCCGCGTCGTTGCAGGACCTTCATCAGGCCCTTGCTGATCATGGAGGAGATCGAGATGCCACTGGACTTCTTCCTTGTGGCAAACGAGAACGCGGTTTCCTTTGCGTCAGAAACTCGGGTAATGGAGGGATGCGCGTCGCTTGTGGAGATCTCCTGCATAGCGGCCAGCCCAGCTTCCCAAGAGGGGAACAGGTATCCCAAGATCACCCGCACTTCTGGCATCCGATGAACTTGGACGGTCACCTCGGTGATCACACCAAGCCGGCCTTCGGAGCCGAGCATCATTTCGCGTACGCTCGGACCTGTCGAGGTGTGAGGCAACGGCCGGACCTGCAGCACCTTACCGGGCATAACGACGCGCATGCCACGTGCGATGTCAGAGATGTCGCCATACTTATCCGACTGCATGCCTGAGGACCGAGTCGCCACCCAGCCGCCGAGAGTGCTGTGTGTGAAGCTGTCGGGGTAGTGACCGAGCACCCAACCCTGCGCGCTCAACTGGTCTTCAAGGTCGGGACCCTGGGCGCCGGCCTGAATGCGTGCCAGACCTGATTCTGGATCGATGTCGATCACTTGGTTCATTCGGCCAAGATCAACGGAGATGACCGGCCGGGTCTCGTCTTCCGGAGCATGCAGACTCCCGGAAATATTGCTGCCGCCGCCGTACGGAATGATCACCGCATCAGCGGCAACACTCCGATCCACGATTAGCTGCACTTCATCCTCATTGGCCGGATAGACCACAACGTCTGGAATCCGCGGGATATCGCCCGCTCGGATGCGCAGCAGGTCCCTAAGACTCTTCCCATAGGTGTGCACGATCCGATCAAGATCATCTTGTAAGGTGTTTTCGGCACCGACCGCATCGGTCAGCTCAGCCAGCAGCTGATCGCTGATCATGGGCGCCGGAATGGGCAGGTCGTCGAGCGACATGGGCGCGGTCGGCGGGGTATTTACATCAAGATCGATAGCGTTGATCACGAATGGACGAAACGCCGGCTTGTCCTCGTGGTGAAAGCCCACCCCTTCGACTCCCCAGCCCCACCACTTCATGTGCTTGACGTCGGGCATCCCTGTCGTTCTCCTTCGCTTAAAGGGTGAGCACCTCTACGCCTGGCCGGCGCGGTACGTCATGGCATAGTCGATGAGCCCGCGCACCTCTTTGGCAATGCGGTCGGAAAATTGCGCAACCGTTTCGCCATCCTCAGCGCGCATCGGCTCCCCGAACGCGAGATACACCGGGAGCCGCCCGCGGGTCGGCCAGTTCTGGCCGTACGGCATGGCCTCGGATGCGCCAACGATGGCAACTGGCAGGCAGGGCACATCTCGGCTAATGCTCAGCGCCGCGGCCCCGGGCTTGAATGCAGCCATTTCACCGGTGCGGGAGCGAGTGCCCTCGGGAAAGAGCAGCAACGGTACGCCGTCGTCCAGCAGGCCGGTAGCCAGGCCGTGGCGACCGCGTAGTCCGGTGCGATCGACCGGAAACGCGTTGAAGAACAACGAGGTCAAACCCTTGCGCCACCACACGTCGAAGAAGTAGTCGGCCGCGGCTCCGGCTGCGACATAGCGGGCGAGCCCGCTTGGCAGCGATCCGAGAATCAGTGGCGCGTCGAGGTGACTCGCATGGTTCGACACAATGACAAAGGGTCGATTAAGTCCTTTGACATGCTCCTCGCCCAGCACTGTCACCGTCACTAGTCGCCACACCAGAGGCTTCAACAAGCCTCGCTGCGCAACGAACCGAGCCGCTGCATGCAGCGGCGAGGTGTAGCGGGTCTGGCTGGGCACGGGGTTAGCGTAACCCGACCGACGGTGGCGTATTGCGGTCCGATCAAGGCCCGGGCCTGTAGCAGTATCTCCGGAAAGTGGTCGTAAACGGCACTAATCCGATCGGATCAGCGCCGTTCCTTGCCACTTTCTTGAGAATGCGAAGCTCTTGAGAGGATCAATTCGCCTGACGCCGCTAGTGGCGGGTGGACATCAATCTGCGTGAGACCGCTCGTACGGTGCGGTGCGGCAGGTGTTGGCAGATCGTCATCAGCACCTTGTAGCGCTTGGACGGGATGGAGATCACCTTGCCGGCTACGGCGTCGTCCAGACAGTCGGTGACGAGCCGGTCAGCGTCCAACCACATAAGTTCAGGTATCGAGCCGACGTTGATCTTCGCGCGCTCATGGAACTCCGTACGGACCCAACCCGGACACAGCGCCGTGACGTTGACTCCGGTGTCATGCAGCTCATTTGCCAGGCTTTCCGAGTATGTGGTCACCCAGGCCTTGATCGCGGCGTAGTTGCCGGTGGCCACGAAACCTGCCGTACTGCTGACGTTGATGATCGTGCCGGCTCCTCGCTGCCGCATGGTCCGCCCCGCGGCGGCCCCAAGCATCAAGACCGCTCTGATCATGACGTCGATCGCGTGCTCGTGTGGAGTCGTATCCGCGTCGGTGAGTTTGGCCCGCACTCCAAAACCGGCATTGCTGATCAGCATGTCAATCGGCTGCTCGACACTGCTCAGCCGCTCCGCGATCCTGATCACCTCATCACGTACAGCAAGATCAGCAGTGATCGTTTCTACACTGATCGCGTGGCGTTCCTTCAAGTCAGTTGCGATCTCAGACAGCCGATCAGCGTCGCGTGCCACCAAGACCAGATCATCGCCGCGCGCTGCCAACGCCCTCCCAAACGCGGCGCCGATGCCTGCCGTGCCCCCGGTGATCAGCGCAGTTGCCATGAGCACACCCTATGACGCGGCCGCATCGGAGGCTCCGACGTCGTCACCACTTCGGTCCTAAGCCGTGATTCGGCCGGTCGTGAAGACGGCACGATCGGCGGCCCGCCGGCCGGCCTCCCATCCACGCTGATCCAGATAGCCTCCGCTTGCCGTTCGGGTGTGCGGGAACAGCCGGTCGAACTCCTGTTGGACAGCGCTTTCCTGCCGCGTCAATAAGGGCACTAGGTCTTTGCCATAAGACTCAGTGGCTGCCGCGTTCGCCTCCCTGAGCCGCTCGCCGATTCGCACGGCGTACGCGGCGAGGAAGGACCGCCGGAACGTTGCCGATCGGTCGAATGAGCCGGGTCGGGCGGCACCGGCCTCAGTCATAGCGCGAGTGGCCTGAATGAGCAGCGAGGTGAACAGCATCACTACCTGATCGACATCCACTGGCACGCCGACGATGGTTGCGATATCAAGCTGATTGAAATAGATCACCCTGCACCGGTTGGCCATGCCGACGGCGTTGAGTAAGCCGGCCTTGGTTGACGCATATGGGCTCTGCAGATGCAGCCGCTGGGCAACCACGGCAATCTGCTCATTGGTGGCACCCAATAGCGCCTCATCGATCGCATGCCGAGTCATCAAGTCCTGGGCCTTCGCCGTGAAGCTTTCGGCCTCCGCCGCGTACGAAGTCGCCTCGGCTTTCGCAAGCAGCGCCCGGATCCGGTTGAGTAGCTTTTGGCGCTCCGAATCCGGCTCGGCGACCGACGATCTGGGTGCGGGTTTTACCCACGCTGACGGTGGCGGCACGATGCGTTCGAGCGGCGGCAGGCTCGAGACAATGCCAGCCAATACGACTACGTCGCCCCAAGCATCTACCAGCCGGTAGCCAGCCCGGGCCAGCGTCTGGATCAGCAACCAGCGGTCATACCCTCCCGCGGACGGCGCCAGATCTGCGGCATCCTCAGCGACAGCTCTCAGCTGGTTGAGCCACTCTCGTGGCGCCAGTTCCTCAGCGCGGACGGCTCTGCCATGCTCAGTAATCACTGCTGCGATCTGTTGCGCCGACCGCGGAATTGCCTTGCGTACCACGTGCACTACGTCCAACGGCTGCCAGCCGTGTTCCCAAAGGGCAGTTAGCAGCGCGTAAAGGCGCGCGGTGATCAGCTCGTCCATCAACAGCAGGTCCACCGGCCTTAGGCCGGCCAGTTCCTGCTCGACAAGCTGCCTGACCTGCGGCCCAGGTGCCCGGAAGCGAAGGAGCCGGTCGAGAGTTCGCTCGGTTTCTTGCTGCCGCAGCCGTTTGAAGTCTGTGGCTGCACCAGATCGGGTGAATGGGTTGTTTTGGTCTCCGTTCCCGCTCTGGGTGGACCATTCCTCATCGCCACGCGGATGCTTGTGAGTCCATCGCTTAGCCCGCTGCTTCGCTGCCCGGCGCTGACGATTGTTCTTCCCCATGGCCGAGGATCCTTGCAGCCACAGGTGACAAGAGTTTGTTAGTCGGAGCGAAATTCCAGGAGATCGGCAGTCTCCTGTGCGATTGCCAGCTCCTCGTTGGTCGGTATTACAGCGATGGTGATCTGTGACCCGCCCGGCGAGATTACTCGTGCCACCCTCGACGGTTCGCTGTTGCGCTCGGGATCCACTTGCAAGCCAAGGCCATCCAAACCCTCTAAGACCGCAGCCCGCAGAGTCGGAGCGTTCTCGCCAACGCCAGCAGTGAAGCTCAAGATGTCCAGCCGGCCAAGAAGTGCCAGGTACGCCCCGACATAGTGCTTGAGCCGATGGACGTACACATCGAACGCCAGCTGCGCTCCCTCATCTCCAGCGGTCCGGCGCTGCTCCAGCTCGCGGAAGTCATTGACACCAACCAGGCCCTTGAGTCCGGACTGCTTGTTCAGCAGCGTGTCGATCTCGGCGATCGTCATGCCTATCTCGTTGTGAAGAAAGGTGTGCAGCCCCGGATCGACGTCTCCCGATCGGGTGCCCATTACAAGTCCTTGGAGCGGGGTGAGTCCCATCGACGTCTCGATCGCTACACCACCGCGTATCGCCGAGGCCGAACAGCCGTTTCCCAGATGCAGCACAATCTGGCTCAGCTGACCAAGATCACGTCCCATTAGCTCTGCAGCCGCTCGGGACACAAATTGGTGTGAGGTGCCGTGGAAGCCATAACGCTTGATCCGATATTGCTGAGCAAGATCATGGGGAATCGCGTAGGTCGCCGAAGCAGCCGGCAGAGTACTGAAGAAGGCGGTATCAAAGATCGCGACGTGTGGCACGTTGAACTCCGCCCGCGCCGCCTCGATGCCGGATACAGCGCCTGGGTTGTGCAATGGAGCAAGCGGAATCAGGTCCTTGATCTCCTCGAGCACCTTGTCATCGATGATGGTCGGATCGGTGAAGTCTGGGCCGCCGTGAACGACTCGGTGGCCGACCGCACGAATACCGACAGTATCAAGATCAACACCGATGGCAGCAAGATCATTCGTCATCGCCCGCATCGCCGTGGCATGATCAGCAACCGGGCTGCCGGGCTCGCCGATGCGCTCCACAAGGCCCTTTGCCTGCACCTCGGCAGTCTCTGGCACCACGAGCTGGTACTTCAGCGATGAGGAGCCCGCATTCAGCACCAGGACTGGTGCCTCACTCATGACTGAGCTCCGGCCGCCGCGGCTGCTTCGGTTGGTTGCTCAGGCTTTATGGCTTGGGCCTGCACCGCCGTGATCGCCACGGTATTGACAATGTCCTCCACCAAGGCTCCACGGGACAGATCGTTGACCGGCTTGCGCAATCCCTGCAGCACCGGTCCGATAGCGATCGCGTGCGCACTGCGCTGCACAGCCTTATAGGTGTTATTGCCAGTGTTCAGATCCGGGAAGATAAATACCGTGGCACGCCCGGCAACCGCTGAGTCCGGCAGCTTGGTACGCGCTACCTCCGGATCGATCGCCGCGTCGTATTGGATCGGACCCTCGAGCAACAGATTCGCGTCCCGTTTGCGAACCAACTCCGTTGCCGCTCGGACCTTTTCCACCTCAGCACCGGACCCAGAGGTGCCGGTCGAATAGGACAACATCGCGACCCGCGGCTCGATGCCAAACTGCCGCGCTGTTTCCGCCGAGGAGATCGCAATGTCGGCCAGCTGTTCAACCGTCGGCTCCGGAATCACCGCACAGTCGCCGTAGGCAAGCACCCGATCGGCAAGGCACATCAAGAACACGCTTGAAACCGTGCTTACGCCCGGCTTGGTCCTGATGAACTCCAACGCCGGCCGGATGGTGTGCGCGGTGGTATTCACCGCACCCGAGACCATGCCGTCGGCCATGCCGAGATTGACCATCATCGTGCCGAAATAGGAGATGTCGGTCACCACGTCTCGGGCGTGCTCCAGCGTCATGCCCTTGTGCGCCCGCGCTTTGGCGTACGCGGCGGCGAACTTCTCCACCAAGCCTGCATCCAGCGGCGACACGATCGACGCTTCATCAAGATCAAGACCCAATGCGGATGCCCGTGCTCTGACCTTGGTCTCATCGCCAAGCAAGATCATGTTTGCCACTCCGCGCCGTAGCAAGATCGCAGCGGCCTCAAGGATTCGATCGTCCTCGCTTTCCGGCAGCACGATTCGTTGCCGATCAGCGCGCGCCCGTTCCATCAGCTGGTACTCGAACATCAACGGTGTGCGTACATCAGAGGCCGAAACGTCAATCGCAGACAGCAAACCCGCCTGATCGACCTGCTCGGCAAACACCCGTCGCGCAGTCTCGATCTTCCGGCTCGATCCTTTGCTGATCAGGCCACGGACCCTCATCACCCGCTCCGCTGTGGTGAACGTGCCCAGCTTGGTCATGGCGACGGGCAAGTCTTGTTGAACACCTTCGGACAACCGTCGGATGCTTTCTGGGATCTCATAACCACCGGTAAGCAAGATCCCAGACAGCGTGGGAAACGTGCCGGACTGGTGGGCGAGCATCAGACCCGGTAGCAGATCGGTACGGTCGCTCGGCGCAATAACTGTGACGTCCAGGAGAAGTCGATCAAGGACATGAGGCAGGCTCATTGCCGCCACGATGACGCTCAGAGCCTCGCGATCCATCCAAGCCTCGTTCCCCAGCACCAGCTCGCCGTCAGCCGCCTCCACCAGCGCTCGAAATGTCGGCGCCCATAGCACGGGGCTCTCCGGGATGGCGGCGATCACGATATTTCCAAGATCGGCAAGGGCGGTGCGAATCGCCTCGGCCGCATCATCAGCAACACGATTGGCGATAACCGCGACAGTCTGGGCGTGATGGGCTCGGAGCTCCGCGATTGCACCGGCGGCAGCAGCGTGGACCTGTTTCGGAGTCCGCTCTTGGCCGTGCACCACCAAGACCACGGGCGAGCCGAGATTGGCCGCCACCTTGGCATTGAAGGACAGCTCGGTTCCACTGCTCACGTCCGTGTAATCCGACCCCACGACCAAGATCACCTGGAACCGGTCGGTGAGCTGGCCAAAGCGTTCGACGATGACATGCAAGGCCTCGTCAGCATCCTCCCGGAGGGCGTCATAGGTAACGCCGATCGCCTCGTCATAGGACTGTGAGATGCCCGGTTGACTCAGCAGAAGATCAACAGTGAGGTCGACGTCATGGCTGCTGGTGGTTGTCGTGGTCAGCGGGCGGAAGATTCCGACTGAGCCGACCTGGCGGGTCAGGGCATCGAGTAATCCCAGCGCTACGGCCGACTTGCCGGTGAGGCCTTCAGGCGATGCGACGTAGACGCTGCGACTCACGATCTGACGTTATCGGCAATACCCGTGGTATAAGCGCCTGGGGAGATGGAGTCGGAACTATCTTGGTTCGCGTGGCTGCCCCCGTACCACCGGAGATTCCCGGCATGGCGGATTGGCGCGCAATCGCGCGGGGTGGCTTCGCGATTGTCTGGGAAGCGCGCCAAGAGTCGCTCAACCGTCTGGTAGCGGTCAAGGTCGACGAACGAAAGCTGGATAGCGAAGCCGAGCAGCGACGCTTCCTGCGCGAGGCGGGGGCGGCAGGCAGAATGTCGGGCCACCCGGGCATCGTCACAGTGCACGACGCGGGACTGCTCGGAGACGACCGGCCGTTCCTGGTCATGGAACTCTGCCCGGGCGGCTCCTTGACCCGGTGGATGACCAAGGAACCCCGACCTAGCCAGCGTCGAGTTCGCGAGGTCGGCGTACGGATCGCGGACGCCTTGGCGGCTTCGCACCTGCTTGGCGTACTCCATCGTGATGTCAAGCCGGCCAACATCTTGATCGACGCGTACAACAATGCTGGCCTGGCGGACTTCGGGCTTGCAACATTGATCGATCCGGACATGCCGCTCAGCGAAACGGTGGAAGCGATCACTCCCGCGTACGCGCCGCCGGAGGTCTTCGCCAAGCAGCCGGTCACCGAGTATGCCGACGTCTATTCGCTGGCGGCCACGCTGTACGCGGTGCTCAGCGGTCACGCGCCGCGTTGGTCAGAAACGATGGATCTGCCCAGCATTCCGGAAATGATCAAGCGGCAGAAGGCGCCGATCAAGCGCATTCCGGGAGTCGATAAGGCGTTCATGGATGTGCTGCTGAACGCGATGGCAGAGAACCCCGAGGATCGACCAACAGCCGCGCAATTTCGTGATCAATTGCAGGCGCTCAATCTGTCAACTCAGTTGGCGCCGACGCCGATGCCCGCACCAGAGCTTGAAAAGGTTTCTGACGCTTCACCGCCGCCACCACCTCGCGCGGAGTCATCGCCTCGCACCGAGGCGCCGCCTCGCACCGAGACCCCGGCCGCCAAGGTCGAGTCTCCGGCACCCACTCCATCAAGCAGATGGGAGCGTGGTGGACTGGCGACCGTAGCAGTCGCCGCGGTGCTGATCGCGGTGGCATCGGTGATCGCCGTCGTGAACATCGCGACGCGCACTCCGGCAGTTGAGCCGTCACCCTCTCTAACGTCGCAGGCAGCCGAAAGTCCGAGCAGAACTCCGGTCTCAGTACCGGCAGGATTCGTCGACTGCTCCGAACAGCTCGGCGTGGATACGTACTGCGCATCACGGCCGGAATGTTGGGGCGGAGTTAACGGATTCGGCGATGTTCTCTGGGTTGGAGTTCCGGAGGTCTGCAATGAAACGCACGTGTATCAAACGTTCCTTGCTGGTCGGATGACCTACGAGCTCCGCCGGCAGTCACAACTCCAATCGGATGCTCACATTCTTCGGGTGTGCACCAAAGAGATCGCGAACTCGATGTTGCGATCGGGAGATCGCCGATCGGACTGGGAAATCTACGCCATTGGTCCGCAGCACGATAACGAGTACTTCTTCCGCTGCATCATTGGCCGCGGTGAGCGGTCGGAGCCGCTCGAGTTTCACCAACCTGGCTAACAGGCGCCAACTGTTCAATTCCGCTGAGTAGCCGGTCGAGCATTCGCTCGAAATCCCAGCCGACCGGATCGTCGAATCCGCCAACCTCCCAGATCGCGGCCATGTTCGGATAACGCTTCCAGTCGAAGTAGGTGTCCCAGAAGCTGGCCCTGGAGTTCCAGTAGGCCTCCGCAGAGACGCCGGTATGGCGCGCTTCGTCGGCATCGCTGATCATGGAACGCGCCGCCCCTAGCAGCTGCCAATTGATCAAGTTGAAGATCGCGACGTTCTCGGCGCCGTCGAATCCCGCATCGCGCAGCGCGGCGTAGAGCGCCTCGGAAGCGTCCAGCACATTGGGTCCGATGGGAAGCCGGGCCATGTTGTAGTCGAGTAGCCATGGGTGGGCGCTATAGATCCGCCAGGTTTCCCGGGCCCACTGCTCAACCCTTTGCCGCCAGGACAGCTGTGGATCCGGTATCTGGTGCTCACCGTAGACCCGGTCGATCATGAGCTCGACGAGCTCCGAGCGACCTGGTACGTAGGTGTAGAGCGACATGACACTGACACCGACGTGGCTCGCGACCTTTCGCATCGACAGGGCCGCCAGACCCTCGGCGTCGGCGATTGCCACACCAGCAGCGACGACGTCGGTGAGACTGATGCGAGGCTTCGGCCCACGTACTGGCGGTTGCTGCTTGGGCGCCCAGAGCAGCTCGACGACTCGGCGGCCCTCAGATGTACCGGGCTGCTGATCCGTACCGTCCGTCCCGGTCACATTCGCCTCCTTTGATTCCGAAAAGTGTCAGTGGCTGGTGCTTATGTTATCTCCGTACAGTGTATGTTATTTTAATCCAGTACGGCGTACGGGATTCAGGTCGGAAGGGCGGGAATGATCCACGCAGGCATGATCCACACCGAGCAGCTGACTAGGCACTTTGTCAGTAAGAAGGAGACAGTCGAAGCTGTCAAGGGCGTCGACATCGACGTCAGGGCGGGGGAGTTGGTCGCCTTCCTGGGACCAAACGGCGCGGGGAAGTCGACCACGCTGCGGATGTTGACGACGTTGCTGCCACCGACGTCAGGCAAGGCGTTGGTGGCTGGAGCCAGCATCATCACCGAGCCGGCCGTGGTGCGATCCCGGATCGGGTACATCGGCCAGGGCGATGGAGCCGGGCACAGTTTCCGGGTGATGGATGAGCTGGTCGCTCAAGGCAAGTTCTATGGCATGAACTCGTCAGATTCCCTGGCCCGCGCCAAAGAGCTGGCCAAGACCCTCGATCTCAGTTCGCTCGAGAAGCGGAAGGTCAGCACGCTGTCCGGTGGTCAGCGCCGCAGACTCGACATCGCCTTGGGCCTGATGCACAGCCCGCGGCTGCTCTTTCTCGACGAGCCGTCGACTGGAATGGACCCCCACAACCGAGCCAATCTATGGGACCACATCAGCGGACTGCGGGAACGACAAGAGACCACCATTGTGCTGACCACGCACTACCTCGAGGAAGCAGATTCCTATGCTGAGCGGGTCTTGGTCATTGATCATGGCGAGATCATCGCCAATGACACGGCTGACAATCTCAAGGCGACATTGGCCGGCGACCGAATCATGATCACCGTCGATGGTTCGAGTGCCTCGGCCGCATCGGCTCTGGTCGCCGAACGGGGACGGGAGTTGATCACAACGAACGGGTCTCGAGAAGTGACGATTGCCGGTCGGTTCGATCAAGGTACTCGCACGTTGCCCTGGCTGCTGCGTGAACTTGATCATGCTGGAGTGAACGTACGCGCGGCCAATTTGCAGGTGCCGACGCTGGACGACGTCTTCTTGAGCCTGACTGGTCGAAGCCTGCGTGAAGAGGAGGTGGCGGCATGAGCACACTTGTTGCTGACACCCGGAACGTCTTTCAGCGAGAGATGTCGCTGGTGCTTCGAGATCCGTTCTCAATAATCTTCTCGCTGGTGCAGCCACTGGTCTTTCTTGGGCTGTTCGGGCCGCTTCTCGCTGGATCGGTGGATCCGGCCGCGATAAATGGAGAGTCGCCGCTGCAATGGTTCCTGCCAGGGGTGATCGTCATGATCTGTCTTTTCGGGACGAGCACAACAGGGGCCAACCTGTTGTTCGAGATCACTATGGGCTCGTACGAGCGGGTGCTGGCGACTCCGCTGCATCGCTCATCGATCTTGATCGGTAAGGCGCTCAAGGAGCTGGCACCGCTTGTCGTTCAGGCTGCATTGGTCGTCTTGGTATCGATTCCTTTCGGATTCAAGCTCTATCCGGTACACGTGCTGGTGGGGTTGCTGCTGCTCGGCGTCTTCGGTGTCGGCATGGGTGCCTTCTCCAACGCGCTGGCCATTGCAGCGCGTAAGCGGGAATGGATGTTCTGGGCCGTGCAGCAGTCGCTGCTGTTCCCGCTATTGATCTTGTCTGGGATGATGTTGCCGTTGGAGGCAGGTCCGCAGTGGATTCAGGTGCTCGGGCGGTTCAACCCGCTGACCTACATCGTGGACGCAGAGCGAGCGCTGTTCTCGGGCACCTTCAACGATCCAGCGATCGGTTGGGCCGTGCTCGCAGCAGTACTTACCTGCGCCGCCGGCCTCTGGGTAGGCGTCAAGCAGGTCGCCCGCAGCACCACCTGACGACCATCCGACTTGTCAGCGTCTCAGAATGCTATAGCCCTTGAGACGCTGACAAGTCGGCGTAGTCAGACGTTCTCCTTGAGCCAGGCGATGTCGGCGCCCTGACCTTCTCGGCCGCCAGGCGTCTCGACGACGACCGGCACGTCAGCGGTACGCACTACCTCGGCCAGCGCTTCGGTTCCGACCTCGCCGTCACCAAAGTTGGCATGCCGGTCGGCGCCGGAGTCGAAGGGATCTCGAGAGTCATTGGCATGCACTAAATCAATACGGCCGGTGATGGCTTTGACTCGATCGACCAAACCCACCAGTTCCTCACCACCTGCATGGGCGTGGCATGTGTCGAGGCAGAAGCCGACCGTGTCGCCGCCCTTGGCCTGACCGATCGCGTCCCACAGTCGAGAAATGCGATCAAGGCGACGAGCCATGGCATTGTCGCCGCCAGCGGTGTTCTCAATCAGCAGCGGCACGCGCATGTTCAGGCTGTCGATGCACTTGCGCCAATTGTCAAAGCCGATGGCGGGATCGTCGTTTTTCAGCACATGCCCCCCGTGCATGATGAGCCCCGCGGCGCCAACTTCGGCAGCCGCATCCAAATACTGCTGGACGAACTTCCGGCTCGGAATCCTGATCCGGTTGTTGGTGGTCGCCACATTGAGCACGTACGGCGCATGAACATAGAGCGCGATGCCGGCCTCCTGGGCGGCGGACTTGAGCACCGAAGCGCCGCCGGCGTACCTGATCTCTGGACCCTTCCATGCCTGCGGATCCCCGAGGAAGAACTGTGCCAAGGTAGCGCCGCGCGCCGCCGCCTCGGCAACGGGGTCGACTTGATCACCATGCCCGCCAACCTGCAACGTCACGCGTCTGACCCTCCGCTCGGACCGGGACGCCACCAGTCGCGCACTCGGTTGGCTGCGGATCCACCAGCAGTGCCTGCAACAGAGCCGATCTTGCTCACCAGCTTGTACAACGGATCGCCTGAGGTTGTGAAGCTCTGCTTGTACGAGTTGGCGGCGGCCTTGACCTCCTCGCTCATAGGAGCGTCCTTGTCATCGGAGCGGCGCGGATAGTTGCCAGCAAGGATCTCGGCATAGTCGGCGCCTGCTGCCCACTTCTGCAGCTCGGCGGCGCGCAACGCTGCCATCGGATGGCTCTTCCCACTCAGCTGCAGGAGCTTCAGCACACTGTCGCGTACGTCACCCCGCGTCTCATACTCCTCGGCCTGGTCCAGAAAGCCCGCCACATCAATGTCATTCGGGTTGCGGGCACCGGCCAAACTCGCATGTACCCGCAGCGCCGCGGCTGCGTCTTGCGAACACAGCAAGCCGGCACGATCGCAGGACAACTCCGACTTCCGGAACCACTCGTTGAGCGCGAGGATGATCGTCCGGATGCTCCAGGCACCAATCGGCAACCACTCCATAGCCGCGGCGAGATTGATCAACGCCACGAGCATCGTGCGATAGACGGCGTGGCCGGAGAGCACATGTCCCACCTCGTGACCGACGATGAACCGCAGGCCCTCCTCATCAACCAGCTCGAGCATGCCGGTGCTGATCACGATGATGGGTTTGTCCAGACCAATGGCCATGGCCTGCGGTGCCGGATCCTGCTCGATGTACAGCTCAGGCACCGGTTGCACATCCAGCGTCGTCGCGCACTCGTTGAGAATCTCGTGGATGCGCGGGTACTGGCGCGGCGAGACGCGGATCGCGGTCGCCAGATAAAGCCATCGGATGCTGCGCTCGCCGATGGCTCCGGAAAGTGCCTTCAGGACCGAGTCGAAACCGGGAATGGCGCGCAGCGCTACCAGGGCGCCACGATCGGCCGGATGCTCGTACGCGCGGGAACTGATGTCGGGAAATCGGATGTGCCCGCGACGCGCTGGCAGGTTTTCGTCCGGCAATTTTTCGGTGGTCATGCCCAGCAGCGTACGTGTGCGGGGGCGCGTCGATTCACGTCAATTCATATTGGCGATGCCGCTCAATAGGCCCATGGTCAACTGGAGGATGAGACCGAGAATGATCCAGGCAGCGCCGACGATGATTCCTGCCAGGGCCTTGCCGTTCTGGAAGCCGGCGCGGCGCGAAATGATGTAGGCCACGATGCTCAACACGAGCCCGATCGTGGACGTACACGGAATGATCGCCAAGATGAGGCCGACGATCCCGAGGGTATTGCCGGGATCAGCTGCTGGCGGCTGCGGGGTGGCCTGATAGTTGGCCATGGTGTGACTCCTCATGCGAGCGGGTTGGGCTGTTAGAGCAATTGACTGGTGTCTATCGAAGGCGAGCGTATCCGCATCGCAGAGCTGTGTGGATAGCATCGCCCAGTGAGCGGCGAGGGACTACTGGCGATCGATCAATTGCGCGCCACAGTTGCCGAGCTAGCCGAACCTTGGCAGCGGGAGGCGGCCACGGCGACGTTCCTCGAAGCGCATGCTCTTCCTGTCGTCGAGGGCAACATCGCGACATTTGCCGTGCTTGCCGAAGCTGACTCGGTCTATCTGCGCCATCGCATCAATGTGTGGCCAGATGATCTTGAGTTGTCGCGGATTCCAGGCACCGATGTGTGGTTTCTGACGATGGAGCTGGAATGGGCCGCTCGGGTCGAGTATCAGTTCGAGATCCTCCGCGGCGGGCAATGGTGGCGATTCAACGATCCTCACAATCCGCGACTGGCCCGGAGCCCGCTTGGGGAGTCCTCGGTGTGTCACGGACCGGGTTACGCCGTACCCGATTGGGCCAGCTTTCATACTGAGACCGAGGCAGGCAGCCTCATCGAACTAGAGGTACGCAGTCTGGCCCAGGGCCGCGACAATCGCGTCACGGTGTATCTACCGGCTGGATTCGAACCGTCGGAGCGTTATCCCTTGCTCATCGTTCATGATGGCGGTGACTATCTGGACTACGCCTCCATGAAGATCGTTCTGGACAACCTGATCAACGACAAGCAGCTGGCCAAGATCATCGTCGCGTTCACTTATCCCGGCGAGCGGCTCATCGAGTATCCCGATGATCCTGATCATGCTCGGTGGATCAGCTGCGAGCTACTACCGCGTCTGGAGAACGAGTTTCCGCTGCAGTCCGCACCGACCGGGCGGTGCTTGCTGGGCACTAGCTTCGGCGCTGTGGCGGCACTGTCGACGGCAGTCAGGTTCCCGGGGACCTACGGCTCACTGCTCCTGCAGTCCGGCTCGTTTCTCTATTCAAATCCTGCCGTCTGGCACGGTGAAGGGTCGGTTTTCGATCCGGTGGTGCGCTTCATTGATAATTACCGCGCCCAACCCGTACTCGCAGCCGAGCGGGCTTTCATCTCTTGTGGAGCATACGAAGATCTGGTCAAAGCAAATCGGGCAATGCTCCCGATCTTTCGAAGCACCGGAATGAAGATCAACTACGTCGAGTCGCGAGATGGGCACTCCTGGGAGTCCTGGCGAGATCAGCTCGGTCCTGGCTTGTGCTGGCTCTTTCCTGGCGACGCCAGGCGGTAGTTCGCGGTGTCGGCAACCTACGTTCACGCAGGCTGCTCACGGTCTGCACAATTTGCAACCTGTGCAAACCGACAGAAACGTATGTGAACGTAGGTTGCAGCAGGGGGCCAGCCGAGTCATTCGCCGACAGATCCGTCGATGAGCTCCCGTACGACGTCCAGATGCCCGATGTGCCGCGCGTACTCCTGTAGCAAGTGCACAAGGATCCAGCCGAGTGTCGGCGGACCGCTGGAGAACCGGCCACCCAACCTGCCTCGATCGTTCAGCTCGGCATTGTTGACGCTGGCTTCGGTGCGGTGCGCTATCTCGGCCAGTCGAGCCGCCAGATCACTGACATTGTCCTCCGGCCTGACGAGCCACCCCTCGCCGCTCGGGTGCTCGTCACCTCGCGGATCCGATATCTGTTCGGCCTCGAACCCCCACTGCATCCAGCGCCGTTCGACGTAGACCATGTGCTTGAGCAAGCCCAGCGGCGACCAACCCGATGGCACGATGCTCTTCCTCAGCTGGTCGTCACTCAGCCCATCCAGCTTGGCCAGCAGGGTGGCCCGGTAATAGCTCAACTGTTCCAGCAGGATTTGCTTCAAATCCCCGAGCGATCGAGGAGGCTCGTCGCGCATCGTCGTCACGGTGCTAAAGGCTAGCTGTCAGAGCGCCGCAAGAACCGATTGGTGCCCGGCGTTGGTCACCGGGTAGAGTTCAGCGTTGGCCCGGCGACAGGTTGCCAGGCCGCAGCATTCGCCCTCCTGCTACGAGGCCGTCTCATAGCCGCTCAGACCAGAGGAGGTGGGGTAGCGCATGCGTGAGTACGAGGTCATGGTCATCTTCGACCCTGACACCGAAGAGCGTACGGTTCAGCCCACGCTCGAGAAACACTTGAAGGTGATCACCAAGGGTGGCGGCACAGTCGACAACCTGGATGTTTGGGGACGCCGGCGCCTGGCGTACGAGATCCGGAAGAAGTCTGAGGGCATCTACGCAGTGATCAACGTCACTGCGGAACCGAAGGACATCAAGGAACTGGATCGCCAGTTCACTATCAATGAATCAATTATGCGGACCAAGGTCATCCGGCCCGCTCTGCACTGAGTTGGGCGAGGTTATCCACAGATTCTCGTCCGGGCATGCCGAGCGTCAGTCCCGGGTGGCAGGCTGACAATTGTTGGTCTGCCGAGCCTGAAGACGGCTTCGCTCGGTGCTCAGGACTAACCGAAGACAACATCGCTCATCACAACGGAGAGTTTCATGGCAGGCGAAACCACCATTACCTTGGTCGGCAACCTCACCGCTGACCCGGAGCTGCGCTTCACCCCATCGGGAGCTGCGGTCGCGAACTTCACGGTCGCATCCACACCTCGCACGTTCGATCGGCAGACCAACGAGTGGCGCGACGGCGAGGCAATGTTCCTCAACTGCGCGGTCTGGCGCCAGGCCGCTGAGAACGTCGCTGAATCACTGCAAAAAGGGATGCGAGTCATCGTGCAGGGCCGGCTTAAGTCCCGCAGCTACGAAACCCGCGACGGAGAGCGGCGCACGGTGTTCGAGGTCGATGTGGACGAGATCGGCCCCGCGCTGCGTTACGCCACAGCGAAGGTCACACGCAATGCGAGCGGTAGCAACCAAGGTGGTTCCCCGCGTCCCTCGGCTGGGAGCTACGGCGATGACCCGTGGGCAAGCGGTGCGCCGGCAGCCGCCGGCGCCCGATCACAACAAGGCTCCGATCCCTGGGCAACCCAGCAGAGCGACGAGCCACCGTTCTGATCACTGAACTGAATATATAAACCAACCAAGGCACATTCCGGCCATCGGCTACTAGGCCGCGCCGGGCTCGAAAGGAGAGCACCACAATGGCCACAACACCCCCAGCACAGCGCAAGCCGAAGAAGAAGGCCAACCCGCTGCGCGCCGGCCAGAACATCGACTACAAGGATGTCGCGACGCTACGGAAGTTTATCTCCGAGCGCGGCAAAATCCGGGCCCGCCGAGTGACCGGGCTCTCGGTTCAGGAGCAGCGTCGGGTCGCCATCGCGATCAAGAACGCTCGTGAGGTGGCGCTGTTGCCGTACGCCTCCACCGCACGATAAGAGGTGCTGGCATGAGACTCATATTGACTGCTTCCATCGACAACCTTGGTGCTCCTGGTGACGTGGTCGAGGTCAAGGACGGTTACGGCCGCAATTTCCTTATTCCACGCGGTTTCGCGATCCGGTGGACCCGCGGCGGCGAGAAGCAGATTGACGGCATCAAGCGCAGCCGTGCGGCCCGCGAGATTCGCGGGCTTGATCATGCTGAGGAAGTGCGTGGTCAGCTGGAGGACCTGACCATTGACCTGCCGGCCCGGGCTGGTGATACCGGCAAGCTGTTCGGTGCAGTGACCGCGGGCGATGTCGCTGCTGCGATCAAGAAGGCCGGCGGCCCGGCGATCGAGAAGCGTGCAGTGCAAATCGGCAAGCCAATCAAGACCGTTGGGTTGCACACGGTCGGTGTCAGGCTGCACGACGCTGTTACGGCCCACGTACGGATTGTGGTCGTTCAGGCGTAGAGGGTCTTCAAGACTTGACCCCTGGCCAGACGCACAGAGACTGGTCACAGGCATCGGGGCCCCGAGCATGTAAGGGGTGGTCCCCGACAGGCTCAGACCGCGTCGATGCAGTAGGCCTGTGACCGGCATTCGCAAGGAAGGGTCCAGATGAGCCGGCTGACCCCCGAGTACCTCGAGCGTCGTCGGCGTGCGCAATTTGGCCGCACCATACTGGGCATTTCTGCCTTGCTGCTGATGATCATCAGCGCCGTCGTTCCACACATCATGGTGCAGGCGGCAACGGTGCTGCCAGGCCGTTCCTTGATACCAGCCAGCCATTTCTTCCTGATCGCCAACCCGAACGCGGAGGCCTTTTCCGGGGCTAAGAGCGTCTTCGATGCCGGGCTCGGGATCAGCGTCACCTACCTCGGCTTGGCGTTGCATCAAGTCGGTTTGATCACCGGCCTGACGTCGTTCTGGGTGCTCATCGTCGAAGACGTCGGCAAGTGGACGCGACGGCTGGTCCTGGTGTCGGGTGTATCCCTGCTCATGAGCGCCTCGACGGTGGTTCTCGGCTATCAATTGTTGACCCAGGCTGGCGTACCAACCGTGCTTGGCTACGCCTGGATACCCACGCTGCTGGCTGGGGTAGTCATGATCATCGGAGCCCGTCTGGCTCGCCGGCGTCTTGTCAGCACATGGTTCTGGGAGAAGCCGGAGATCGTACAGCCCTGACCTTAAGGGCGGTTTCCACAGACTTGTCCCCAGCTTGGGGATTAATCACACACGTGTAATTCTTGGTCCGTTGGCCGCCGGCGAGGCGGCAGCGGCCCGGGCGGACTACCGCCAGAGCGTCGCGATCACGAATGCTGCGGCCATGCCGCCCATGCCAATGAGGATGTTCCAGTTGCCGAGGGCGTCCATGAACGGGATCTGTGCCCCTGCGATGTAGTACGTGATGAGCCAGGCCACGCCGAGCAGTCCAACGGCGATAAAGGTGGGGGGTACCCATCGCCGGCTTGCCGGCGGCTTGATCTTCTTCGGCCGCGACTCCTGCTTCGCCTTCAGTTTCTGCTTGTCGGCGGCGGACTTTCGGGTTCTCGACTCGGGCACCAGGTTCTCCTTGCTCTTGAAGTAGGTAGCGTAGTCAAAGACTCGGGGCGCGACCTTATGTCGCGGCACGGGCGTCGAATTTCCCTCGACTAGAAGGACCGCAGACTTGTCCGCAGGTACGCCCACTCATGCGTGGCGCGCGGTCGTCTCGGTGCTACGCCGAGCCCGTGACGCACAGCGACGGCGCGACAAGAATCGAGGGCCCCTGGCGCGTACGCTCACCGCGACAATCTGCGCTGTGGCCGGCTTGATGATTGCGATCAGCGCAATACATGCTCAGGGCACCGATTTGCGGCCGGCACGAAACACCGATCTAGTCAGTCTCATTCAGGCCCAGTCGCGCCGGAACACCGAAATGGCTCGCCAACTGACGGGGCTCCGCAAGGAGGTGGACGGGCTGGCGGCACAGGCCGACGAGCAGTCAGATACGGGCCCGGAGATGGGCCTAGAGACCCAGCGCGTCGGTCTGACTCCGGTAAGTGGGCCGGGGGTCACGGTAACGCTCGATGATGCGCCGTCAAGCGTGGCGGCCAACGGTATCGAACCCGACCTGCTTGTGGTTCATCAACAAGACATTCAAGCGGTCGTCAATGCGCTCTGGGCCGGCGGCGCTGAGGCAATGACCATTCAAAATCAGCGGGTGATCTCCACGACTGCGGTGAAGTGTGTTGGCAACACTGTGGTGTTGCACGGCATCCCGTATAGCCCGCCGTATCACATCAGCGCGATTGGTGATCCGGAGCAGCTGCGCAAGGCTCTGGCCGCGTCTGACCCCATCCGGATCTACAAGCAGTACGTGAAGGCCTATGGGCTGGGCTTCGATGAGACGTCCGAGTCGAAGCTCACCTTCGAAGCCCATGAGGGCTCGCTCCATCTCGTCTACGCGGAGACGTATCACCGTTTCCGCATTCGCGGCGACAGCGGGCGACGTTAGCCCGCGGTTCGGAGCATCGAGATGCGTGAGCAACGCGCATCGCCTATGCCGGAGAATGAGTCGCGTGCCTGCCGTGCGGATCCTGGTGATCGACAACTACGACTCCTTCGTCTACAACCTGGTGCAATATCTGGCTCAGATCGGAGCCGAGGTCGAGGTCTGGCGCAATGACGATCCGCGCTTCGGCGAGCCTGGTTTCGCGGATGGCTTCGACGGCATTCTGCTGTCGCCAGGTCCCGGTACGCCGGAGGAGGCGGGAGTGTGCGTCGATGTGATCAAGAGCCAAGCCGGCCGGTTGCCTATCTTCGGTGTTTGTCTCGGTCTACAGGCCATAGGCGTTGCGTATGGCGGCGTTGTGGATCGCGCCCCGGAACTGCTTCATGGCAAAACGTCGCTCATCCAACATCACGGAGCTGGCGTGCTTGCGGGCCTGCCGTCGCCATTCACTGCGACCCGGTATCATTCGCTTGCCATCGAGCCCGAGACCCTGCCCGCCGAGCTCGAGGTGACGGCAATCACGCGTAGCGGAGTGATCATGGCGCTCCGCCATCGCGACCTGCCGGTCGAGGCCGTGCAATTCCATCCTGAGTCTGTGCTGACGGAATGGGGCTATCAAATGCTGGCCAACTGGCTCGCCATCTGCGGTGACACCGAGGCTCCCACGCGAGCCGTCGGCATGGCCCCACTAATGTCGGCGCGCTGATTGTTGCAGCAGGAACTTATCCCACGCGCTCGCCGCGCTCCGGCGACAGCACCTCGACTGAGCCCAAGCCCCGATCGGACAGTTCCGCCCGGAGCTGGTCGGGCGTGCCCGCGAGGATGGGGAACGTACCCCAGTGGATGGGCACCACGGTGGAAACACCAAGCAGCTCCACAGCCTTGGCAGCTCCGCGAGGGCCCATTGTGAAGTGGCCGCCGATGGGCAGGAAGGCGACGTCCGGACGATGCAGCTCGCCGATCAGCGTCATGTCCCCGAACACGTCCGTATCTCCGGCGAAGTAGACGCGCCGCCCGTTCTCCAGCTGGAGCACGAACCCGACCGGCTCACCGAGGTTCAGAACCACCTTCTGATGGGCAGCCCAGTCCGCGGCGGAATGGGCTGCGTGAACCATGGTGATCTCGACGCCCCGGGCGGTGACGGTGCCGCCCTTGTTCATCCCGACGACCTCCGCCTTGGTGTCGAGGTCAGCCAACCACAGGCTCATCTCGTGAATGCAGGGCCAGACCGGTGACGTCCGCGAGGCGATGGTGACCGCATCGGATTGATGCATGGCGCCTATCTCTCCGCCCAGGTGGTCGAAGTGACCGTGGCTGACCAGCAGGACGTCACAGCGGTCAACCGAGTCCGCAGCCCGGGGGGACGTGGGGTTGCCGAACCATGGATCGAGGATCAGCGTCGTCCCGGCCTCGGTCTCGATTTCGACACAGGAGTGGCCGTACCAGGTGAAAGCGAAGCCAAGGTCGGACATGGGTCGATACTCCTCGCGCGGTGGGGTCGTCGCAAGCGTAACCAGCGGCTGTGCGGAGGTTTCCCGGTATCAGAATTTCATGACTATTTGGGGCGCCGTGTGTCCGAGCGCGGCCAGCGCTACCGTACGCCGCTCGGGCGGAACTGCACGCTCATCCGCGGACCCACTGACTGCGTGGTCTTGGGGACGGCGTGCTCCCAGGTGCGCTGGCACGAGCCGCCCATGACTATCAGATCGCCGTGGCCTAGTTGATGCCGGATGGTGGCGCCGCCGCCTCGCGGCCGCAGCAGGAACTGCCGCGGCGAACCAAGCGAGATGATCGCCACCATAGTGTCCTCGTTCTTGCCGCGACCAATGGTGTCGCCATGCCAGGCGACTGAATCACGCCCGTCGCGATAGAGGCACAAACCGGCCGTGGTGAAGAACTCACCCAACTCCGTCGCATAGTGAGCATTCAGCGATTCGAGGGCCGTTGCGAGCTGAGGATGGGGCAGCGGATCGTCCTCGCCGTAATAGCAGAGCAATCGCGGCACATCGACAACCCGCTCATACATCTGCCGCCGCTCGGCCTGCCAGGGCACCTGTTCGAGGAGGTCCTCGAAGAGGCTGCTGGCACCGCTCAACCAGCCGGGCAGCAAGTCAACCCATGCACCTCGCCCGAGAGTCTGGCGTGTGACCATTCCAGCAAGCGGACCTAGCGCCGGTTGGTCATTGTCCTCTAGATCGAAGTCCGCGAGATCGAAGAGGGAGGTCTGGACAACGCTCGACATGCCCCCATTCTACCACCTATTCGATTATGAGTTCGAATTAGATGGAGTCTTCGTCGTCTTGCTCGGTGCGGGTGATTTGGTGGGTGGCTTGGTCGTGGGTGGTTCTGTCGGTTGCTTGGTCGTGGGTGGTTCTGTCGGCTGATCGGTCGTCGGTGGGGGCTCGGGTGGGCTCGGCGCAGTGGCCAAGACAAGCCGGATAGTCGTGTCACGGTCAGCCTTCGCGCCGGCCGCCGGGTCTTGGGCGATTACCGTACCGGCAGGCTGGGAGCTTTCCCGCTCAACGAACGCTGGGTCATCAAAGCCGGCTTCATTGGCGACCCGGATCGCGGCAGTACGAGTCAAGCCATCGAAGTCGGGAACATTCGACTTGCCGGTCGCGTACCGGATAACGATCTTGGTGTCCAGCGGTACGGTCTCGCCCTCTCTCGGGGAGATGCTGAGCACCTCACCCGGCTTAGCGTTCGGGTTCTCACTCTTGGCCTTGTTGGACTGGATGTTGGTGAAATTCAGCTTCTCGAGCGCGTTCTGAACATCCTTACGATCTTGACCGACCAAACCATCGGGAATGGTCCCGGTCTTCGGGCCAGCGTTCACTGTGATGATGACTGTGCTGGTCACCGGCACGACGGTGTTTTCCAGCGGATCTTGGGCAGTTACTGTCCCCTTGCCCTCCTCATCGCCGTTCACCGTCTTGACTTCGACCTGCAGATTGCGTTGCGTGAGCTGGTCGCGGGCCTGTTGCTCGGTGTAGCCGACGACCAACGGCACCTCAACCGTGTCGGCACTGTTCGGGTTGATTATGCGATAGAGCGCCCAGCCGCCCAGGCCCAAGGCCGCCAGGATCAGTGCCGTGACAAGGATCGCCAGACCAACGCGTCGCTTCCGAGGCTCCTCTTCCTCGTAACCCTCCTCGGGCCCTTCCTCTCCCGGGGGCGGCACGAAGGTGGGTGGCGTAGCCACGTGGGTGGGGTCATCGTACGCGTTGGCAGCCATCGCCCCCGCCGCCATCGGCACCACCGCTGTGGTGCGCATGGCAGTTGTCTGCTGGCCGGCGAGCAGGCGGGAGATGTCGTCCTTCATGTCCCTGGCCGTCTGATAGCGCTCCGCGGGGTCCTTGGCCAGTGCCTTCATCACGACCGCGTCGATCTCAGGACTGATCTCAGGATCCAGCTGGCTAGGCGGTACCGGAGCCTCACGTACGTGCTGATAGGCAACGCTGACCGGCGAGTCCCCGATGAACGGCGGCCGGCCAACAAGCAGCTCATAAAGCAGACAGCCTGTGGAGTAGAGGTCGCTGCGGGCGTCGACGGTCTCGCCGCGGGCCTGTTCGGGCGATAGGTACTGAGCTGTACCAATCACGGCCGCGGTCTGAGTCATGGTCGCGCTGGTATCTGCCACCGCGCGGGCGATGCCGAAGTCCATGACTTTGACCCCGCCATTTGGGGTGAGCATTACGTTGGCCGGTTTGATATCGCGGTGCACGATGCCGGCCTTGTGGCTATAGCTCAGCGCGTCGAGCACACCCTGGGTGAGTTCGAGAGCACGCTCGGGGAGGATTTTGCGGCCGTCCTTGAGTATGTCGCGCAGCGTCAGGCCTTCGACCAGCTCCATCACGATGTAGGGAATCGAGACGCCGGTCAGCGGATCGGTCTCCTCGCCGGTGTCATAGACAGCAACGATCGTGGGGTGATTAAGGCCGGCGGCCGACTGCGCCTCGCGGCGAAACCGTGCCTGAAATGTCGGATCGGTAGCAAGATCGGTCCGCAGCTGCTTGACAGCCACAGATCGACCGAGCCGTTGATCCACAGCACGCCGGACCTCGGCCATGCCCCCGCGTCCCAGCAATTCGCCCAGTTCGTACCGGCCCCCGACCGTCGTTGGGCTGCTAGTCATGTCCATGGTCCTCCCTCAACCCCGGCTGCCATTCTCGGCCATACGGCACGAGAGCACGAAATAGGCATCTCATGTGGACTCTTTTGTGCAGAAAAGTGCCGTGGAAGGGACGTTTCGCAGCACAGCCGTCGAAAAGTGCCGTCCTGGCGCGTTGGAGGGGTGCGTTTCGCAGCACAGCCGTTGAAACGTACCCCGAAAAGAGCGAGCAGCTCGTCATAGTGCGGCTTGCATCACTGCTTTGGCTATCGGTGCTGCTAGCCGCCCACCCGCAATGTCGCTCCGAGGGATGTTGGCGTCCTCAATGATCACTGCCACCGCAACCGCAGGATCGTCGACCGGCGCAAAGGAGGTGAACCATGCGAACGGCTTGCGCTTGGGATCCGATTGCGCGGTCCCAGTCTTGCCGGCAACCTCGACGCCAGGAATCTGTGCATTGTGTCCGGTGCCGTTGCTGACCACCTCAGCCATCATTTGCTGCAACTCCGCCGCATGTTCGGCAGTCATCGCAGTAGAGAGCTGCTGGGGCTTGTGGGTCTCGATCGGCTTCAAGTCCGCGGATCGCACGCTGCTTACGACGTAGGGATCCATCAGCACGCCGTCATTGCCGATGGCCGCTGACACCATAGCCATCTGCAAAGGGCTGGCCGCAACGTCGTACTGGCCGATCGAGCTCAGCGCCAACTGCGCGTCATTGAGCTTGTCCGGGAACTGGCTGGCAACGCCGTTGAGATCGGAAAGGTGCCGCTGATCAAATCCGAAAAGCTGTGCTTGTTCCCGGAGCTTGGTAGCACCCACGTCCATACCCAAGTTGGCAAACGCGGTGTTACACGAGACCCTGAGCGCCTGCGTCATGGTGATCTTGGTGCCGCCGCAGTTGGTGGAGTTCGACAAATAGACCCGAGTGCCAGGCAGCTTCAGCCGATCCGGCGACTCGACCATCGAGTCGGGACTCTTCCCATCAGCAAGGGCAGCCGCCGCAGTGACCAGCTTGAATGTCGAGCCTGGCGGGTAGATCTCTCGGGCAGCGCGGTTAGTCAGCGGGCGTTGCGGATCCGAGGCGAGCCGGTCGTACGCCTTGCCCGCGGCCTCGATGTCATGGCTGGCGATGTCGTTCGGATCGTAAGTGGGGCTGGTCACCATCGCGAGCACCGCGCCCGTCTTGGGGTCAAGCGCGACCACAGCACCCTTCTGGTTGCCGAGTGCGTCGGCTGCAGCCTTCTGAATCTTGGGAACGATCGTCGTCTGGACGGTCGCGCCCTTCGGAGTTTTGTTGGTCGCCATGTCGATCAGCCGGCGTACAAAGAGCGCGTCGTCGGTGCCGGCCAGTTGTGCGTTGTAGGTGCTCTCTAGCGCCGAGCTGGCCCGGTCATAGGAGTAGAAGCCCGTGATCGCCGCATAGAGCTCGCCGTCCGGATACACGCGCTGATACTTGAAGCGATCCTTCGACGGCACCGTCTTGGCCATCTCTGCCTTGCCGCTGGCCAAGATCGCCCCGCGGTTCTGGGCGAACTCGGCATCCCGGACCCGCCGGTTCTGTGGCTGTGCGGCAAGTGAATCTTGCCGAAAGATCATCATGTACGTGCCGTTGGCAAGCAGCAATGCAAACATCAGCATGGCGACGAAGGCCACTCGGCGTATCGGTTTGTTCATGCGCTCGCCTTAACCAGCTGGGTTTGCTCGACATCGGGATTGGTTGGTGCGACCGTCGCCGCGGGCTTGCGTACCTGGTGTGAGATGACCAGCAACAGACCTGCGACGATCCAGTTGCAGACCAGCGATGAGCCGCCCTGGGACATAAAGGGGGTGGTGAGCCCTGTGAGGGGCAGCAAGCGTGTTACGCCGCCGATGATTGTGAAGACCTGCAGCGCGAACGCAAATGACAAGCCCGTCGCCAGTAATTTGCCGAAAGGTTCCCGACACTGCAGCGCTATCCGCAGGCCTCGGGCCACAATCAATCCGTAGATGACGATCACGGCCATTAGGCCCGTCATGCCGAGCTCTTCGCCAATCGCAGCGGCAATGAAGTCACTGCGCGCCAGCGGGGTCAGACCTGGTCGGCCCAGCCCGAGACCAGTTCCCAGCAGGCCGCCCCAGGCCATACCGAATTGCGCGTTGATCACCTGGAAGTAGGCGTCGAAGTCAGAGAAGGGGTCCAGCCAGGCACCCACCCGCGCGCGCACGTGACCGAAGTTGAGGTAGCCGAAGTACGCGCCAGCGGCGAAGAGCAGCGTGCCCAGTACCGCCCATCCGGCTCGTTCAGTGGAGACGTACAGCATCATCACGAACAATCCGAAGAACAGCAGTGAAGTTCCCAAATCACGCTGCCAGACCAAAATTGCGAGGCTGATCAGCCACATCACCAGAATCGGTCCGAGGTCGCGGGCGCGCGGCAAATCGATCCCGAGGATGCGATAGCCCGCCAGCGCCAGGACGTCGCGTTTCTCGACCAGGTAGGAGGCAAAGGCAATCGCGAGCAGGATCTTGGCTGCCTCAGCGGGCTGGAAACTGTAGGGGCCGACATGGATCCAGATTTGGGCGCCGAACTTCGTAGTTCCCAGGCCAGGCACCAGCGGTAGCAGCAGCAGCACGATGCCGGCGAGCCCGATGGTGTACGTGAACCGCTGCAGCGGCCGATGATCATTCAGCAATACCACGACGACGATGAACAAGATCACGCCGATCGCCGTCCAGATCAGCTGTTGCCGGGCGCCGTTGAGGGGCGGGTCGTTGATCAGGTCAATGCGATGAATCATGACCAAGCCGAGGCCATTGAGCAGGACGACGCAGGGCAGAATCACCGGGTCCGCGTACGGCAGCCGCCACCTTACGGCGATGTGTGCGAGCAACGCCAACAAAGTGCAGATCCCTCCCACCAAGGGAAGGCTCGCCGACACCTCACCAGTGACATTGAGGTCGACGACCGCGTACGCGCCAAGGGTCAGCACCAGCGCGAAGATGATGAGGACTAACTCGACCCCGCGTCGCTTGCGAGGGACGACGGTGACGGGAGTGGCCATGCGTATCAGCAGCTCGGCTCTGCCCCGGTGGCGGGAGCCGAAGGTTTGGGAGTTGGCTTGGCGACGGGCTTCTTGTCCGGTGCCGAACTTTGCTTGGACCTCGGTGCGGGGCTCGGCTGCGACGACGTCGTCGGTTGTGGCGCGCAGCGTTCGGCGGCCGCATTCAGCTCAGCGATGGTGGCACGCGCCGAATCCAAACTTGGCACGTCGATGTTGGCCTTGACCTGCTCTTGATAAAACGGCGGCAGCTCGCTGACCGCAAGCTGCTGCACCTCATAGACCCGGGACAGCGAGAAACCGGGGATGCTCTCCGATAGGCCTTGGAAGATCGCAACCTTGTCCCGATCGGCGCCCACGAAGTATTGGGTGCGAGTCCAGGCGTACCCCACACCCAGTCCGGCGACGGCGATGAGCATCAGCACGAGCAGTCCGATCATGGGCCTGCGGAAGCGGTGCTGATGCGGCGCCTGGGGGTTGTAGCGCTCCTCGTCCTCGCTCGGGCCAGCCTCGAGATCGGCCAGCCTGGTGACCAGAGTGTCATCGGCTGGGACGTCGTCCTCTGCAAGCTGGCGGCGTGGTGCCCCGGGCGCCCGGATCGGCTGATCCGATGCCGCACCCAGCACCATCACCTCGTCGCTGCCCCCAGATTCCACAACATCTGCCACGATCACCGTGATGTTGTCGATGCCGCCCTCGTGCAGAGATTCGACGACCAGACGCTCCACGGCCTTGTCCAGATCCGGAATCTGAAGGGCGGCCTCGATAACGCCGTCGTCGATCAAGCCGCAGACTCCGTCGCTGCAGAACATCAATCGATCACCTGGTTGGACATGCACCATCGTGAGATCAGGGTCGTTGGTGGGCTGCCCGTTGAGGACCTTCAGCAGCAATGAGCGGTGTGGGTGCATTGCTGCTTCGGTAGCGCTGATCTTGCCGTCGTCAACCAGTGACTGCACCCAGGTGTGATCATGCGTGAGGCGTTCCAGCTGACCGTCGCGGAACCGATAGGCGCGGCTGTCTCCGATGTGCGCCAGGCCGAGGTCGCCACCGTCGAACATGGCTCCCGTGACCGTTGTGCCCATGCCCTCCAGCGAGACATCGGATTCAATGAGTTCCGCGATCTTGGCGTTGGCGTTGTGGATGGCGTTTGCCAGCACGTCGAGCATCTGGTCGCCCTCGGTGGGTGCCTGGATCCTCCGGATGGTGTCAATCGCAACGGCAGAGGCAAGATCACCAGCGGCCGCCCCGCCCATGCCGTCGGCCACCACGAGTAGATGCGGGCTCGCGTAGCCGGAGTCCTGGTTGTTCTTGCGAATCAAGCCGATCTCGGAGTGCGCGGCGTATCTCAGCTGGAGTGTCATGTGATCACGACTCCAGCTTCATGATCGTCTTACCGATGCGTACGGTATCGGCAAGCGTGATCGTCGTCGGGGCGGTGATTCTCTGGCCGTTGACATATGTGCCGTTGGTGGAGCCCAAATCTTCGACATAGATGCCATTTGGAGTGCTGACTACGCGCGCATGGCGAGTGGACACGTAATCGTCCTCCAAGATCAGCTGACAGTCGGCGCCACGGCCGATCATGACGGTTCCGTCGGCCAGCTCCGCGGAAAGTCCTGCCTGCCGGCCCTGGGAGATCATGAACACCCGAGGCTCCCCGCGATGTCGCTTAGCTCTCCTTGGTGGCGGTGGAGGCGTCTCCAGCTCCTGGGGCTGCACCTGGTCTGCGGCCCTGATGGTCTTGCCGAAGAGATCACTGCGGATAACCGATACTGCGGAGAGAATGAACAGCCACAGCAGAGCCAGATAGACCACCTTGATGATCGTGAGCGCGATTTCCGACATCGCGCCTCATCGTCCGGCGGGAGCGTGAACGAGCATTCGCGTCGACCCGATCTCGATCCGTGATCCCTCGTGCAGGGTGGCCTGTTGTACCCGCTGTCCGTCTACCACGATGCCGTTCGTCGAACCAAGATCGACGATGTCGATCTTGACCTGCGCTCCCGCGGCGGTTACTCGGATCTGGGCATGTCGCCGGGAGATTCCCGGATCGTTGATCCGTAGGTCGGCGTCGCTGCCGCGGCCGATTACCAATCCCGGCGGTTGCAGCGGATGCCGGGTGCCATTGACCTCCAATACCAGCGGTGCGCGGCTGATGGCCGTTTCACTCGCCCGGCCCGCGCGTGGGGTGATGCCGGCCACCGCCTGGGATGAAACGGTGAAGCGGCCGGTGGGCAGGCTCGCGTCGAGCTCGAACACGATTTTGATGGGCCCGTTGAACGCATAGCCCATTTCGCGGGCATGGTTGCGTAGCTCAGTCGCTAGCTCGGCGTTGAGAGTGCTGGCGTACGGCGCCAGCTTGTCATGGTCGTGTTGGGAAAGGTGGACGGTGAAGTCGTTGGGGACGAGCCGCTTGTTGCGGGACATCAGCTTGGCCTCGGCATCAAGCTCGCGCTGCAGCCGCGCCGCGATCTCAACCGGCTGCACGTCGCCTTTGAACGCGCGCGCGAAGGCGCCGCTTACAGCGCCCTCCACTTTCTTCTCAAAGCGCGCGAAGATGCCCATGTCCCTCCTTTCCCCGAGGTCAACCTAGATCGTATCTGCAGAACGTAAGGCAGCTTGCCGGGAAGAGAATTGAGCTAGAACCGTTCCCAGGGGTGCAAAACTGAGACAGAGGTCACTGTCGGGTCGTGCTAGCCTGTCCCGGCTGGTCGCACCCTGGTTGCGATCCGAGCGCGAGTGGCGGAACGGCAGACGCGCTGGCTTCAGGTGCCAGTGTCCGCAAGGACGTGGGGGTTCAAATCCCCCCTCGCGCACCAGTACGACCCCCGGCCTGACCTGGGGTTATATGGAATCCGCGGCAGGTCCTGAGAGCCCAGGGTGGCACCAGGGTGGCACCGACTCAGTTCGGAGGCCCTGGCATGGCATGGATTGAACAGCGACGGCGCGCCGATGGCGGTGTGACAGCGCGGGTGTTCTGGCGGCCCAGCGGCTGTCGTGACGCTCCCCGTGATTTCCTTTGCTGTGGGTCCTGCACGACTTGCTCGGTGTAACCGGACCGAAATACGGATGCGGTGTCGGCGTGTGTCGCGCGCGCACCGCCATGTGAACGGCAAAGCGGTTCAGGTCTGCACACTCACTGCGGCCGACGTTGTGGGAAAGAAGATCACCACGATCGAAGGCCTGGCTCCCGGTCCAGCGCGGAGTTGCCTTCCCAATGGGGTGGTGGATCAAGTCACTAGCCCGACCTGCCGGATTTGCACAAACGTTGCGAAGCGATTTCTCGTCAGGGCACACCTGGACCCCTACCCGCCGTGGCGCCAAAGTTATCAGCCGAAGGCGGTCGGACCGGCTTTTGTCGGCGTGATCCGGATCAGGCAGCGGCGCTGTTTGATCATGGCGGTCCGGTAGTCGTCCCAGTCCGGATGCTCCCCGGAGATGGAGCGGTAGTACTCAACCAGCGGTTCCATCGCCTCGGGCAGGCTGACGACCTCGACGTCGCCACTGAGCTGTGCCCAGTCGCCGAAGAACCTGTCATTGAGCACACACAACCAGGCTCGGGGGTCGCGGCGGACATTCAAGGTCTTCATTGCGGTTTCGCGGGTACTGACGACCAGACGATCCTGCGAGTCGACGCTGACGAGTACCGGTGACAACTGGGGAGTGCCGTCGCGTTTCATGGTGGCAAGAACGGCATGCGGGTTCTTACGGGCGAACGCGAGCGCATCTGCTACATCCATATCATCGGCAAGTCAATCAGAATACGGCGGCCGCGAGAGATCCTGGCCGGAGATCGTTCGTTCTACCGATCTCAAACTCAAGCTGTTCAGATCGATAGCGGAGGAAATTGGGGCAGTTGCCGGCACGGTCTAGGCCGCAAGCCTCTGCTGCGATGCAGCTCGTGCAGCACATCGTGGCGTGTGTGCACTGAACGCATGATGACCGGTGGTGGGTGAACTGTGGCCGCTGCTTGGGCTGCATGGAACGCGAGCGCTGGACGCCTCCTCCCACTCATGGCGTAACGATCTCCCAGCCTCAGATGGCTAACGCATCCCGCATTGAGAAACGTGGATCAGGGCTGTTGATCTTCGTCCCGCGAGCGGCTCACCGCGACGACTCATCGTTGCCATTCGTCGCTGGTCGCGACGCCGGCACACTCGTTAATGTCGCTCTTTGACAATCGCACGACCAGTCGGGGAGGCAGGGGCAGCTGAAAGGGCGCGATCCTCGCACGGCATTGGGAACGGGCGGCCGAGTGGCCGCTAATGATTGCGGCGGTGGTCTTCCTGGCCGAGTACGCCGTCCCCATCCTCAACCCGAATCTTCCGAGCTGGCCGCGCGACTTATGCCATTCACTGAGCTGGATCACCTGGGGAATCTTCGTTGTCGACAAGAGGACGGCTTCACACCTAGGCCCTCGACGCCCTTTGGACGACCGATTACCGCTCTGGGGAGGGCGCGAGTGTGGGGTTCAGACCCGCTGATGGCTGTAGCGCTGGTGGCCGCTTGAGGTGGTGGGGTGTTTGGGCTGAGCCGCTGGAGGTCTCGGTAGCCGTCTTTGTCGACCCGGGGTTTTCAGTGCGGTTCGAAGGTCGTGGCCAGTTTCATCGGGTGCCTCCGGAACGTCTGCCGCAGCTGAGGCAGCACCTTGGCCCCGAAGATCTCGATCCAGTCGTTTTGTGCTTGCCCGACGTGGTGCAGCGCGATCTCGTCGAAACCCAGCTCCGCGTACGCTGCGAGCTGGGCGGTGTGCCGGCCGAGGTCGGAGGAGATCTGCACGA
>Ga0075425_100000412_pt1 | contig 39750 bp, 35 predicted proteins | sample SoiMethybrSBSTD4_FD_75300 | JGI IMG/M metagenome (GOLD analysis project Ga0075425, IMG submission 75300) | Bulk soil microbial communities from a Populus tree surrounding site in Tennessee, USA - Soil MetaG P. TD hybrid SBSTD4 | ecosystem: Environmental > Terrestrial > Soil > Tree plantation... | reverse complement strand
GCGCCGGCCGCGAAGTAGTTTCCGGTGTTCGTGCCGTCATATCCCGGCGGACGGATCGCCGAGCCGATCTTGTGACCGCCGCCCGTATTGCCCTCGCGCACGCCACCCGCGGAGCGGATGTAACCGTTCACGTTGTCCTCGAAAACGTCGGGCGCGAATGTCTGGTCCTTGTGGCAGGTCGAGCAGACGTCGTCATTCTTGAGCAAGGACTCGCGTCCCGGGCCGGGATTCGGAGCCGGATAGTACGGATTGATGGCGCGATTCGGCGACGTGCCGGCGTTCGGCGTGGTGATCGCCGTACCGTCGGTGAGATTGTTGTGCGCACTCGCGTGCATGGAGTGGCAATCGGAACAGTTCATATTTTCGTTGTAGTGGTAGTTGCTCTGCGCCATCGCCGGCACGACGGCGAGGAGCATCAGTCCCAGGAGTACTGCTAGTTTCTTCATGGCGCCTCCTTCAGCATCCGCCATTAGAGCGAGCGAGGTGCCACGATGTGTGATGTGGTGACGACTTACCGTATGTGGCTCGCATCAATGCTCTTACGCGGTTTACTGACGCTTCGAACCACATTGCCACTATGCGTGATTGCGTGAAATTCCGCAGTGCGGTTGTGGATTTTCACCCAAACGCGCATTAATTCCGGGCATTAATGGAGTTTGAACGCGCCCCACGTGCGTGATTACACGCGGTCTTTGTCATGGCCGTCGTCACCGCGGGTGATGACTTCGACCGCCGCAATGTGCGATGGATTACGTCGACTCGTAATGGAAATCACGGGTCAGTGTTCGACCAGCTCGAACACCTGCACTCGCGCCGTTTGGCGCTCCGCGACATAGATGCGGTCCTTGCCGTCTACCGCAATATCGGTCGGGAACGAAAGCTGGCCGGCCTCGTTCCCCAGTCCGCCGAATTGATCGACGAACTTCCCGTCCGCGGTGAAGATCTTCACCTGATGCCGCAACTCATCGGTGACGAGGATCCGCCCCTTCGAGTCGAGGGCGATTCCGGACGGCAGCGAGAAGTGCTCGCGACCCATCTCGTGCCTTCCCCACCCGCGCACGAAATTGCCCTGATTGTCGAAGATCTGCACCGCGAGTGCGCGCTGGTCGGCGACGTAGATCGTTCCGTCAGGACCGACGACGATCGCGCAGATCGCCTGGAACTGGCCGTCGTCCGTTCCGTGACTGCCGAATTGAAATTTCAACTTGTCGCCTTCGTAGACGAAGATCTGTCCGGATCGATTTTCGCCGACGTACAGCTTTCCGTCGGCATCGTACGCAATGGCGCCCACGACCGGCCGTGTCTCGAGCTTCGGCAGCGGTGCATCGCCTTTGTAGTCGCCGCGGTAATTGAACAGCCTCACGTGCGCGTGGTCGCCATCGACGATCGCAATGCGTTTGCCGTCCGGCGACACGGCGATGCGTGCCGGATCGCGCAGCCAATTCGTCGCGCGAAACGCGTACAGCTCCGCGCCGTCGGGCCTGTAAACGCCGACGACGCCGTTGCCGCCGTCGGTCACCCATAATTCGTCATGCCCGCGGTCGAACGCCAATGCGCTCGGCCGCACGAACGTGCCGAGGTAGAGATGTTGGCTGAACATCAGCGCGGAGCGCGCCATTAGCAGAAACGCGAGCGCGCAGTGCCAGATCACCGCATGGCCTCACTCGATGCATGACAATCGACGCACAATGCGCGCTGCGGATCCTTGCGCAGGATCATGCGATGCTGCGAGCCGTGCGGCGAATGGCACGAGAGGCACGTCATGGGGTTGCCGTTGCGCGGATCGACGACGCTGGATCCGACCGCGTGCCCGAATTGCGCGTGCCCCTTGTGGCACTTCGAGCAGACCGCTTCGATGTTTCCTTTGAGCAGCGACTGCTGATTGGATTGGTGCGGCTCGTGGCAGATCGTGCAGCGGCCGCCGCCCGCTTTCATCGGATGAATCGACACCGACTTGCGCATCTGCTCGCCGATCGCCTTGTGGCAGCTCAGGCAGACGTCGCGCTCATTGTTCCCTTTGATCAAGCCCGGCTCGTCGGCAGTGTGCGGACTGTGGCACGTCACGCAACCCGATTCGAGCGCCTTGTGCGCGCCGGGCTTCTGCGCGAGCGCGCGAATCGGCGCGTGGCAGCGAGTACAAAGCTCGGTCGGCGTCTTCGCCAGCAGCGCCTGCGGCTTCGGGCCGGCCGTGTCGTGACAACGCGCGCAACTGCTGAAGACGGCGTGCGGTTTCGAGCGAATCAATTTCGCGTTGTCGGAACCGTGCGGATTGTGGCAGGAGACGCAGTCGAGCGACGCCGCCGGGAAATGCTTGTGGGCATTGGCGAGCGCCGCATCGGCCGGATTGTGACAATTGCGGCAAAGCGCGCCGGCTTTCTCTTTGAGGAGATTGTCGGCGTCCGAAGCATGTGCGAGGTGGCATGTGTCGCAGTCGCCGCTCGCGAACGGCGCGTGCACCGACGCCGCTTTCTTCAACGCCTTCAATGATTCGTGGCACGTGAAGCAAAGCTCGTCGCCGCTCTTCTTGAGGGCCTGCTTGTTATCCGCCGTGTGCGGACTATGGCACGAGACACACTCGCCTTTGCGCACCGGCTCATGCACGGTCGCCTTCACGAGCTCCTTGGCGATCGTGGCGTGGCACGACGTGCAGACGGACATCCCTTCGCGCGCGACGAGGTGCTTGCCGCGTCCCGCATGCGGCGTGTGGCACGCAATGCAGTCGCCGCTCTTTGCGGGCGGATGCACCCACGCCGCCTTCTGATACTTCTCCGGGAAATCGGCGTGACACGTGGAGCAGAGCTCGAATCCCTTGGACAATGTTGCCGGCGGCGAATTCGGCTTTTCCGCTTTCTCGTGACACGACGTGCAGTCGCCGTCGACGAACGGCGGATGTCCGAATGGATTGAAGAGTCCCTTCTTCTGCGAGACGTGCGGATCGTGACACGACGTGCAATCCGCGTTCGCCAGCGAGTAATTGCTGTGGGCCTTCTGCATCGCATCCGAGTCCAGCTTGTGGCAGCCGGCGCACAATTCCGGTACCGACTTGTTCAAGAGCGCGCGCGAGTCGGATTGATGTCCATTGTGGCAGGAGACGCATTGTCCCGCCGCGACCGGGGCGTGAACGCGGGCGCCCCCTTTTTGCATGCGGGCGGCGAGATCGGTGTGGCATCCGAGGCAGATGAGACGCGGGTTGCCTTTGAGGTAGGCGGGTTGTGCGGAGCCGTGCACGTCATGGCAACTGATGCACGAGCCGGCCAGCGCCGGCGGATGCACCGACTTCGCCTTCAATAGATTCGCGGGCGTGACGTCGTCATGGCACACCGCGCAGAGTTTCGACGTCTCGTCCTTTAATAGCTGCGCGCGATCGCTGGAGTGCGGAACGTGACACGTCTGGCAATCCCCTGACGCCACTGGGCCGTGCACGTGATCGCCGCGCGCCGCGATCATGTCCTTATGGCACGTCATGCACAGCTTGTCCGGCGTCGTCACGAGCAATTTGTCTTGTGACGAGGCATGCGGCGAGTGGCATGACGCGCATTGCCCCTGCTTCACCGGCGTATGCACGAACGCGCGCGTGAATTCCGGCTTCTTGTCTTCGTGACACGTGAAGCACGTCTCCGCGCCGGCGGTTTTCTGCAATTTCGCGTGGTCGCTTCCGTGCGGCACGTGGCAGGAGTCGCATCCCATCGCCATCGCCGGATGGATGTTCTTCTCTTTTTCCCATTTCTCCGGCTGTTTGTGACACGTCTTGCAGAGCGCTTCACCTTCCGCCTTCAAGAGCTTCGCCTGCGGCGCGGAGTGCGGCGCGTGACACGAGGTACATTCGCCGTCCGCCGCCGGCTTGTGATGCGACTTCGCATCGGTCTCTTTCGCGATTCCGTCATGGCAGGAGAGGCATAACGCTTTTTGATTGGACGCAAGCAGCGATTTATTGTTCGACGTATGCGGCGAATGACACGCGGTGCACGTTCCCATCGCGAACGCGGCGTGCACATTGTCCTTCTTCTTCATCTCCTCCGCTTTGTCGCTATGACAATCGAAGCAGAGATCGGGCTGCGCTTTCACCAGCTCCGTCGAATTCGGCTTGTGGCAGGTCGCACAGTCGGCGACCGGTGGATGCACGACGCTGTGCAGCAGTCCTTTTTCGGCGGCCGAGTGCGGCGAGTGGCAGGTCGTACAGTCGCCGGTGACCGTCATGCCGCTGTGTTTCGGTACCGGTCCCCGTCCGCCCACTTTGTGACAAGTGCCACACAGCTCCGCCTTCGGCGTGATCAGGCGCCGCTCATTGGCGCCGGCATGCGCATCATGACACGTGAGACAACGCTCGCCGGCCGGCTTGTGAACGCTGGCCTGCGAGAATTTCGCTTTGTTATGGCACGTGAAGCAGAGAGCATTGCCGGACGCGCGCAAGAGTTGCTCGTTGTCCGATGAATGAGGATTGTGGCACTTCGTGCATTTTCCGTTCGCCACCGGATTGTGGATGTGCGCGGCCTTGAACGACGCCTCTTCCTTCTTATGGCAGGAGTAGCAAAGCGCGGGCTGTTCCTGTTTCAACACGAGCGTGCCGACGATGCCGTGTCGTTTGTGGCAGGCCTCGCAATTCTTCTCGTCGCGGAACGGCTCGTGAACGACTTTCTTCGCCTTCTCCTTCACGACCGGCGCATGGCATTCCACGCATTCCTTCGCATTGAGCCGCTTCTGCGGCGCCGCGAGGACGGCGACAGGCGCCAATAGCGCGAACAGAAAAAGGACCGGTTTGAACAATAGACGGTGATCGGCCATCGTGCGTCCTCGAGGCGCGACATTACGGGCATGCGGCGGCAACGTGTGATGTCTGGCTTCACCGGAGTGCGTGATTTGACGCACGCCCGCGCGTGACCGGTGCGCTGCGCAAATTTCCGCAGCGCGGTCATCATCGGCCGCAATGACGTTGCTCGACGTGGCCTCGAGACTGAGCCGCGACTGGCGCATCCGGACGCTCGTTCCGGTGCTGCTCATTCACGTCGTGGCGTTCGCGCTCCTCTATTTCTTCATGGGCCGATTCGCGGTGCGGAATCTCGAGAACACGCAGAAAGCCGCCGCGGCGGTGCTGCTCGATCAGTTCCAACTGAACTACCAGGAAGTGAATCACAGCGCCGCCACGGTCCGCGCGCGAATGCTCGCCCAAGCGCGATCGAACCCGCAGGTCAACGTGAATGTGTACGATGCGCAGACGCGGCCGATCGTCAGCACCGGTGCCGTGTCACCCGACGAACAGGCGTACGCGCGCGCATTGCTTGCGTATCCGAATCATCCGACCGCGTGGATCACGCTGCGCGATCCCGGCGTGCGTCTCATCGGTCTCCGCGTCATTCACAACGGCACCGCGTGCACCGGCTGCCACGAAACGTCGCCGTCGCCCCTCGGCGTGATTCAAATGCGCGTCGATCTGACGAAAGCGGTCGCCGACGCGGAGACGAGCGTGCGGCAGAAGTTCGCCGTACTCGCGCTGCTGTGGCTCGTCCTTCTTCTATTGATGATGTGGGTGCGGCGCCGCGTCATCGGCGATCCGATTGCGAAGATGAGCGCGAGCCTCGCCGGAGTGTCGGGCCAGACGACGCGCTCGCAGGATCTCAGCGTGCTCGCCGATCGCCTCGATCACACCGCCAGTCACATGGCCCGCGCCGAGCAACTCGCCGCCCTCGGCGAGCTCGCGGCGGGACTCACGCACGAGATCAAGAATCCGCTGGCCGGCGTCATCGCCGCGCTGGAGCTGCTCGCCGCCGAAGGCGATTCCATTCCCGATCAGACGCTCGTGCGCGAGCAGATGCTCGCCGAGCTTCGCCGCGTGATGACGACGATCGATGCGCTGCTGCGCCTGGCGCGGCCGCAACCGCCGCAGCGCGCGCATGCGGACGTCGCGCGCATCGCGCGCGAAGTGACGACGCTGTTTGCCGCGCGCATGCGGCGCCAGGGCGTAATGCTGAACGTCGACGTCGCCGACAACATCCCGGTGTTCCCGCTCGATTCCGGATTGATCGTGCAACTGATGGTCAACCTGTTGACGAACAGCATGCAGGCGACGGAGCGCGGCGGAACGGTGAGCGTGGCGGTGCAGCCGTTCCCGCGAGGCGACGGCGTCGTGCTGTCCGTCGCCGACACCGGCCGCGGCATCAGTCCCGAGAACCTCGCGCGCGTGTTCGATCCGTTCTTCACGACGAAAGAAGAAGGGACGGGACTCGGCCTCGCCATCTGCAGGCAGATCGTCGAGCAACACGGCGGCACGATCGAGATCGAATCGCAACCGGGCGCCGGAACGCGCATCGTCGTTCTGCTGCCCGATCCGAGTTCCGAAACGGAGACGAGCCATGGCGCAATTGCTGTTGGTTGAAGACGAACGGCTGCTTCGATGGGCAGTGGCCACGCGGCTGACGAAAGCGGGACACTCGGTCGACGAAGCGCCGACGCTCGCCGACGCGGAAGAGATGCTGCGCAAGCGGCGTCCCGAGCTCGTGTTGCTCGACGTCAGTCTGCCCGACGGCAACGGCGTCGACTTTCTCTCCGATCAGCGCGAGCGACTGTCGGAGAGCATCGTCGTCGTCGTGACCGGCAGCGGCAACGTGCAGGACGCGGTGCGCGCCATGAAGCTCGGCGCGTATGACTTTCTCAATAAGCCGGTCGATCAGGACGAGCTGCTGCGCATCGTCGACCGCGCCATCGCCGCGCGCCGCGACCGGCTCGAGGTGGAAGGCTCGCGCCGCGCGCGCGAGCGGCAGTCGCAAGCGAACGTCGTCGCCGAGTCGCCGGCAATGAAGCGTGTGCTCGACATGGCGACGACGGTCGCTGCATCAGCGGCGACGACGGTGCTCATCGAAGGCGAGACCGGCGTAGGCAAAGAAGTGATCGCCCGCTTCATCCACCTGCAATCCTCCCGCTCAACAGCCCCATTGATGGCGCTCAATTGCGCCGCCCTCCCGCCGCACCTCGTCGAAAGCGAATTGTTCGGATACGAAAAAGGGGCATTTACCGATGCGAAGACGTCGCGCAAAGGCCTCTTCGAGCTCGCCGACGGCGGAACCGTCGTATTGGACGAAGTAGCCGACGTCCCCCCGCCATTACAAGCGAAACTCCTCCGCGTTCTCGAAGAGCGCCGCCTGCGCCGCCTCGGCGGCAGCCGCGAGATCAGCGTCGACGTGCGCGTGCTGGCGCTGGGAAATCGCCCATTGTCGAAGCAAGTTGCCGCCGGCGAATTTCGCGAAGACCTCTTCTATCGATTGAATGTGTTCCCTATCGCCGTGCCGCCTCTAAGAGAACGCCGCGAAGACATCATCCCGCTCGCGTCGAATTTCGTCCTGCAATTCTCCGCAGCCTGCGGCAAACACTTCACAAGACTCGCCCCCGACCTCCAGCAGCGCCTATTGGCCCACTCCTGGCCCGGCAACGTCCGCGAGCTCCGCAACCTGATCGAGCGCGCCGTAATCCTCGAAGAAGGCCCCGAGCTCGCCGGCGTTCCGTTCCCGCATGAGGATTCCCACACGCCCGATGACGGCATCGTGCCGCTCGACGAAGTGGAATTCGTAATGGTGCAGAGAGCGATGACCGCCGCCCGCGGCAACCAGTCCGCGGCAGCGAGACTGTTGCGCGTCAGTCGCGATCAGCTCCGCTATCGGCTGAAGCGGTACCGGGAGGAAGGGCGGGAGGTTCGGGAGGTTCAGGCTGAATAGCTTCGACGGGACACTCACATTCACGGCGACTAATTAAAGCGGAGACATACGCTCTTGCTGCAACCATGGAGTCAGTGGTGGGGGCTTGAGACAAATAGCGTAGAGACTTTTCGAGGAGATCAGCATCGTCGATTGTTTCTATCATCCAGTGACGTGTCGAGCACAGGTCGTCGGTTGACGGCGGTGGATAATCAGCGCCTAATAACAAACTCAGCAGGTTTTCGGGTATCTCGAGTGGTGAGCGCCTCCAAGCGTTCATGACACAGATACTCCCAAGCAGTACTAGCTGGACACGCGCAACGGCGTCAGGACGGACGCTAGTGTAAATTCGCAGTAGCTCTGAAATATCGACTTCATTCCCATCCTCGGATTTGAAACATACGTTCTGAATGACCCAAGCGTCCCATAAACGATTCGCGATGCCGGCCGGCAACGGTTCCGATACACACTGACGCCATGCGTTACAATCTGTAGTGATTGAGATGTAAGCCATAATCAATAGGTGCCGCGCTTTATCGCTTGGCGTTCGTTTGATGAGTCCGACATCGATGATTTCATCCGCGCATGCCCGTTGTATGAGGTTGTGAAGCAATTGGGTTCCTGTAAGCGAACGGAGTCTTCGATTTGGTATTTCAACCGAGCGCGACAGGCCTGATGGCTGCGGTACTGAATAAGAGTCACTCGTGTAGTCTACCGCTGGTAATATCGATTCGATGAGACGAGACTTGTCAACGCGGTTTATGCGCTCATACTGATCGGCCAGAATGCCCGCGCCAAGACTTGCCGCCCCTACTTCGGCGCACTGATCAATAAAAGCGATCACGTCCGCCACTGGAGCGAGGCCAGCCCATAAGAACGTAACGGTATTCCAACGATCGTCGTCACGATTCGCAAACAGCATAAATCGATCGAAACGCGAGCCGGTCTTATCGACGTGATCGCCTTGCACGATTGCGTCGGCGACCAAGAACTCCGAGATCGTCTTGTGCGCGAAGTTGTAGATCCCAGGCCCAACCAACAGGCCGGTCCGCTCCCGGAGAACTCCCATGACTACTTCAGGAGAGAGTTGCAGCTTCAGAAGATCAAGACGAGCGCGTAACCATGTCGTAAGCTCGCCCTCATCCATTTCATCGACCTGTCGATCGAAGAACTCAATCGCAAGCGCACGTAAGATTTGCCGTTTCTGCTCAACAGTGAGCTCGACAGGAGCCGCGGAAACGTGACGGCGGTCGTCCCACACGCCGAGCATTCCATCGACGTATCGTCGATACAACTGAGCGCGCCCTGCGGGCAAGCGGCCATCCAAGTGATGAACCGTCAGGAGTGTTGACAACAATAGCGGATTGCTAGTCAGTGGCTGAAGCGTCGGATCGCTGGACCACGTGTTCGCCAACGAGGCCGGATCGATGTCTGGACGATCGCCAACGATCAATGGCGTATATCGATACCACCTGCCGATGTAGTCGACGATCCGTTCGTCGTCGAACGGCTCGATGCTCCATAGCTTCCATGATTTGGACAAGCGCGTGAACTGGTCGGTCGTCAGCGGTCGCGAGGTCAGGATCACCGGACAGGATCGGCTCGCATCAGCGATTTCTGAGATCCAATCGATGACGGCATCGCGTTCCGAGGGGCGGATCTCATCGAAGCCGTCGAGGATGAACCAGATCCGCTTCTCACGAAGCCATTGGGAAATTCGCTGTGCGCTCACGTCATCGGAGAGATGCTTGCCAGCAACCGAGCGGATGAGCTCGTGCGTCGCCGGCAGCGAATCCACAGACAAATTTCGCAACTCGATGCGAATCGGCAGAGCGATCGTTTCTCGTGTCAGTCCTTCACGCTGGAGCCATTTCGTCCACGTCGACTTGCCCGCTCCCGGTGCACCGATCACAATCGAGAAACTGCCGGAGCTAACGAACTGCGCGACCACGTCAGGAGCGAGATGAATATAGTCGCGTACATCTTCTTGAACGCGCGAAAACTCGGGCAAAACGAAAAAGTCGTCGAATTTTCCGGCCAAAGGGCGATCCGCTCTGAGGCCCGTGAGATCCAGCTCCAGGCCGATCTTTTGAGCCAGAGCGCGGCGGATCAGCGTCAGGACTTCGTCCGCCTCTCTCGCTTCGGCCGTCGTCAACGAGTCGACTTTCCCGAAGAGCGATCGAAGTTGGGAAGAGATCTCGTCGAAGCGGCGAAAATTCTCGCTCCAGGCCTCGGCCTCCCACGCCTCCACTGCCGCGGGGATCTTGCACAGGAGCGTGGCAATGCGGGGGAAAATCAGGGCATAAATGTCTTTGAGGCCGCGATCGGTGATGGTCTGCGGCAGCGGCTTGTCGCTGTAGAGTTGATCGAAGATCTTTTGGCCGTCGAGTGAGCCTTGAAAGAGAATCGCAGGGTTCGCGGCGATCGGTTTCAGCTCCGCCACGATCACCTCGACCATCAGCTTCTGATAGTCCTCGCGCACGCCTTCCACGGAAAGGAATGGCAGCATCGGCTCGATGACTTCGGCGGTGGCGTTCTCGATGCGCGCGATGATCTTGCGCCTCGTGAAGAACGAGACGGCTGCCTTCTCGATCACGTTCCCGATCGCTGTATTGATCAGGTCCAGCACCAAATCGAGGACGATCTTCCCGATTTCCAAGCAACGCTCCAATTGCGCGAGATGACTTCATTATGTCACGGCCCGGCGATGGCTCGATGCTATGCTCGCCGCGGTCCATGCGTCTCGAAGTCACGGCCGTCATCACGACACACGCGCGTCCGGCGTCCGTGCATGAAGCCATCGAGTCGGTGCTCGGGGAGACGCACAATGACTGCGAGGTCATTGTCGTCGACGATGGCGGCGCGTTCGTTCCGCCCGTTCATTTCGCGCCGTCGATTCGCGTCATTCGCGGCTCGAATTTGGGAGTCGGGCGCGCGCGCAATCTCGGATTGGCGGCAGCGCGCGGGGAGTTCATTGTTTATCTCGACGACGATGACATCGCCATGCCGCACCGGATTCACAGTCTCGTCGACGCCGCAAGGCGCCACAACGCGGTCTTGTGCTTCGGCATGACGAGGAGAACGCTCGACGGCACGACCCTTCTTGAAGACGTGCCGACGGATGTCGTCTCGGGTGCGATCGGCTTTGGCGACCTTCTCACATGCGCGCCGCATGTGAACGCCGTGCTCGCACGGACCGACACGTTGCGTGCGATCGGCGGCTTCGACGCCGGCTGCGATCACTTCGATGACTGGAGTGCCTGGCTACGCATCGCCGATCGCGATGAGGTGATCTGGCGGATCGAAGAAGTCGTCGCGGAATGGCGAATTCACTCGGAAGGCCTCTCCGCAAGAGTCCTCACTGAGCAAGCAATGAAGAGTCGCATCTTGTCGCTCTTTCGCCGCCTTCGCCGCTGTCTATCGCCGGACAATGCGCGCGCAATTGCATGGGCGGAGCGTGTCGTCCATGCTGCGCAAATCGATACCTATGATGATTATGTCGCGGCGATGGTGGCGGCGCAGCAACCGATCAAGCGTGTCCCCGCAGTCCCGTCAATGACGCTTGCGCGAGCACGTGTCCCTTGATGATGAACCGCAGCTTGCGCCAGGTCATCGGAGTGCCGGCGTCGTCGACGGACGGCATGTCGAGCGCGAAGACGGTGAAGCGGTATTTGTGCGGCGGACCTTCCGGCGGGCAAGGGCCGCCGTAGTTTCTCTTGAGGAAATCGTTGTACGCGTGGCGGCCGCCGCCGGGGATCTCCGGCTCATTGGCGCCGGCGTTCTCGTCGAGGTGGGTCACTGTCGCGGGAATGTTGTAGACGGCCCAATGAATGAAGCCATCGCCGCCGCGCGCTTCGTAGTCATCGAGGATGACGACATAGCTCATCGTGCCGGCCGGCGCGCCGCTCCAGGCGAGCGCGGGAGAAATATTCGGACCGTGACAATCGAGCCCGTTCAGGAACGTGCGATCGGGCAGCGTCTGCCCTTCACTGAACGTCGCGCTCGTGAGCTGAAACGGCGACTGCGAGTGCGTGCACGAGAGGAAGAGGCAAAAGACGAATGCGTTAAGAGATCTTAACGACATTCTTCGCTTGCAGGCCTTTCGGCCCCTCGACGATCTCGAACTTCACCCGGTCGCCTTCCTGCAGCGTCTTGAACCCCTCGGCCATGATCGAAGCGTGATGCACGAAGACGTCCGGGCCGCGCTCGCGCTTGATGAAGCCGTAGCCCTTCGCGTCATTGAACCATTTGACGATGCCTTCTTCCATAAGGCCAAAGTCTACACCTACGGCCGCCAGCGGAGATAGACCCCGAAGCGGCTGGCGTCGTAATAGCCGAATGCGGGATTCAGCTCGTCGTATTTGTCGCGATCCCACTCGAAGGCCACGCCGGCCTTCGTCTTGAGGTCGTACGTCACCCGGGCGCGCTGCCGCATGACCACGAACGGCAGCGTACCGCGATTCGTAAACCGCGACATGCTGCCGTCGAGCGAGAAGCGCTCCCGGAAAAACGTGAATCCGCCTTCCTGCGCCTTTCCGTTCTCGAGATTGATCGAGTGGTCGAGCGTGAAGTTCTCGGGATGACGGATGATGACGTCGCTGTCGGAGCGGAACTGCGACAATGACGCGCGGAAGCTCAGGCCGGCGATCGGTGTGATCACGACGTCGCCGCTGATCTGGCGGACGTGCGCGTCGTATCCGATGTCGGGACGATCATTGTTCTGGCTCGTCCGCTCCGCCGTGGCGCCGGCGCGGAAGAAATCCTTCGGCGATTTCCACGCCGCGCGCAGGCGATAGCGATCGCGATCGGTATAGTCGGTGCGAAAAATCGGCTCGTTCGCGCGATCGCGGCGCCATGCCACGCCGACGAGCAGTCCGGCCTTTGCGTAATTCGCATCGGTGTCGATCGTGCGAATGCGGCGATTGAACGCGCCGCCTTGCGCGCCGGGCACGACGATCTCCGACAGATCGGGGGCGACGTCGACGTCCATCTTCGACTCGCGAACTTCGCCACGCAGCGAGAACGGCCCGAGGGCGCGCGCGGAAAGCGTGGCATTGAACATGTCCGTGTTGCGCTCGACGGAGCTGGTCGCATTCAGGGCGGTCTCGAGGTCCTTCTTGTCCGCGCCGCTGAACAGCACGCTATTGAGGAACACGCTGTCGACCAGCGCGGTGCCGTTCAGATCGCGATGCTCGCGCTGGAATCCGGCGACGAAGTCGACGTTCGGCGCGAGCGCCACTTCCGCGCGCCCGCCGCCGCGCCACGTGTCATTGCGCGCCGCGGAGCGCGCATTCTCATTGAAGCCGGTGAAGAAGCGGCTGATGGCGAAGGACGCGAAGGAGCCGTTTGCCGACTCGAGCTCCGTGCCGTCGCCGCTGGCGGCGAGATGCACGTAATTCGCGACGAGGCGGACGCGATTGCGCACGTCGCCTGTCACATAGAAATTCGTGAACGGCGTGTCGACGTGATTGCGATCGACGCGCGTGATGTCCGTCGCGGAGACCGGCTGCCCGATCACTGTGCCTGGATTGTTGCCATTGTTCGCGCCGGTGAAGAGCGACAGCGACTCGGTGCTATGAAAATTGCGCCAACCCTGCAGTAATTGGCCGCTGATCGCGCCATAGTGAAATCCGGCGCCGGCGCGGAACTCGTGATCGCGCTCGGTGAGATTCTGGGCGAGCTTGAACTCGTCCTGGCCGAAGTGATACGTCGTCGTTCCGGGACCGTGATTGTTGTTGTAGCTGTAACCGACGAACGGCGAGATCCAGTGATCCGTGAAAAAGTCGACGTCGATGTCGAGCATGCGCCGCGTGCGATTGAAGGTGTGCTGTCCGGGAATGATCCCCTGCCCAATGAGCGGATTCGCGAAATTCGGCAGCGCGCTGAATGCGTCGGTGGTCCGATAGCCGAGGCGAAGCTTCCAGAGATTGCCGTGATCGGCGGCGACGCGCAGTGAGCCCGCCGGGCCGACGCCGAGGTCGCTGATGTCGACGCGCAGACGATCGAATTGGCTCGTTTGCGTCGACATCGTGAAGCTGCGGATCAGGAAGCCGTTTCGCTCGTTGATTTGTGAGCGGTACATATCGTTGTTGCCTTTGAGGTCGAGCCAGCGGTAGCCGGCTTCGAGCTCGAAAGGCGCGGGCTGCGCGTGCGCCGCCATTGTGAGGAGCAGGAGAGCAAGCGTGATGATGACCGTGCGTTTCATTGCATCCTCTTCCTACTTCAGCAATTGCGGATCGCGATTGGAGCCGTGAATGGCGACGTGGCAGGTCGTGCAGTTGCGATAACGCGGACTCGTAATGTCGTGGAACGACGGCGGCTGCGATCCGAGCGTGCCTGTGCCGGTCGGCGAATGGCATTCGATGCAGACGGCCAGCACTGTGGCGCGTTTGAGGCGTTTCGGATTCGCGGAGCCGTGCGGCTCGTGGCACGTCGTGCATTCACCGATCGCCAGCGCGCCGTGCTGGAAGACATACGGCCCGCGTTTGTCGGCGTGGCAATTGAGGCACGGCGCTTCGCCGGCGCGCGTAAGGCGCAGGCTTTCCCGGCCGGGACGTCCGTGCGGCTCGTGGCAGGAGTCGCATTCCATTCCGCCGCGTCCGAGGCGGTGGGCATAGGGCTGATATCTGAAAGATGCGACCTGCGTGGAATGGCAATTCGAGCAAAGAGCCAATTCGTTCTTGGCGAGCAGGTGCTGGCTATGTGCGTCGCCATTGTGGATCGAATGGCAGGTCAGGCAATTGACGGCGACGGAGTTCGAGTGCATGCCGCCGTGTCGCGTAATGCGATCCGTCGCGGTGTCGTGGCAGGTCATGCAGGTCTTATTGGAGCCTTCCAATCCGACCGGCTTGAAGATCTTGGTCTTATCGCCGCCGTTGAGAATGTGCTCTTTGCCGTCGCCATGGCACGTCTCGCACAATGAATTCGGGATTGGCGCATCTTTCTTGACCTTTCCGAACGCATGCGGATTCGTCGCGAACGGCTTCATGACGTCGTGGCAATCCGTACAAGACGGCAACGCCGCCTCTTCAGTTGCGGCCGGCGGCGCCGTGGTCGTCGCTGGGGGCGTCTGCTCTTGTGCCGCCATCGGGAACACAGACACACAGAGCACAAGGAACGGCCCGGCGAGGGTCTCGAGTCTCATTGCGTCCTCCTGCCGCGTTGAGGGCGGAACTGGCGTCCCGCCCTCATCGTGGAGTTACTACCGGGCATGCACCTTCTCAGCGGCCCAGTCTTTGCCGGTGCCGTGACACGTGGCGCACGCTTCGGCGGAGACTGTAGCACCGGGGAACGTCACCGTGTTGAGGTATGCGTGCGCGGCGGCGTCCCTGTTGTCGTGGCAGCCGAGGCATGCGGCGGTCGCGGGACCCTGCGAGGCAAAGTAGTCACGCGGGGTATTCACATTGGCGATGCCTTCCGGCAGCGGCAGCGTGTAAGCATTGCTGGTGTGGCACTTGGCGCAGTTGCGGAGGTCGCCGGGGAAGCGCACTTCATTGAAGTTGTTGGCCGTCCCACCGAATCCGTAGATCGTGAAGTCCTGCGTCAGCTCTTCGCCTTTGTGGATTCTGTGGATGAGGCGCTGGAAGGAGACGGACTCCGGAGCGCCGGCGTTGGCTGGGCGGCGTGCCGCGTCGTTCTCGACCGGGTTGTGGCAGATCACGCACTCTTCGGTGGTCTGGCGCTGTCCGCCGTGCAGTCCGAGGTTGTCGTGGCAGCTATTGCACTGCGTCGTGGCCACTGCAGTGCGGCGCGGCACGAGTCCGCCGCTCACTGCAACGTACTTGACCGGATTCATCACCGCTTCGCGGATGACGATGTCGGCCTTCTTATCGCCGCGCTTGAGGTTCACGCTGCGATAGATGTCGGCGCTGAGCGTCCAGGTGCCGCTGGCGTCGGCCGGCAATGCAGTGGAGAACGTATAAGACGTCGTTCCGGTCGTGGCGTTGTAGACGCCTTTGGTCAATCCGGATTCCCGGAAGTACGGCTTGCCGTAGCTCGTGGTCGGGCCCGCGCAAATCGGCGCGAAGGCGGAGAGCTTCGTTCCATCGACCGGCGTACCGTCGCCGTTGGTGATCTTGAAGACCACGGTCGGCTTCTTGCCCGGTGCCAGGTCGGTCCAGCTCACGACCGTCGCATTGAGGCCGAGGAGCTGTTTGGATTTTTCGGGAACGACGTGCGCGCCTTTGATGGAGGCGTCGAATTCGACGCCGCTGTCGGGAACGTGGCAGGAGGCGCAGGCCTTGTCGTCGGCCTGCGGTCCGCCCGGGTGGTTCTCGCCGGTGGCGAAATTCACGTCGTCGTGGCAGGAGCCGCAAGCGACGGCGCTCGGATTCGTCATCCACACCGCGGACTGCGCGCCTTTGTTCGTCGCAACGCTGCCTTCATGGCAGGTCGTGCATTGACGCGCCTGGTTGCCGAGCTGCGTGATCTGCGGCCACGCCACAGTAGAGAAATCGTGAATGGATTGTCCATTGCCCCAGATCACATACGGCGTTCCGTTCTTCACGCTCGGCAGGTTCTCGCCCATGTGAATGCGGTGGACCATCACCTTCGCATCGACGGTATTACCGGTGTCGATGTCGGCGGTCTGCGGCTGGTGACAGAGGGCGCAGAGCTTGACGTCCTGTCGCGATCCGCCGTGCATGCCGAGCTGTCCGACGGAGCCGGCGTTCTTCACGGCGTCGTGGCAGTTGGAGCACGTCGACGTGTCGCGCATCTTGTCCCACACGTCGGTGACTTTCTGTCCATCCGGACGAAAGTCATATTCGACGTTCGCGAAATACGTCTTCTGCACGCTGCTCGGGATGCCGACGACGTTCGTCAGATTGCGGCTCGAGTAGATGCCGAGCGTGGTCGTCTTCGTGGCATCGAAACCGGACGGCAGCGCGGTCTTGAACTTGTAGGTGGCGTGGCCGATGTCGAGATCGGTGAACGTGCCGCCGGAGTCGGCGCCGGCCTGAATGCCGGTCGCTCCCGGCTTCGGGCTGTTCGCCGGGTTCGTGACGCTGCGGGTCGTGTACGAGGTGTACTGGCGCGTGGCCGGGTTGTACCAGGCCAGGACCAAACTCAGCGACACGGTGCCCGGCGTGACTTTGCCGGTGCGATCGAGCGGCTGATCGAGATCGTCGGTGATGGTCAGATCGACCACCGGAAGCCGATCGCTGCCGATCGTGATCGAGTTCACCTTGACCTTCAGACCGGGGCGGATGTAGCCGATCGTGTCGCCGCTCACGTACGCCTCGGCCTGGCCGGCCGTGTACACGGGCTTCGTCGGCGTCGCCGGTGATGTGGCCGTTCTCCGGCGCGCGCCGTCGGCGAGCATCGGGAGCGCGATCATCGCGATCGCGAGGATGAGAACGGCTTGTTTGATCCTGTTCATGAAGACCTCCAAAAGACCGGTGGGTGTCGAGTCCTTTTTCACTGCCCACACGATGCGGTCACGGGGTCAAGTCCAGCCATGCGCGGAGGCACTCATGTCGTGTGATCGATGTCACAGCGCGTCGTGTGTTCGAACGCAGGCGGTCGGTGAGGCAAACCGTATGTTCGAGCGCATGAAACGAAAAACGATTGCAGTGCCTCTTGCGCTGATCGCAATCGCCGCGCTCTTTCTGATCGCCGGGAGCTTCTACGGCCTGGCCGTCGCTCCCGCGGAAGTGCACATGGGCGACGTGCAGCGAATCATGTACGTGCACGTGCCGACGGCGTGGACGTCGATGCTCGTCCTGACGTGGGCGTTCATCTGCGCATTCACGTTTCTCTTCACCGGCAAGTGGAAGTGGGACAGCCGCCTCGAAGCGGCGGTGCAGATGTCGATCATTCTCAGTTTTCTGCTCTGCATGCAGGGCTCGATCTGGGCGAAGCCGACGTGGGGCGTGTGGTGGGATTGGGATCCGCGGCTGACCACGATGGCGGTGCTGCTGATGGCGTTCGCCGGCATCAGCGCGCTGCGGCATTTCGTGGAGGATCCGTTGAAGCGCGCGACGTGGTCCGCGGTGGCGACAGTGATCGGCTATGTCGACGTTCCGATCGTCTACTTCAGCGTGAAGTGGTGGAACTCGCTGCACCAACAGCAGTCGACGGTGTCGACGATCTCGCGCGATTTTCTGATCCCGCTGTTCATCAACTTCGCGGGGATGCTGCTGCTCGTCAGCGCCATCATGACCATTCGCACGCGCACCGCGGCGCGGCGTCTCGAAGACGAGATCGTGCCGCCGTCATTGCTCGTTCAGGAGGCAATCGCATGAGCGGGATTCTGAGTGGTGGATGGAACTTCGTCGTCGCTGCATACGCGCTCACCGCATTCATCCTCGGCGGCTACGCGATTCACGTCGTGCGAGAGATCCGGCGATGAGACGCGGCGTGGCGATATTGGCGTGCGTGATCGCCCTTCGCGCCATGGAGGGGCGGACGTCCTCGTCCGCCCCATTGCTAGCCGGAACCATCGCCCTCGCCGACATCCACAAAATCTCCACCCCCGTCACCGTCTTCGTCGTCGCGCGCGACCGCGCAGCGGGAAAAGGGCATCCGCTGCTCGCGAAGCGCATCGACGTCGCTTCGTTTCCGACGACCTTCTCGCTCGCATCGCAAGACTCGATGATCGGACAAACACTCCCCGATCGCGTGTCGCTCGATGCGTGGATCGACACCGATCACGACGCCATGACGCGCGAGACGAACACGCCATCGGCGCACATCGACTCGGTCGCCATCGGAACGAGAAACATCGCACTCCTTCTGCGATGAGTACGTGATGGGGTGAGGCGAGTCACATGACACCGGTGACTCGCGGCATCACGTGAAACGGATTGCCGGACGTACTGTGCGGATCGGGAGTCCGACGATGCGTTCAACTTTCCTCCGGCTGCTTTTCATCGCGCTCGCACTAGCGGGCGCACAGGCAATGCGCGCCCAGACGACGAATGACGCCTGCCTGGCCTGCCACGAGGACGCCAAGAAAATCAGCAATTCCGTTCACGGTCCGCTCGACTGCAACATGTGTCACTCCGATATCGCTACGGCCGGCCCGCACGAGCCGGCGCCGAAGAAGGTCGATTGCGGCCAATGCCATGCGGACGCGGTGTCGGCAAACAGCAACGGAATTCACGCCAAGGCCATCGCGGCGGGCAACAGTAAAGCGGCCGTCTGCCTCAATTGCCACGGAGCGCCGCACGAGATTTTGCCGTCGGCCGATCCGAAATCGAAGACGTATCGCACGAACATCCCGACGACGTGCGCCACCTGCCACTCGCAGAAATTCGTCATGGAGAGCTCGGGGCTCTCCGCGCAGCCGCTCTTCTCGTACAAAGAGAGCGTGCACGGCCGCGCCGTCGCAGCGGGCTCATTGAAGGCCGCCGTCTGCACCGACTGCCACGGCCATCACGAGATTCTGTCGCCGAGAGATCAAAAGTCGTCGATCAACAAATTCAACATCCCCAATACCTGTGGACAATGCCACGGACCGGTTCGCGACGAGTACGTGAAGAGCATCCACGGCAAGGCGCTCGCGCACGGCAATTTCCAGGCGCCGGTCTGCACCGACTGCCACGGCATTCACAACATCAAGTCGCACATCGATCCGAAGTCGTCGGTGGCCTCACAACAGGTCGCTCGCACGACGTGCGGACAATGCCACGGCGGCGTGAAGCTCACGCAGGAATTCGGCGTGCCGGGCGGCCGCCTCACGTCGTACCAGGACAGCTATCACGGTCTGGCGAAACGGCTCGGCTCCGAAGTGGCGGCGAATTGCGCGAGCTGCCACGGCGTCCACAACATTCTGCCGTCGAGCGATCCGAAATCGCCGACCAACAAGGCGAATCTGGCCAAGACGTGCGGCAAATGCCATCCCGGCGCAGGCGACAAATTCGCCATCGGCAAAGTGCATCTCGACGCCGCGCCGACCGGCGATGAAACGGGCGAGATTCTCATCCGCTGGATCCGCCGCATTTATATTTTCCTGATCCTGGCCACGATCGGATTCATGCTCTTGCACAATGGGCTGGTCTGGTGGAAGAAGGCCCGGGCCCGGCGGCGCGACAAGAATCGCGTCATCGTGCGGATGAACGTCAATGAGCGCATCCAGCACGTCTTCCTGATGTCGAGCTTCATCGTGCTGGTCATCAGCGGCTTCGCCCTGGCCTGGCCGGAGTCCCCCTTCGCCTGGGTCCTCGGATCCGATGAAACGATCCGCCGCATCGTGCACCGCATCGCCGCCGTGATCATGCTCGTTCTCGGCTTCTATCACGTCGCATACATGGTCGGCACAAAGCAGGGACGCCAGGGCCTGAAGGACTTCTGGTTCCGCTTCAAAGACGCCGGCGACCTCATTGGCAATCTGAAGTACTACGCCGGATTGTCGAAGGAGAAGCCGAAGATCGCCCGTTTCGGTTACGCTGAGAAGATCGAGTACTGGGCCATGATCTGGGGCACGATCGTCATGGGCGTGACCGGATTGATGCTGTGGTTCAAGATGGACGTCAGCCATTATCTGCCGCGCTGGTGGGTCGACGTGGCCCTGACGATCCATTTCTATGAGGCCATGCTGGCGACGCTCGCCATCATCATCTGGCACTTCTACCACGTCATGTTCGACCCGGACGTCTATCCCATGAGCTGGACGTGCGTGGACGGCAAAGTCACACCTGAGGAATACAAGCACGAGCACGAGCTCGCGTATGAAGAGTGGAAAAAGGAGCACGGCTCCGAATAGTGGAGGACAGGCGCCCTCGCCTGTCCAGAAAGATGAGTGATCATGGCGGACGCACCTAAATCACCCAGTTTGTCCCGCAACCCGATCAGCGCCATAGGGCTCGTAATCGCCTTTGTGGCGCTGACGAATACGGCTTTTCTCATTTACGTCGACGGCCGGCAGGCCCATTCGAATCCATACCTCGGGATTCTGGCCTGGCTGGTCGCGCCGTCGATCCTGTCCTTCGGACTGATCGTCTATTTCATCGGCCTTTTGATCGAGCGCCGGCGGCGCCGCCGCCACGCGCCGGAGGAGATCCCGGAATTCCCGCGGATCGATCTCAATGTGCCGCGAACGCGCCTCATCGTCGGCAGCACGTTTGCCGGCGTGATTCTCTTCGTCACCGCGAGCGTGATCGGGAGCTACCAGGTCTATCACTACACCGACTCGGATGCGTTCTGCGGCACGCTCTGCCACCAGGTCATGCATCCGGAGTACACCGCGTACAAAGCGTCGCCGCACGCGCGCGTCGGCTGCGTCGGATGCCACGTCGGCGCCGGCGCCACGTGGTACGTGCGTTCGAAATTGTCGGGCTCTTATCAGGTCTATGCGGCGCTGGCGCACAAGTATCCGCGCCCGATCCCCAGTCCGGTCGAGAACCTCCGTCCGGCACAAGAGACGTGCGAGCAGTGCCACTGGCCGGAGAAATTCTTCGGCGCGCAATTGAAAGTGTTCGATCACTTCCAATACGACGAACAGAACACGCTCAAAGAAGTGAAGATGCTCATCAAGACCGGCGGCGGCAGCCCGACGTCGGGAATGACCGCCGGCATCCACTGGCACATGAACATCTCCAACGAGATCACCTACGTCGCCACCGACAAGCAGAAGCAGGAAATCCCCTATGTGCGGATTCGCAATCGCAAGACCGGCCAGGTGACCGAGTATTTCCTCGAGGGGGCGAAACAGAAGCCCGAGCAGCTCAAGGCGATGCCGGGACACAGGATGGACTGCGTCGACTGCCACAATCGCCCGACGCATATTTACGTCTCGCCCGACCGCTCCGTCGATCGCGCGCTGCTGGCCGGCACGATCGATCGCACACTCCCCTTCGCGAAACAACAAGCAGTGGCCGTCCTGACGAAGGATTACGAAACGACGCCGCAGGCGGTCGCCGCCATCGCCGGCGATTTCCCCAAGTACTATCAGACCACCTATCCCGCCGTCTATGAGTCCAAGAAAGCGTCGATCGACACCGCGACAAAGACGCTACAGGACATTTTCCAGCACACGCGCTTCCCCGAGATGCGCGTCGACTGGCGCACCCACAAGGACAACGTCGGACATTTCTACTCCCTCGGCTGCTTCCGCTGTCATGACGACCAGCATGTGAGCGCCGACGGAAAACGCATCAGCAAGGAGTGCACGATCTGCCACACCGTGCTGGGCGATACCGATACGAAGGTCGAATTCCAGCATCCCGTGGAATTGGGCGACCTTCGCGGCTTTAACTGTGCCGATTGCCACACAGGCGGCGGCATGAGTCAGTAACGAAAAAGGAGGTCTGTAATGAAATCCCTGGTAGTCACCACGATCTTGCTTCTGATCGCCGTGTCGGCGGTCGCTGGAACGCCCGACGGTGCCGCGCTCTACAAAGCGAAATGCGCGAGCTGCCACGGTGCCGACGGCGCCGGCCAGACGGCCATGGGCAAGGCGATGAAACTGCGCGACCTCGGCTCCGCCGAAGTGCAGAAGCTGAGCGATGCCGAGTTCACCACCGTCACTGCCGACGGCAAGGGCAAAATGCCCGCCTACAAGGGCAAACTGAGCGACGAAGAGATCAAAGCCGTCGTCGCTTACATGCGTACGTTCAAGAAGTAAGTCCCCCCCGCCCCGATCCCCTCCCCCGCCCGCGGGGGAGGGGATGCAAGGGGTGAGGGCTACAATCACGGATTGAACTTCGTTGCCGGCCAGCCCAAGTGCCGCGGCGCGAAGCATTTAAAATGGCTCCAATGTCTACCATCGATCCGCGCCTCACCACCACCGCCTTCGAGCTCGACGGCCATCGCATCATCAAGAACCTCGGCATCGTGCGCGGGATCACCGTTCGCTCGCGCTCCGTCTTCGGCACGCTCGGTGCGACGCTGCAAACGCTTGTCGGCGGCAACATCACGCTCTTCACCGAATTGTGCGAGAAAACGCGTGAGGAAGCGTTCGATCTGATGCTGTCGCACGCCGCCCAGCACGGCGCAAATGCAGTCATTGGAATCCGTTACGACGCGACGGAAGTGATGCAAGGAGTGACCGAGGTTCTTTGTTATGGGACGGCGGTACAGGTCGAACAGATCGGGAGTACTTCATGAAACGAATCCTGCTGATTCTCAGCATCGCCTCTTCTGCATACGCGGTCGGGCATCGTCGCTCTGTCGTGCCGCCGGTGGCGTCACTACCGGCCGTCATCAATTCGTGGACGCTGGACGTCACGACCTCCGGCGGCCTCGCGCCCGCTCTCCGCACCGGAATCGTCATTCGGTCAACAGGAACCGCCACATCGCTCGATCGCGAAGGCCAGGCCAAATGCACCGGCTCGCTAACCCAAGCGGAATTGACGCAGCTCGCCGCATTCATCGCCACATCCCATCCGGAGTCGTGGGCCGGCTCTTATGTGAATCCGTCGAATCCGAACGGCTGTTGCGACCAGATCCGTACCGCTGTCACGCTCACGGTGAACGCTGATACGACCTATAAGACATTCTGGTTCGATGATCACCTCCCCCTCCCGGCCGACTTATCCGCGATCTACGATTTCGCGTTCAAGCCCGCCGGCGTGCGCACGCGCATCGAGACCGGCTGCGGAAATGCCACTGCATGGACGCTCGATATGACTGAAGAGGGAGGATTCGGTGGCAATGTCCATCACATCGTCATCGACCACTCCGGCAATCTCACCGTCCAACCAAATGCCCGGGCCGTCGAATGCCACTACACACTCAGCGACGCGGAGCTCCTCGCGCTCAATGATGCGATCGAGAGCGCCGACGGCAAAGTATGGGCGGCGTCTTATGTTCGGCCGGAGAACCCGACCGGCTGCTGCGATCAATACCACACCAAAGTGCGTCTGACTCGCAGCGAGCTCGCTTCGAACGGGACGTTGAAGCAGGTGACGTATACGACCGAATGGTATTCGGATCACCTGCCGCTTCCGTCGGACCTCGCCGGCATCGACAAAGACGTATTCGGCCTCGAGGGCGTCTTTCAGCGCTACGCGCCGCGCTGCCAGTAACGGTTACTTGCCCGAGCGCAAAAGATCCGCCGCCTCATCGATGCGGCGGTCGACCGCTTCCTGCCGTTGCACGACATCCGACGGCGGAGGGGATCCGCTGCGGATCGATGAGTCGAGGTCGGAGACGAGGCTGCGCAGGTCGCGCATGGCTGCCTTCACCTTGGTGCACGATTCCGAATTGCAGTTGCACTCCGATTCGGCATTGGAGATTTTCGATTCGACATCCTGTCGGAACGACGACCACGCATTGACGTCGTAAGGCGGATTGACGAACTGGTGCAGCCCGCGTCCCCACGCGTCGGACGCCGCCGATGCGAGCTGCGTGCAAGAGCCCTGCGACGCCGCGGACGATGCCGGCGGCTTCGAAGAGACATTCTCTTTGAGCCACGGAAGACCGTGTCTCCACGCCACGTACAGAACCGCGGCGACGACGATCACCTTCACCAGCTTATTCATGATCGTTCGTCATTGTAGCGCTTTCGGAACGCGGCGCGCGCGTGCGAGTGCACGTTCGGAACGGTGACGCTGCGGCGCCCGGCGCGGTCGATCATCCAGACCTGCTCGAGGTCCGTGTAGAAGACGTTGCCGCGCGAGTCGACGACGATGCCGACGCCGGGATGCGCCAGCGCGGGCAATCCGCTTCAATGTGACCTCCCGCACAACACGATCGTGCAAATGCCGTTGTCGCGCGTGCACCAGGAGAATAAATCGTCACGTGAGGAGACCACGATGCAAGTGAAAGACGTGATGACCAGTGCGCCGATCTGCTGCAGCCCGGCGGACACGCTCGACCGCGTTGCGCGGCTCATGCGCGATCACGACTGCGGCATCATCCCCGTTTGCGACCAAAAGCGCCTGACCGGCGTGATCACCGACCGCGACATCACCACCCGCGCCGTCGGCTCCGGCCTCACTGCGGCTGACGTTCCCGTCGGCCGCGTGATGACGAAGACAGTTTTCACAGTGCGCGATGATGACGACGTGCAGAGCGCGATCGACCTGATGGAATCGAACCAGGTCCGCCGCCTTCCCGTGCTCAATGAGGAGAACGAGGTCGTCGGCGTCGTCGCCCCATCCGACCTCGCCCCGATCTTCGCGTCTATGAACGTTTCGGACTTTCTATTGGCGGTGTCGTATTGGTCGCGTGGAGGGATCACATCGTCCGAATCTTCAGAGCCAGCGCAAAGAGCGCAACCATAATGATCCCCAGCGCGATGAACAATCCGCGGCGGCGATACGCGAGCTCGTCCAGTGAATGCTGTCCCGCTTGCAGCGCCGCCTGGGCGTGCGCCAGCGCCTCCTTGCGCTTCTCGCCGAATTGGCCTTGCGTCGAGAACGTGTGCGTCAGTGCTTCGAGCTCGATTTGATTGTCGACGGCGCTGTCGAGCTCGGGACGCGCGGCACGCACTTCGACGCCGCCTCGTTGCGCGGCAAGGAGAATGCGCTCCGAGCGCGCGATCATGCTCGTTACTGCGCGCGTGTCGGCGAGGAGCGTATGTGCCGTGTCATGGCCTTCAAAGCCGGGGACGCGATGACAATTCGAGCATTGGCGGATGGCGACGGAAACGTCCTTGCCCGTCTCCGGGTCCCGATAGGAGTAATGCGTCTTGCCGATGCGGAACTTCTCGAAGAGTCGGGCGAACTCGCCGGATTTCGATGCCTTGTGCGGCGGCAGCTCCAATGCCTGATCGACGAGCCAGTCGAAGCGCGCGTCGCCTTTGAGATTGAGCTTGTCCGCGGTGGCGAGGAGCGATCCGCGCACTTGCTTGAAATGCGCTGCTTTCGCTTTCGGCTCGGCGACGAGGTTCGCCAGCGCGCCCGTGCCTTCGTGGCAGAACGCGCACGGCGTGTCCGGCAGATCCCCGAGCATCGCCACAGTCGGCCGGATGATGCCGTGGTTGTTATGGCAGATGACGCAGCCATTGAACTGCTTCAATTGCAATGACGCCCGTTCGTCTTCGTGACAGGTTCCGCATTTTCCGTCCGGCGCAGCGGCGAGCAGCGCATTGTGACGCTCCCATCCCGCAGCCTTGGGGCTGGCGCGGAAGAGCTCCATTTCGCGTACGTGGCACGACCCGCAGACGAAGGCGACGCTGTTGACGCCCGGCGGCGTCGCGCCGTGATTGCCGTGGCAGTCATTGCACGTCGGGGCCGTCAAGTCGCCCTTCTTGAGCAGCGCGTTCGCATGCACGCTCATGCTCCAGCGCGCATACTGATCGACCGGGAAGGCGCGTCCGTTGGCGTGCATCCGCTTCGTGTCGGAATGGCAATGGCTGCACGTTTCCGCGACGTGCGTCGGATAGACCGGCGAGTCGGGATTGTTCTTTCGTTTGATGTCGTGGACGGAATGGCAGTCGATGCACGTCGCCACATCCGTCACGCCGCTCTTGAGCTTCTGTCCGTGATGGCTCGTCCAGTACTCGCTCACCTCGTCGACGCGCGACGCCGGGTTGTATTTGTTCATGAACGCCGCATTGGAGTGACAGCGTCCGCAGAAATCGGGAATCGCGGCCCGTTTCGGCGCTCCAATGAACGGATTCGGCTGATATTTCGGATCCATGGCCGCGCCGATGTCGTCGTTCAGCTTCGGATCGGGATTGCCGCCGTGGCAGTCGTGGCACGACAAGCCGACTTGCGCGTGCACGTCGGCACCGAAGTGCTTCACCTTGGCGCGATTCTCGTCGCTGAACATCTCTCCGCCGTGGCAATGGATGCACGACGTCTCTTTCTGCGCGCGAGCGGTCAGCGCGATACACAAGAAGGCGAGCGTAATGGCTGCTTTTCTCATCGCCCTTCCTCCCGGCGGCCGCGCGTAATGAAGGCGAACAGCATCAACAGGATGGTGGTGATGAAGACGATGTAGAGCGGCAGCAGCGACGCGTAGCCCCAGCACGTCATGGCCACGACGAAGATGAGTGCCGCGACGCCGGCGAGCGACCAGCCGACGCTCTTGCCGTCGCGCGACGCGCGACGGTCCAGAAATGGGACCAATAGCAGCAATGCTCCCAATGCGCCGAACAACAGGATCGGAATCGCCTCGTACTCGAGCCCCAAGATCTCCCCGCCCGGCACGAGCTTCAATGTCTGGAACATGAAGACGAAGTACCATTCCGGCCGGATGTTCTCGTATGCCGGCGCAAAGAGATCGGCTTTCTCGCCGAGCTCCCATGGGAACAATGCGGCCAGCGCCGCCAGGACGCCGAGAGCGAAAATCCATCCCGAGAGATCGCGCAATGCGAAATGCGGGAAGAATTTCATTGGAGTGCGCTTGCGCGACTCCTCTTCGGCCGCCGGCGGCACGCTCATTCCTTTGACTTGTACGAGGGCGAGGTGAAGGAGCAGGACGACCGTCGTGATCGCCGGCAGTACGGCGACATGCCATCCATAGAAGCGGGACAGTGTTCCGCCCGACACGCGGTCGCCGCCGCGTAAGAATCGCAGCATCCATTCACCGACAAAAGGAACGACGCCGGCAATGTCCGTCCCCACCTTCGTCGCGAAGAACGCGAGCTGGTTCCAGGGCAGCAAATAGCCCGAGAATCCGAATCCGAGAATGAGGAACAGCAGCAGGACGCCACTCGCCCAGGTGATCTCGCGCGGCGCGCGATAGGCCTTCATGAAGTAGACGCTGATCAGATGCAGCACCGCGAAGAAGACCATCAGGTTCGCCGACCAGGAATGGATCGAGCGAATGAGCCAGCCGAACGGCACGACCGTCATCAGAAATTCGACGGACTCGAACGCCTCGTTGGCCGACGGCCTGTAATAGAGCATCAGCAGGACGCCGGTGAAGACCTGCACGAGAAAGAAGAACAGCGTCATGCCGCCGAGGTAGTAGAAGACACTGTAGCGATGGACGGGGACGGTCTTATGCGATCCGAGCTCGATCAGCGTCGACAGTCCAAGACGGTCATCGAGCCATTTGCCGGCTTTCGCGAACATCGGAGAGCCTAGGCGCGGGAGACGACGATCTTCGCCGGCTCCGACCCTTTCGTCACGAGGTTCACCTTGAACGCGGTGAGCGGTTTCGGCGGCGGGCCGGAGACATTGCGGCCATTGAGGTCGTAGCAACCGCCGTGGCAGTTACAGTAGATCCGCGTACGGTCGGGCTGATATCCCACAATGCAGTCGAGGTGAGTACACGTCGCGGAAAACGCGCGATAGTCGGTATCCGACGCCTTGAGCAGAATGACTGGCTCGGCGCCGAAGCGGACGATCTTGAATCCCTTGTCTTTGAGGACGGGATCATTGACGTCGCCGGCGTCGACCTGGTTCGTCGTCGCTTCGGGAATTCGCGGCGGGCTCACATAGCGGAAGATCGGATAAATGAATGTCGCCGCGGCGGCGCCTAGGGTGGAGCCGAGGAACCAATTGATGAAGGTGCGCCGGGGCTGAGGTGAGTTTGCGTCCATTGTCACTCTCTCCTGTGGCCGGGTGTCGCATAACGAATACGCGACTTTGAACGGCGAGTGAGTGCGTGCGATCACCGAGGATTGTGATTGCCGATACCGAATGCGAGACGCGGAATGTGGTTGGGTGTCTCATGGACGTTGACGAGAAGTTTCAGGCGCTCGATCTACGACTGCGCGAAATCGAGACACGCCTCTCCCGCCTGGAACAACCCGCCGCGTCCGCGCGGAGCGAGGCCGGACCGGAGTTACCCGCGGCCATCGACGGCCCCGCTCCGCTCATCGACTTGGCGCTCGCCGGGAAATCGATCCTGATTCTCGGCGGCGCCTTTTTGCTGCGCGCTGCAACCGAATCCGCCACCCTCCCGAAAGCCGCCGGCATCACCCTCGGACTGCTCTACGCGAGCGCGTGGATCATCGTGGCGGTCTACTCCGCGCGCGCAGGACGGCGAACGGCGAGCGTGTTCGGCGCCGCCGCGGCGTCTGCGATCGCGTATCCGATCGTGTGGGAAGCGACGACGCGATTCGGCGTTCTCAACGCGCAATCGGCGGCGGCGATTCTGGCCCTCTTCAGCGTCGCCTTGATCGTCGTGGGACGTCTTTACTCAATGCAATGGCTGGCGTGGATTGCGGCAACCGGCGCGACCGTGGACGCATTGCTGCTCGCGTACGCGACGAAAGACATCGAGCCGTTCCTCATTGAACTGACGGTGATCGGCGCCGGCGCACTGATCCTGTCGATGAAGTACGTGGCGTGGCTGCTTGCGATCGAGAGTGATCTCTTCGCGGTGCTGCTGATTGCATTGACGCTGCTCGACGAAAAGAAGCCCGCCACAGTGGCGTGGCTTCTTTTGTTCGCAATGGTCTGGCTCGTGAAGCCGGGCATTCATGCCGTGTCGGGGGCGCTCGTCGGATTCGGCGGCGCGGCGGCGATCCTGCTGCAGCGCGGAGCGCCCGTGCCGACGATTGCAGTCGCGGAACTGATTGCCGCGGCGATTCTGTACGTCGTCGCGTTCCGTCGCGATGAGACGTACGACTCGATTGCAGCGTCGATTGCGATGTTGTGCGGAACACTGCTCATTCTGCCGCCGCAATTTCGCGCGGTGGCGTGGGGAATCGCGGCCGTTGCCACCGCGGAGATTGCGCGGCGGCGTTCATCAATCGTGTTCAGCGTGCAGAGCGTCTTGTGGGGCGCATTGGCTGCAATCGGGTCGGTAGTCATTGCCGCGCCCTTCTGCTTCGTCGCGTTCTTACGGCGCCGGAACGTGGTGTTGCTCGCCATCGCCGCGGGCGGCGCAACGTTCGCGATCACAAAGGACTTGACGCCCCTACTCCGCACGGTGGTGCTCGCGGTGGCGTCGTTCGCCCTTGCGATTTGCGGCTACAAGTGGCGGGTGCGCGAGGCGTCGCAACTCGCCATCGCCGGCCTCATTGTGACGGGCGTGCAGGTGATCGCGGAGATCTTCCGCAGCGGGACGGCGGTGATGATGTTCGTCGCGCTCGCGGTATACGGCGGCGCGATGCTCGGCATCGCGCGGTTGCGGAAGACGAGCGTCATCGTCTCTTACGCGGAAAAATGATGGCGGCTCTTGAGGTCCTCGACGATCGACCTAGCTTCTGACTCATCGATGCCGCCGCCGAAGCGATAGGTATTCGCGCCGTAGTCGAACGCGATGTCGCCCTTCTTGAACACCGTGACTGAGCGGCGTTGTGGAATCTCGGCAACTGGACTGAAGCGGAGGTCGCGAATCGCCGCCAGGTTGTATTCGCGCTTCGGCTCGAAGCCGAAGACGCGGCGGCGGATGGAGAGAGTAGACGGCGTCAGGGTCACGATCTCGCGGCCAAATGCGCATCCGAACCATGTATACAACGCCCATATCCCTCCCGCAGTCCATCCAAGCAGCCAAACGGCTGAAGAGATCCTCGGTCCGGTATTCGATGATGTCTCGAATCGCACTTACCTCGCCAAAACCCCAGCCGATCATCCAAAGGGGAATGAAGACGAGAGCGAATACATTGCGCTCCGCCGGAAAGGTGTAGCGCACGCCGTCAGCCATCTGCTCGACCGACGAGCGCCGATCCGGAATATCGACTCTCATGGCCTGCGCTCAGCGACTCGTCGAATCCATCTTCATGAACGTGTTCTCGAACGAGACCACCTTCCAGCCGCCGCTTCCATTGCGCAGTGTCACCACCTGTTTGAGCGTCGCGAACATCGCCGGGCGCATCGCGCTCTCGACGCCGGCGGGATTGAAGCGAACGGTCTGCACGGCATGGATGAGCGTCAAGCCGTCCGCCGTCGTCTCGCGCGATTGAATGTCGAACAAGGACGGAAAAAGCGTTTGAAACATCGGCGATCCGGCGCCGATGCGCTCCTGCGATCCCAGCTTCTCGAGATCGGCAGCCGACAAACCGTCGCACATTGCGGCGGCGGCGTCATAGCGACGATGGAGGATTTCTTCCGCGAATTTCCTGTAATGCGCGACCGGACCGTAAGAAATCGAGTATGCGCGATAGCCGCCAAATGCGGCGCCGGCGAGGACGACGAGTGCGATCAAGCGGCGCATGGCGGGCTGAGCCTACGCCGGGCGCTCCCACGACGCAACCGGGCCGTCGCAGACGTCGAAGCAGGGATGCGGCGCGAGCTCGATGCGGCGGGACGCGCGATACAGCTCCGGGTCTCGCTCGCGCAGCTTCTTTCGCAGATGCGCCGCCTCGTACTGCAATTGTCCGCGCGACACGAATCCTTTTCTCCGCGTCCTCACACCCTCGATTTTCGACGTATCGAACGCATATCCGCGCTGCCGCGCCTCCTCCGCCACAACGGAGAGATACGACGCAATGAAGGCGACGGGATCGGCGTGCTCGCGAAAACGATCCAATTGCGGATGATGGTGGTAGCCGCGCGTCCGTCCCGTCAGCACGGCCTGCGCGAGCAGCCCTTCGCGCCACAATGCAATGAGGCCGATGCGATCGAGATGCTGAGGGTGAATCGACCAGAGTCGCATCAGCGCGTCTTCAGATACATGTCGACATAAAGCTTTGCCGGAACGCGGCGAATCGCTTCGCCGAGGATGTCGAGCGCGAGGTCGTCGACCTTCTTGAAGCGAATGCAGGCCTTCCCCATGTCCAGCTTCTTCCCCGATTTCGCCCACGCGCTCTTGAACCATTGAACGAGCGCGGAATCCTGCGTGCCGTCGACACAGCCGCAGTACAAGCCCATCAAATAGACGGACATGTGATTCTTCTGCGCGGCGAGCGCCGCGAAAGGAAGCCCGCGCTTCGGATCGGCGTGATACCCCGCCGGAAAGACGCGATGCGGGACGACGTAGTTGATCATCCCGTAGTCCATTCCTTCTTCACAGTCCGCATCGAGATTGTCGAGAATCACGTTGCGAACCGTCTCGATCGCCAATCGCCGCTCCGGAGGTAACGACGCGAGATATTCGCGGACCGTCTTCGCGGTGCTCTGCATACGTGGAAGTATACTGACGCCATGCCGCCGAGATACGCGAACGGAAAGATCTGTTACATCGAAATTCCGGCCACGGACGTGAGCCGGTCCGCCGATTTCTATCGGAAGGTTTTCGGATGGGAGATTCACCAGCGCGGCGATGGTGCGACGGCGTTTCACGACAACGTCGAAGTGAGCGGCGCGTGGATCACCGGGCGCCCGCCGGCAACCGATCCCGGCTTCATGATCTACATCATGGTCAAGAGCGTCGCGGAGACATGCTCTGCCATCGAAGCAAACGGCTGCGAAATTCTCGCGCAACACACGCACGGACACGACGTCGTAGCACAATTTCGCGATCCGGCGGGGAATGTCGTCGGCTTGTACGAAGAGCGCAGCCTCTCGGCTTAGTCGCGACTGTGTGATCGAGATACGTCCTGCGTCTCGGCGGTTGCAAACAAGTCGGCCAACCCAGCGCAACTATGTATCTCTTTAAATATGAGATCTGGTACGATGGCTTATGCTATCGCTCCCTTCTGATGCCGTACGAATTCACTTGTGTCAAGACGACGCCAATCTTCGGGGCGACCTATTCGGCCGCCTCATGACTGACATATTCGTCGCTCTGGGGTATGGCGGCTTCCGACTTAACGTACACAAGTCGGGAAGAGAAATTGATATTCAAGGTGTTCACCGTACCGAGCCACGTAGCGTAATCGCAGAATGCAAGGCCACGGCGAAGCCTGTCGGCGGCGACGCAATCAACAAGTTCGTCGGAACGCTTGATGTAGAACGCCGAAAACGACCTGACAACTCGCTATTAGGATATTACATATCACTGACTGGGTTTACGGAAACTGCCAGGGAACAAGAAAGCGATGCCGGCGGCGGACGAGTAATTCTCCTCAACAGCCACGACATCGTTCGAGAATTAATTGTTGGCCGAATCATCGTACCGCTCGCGGAAGCCGCCGCACGTGCTGGCCTAATTGCAGCGCAGGATACGCCCTCATTGCGCTTCACAAGTCCGGCGACGTTACTAGCGTCCGAGAGTGGGTGGATTTGGGCGCTTCCCTACCGAACTTCAAATGACCGCCTGACTTATATACTAATTCACGCCGACGGTGGACCCGTTCCTGAATCCGTATATCAGCAGCTGCGGCGATCTGCCTGTAAGCAAGCTTGTATGCTACGGGATGGAGAAGTTCTCAGCGATCGGCTGCTCACTCCGCCAACCGCGAGGGATGATGTTCGTCGGCGATACTTCGACTACCTGCGCCAGGAATGCGGTGAGATTCAATTGCAGGGCCTTCCCGCCGATCAAGAGGTTGGCGCGCGCCGCTTAGAACTCGAAGCACTCTTTGTGCCGCTTCACTTGACACCGATCGAAAACAAGTCTGAGGTCAGCACAAGAGTACCCGTCGGCAGCGTGTTGCATGAACATTCGCGCCTGGCGATCCTAGCTAATCCTGGCGCCGGCAAGACAACGCTACTCCGCAGATTGGCCGTAGCATATGCCTTTCCGGAACGCCGTTCCGAATCGACCGACAACTTACCCGACCGAAACTGGCTGCCGCTCCTTATTCGATGTCGTCAGATCGCAAACCCGTTAGCCCCAATCGAACAAACGCTACGCGAAATACCGGCTCGAGCGGAGTTTAGCGACGATACCGACGTATTCGCCCACCTTCTGCGGGAAGCGCTCCAATTGGGCACAGCGCTTCTGCTAATCGACGGTTTAGACGAGATTGCTGACGAGAGTCATCGCCTCGCGTTTGTCGAACAGCTTCGCACGTTCCTTGCGCGGTATCCCGCAGCCGCTGTAATAATCACATCGCGCGAAGCTGGCTTTCGAATTGTCGGTGGGCGGCTGGCGGACCTGTGCAGACACTACCGCCTCTCCGACTTCGACAGTGACGACATCCGCCGGCTCACAATTGCATGGCACGTCGAAGTCGTAGGGGACCTAGAGAGCGTTCGCGCAGAAGCCGCCGCCCTTGCGGAAATCATTTCGCGCCTCGATCGCGTGCGCCGGCTCGCTGAAAATCCGTTACTACTAACGACACTATTGCTCGTCAAGAGGTGGGTGGGACAGTTGCCTACAAAGCGCGCCGCTCTTTACAGCAAGGCCATCGAAGTGCTTCTGATGACTTGGAATGTGGAAGCACATCGGCCGCTTGATCCAGAGGAGATCGTGCCTCAACTCGCGTTCGTCGCCCACTCGATGATGGAAAGTGGCATTCAGCAGATATCGCAGCGGCAACTGTACCGGCTTTTGCTATTGGCACGAAAACAGATGCCGGAAGTACTTGGCTTTGCGCGACTAAGCAGCGCCGAAGTGGTGAGGAGCGTCGAGTTTCGTAGCAGCCTGCTGATTCAGGCGGGTCACATCCTAGAGGATGGCGAGCTAATCCCGGTATATGAATTCCGTCATCTCACATTTCAGGAATACCTTGCCGCTCGCGCTCTAGCTGATGGATATTATGTCGATCGAAGCGATTCTGACACCCTTCTCACAAAATTGGAGTCCCATCTGGACGATGAGACCTGGGCCGAAGTAATTCCATTGACGGCTGTCGTGTCGGGTCGTCGCTGTGAACCGGTCGTCAAAGCGCTCGTCTCTCTAGTCAAGATGAAGAAGCAACTGGTGCTTGAGAGCCGGCCCCGCGCAGGCGAAATACTAGTCCGATGCCTTTGCGACGAGGTGCAGCTGTCACCGGAGACACTCGACGACGCGTTTCTCTCTATTATTCGCGCCACGCATCTGTTCGGCAGCGAACTTAGTGAGCTTCTCGATAGCAGGTACGGACAAAGGTTCCGAGAATTAATACTTCTCGCGCACAACGAATCAAGTGACTTTCTGATAAATGTGGGTTCCGCCGTCGCCGAACTAGCGCTGCATGATGAAATTGCGCTGTCTCCGCATCGTCTAACGGGGCGCGTTGTTCAGACTGCGATCTCGTTGCTTAAATCGGACGATCCTAACAACGTGTCGCGCGGCTGCCTTACAATCATGGAGGTCGCATATCAGATTGCGACACGGAAAAGTGAAAACGAAGAGGAGATCCGTACGGCTCTTCTATCCACATTAGACTTGGTCGTGAGCGCTCTCCGTAGCAGAGACTTAAAGGTGCGCCTTGCAAGCTCGTGGGCTACTGCGTGGCTCGGCGAATGCGGCGTCCTCGATGAACAGTACGTACTAAGCTGCGGGTCAGACCTACTCGCCAACATGACGATAGAACACGATGACCTGACATATGTTGCGACATGGGCATTCGCGAAATTGCCTCCCGTGCCGCCCGAGCGGTTTCGCGAAGCTATTCCGTACAACGACAAAACAAGAGAGTTTGTCACTCACCACACGTCATCAGAGCTAAGCGCCCCCACAGATCGCTTTCGCATTCGTGCGTTGGCGATGCTGAGTCTTTACTACGGAACGCCGTGGACGTTGGACGAGGCGGCCGAGCGCCTGATGGCCGTTCTTGATTCTGATCCAGGATTGCACGCTCGTGACCAAATCACTTCGCTGTTGAAACGATTCGGCGATGCAGGCATTCGTCAGCTGCGAAATAGGCGTGGCAAGGCTGTTGCGGAAGGCGCGAGCTAAGGGATCTTTTGCTGCTTGCGCTAGTCAACGATGCACGCTGACGACGGGCGATGCAACGCATCGCCCCGGATCATCCGAATTTCGAGAGCTACTTCTTGAGGCTGCGCACGAACGCGATGACGGCCTTCGCGTCATCCGCGGAGAGGTTTGCCTTCGGCATCTTTCCTTTTCCCTCGGCGAGCAGCTTGGTGATCTCGGCGTCGGTGAGCTTCTGCACTTCGGCGGAGCGAAGATCCTGCAGCTTCAGGTTCTTGCCGACCGGCGTCTGCCCTGAGCCGTCGGGACCGTGGCATGCGGCGCATTTCGTCTTGAAGATCGCGGCGCCGTCGGCCGCGAACGCGGAAACAGGGATCACCAAGGCAATGAGCAATGTACAGATGAAGATCTTTTTCATTTGCGTCCTCTCCTTCGATTGTCTTACACGAGCCACCACGGCGTTTCGATTGCCGCGGGTTGGGTTCGCTTCGTGACTGATATCCCGCGCTGGGCGAGCTCTTTGACGACCATTTGCGCGGCCACCGGCAGTGCTGCGCGCACCGCCGGGGATAATCCGAGGCCGCTCGAGGTCTCTGACGCCACAATACCGATCAGTACCGCCTCATGCGGGCCTTCTCCGGCAAATTCGAGCGCGAGCAATGTGTCGCCCAATGCGGGGTCGTGCGGACCGACGCGCAATACCGGCGACGCGTTCACAATGGCCTCGCGGTCATAAATGCGCACCGTCCCGGGCGCGAGATCCTCGGCCACCGCGTCGACGAAGATGACGACGTCATGGCCGGCCACATGAGCGAGAAGCTCGAGGCCGGGTGTGCCGAGGTCCTCGAGCTCCACGTTGTCGGGAAATTCGTAATTCAACTGCAAGAGATGGATGACGGACGAACCGACACCGTCGTCGCCGAGGAGGACGTTGCCAACTCCGAAAACGGCGATCGATTCGTGCTTCATTACAGGACCTTCACTTTCGCGACGTTCTGTCCCTTCGGATTGAAGACGTGAACCGCGCAGGCCATGCACGGATCGAAGGAGTGAATGGTGCGGACGACTTCGAGCGGATGCTCGGGATCATGCACCGGATTGCGGAGCAACGACGCTTCGTACGGACCGCTGACTCCTTTGTCGTCGCGCGGGCTGGCGTTCCACGTCGTCGGCACGACGGCCTGGTAATTCTTGATCTTGGCGTCATTGACGACGACCCAATGCGACAGCGTGCCGCGCGGCGCCTCGTGGAATCCCATCCCTTCCACTTCGCCCTTGGGGAACTGCGGCGCATTGAACGTCTTCGTGTCGCCTTTTGCGATGTTGTCGACGAGCAGGTTCCACTGCTGGGTCGCGTGATCAGCGAGGACGGCTGTGCGGATCGCGCGCGCGGCATGACGGCCGAGCGTCGAATGCAGCATTGCCGGTGTGACCTGCGTGCCGGCGATCTTCGACGCCGTCGTCAGCGCTTGCGTCGCCCACTTCGTCACGAGCGGATCGCCGGCCGCCAAGCCGACGAGCACATTGGCGAGCGGGCCGACCTGCATCGGCTTTCCTTCGAAACGCGGCGCTTTGACCCAGGAGTACTTGCCGTTCTCCGACCACTCCGTGAACTTCGGATTCGTCTCCCCCTTCCACGGATGCAGACCGCCCGAACCCTCATAGTACGCGTGCGCGGTGTCTTCAGTGACTCCTTTGCGGAAATACTCGTCCTTCGGTCCGGCGATCGGCTTGAACGACTTGAGATCGCCGTTCATGATCGTGCCGCCCGGCATCGCGAACTTCGTCGACTTCGTGTCGAGCGGCAGATCGGGCACGGAGAGGTAATTCGTCACGCCGGCGCCGTATCCGAACCATTCCGGATAGAACGCCGCGATCGCGCAGACGTCATTGAAATAGACCTGCTGGATGAACGGAATCGTCTTGTCGAGCAGTGATTTCAGTTGATAGAGGCGATCCATGTTGAGCGCGGCCATGCTGTCGAGGTTGATGGCATTGGCGACGCCGCCGACGGCGACGTTCTGGATGTGAGGCGTCTTGCCGCCGAGGATGGCGACGGCCTGGTTTGCATAGCGCTGGTATTCGAGCGCCTGCAGATAATGCGCGACGGCGAGGAGATTCACTTCCGGCGGAAGCTTCATGGCCGGATGTCCCCAATAGCCGTGCGCGAAAATGCCGAGCTGTCCGCTGGCGACGAGGCCTTTGACCTTCTCTTGAACGGCCTTCATCTCCTCTTTGGAGTTATGCGGCCAGTCGGAGAGGCTGTTCGCAATCGAGGCTGCCTTGGCCGGATCGGCTTTGAGCGCCGCCGTGACGTCAACCCAGTCCAGCGCGGACAACTGATAGAAATGTACGACGTGATCATGAAGCGCGTGCGAGATCATGATCAGATTGCGGATGTATTGTGCGTTGAGCGGGACGTCGAGATCGAGGGCGTTCTCGACCGCCCGCACGGACGCGAGCGCGTGTACCGTCGTGCAGACGCCGCAGAAACGCTGTGTATAGAGCCATGCTTCGCGCGGATCATGCCCGACCAGGATGCGCTCGATGCCGCGCCACATGGTGGAGGACGCCCACGCCTTCTGCACCTGGCCGCCGTCGACGTCGACGTCGACACGCAGGTGGCCTTCGATTCTGGTGATGGGGTCGATGACGATGCGCTTGCTCACAATGCCTCCTGTGCGCGGCCGCTGAGAATCGGGAACGTCTTGACGACGGCGGAATAAATCGCCACTTCAATGGCGACCAGTCCGAGGGTGATGAACATCTCCGGCACGGACGGGAAGTAGTGCCAGCCGGGACCGGGATCGTAGGCGACGAGGAATGTATCGAAGCGATACAGGCCGCCGGCGAACATCAGGACCATTGCAGCGCGGAAGAGCGAGCCAAGGTCCTTATGGCCGAACGTCATGATGAACGGCGCGATGAAAAGCAGCGTCTCGATCCAGAAGACGATCCCATAGAGATCGAATTTCGCAATGAGAGCGAGCTTGCCCATCCGCGCGAGATCGGCAAATCGCAAAAGTACGAAAATAAAGACGCCCCACGATGCCAGCCGGATGAGCTTGGCGAGGATTGGTACGTCCGGCTCGGTCTTGAACGCGAGGAAGCTGAACGACGACTCGAACACGACCGCCGCCGCGCCCATCGCCAGGCAGGTGATCAGGAAGAAGAACGGCAGGAACGGAGTGCTCCAGAGCGCGTTCAGTTTCGGACCGGTGAGCTGCATCAATGCACCGAGCGACGACTGGTGCATCGTCGGCAGGAGCACGCCGAGGGCGGCGATCCACACCATCGATTTATTGAGAATCGGCAATGCGATCTTCGGGATCTTCGCATTCGGCCATTTCTCGAGAATGGCCGGCGACAGCTCGATGAGCAGCACGACGTTGTAGGCCATGATGCAGAGCGCCACTTCGAGCAATGCGCTGTTGAGATTCCAGCTCGTGACGAACGTCGGCACTTTCCAGACGTTCCAGGGCCGGCCGAGGTCGAGTAGGACGGAGAATCCTGCAATGGAATATCCGAGCATGCTCGTCAGAATGGCCGGACGGATGAGCGGGTGATATTTGCCTTTATTGAAGACGTAGCAGAGGATCGCGACGGCGTAGCCGCCGCACGCGAGAGCGGTGCCGGTGACGACGTCGAAGGCGATCCAAATGCCCCACGGATAGCCGTCGGACATTGCGGTCGTGGCGCCGAGTCCTGCGGCGAAGCGCCAGACGATCAGTACGATTCCGAGGATTCCGAACGCGACGAGAAACTTGAACGGGCGCGTCCAGATCGGAAGGTTCAGCGCCTTCGGTTTCATGCTTCACCTCCGTCGCCCTTATTGCGGTTGCGGAACATCACCGCACCGAGGAGGGCGTAGAGCGCGATCGGAGCGACGAAGCCCTGATAGACGCCGTGCTGCACCGTCTGTTGGACTTCCGGCACCGGCGCGTGATCATTGAAGCGGAATCCGAGTTTTTCGAAATCGATGTGCGACAAGTAGAGAACCTGCGTCCCGCCGAGCTCGTGCTCGCCGTAGACCTTCTGCACGTATTTCGGATCGGACTGCAGGCGGCGATGCGCTTCGTCGAGAAGATCGGTGTATTTGCCGAAAATCACGGCCTTGCGCGGACAGACTTCCGTGCAGGCCGGCTCTTTCCCTTCGGCAAGCCGGTCTTTACAGAATTCGCACTTGACGATGTTCGGCGCCGCGCTCGTCCACTGGAATTTCGGGACGTTGAACGGGCAGGCCGTTTCACAGTAACGGCAGCCGATGCATTTACTGGCGTTCCACTCCACGACGCCGATCGACGTCTTGTGCAGTGCGCCGAGCATGCAGGCGCCGACGCAAGCGGGATCGAGACAGTGCATGCACTGCTTCTTCACATACGAATATTCGCTGCCGTCGTCGTAGAGCTGAATGACGTTCTTGGTGTATTGACTGAGGCCGTCAGGCGCGTCGTAGATTCCCTTGCCGTACCAGCGCGTGTCGGCCTGGAGCTTGTTCTCTTTCTTACAGGCGACGACGCACGCTTTACAGCCGACGCACTTGGTGGCGTCATAGAGCATCCCCACGGCGTCGGGCGATGCTTTCTTCCGCTCGCGCGCAATGGCGGCGGTCGGAACGGCGGTCATGGCCGCCGCGGCGGCAATTCCTTTCAGC